>ERZ772940.685-NODE-685-length-14230-cov-29.056_pt1 | contig 14230 bp, 8 predicted proteins | sample MGYA00511682_ERZ772940 | MGnify/ENA primary metagenome ERZ772940 (study PRJEB29015, sample SAMEA2737922) | human oral metagenome | biome: human oral; feature: human-associated habitat; material: dental | place: China | collected 2031 ... | reverse complement strand
GCCCCCTCCGACAAGCCCAAGCAACAGCCCTCCCCTCCGGCAGACCCACCCCACCGGTGTCCTGAGAAGTCATGACACCCGACACTCCCAGAAGACATGAGACAACACAGCTCCTAGATGATTGATTCCAAGGGGTGTGGGTCGGTGTGGATGCTTGGGGCGGGCAGTTCCAGCCAGAGCGTCCGCGCCGCACTGGCGGGCGACATGGAACTCATCCTCCGACAACCTCGAGACTCGCGGGTTACCGGCGTGAACGGGTTATCGGCGTGAACGTGGGTTATCGGCGTGAACGTGGTGCTTAAGATCTAACTTTGCGTTGGAATAACAACTGAAAGTCGGGGTGATTGTGGTTCTGAGCGGTAATCCGCAGAAAACCCCGGCACCTTTCGGTGCCGGGGTTCCTACCGCCGATACGGCCTTGGTAGCGGGGACAGGATTCGAACCTGCGACCTCCGGGTTATGAGCCCGGCGAGCTACCGAACTGCTCCACCCCGCGTCGGTGTCACCAACCTTAGGGGCATCCCACCCCCAAGGCAAATGGCGAGGGCGTGCCCTTGCTCACCGCCCGGTGAGGCGGATCGCAGGGCACGCCCTCATGCTGTGCTCCGAGCGGGCTCAGCCCAGCTTCTGCTGGGCCGCAACGGCCCGCTTGACGGCATCGTTGAGGCGCTTCTGCGCATCGCCGTATGCCGCCCAGTCGCCCTTGCTCCTGGCTGTGTCCGCGTCGGTCATCGCTGTCTGAGCGTCGGAGAGCGCCTGGTTGAGCTCCGCCTTCGGGTCCGAGGTTTCCGAGGCCTGCGGGGTGGCGGAGGCATTGGGCGGCGCACTGGCCGAGGCCGTGGGCGCGGCGCTCGGGCTCGGCGAGGCCTTGGCTCCGCCATCCGCCGTCGGGTCCTTGCCATCGGTTGTCTCGTTGGTGTCATTGGCCGCGGCGGCATCGCCGTCGATGGCCTCCTGCCCCGTGGTCGCCCCGGAGTTACCGCCGAAGACCTGGTCGAGGGCCCCCGAGAGGGTGTCGGCGAATCCAACATTGTCCCCGAAGGAGACCAGCACCTTGCGCAGCAGCGGGTACTGCGTGCCGGACGACGACTGCACGTAGACGGGCTGGACGTAGAGCAGACCGCCTCCCACGGGCAGCGTCAGCAGGTTGCCCTTGATGACCTGGGAGCCCTCCTGGGACAGGAGGTTGAGCTCCTTGGATATCTCCGGGTTGGAGTCGAAGATGTTCTGCACCTGCCCGGGCCCGGCCACGTTCGAGGACCGGGGAAGCTCCAGGAGTCTCAGCTTGCCGTAGCTCGGGCTGCGCTCCCCCTTCTTCCCGGTGCCGGGAGAGGTCTCGGAGTCCACGGCGAGGAAACCGGTGAGCACGTTGCGGTTGGTGTTTCCGCCGATGATGTAGGCACTGGACAGGGAGAAGCTCGCCTGCTCCTGCCCCGGCATCTTGAGGGTCAGGTAGTAGGGGGCCTGCTGGTCCTGGCCGGGCGTGGTCGGGTCGTCCGGGATCTTCCAGAAGTCTCCACCGGAGTAGAACTCAGCGGCGTCGTTGACGTGATAGGTCGCCATCATGGTGCGCTGGACATTGAACAGGTCCTCCGGGTAACGCATGTGGGCGATGAGGTCGGCGCTCATCTGGCTCATGGGCGAGACCGTCCCGGGGAAGACCTTCTGCCAGGCCTTGAGGATCGGGTCCTTGTCATCCCACTGGTAGAGCTTGACCGACCCGTCATAGGCGTCGACGACGGCCTTGACGGAGTTGCGCACGTAGTTGGACTCCTCGGGCGCCCGCAGAAGTCCGCCCTTGTTGTCGGCGGTTGCCGTCGCCTTGGCCAAGGACTCGTGCTGGGCGTATGGGTAGTTGTTCGTCGTGGTGTAACCATCGACGATCCACATGACCCGCTTGGGGGTGGCCGGGTTGTCATCGTGATCGACGACGGCCGGGTAGGGGCTGTTGTCCAGGGTCAGCCAAGGGGCCACCTTGGCGACGCGCTTGGCCGGGTCCCGGTCGTAGAGGATCTGGGAGCCCTCGCGCACCTCCTGGGAGAAGAGGATGTTGGCCTCCCGGAACTTGGCGGCGTAGAGCAGACGGTTGAACGGGTTGGACACGCTCGGCCCACCGTTGCCGGCGAAGGTGGTGTTGACCTGACCGGTCTTGGACTCGTCATCGGGGTAGTCCAGCTCGCGCGGCGAGCCGTTGTCCTTGCCTCCCACGATGGAGTAGGACGGCGAGGACTGACCGAAGTAGATCCGGGGCTCGTACTCGCCCAGGTCCCCCTTGGAGGGGATGCCCCCCTCCCAGAAGGAGGGGTAGCCGCGGGAGGCCACCGTGTTGCCGTAGGCGTTCACGACGCCGTAGCCGTGAGTGTAGACGGTGTGCTCGTTGACCCAAGTCTGCTGCTGCTCGCCGAGGCCGGACAGGTTGAGCTCACGCACCGCGATGACCGTGTCCCGGCTGGTGGAGCCCACCTTGTAGCGGTCCACGTTGAGCCGGTTCGCGAAGGAGTAGTACTGCTTGTTCTGCTGGACCTGCTGGAAGGTCGGGGAGATGAGCCCGGGGTCCAGGAGCCGGATCGAGGTGGTGGACTCGGCGTCCTTCTCCAGCTGGCCGGCCGCCGTCTTCGTCGTGGCGTCGTAGTTGGTGGTCTCCACGTTCTCCAGGCCGTAGGCGGCCTTGGTGGCATTGATGTTGCGCTGGATGTACTCGGCCTCTTGACGCTGGGCGTTGGGGTCGACGATGAACTTCTGGATGACCAGCGGGTAGGCGGTCCCCACCACCAGGGAGGAGACGATCATGACGGCCACACCGATGATCGGCAGGCGCCAGGAGCTGGAGCGCACCGAGGCGACGAAGAGGATCGCCACGGCCAGTCCGATGGCCGCGAGGATCGCGTTGGCGGGGATGACCGCGTTGACGTCGGTGTAGTTGGCGCCGTCGAACTTGGAGTTGGAGGCGTACAGGGCGCTGTAACGACCCAGCCAGTAGCCCACGGCCCGAATGACGGCGTACAGCGCCAGGAAGACCGCCAGGTGCATGCGGGCGGCCTTGGTGAAGTGGGGCTTACGCACCACGGAGATACCGCCGTACAGGTAGTGGACGACGATGGAGGCCACCCCGGAGAACAGGACGACGCCGGACAGGAAGGACATGAGCGTCAGCACCGCGGGCAGGATGAAGACATAGAAGGAGATGTCGATACCGAACTGGGGATCCTTGACTCCGAAGGACTGGGAGTTGAAGGCCAGCAGAATCTCCCGCCAGCTAGGAGCCAGCTCCCAGGCCGAGCCGAACAGTGCCAGCACCGCCGGCACTGCCCAGGTCAGGCGACGTCGCACGGGTTCGATGACGGAACGGTAGGCCTCAAGGTTGCGCATGGCCTCGTCGTCGGGCATCCCGATCTCGCGGGCACGGTAGGCCCTGGTCATTGAGACGAAGACGGCCCCGAACATGATGGCGAATCCCACCAGGAACAGGACGATGAGGGCGATCCACTGCGTCCACAGCACACGGGCGTACCCGATCTGGCTGTACCAGAGGACCTCGGTCCACACCTGCGACAAGATGCCAATGGCCACGGCGATGGCCGCGATGATCGAGATGGTCAGGGCCAGGGGGCCGGGACGTCCGCCGCCTGTCCTGCTGCGCGGTGGGCGGGGAGGACGGGGCCCTCCCCCGCCCATGCGTCCGAGGCCGAACAGTCCGGCCCCTTTGTCAGGCTTCCCCTGCCGGGACGAGCCGGTGGACTTGCTCGAGGACTCCTCGGGGGTTGAGTCCGGGGACTCGTCGTCGGGCCTGGTGCTCACGATCCTGCTCCCTGTCTGACGTGCGTGGTGACGCCGCCTCGCACACGGTGAAACACGGCGTCATCGGCCGGAGGGGCCGCTCAGGCCATCGTCCCACACACCTCTGACACGCCCATAACCTTCTCCAGGATGAGATAACGCCTCGGGCGGCCACGGCGCGCCCCCTGAGTGATGAAACCTCGTCATTGGAGGAGTCGACACCACCAGTGAGACGATGGCGGCGTGACTGACACGATGCATGACGAGGCGAGCGCCCCGGGCCCGGGTCGAGCCGCAGCCTTAGCGGCACAGGCCCTGGCCCGCGCGGTGACAGAGACGGAGACCCATGTGGCGGCCCACAGCTGGGACCAGCCGGTGCGCGTCTTCGCCCTGGTGCGCACCGCCGAGGCTCTTGAGGCCGACCCGGACGTGGCCGGCCTCCTGGACACCGCCACCGTGGAGGAGGCCCGCACGAACCCCGAGCTGCTCATGGTGGTGGAGCAGGAGGGACTGCCGCCTGCCACGGACCTGGAGCACCTGCTGGCCCAGCTCGCCTGGCCCGACTCCGTCCACGGCGCCGCCATCAGCGTCGAGCGGCTGGTCCTGCCGCCTGCGGCCCAGGAGGAGGCCGAAGCCATCACCGATGCCGCCGAGCGTCTCGCCTTACTCCAGGAGTGTCCTGACCGCGAGGACATCCGCATGGTGGTGGGGGTCCTTCGCGGCGGACAGTCCTGGTGCACGCTGCGCTCACGCAGTCACGACGACGACGCCTCGCTCTACCAGGGCGAGCGCCTGGTCCCCGGGCTGGTCGAGGCCCTGGCGGCGACCTTCCTGTAGCCGGTCACCGGGGCGGGCGAGCGCTCAACGCCGGTCTCCGGCGCCGCGCAGCCCCGCGCGCCTCAGACCTTGTCCGAACCGGTCGAGTCCTGCTCGTCGGGCTCGCCAGGCGAGTCGTCGTCCCCGGCGCCGTCCGAGGCGGGGTCGGCTGACTGGCCGGGCTCCGGCGAGGAGGCGTCGCCGGAGGCGGGAATCCGGTCCCCGAGCCCCTCAGGGCTGTTCTCGTCGGCCTCCTTGGCGCCCTCGGCGTAGCCGAGGGTCCCGTCCAGCAGGGAGGCCAGGTCGGCGTCGATCTCGGCGTCAATGTCCTGGGCCATGCGCCGCATGGTGAGGAAGTCCTTGGGGTTGGCGAGCTCGGAGGCCGTGGGCATGACATCGGGGTGGTTCCAGAAGGCGTCGCGCTCGGCGTCGCCGGCCTGGGCGCCCAGGTGGGCCCACAGCTCGGCGGCCTCCCGTGCCCGGCGGGGACGGAAGGTCAGCCCGATGAGGCGGGCGAAGACCTGCTCGGCGGCGCCGCCCTGGGCCCGGCGCCGGCGCATCATCTCGGCCAGCGCCATGAGGTGGGGCAGGTGAGGTGCGGCCGCGCGGGCGGTGACCACCTCGACCCAGCCCTCGACCAGTGCCAGCAACGTCTCCAGGTCCTCCAGGGCCTCGCGCTGAGCCGCCGTCTCCTGGGGCGCGAACAGCCCGCTCTCAAGGGCCTCACGCAGGGCGTCAGGATCGTTGGGATCCACCTGGGCCACGGCGGACTCCAGGGTGTCGGTGTCGATGCGGATCTCACGGGCGTAGGCGACCACTGCCTGGAGCACCTGTCCACGCAGCCACGGCACGTGGGCGTAAAGGCGGGCTGTGGCGGCCTCCCGCACGGCCAGGAACATGCGGGCCTCGTCCTCATCAACCTCCAGCCCCTCGGCGAAGGCAGCCACGTTGGCGGGAACCAGTGCCGTGCCGGGCTCGCGGGTCAGAGGCAGGCCGGTGTCGGTGGCCCCCAGCGCCTCCTTGGCGAGCTCACCGATGGCCTGGCCGATCTGGAGGCCGAAAGCCGTGCCGGCCATGGTGCGCATGATGGACCCGAGCGCCCCCATCTGCTGGGCAGCCTGCGCCATCTCAGCCGGCATGTCCCGAATCTGCTTCTCCAGGGTGCGGGCCAGGGCAACGGTAACAGCCTCGGCCACCGGGGCGCACACGTCCTTCCACACCGGCAGCGTGCGCTCAACCCAGGTGCCGCGGCTCCAGGCCTCCCGCTGCCCGGGGGCGGGCATGAACTCGGTGGCGGTGTCCAGCCACAGGTCAGCCACCTGAAGGGCCTGGCGCGTGGACTCGGCGACCGCGGCGGTCACCGTGGGGTCGCCGTTGCCACGCGCCTGTTGGAGGGCCAGCTCCTGCCCCATCTGCCAGTTGACCGGCTCGGTGGTGGAGGCGGAGAACATTTGCTGGAACTGGGCCCGCATCGCCAGCAGCTGGGCGGGACTGAGCTGGGAGACGTCCCCCACACCCGGCATCTGGGCGATGGAGCTGGGATCCACCCCGGATGAGCGAAGGGCGCTGACGGCGTCGGAGGCCATCTGCTCGCCGAACAGTGATGCGAGCATCTTCTCGAGCTCGTCGAAGGCGTCCTCGCTCACGGGGTTTCCTCTCGCCGGGTCATCCTTGGGCATCGTCCAGGCCGTCTGGGGCGCCCGGACACTGTCGCTAACGGCCTTATGGTCGCATCCATTCCGGTGCCAAGGCTATGTTCCGTTCGCCGACGGCGTGCCCGCACCGTCCCGGTCGAGCCCAGGTCTTCTCCGTGCCGGCACTGTGTCGACTTCGTGCCGGGTTCGTGTCGATATCTGTCCGTCTTCCCCAGGAAGATGTCGCATGATGAGCGCGTGACGCACCCAAACCAGCACGACGCCGACGACGCTGCAGGCTCAGCCACCCCAGACAACACCCAGCCGGTGCGGGAGCATGAAGGCGACCGGCTCGACCAGGCCGGGCACTCCGAGGCCCCGCACACGCAGCCCTCCCGGCAGGACCGGCGTCGGCGCAGGCTGCGGCGCTCCGTGGCGGTCGGGGCGGTCCTTGTGGTGGTGGCCCTCATCGTCGCCGTCTTCACGGTGCCGATCAACGTGGTCATCGAGGCCCCCGGCCCGACCTGGAACGTGCTGGACAACGGTTCGTCGTCGAGCCAGGACGTCCTGAAAGTCTCGGGAGCTGAGACCTACCCGACCGAGGGAGCCCTGCGGATGACGACGGTCTCGGTGTCGGGCTGCCCCGGCTACCCGGTGACCACGGCCGACCTCATCGCCGCCTGGTTCTCGGCGGACAGGCGGATCGTGGACCGCAACCAGGTGTGCCCCCAGGATCAGAGCGCCGAGCAGGTCGAGGAGACCGGCAAGGCCCAGATGACCGCCTCGCAGGACTCCGCCGTCATCGCCGCGCTCGTGGAGACCGGCAAGGCCGGCGCCATGCACCTGACCGTCACCGAGGTGACCAAGCAGCAGACCTCAACGGAGATCCAGGCCGGGGACGTCCTGGAGACCATCACCCCTGAGGGCGGCCAGACGACGACCATCACCTCCTTCTCCCAGCTGCGAGAGCTCATGACCACCATCGCCGAGGGCACGCGAGTAACCCTCGGCGTGCGCCGCGGCGATCAGCAGGCGAGCGCCGCACTCACCACGATCGCCCCGCAGGAGGGGACGACCGGTTCCCTGCTGGGCCTGAGCCTGAAGATCTCGGTGGACAGCAAGGTGGACGCCACCTTCAGCCTGTCCGACGTCGGCGGGCCCAGTGCCGGCATGATGTTCGCCCTGGGGATCGTTGACGAGATCACCCCCGGGGCCCTGACCGGGGGCAAGGACATCTCCGGGACCGGGACGATCGACATGACCGGGCAGGTCGGTCCCATCGGCGGTATCCAGCAGAAGATGGCCGGCGCCAGAAAGGCGGGCTCCACGTTCTTCCTGGCCCCGGCGAGCAACTGCGACGAGGTCAAGGGCCATGAGCCCAAAGGCATGCAGGTCTTCGCCGTCAGCACTCTGCACGAGGCCGTCACCGCCACTCAGGCAATCGCGTCGGGCGACACCTCCGGCCTGGCCACCTGCTCAGCCAAGTGATTCCTGTGGGACCGGCACTCGGCCGGGGATAGTTATCCACAGGCCGGCAACTGCCTCTGGCGGCTTGGGCGCGCCCCGTGCCACTGTCGCCCTGTGTCCTGACGCGCTCGCCAGGACGTCGAGCTCCTGGTGCCCCTTCGGGTTCCGGGAGGACTGAGAGGAGGCACGATGCGTGTACGTGGTGGGTGCGCCATCCTGTGGCGCCAGCAGGGCGTCAGCCAGATCGGGACGAGCCCCGGACGGCGCACCATTGTCAGCGACCTGAGCCTGGCCGAGCAGCGCCTGCTCGATGAGTTCGCGCGCAACCTGGAAAGCGCAGGCGTCTACCGGGCCGCCCGGCGCAGCCGTGTGCCGGTGACGCGCGCGCGTCAGATCGCCGCGGACCTGGAGCGACAGGGGGTGCTGGTGGCCTCAGCGACCAGCGAGCTCGGCGGGGCCGACGGCGTCTACTGGGACCGGCTGGGAGCTGATGTCAAGGGCCGAGGCGCGGCCCTGTCCCAGTCCGTCCTGGCCATTCACGGCGTGAGCACCCTGGCTCAGGAGGCTGCCCTGTGGCTGGCGGAGGCCGGGGGGGGCACGATCCTGTCCACCCGTTCCCCGCAGGACGGGGGCCTGGCTCCGCTGCTGTCGGCGCGTTTCCCGGCCCTGCGGACGCGGGCGCCGTTGCGCACCCGCCCCGATGTCATGGTGACGGTGGACGCGCACGTGGTCGAGCCGCTGCTCGCGCGCCGGCTCGCTCAGGAGGACGTGGTGCACCTGCCGGTCGTCGTCGGCGAGGCGGGGGTGCGCATCGGCCCGGTACTCAACGCTCAGGGTCCGTGCTCGACCTGCCTGGACCTGTGGGAGAGGGACGCTGACCCGTGCTGGCCGGCACTGGCCACGCAGATGCGCACCCTGCCCATGCCCGAGGTCGAGCACCTGGTCCTGCACGAGGCCGCGGCGTCAACCGCTCGGGCCGTCATCGACACGCTGGTGGGCGGGGCATCCGGGGCCGATGGCGCCCAGGACACGGCCGAACCGGGCGGGGAGGCGAGCGGGGGCAGCGGGGGCTCGACCATGTGGTGGTCCACGCACTCGGTGGAGGTCACCGGCCAGGAGCCCCGGGGACGGCACAGGGCCTGGGAGCGTCACCCCGAGTGCCTGTGCTCGCAGCTGTGAGCGCCGTCGGGCAGGATCTCACCTGGCCGCTCAGTCCCCGGACTCGAAGTCACGCAGGAGGGCCAGGACCGGCCCACCGTAGTCCTGGAGCTTGGTGGCGCCCACGCCGCGGATGAGGGAGAGCTGGGGCAGGCTGGTGGGTTTGACGACGGCGATGTCCCGCAGGGTGGCGTCGGCGAAAACCGTGTAGGCGGGCCTGGCCCTCTCCTTGGCGACCTGGGAGCGCCAGGCCCGCAGCTCCTCGAACAGGGCGATGGTGCGGGGGTCGTTGTTGGCCTCGAAGTCTGCGGCGGACTGCCGGGAGCGTTCCTTGGCGCTGCGGCGGCCCTGGCGCCGGGAGACGTCTGTGGCATCGTGGCCGGTGGGCCACAGGCCGTCCAGGAAACGGGAGGGTTTGCGAGCGGCCCGCCCTCCGGCATTGCGGGCGCGCGCGTAGGAGATGATGAGGTGCTCGCGCGCGCGGGTGACGCCGACATAGAGCAGGCGCCGCTCCTCCTCGATGGCGGCCTGCCCCTCGGCCAGGGAGATCGGCAGCAGCCCCTCGCAGACGCCTGCGAGAATGACGGCGTCCCACTCCAGGCCCTTGGCGGCGTGCAGGGAGGACAGGGTGACGCCCTCGACGGTGGGGGCGTTCTGGGCGTCGGCGCGCTCACGCAGCTCGGTGTGGAAGGCGTCGAGGTCGGCGCCGCGGGTCTGGGCCATCTCATCAGCCAGGGCCACCAGGGCGTTGAGGGCGTCCCAGCGTTCGCGCACGGCTCCGCGGGGGGCGGGCGGCTCCTCACTCCAGCCCTCGCGGGACAGAACGGTGCGCGCGTCCTGGCCGAGGTCACCGGTGAGGGTGGCCTTCTCGGTACGGGCGGCCCCGAGGATGACGGCCATGGCGCGTTTGACCTCCTCGCGTTCGAAGAAGCGCTCGCCGCCGCGCACGAGGTAGCCGATCTGGGCTCCGGCCAGGGCCTGCTCAAAGACCTCGGACTGGGAGTTGGTGCGGTACAGGATCGCGATCTCGCTCAGAGGGACCCCGGCGGCCTGCAGGCGGCGCACCTGGGCGACAGCGCCCTCGGCCTCGGCGATGTCGTCGTCGTAGGTCTCGAAGCGCACGGCGGGGCCGCTGGGCCGCTGGGCGACCAGCTCGACGGCGCCGGCGGGTAGGTGCAGGCCTCCGCCTCCGCGCCGCGAGCGCGAGAGGACCCGGTTGGCCAGGGAGACGACCTGCGGGGTGGAGCGGTAGTCGCGGCTCAGGCGCACGGTGCGCGCCCCCTCGTAGCGGGTGGTGAAGCCGGTGAGGAAGGCGGGCGTGGCCCCGGTGAAGGAGTAGATGGTCTGGGAGACGTCCCCCACCACGCACAGCTGGCGGCGCCGTCCCAGCCACAGGTCCAGCAGGCGCTGCTGGAGCGGGGAGACGTCCTGGTACTCATCGACGACGAAGTGCTTGTACTGGCCGCGCACCTGGGCGGCGACGTCCTCGCGGTCCAGAAGGATCCCGATGGTCAGCAGGAGCACGTCCTCGAAGTCGATGACGCCGCGCTCGCTCTTGGCCTCCTCGTAGAGGGACAGGACCTGGGCGACCGTGGCCGCCTCCTGCCCGGCCACGCCGGTGCGGCCGGCGGCGACGGCGGCCTGGGCGTAGTCCTCGGGCAGGGTCATGGTGACCTTGGCCCACTCGACCTCGGCGGCCAGGTCCCGCACGGTGGCCCGGTCGGTGGGCAGGCCCAGGCGGCGGGCGGCGGCGCCGACCAGGGGTGCCTTGTGGGCCTGGATGTCGGGGCGGCGCCCGCCGATGGCGGTGGGCCAGAAGTAGGTGAGCTGGCGCAGGGCGGCGGCGTGGAAGGTGCGGGCCTGGACGCCGGGGACGCCGAGGTCGGCCAGGCGCGAGCGCATCTCGCCGGCGGCGCGGGCGGTGAAGGTGACGGCCAGGACCTGGGTGGCCTGGTAGGCGCCGGTGGCCACGCCGTGGGCGATGCGGTAGGTGATGGCCCGGGTCTTGCCGGTTCCGGCGCCGGCCAGGACGCACAGGGGGCCTTCGAGGTGCTCGGCGACCTCGCGCTGGTCGGGGTCGAGGGCCTCCAGGAGGGCGGCGGCGTCCAGTGGGGCGCTGCGACGGCCAGGACCGGAGGTGGGGGTGCCGGTCGGGGCGGGGTGGGGGGTGGTCGGGCTCATCGGCACCAGCCTGCCACGCGGGGCCGACAGGAATCGACGGTCCTTGGCCCGGGCCCGGTGGCGTCAGCTGACGATGGGGCCGCCGTACCAGTCCTCGATGAGGAGTCGGGCGATGGAGGTGGGGCCGGGCAAGAGGATGCTGCCGTCGTCGGCGGCCGCAGTGAGCTCGTCACGGGAGACGAGACGGGCCTCGACGACCTCCTGGCCGTCGGGGCGGGGCCGCTCCTCGCCGGGGGCCAGGCGGGCACGGCAGCCGAGCATGAGGGAGCGCGGGAAGGGCCAGGGCTGGGAGGCGACGTACTCCACGTCGGCCACGCGCAGCCCGGTCTCCTCCCACACCTCCCGGGCCACGGCCGCCTCAACGGACTCGCCGGCCTCGACGAAGCCGGCCACGACCGAGTAGCGCCGGGGAGCCCAGGTGGCGCCACGCACGAGGAGAAGGCGGTCGGAGGTGTCGGTGACCGTCATGATGACGGCCGGGTCGGTGCGCGGGAAGTGGACGGTGGCGCAGTCGGAGCAGCGGCGGGCCCAGCCGGCCTCGATGATCGCGGTGCGTCCGCCGCAGCCCGGGCAGTAGGCGGAGCGGGCGTGCCAGGCGGCCAGGGCGGTGGCCGTGGTGGCCAGGCCGGCGTCGCGGGCCGTCATCTGGGCGCCCATGGCTCGCAGGGCGGAGAGCGGGTAGCGCTCCAGCAGGCGGCGCAGGTCGGGGTGGTCGACGGCAGTGCCCTCGGCGTCGGAGCCGGAAGCGGGCGGCTCGGGGGCGTCGGGGACCTCAAGGGCCTGGGGCACGACGACAGCGATCCAGGCGGGGCCGGTGGGGGCTGCGTCATCGGCGAGCTCGCGACCCATGTAGAGGACGGTCAGGTCGGGGCAGCAGATGGGGGCGGAGGCTCCGAGGTAGCCGACGCGCAGGTCGGGTAGGGCCCAGCCGCTGCGGGTGCCGGGGCCTTCCCAGGCGGTGGCGCCGGGGCTGCCGATGAGGCTGGGCGGGGTGAGGCCGTCGTCGGGCAGGTCGGGGTGGATGGCGGGGCCGGTCAGGGCGACGCGGCCGCGGGCGTCGACCAGCAGCACGCGGGTCTCGGGGTCGGCGGCGAGGCTCTCCAGCAGCCCGGGCTCGCTGCGTCGCTCGGCGTCGCGGTCGGTGGCGGAGCGGGACAGGGCGAGCTGGTCGGTGCGCATGGGATCACTCTCCCATCCCCTGCTTCGAGGCGCACATGGGCACGCCCATACCGATAGGAGGTGAGTATGGGACTTGGGAGCTTCCTCGGCGACGTCCACGACGCATCCTGTGGCCCGAACGCGCGCGGGTGCGAGGCGGGACCGGCGGGAATGTGTCCATATGGGACGGCTTTAGCGACGAGTCGGTCGAGCGTCATGAGCATCTGTACAGGTCAGAGCGTTACGAGTCGGCTCCGCATGCGAAAAGCGGCTTCAAAACCGTCCCATATGGACAAAGTCTGGCTCCTCTGAGCCCCCGTCTAGGCTGGGGGCGTGCGCACCTACCTCGATCACGCCGCCTCCTCCCCGGTCCGCCCCGAGGTCGCTCAGCAGGTCGCCGAGGACCTGGCCAGTGGGCTCGGCGGCTGGGCGAATCCGAGCGCGCAGCACACCGCGGGCCGGCGGGTGGGGGCGCTGCTGGCGCAGGCGCGCGCTCGCCTGGCAAGGGCCCTGGGGGTGGATGCACATGAGGTGCTGCTGACTTCCGGTGGCACAGAGGCCGATGCCCTGGTGGTCTCGGGGCGGGCGCGAGCGGTGCCGGGCGGGCGGCTGGTGGTCTCTCCGATTGAGCACCCGGCGGTTCTGGACTCGGCGCGCACCGCCGTGGACCAGCTGGGGGCGGGGCTGAGCCTGCTGGAGGTTGACGGCGCGGGGCGGGTCGAGCTCGACTCGGTGGATCGGGCGCTGGCGCAGGCGGGCAGCACCGGTCATTCCCCCGCTTCCCTGGTCTCGGTGATGACGGCGAACAATGAGACCGGCGTGGTTCAGGACATGGCGGCGCTGGTGGGGCGCGTGCGCGAGGCCAGTGGTGTCGGGCGCCCCGGCGAGCCCGGGTACGTGCCCATCCACTCTGACGCGGTCGCGGCCCTGGGGAAGGTTCCGGTGGACTTTCATGGCTGGGGCCTGGATGCGATGAGCCTGAGCGGCCACAAGCTGGGGGCGCCGGTGGGGGTGGGAGCCCTGGTGGTTCGCCGCGACCTGGCGTTGACGCCGGCCACGGGTGGGGGCCGTCAGGAGCGGGGGATTCGGTCGGGCACGCAGGACGTGGTGGCGGCCCGGGCGCTGGCCCTGGCGGTGGAGCTGGCGGTCGCCGAGAGGGAGGAGCAGGAGGCCCGGCTGGCGACGCTGCGGCATCGGATTCTGGAGGGCGCTGGGGCACTTCCGGGTGTTCACGCCACGTTGCCGGAGGGTGTCGATCATGTGGCCTCCACGGCGCACTTGTGGTTCGAGGAGGCCGACGTCGAGGCACTGCTCATGGCCCTGGACCTGGCGGGGATTGATGCGTCGGCGGGGTCGGCCTGCCACGCCGGGGTCGCCCAGCCCAGTCACGTGCTCCTGGCGATGGGCTTCGAGGAGGAGCCGGCCCGATCCACGCTGCGCTGCTCCCTGGGCCGGGAGACGAGCCCCGACGATGTCGAGCGCCTGCTCGCCGCCCTGCCCGCCGCCCTGGAAGGGGCCAGGCGAGCCTGGAAGGTGACGCACAAAGAGCAGTAGGCGGGGATCAACGACCGTAGTAGGTGCATCAATCCCCCCGTCTTCCGGTAGGCGACTCTCTTGCCTGACTGAACTGGAGCCGTGCTCGGGATATGCAGACCGTGAGGAGGGTGTTTCTCCAACCAGGTCAAGGCCTCATCGATATCAGGGGCCACCTGGCCGTCAGCGGCCGCAGCCGCCCCGGTATGGGAGGCACTCACGAATGCGGAGAACAACCGAGCAGGAGAGGGGATCGTATTGGGGCTGCCGTCTGCTGCATGCCCGTGGTAGACGCCGAGGGGAAAGTGCGCGGTAATGCTGACGGAGCCATCAGTCGTCCTGCGCATCGTCAGCCGCAGCGGCCAGGGAAGCCCCGCAGGAATTGCCACCACACTAAGAGACTCACCCGCGACGATATTGCGGGTTGACTCCGGCGGCGAAACGCTGTTACAGCCCGAAGCTCTCTGCCATAGTGAGGGCATGCCCAAGCAGGACAGACGCATCGT
>ERZ772940.678-NODE-678-length-14347-cov-34.5958_pt1 | contig 14347 bp, 9 predicted proteins | sample MGYA00511682_ERZ772940 | MGnify/ENA primary metagenome ERZ772940 (study PRJEB29015, sample SAMEA2737922) | human oral metagenome | biome: human oral; feature: human-associated habitat; material: dental | place: China | collected 2031 ... | reverse complement strand
GCCCGGCCCGCGGCTCCCATTCGGCCCCTTCCGCGCCCCGGTCTCCCGCCGTCGGCGCGCCGGCCCCCCGGGGCGCGCACGCGCGCATGCCCGTCGTCCGCCTCGTCTTCGACGACGGCGTCTCCCGCGACCTGTCGGGAACCCTCGTCGTGGGCAGGAACCCCTCCGTCGACCCCGCTCACCGCGGCGCTGAGCTCATGCCCATCGCCGACCGGCAGAAGTCCGTCTCCAAGACGCACGCGGCCCTCACCGCCACCCCTCAGGGTCTGCTGGTCGAAGACCTTCGATCGACTAACGGCACCGTCGTCATTTCGGCCGATGGCAACCCGGTGCCGGTCGCGCCGGGCTTCCCCATTTGGGCGACCGACGGCGCGAGCGTTCTGTTCGGAGGCCGAAGGGTGAAGGTGGTGATTCGATGACGCTGCGAGTCGTGGCCCGCACGGGGTTTGCGACCGACATCGGCATGCGTGCGCTCAACGAGGACAGCGCCCTGGCGGGCAGGTCCGTTTTCGTCGTGGCCGACGGCATGGGCGGGCATCTGGCGGGCGAGATCGCCTCGCGGACGGTGGTCGACGTGTTCTCGAGGCTGGACGGCAAGGAGTTCGTCAGCGCCTACGAGCTGGAGGGGGCGATCGCGCAGGCCGCCAGGCGCGTGGCCGGCCTGGCCAGCGAGAAGAGCCTGCCGGGCACGACCGTCACGGGGCTGGTCTTCGCCGACGAGGGAGGCTACCCCTGCGCGCGGGTCTTCAACATCGGCGATTCGCGCACGTACCACGTCTCGGGCAGGGCCTTCACCCAGGTGACGAGGGACCACTCCGAGGTGCAGGAGCTTCTCGACGCGGGGATCATCACCGAAGAGCAGTCTCTGACGTGGGAACGACGCAACGTCATCACCCGGGCGCTGGGAGGCTATTCGGGACCGGTCGTCGGGGCGGACGTCCATCTGGTCCCCCTTAATGCGGGAGACCGCTTCCTCCTGTGCTCCGACGGGCTGAGCGGCGTCGTGTCGGACACCGAGATTGGCGAGGTCGCCCGATACATGGAAGACTCGAACGAGACCGCTCAGACCCTCGTTCAGAAGGCGCTCGGAGCCGGGGGCTCCGACAACGTCACGGTGCTCGTGGTCGACATCGTCGATTGCAGCCCCCGATGGCCCGCGCTGGAGGTCGAGGGGGAGACGGCAACTTGCGATCGTCGGAACGTCGGCGACGACACGGTACCCAGGAAGGGCGATTAGGCGCATGTACATCGTTTCTGCTCGTGCAAGACCGGGTCGGCTTCTGGCCGCCGTCACGCCTCGGGGGGCGTTGACCGTGGCGGGCATGAACGCCGAGCGAGTGGAGTGGCTGTGGGGCGCCCTGCGCTCCGGCGCGTCCTTCGACCAGATGGTCGAAGGCCTGGGCTACGGGGCCCCGCCGCCTCAGGGCATGCCCGAGTTCGCGCTGCTCCTGTGCGAGGACGACTGCGTCCGGGCGGCCTTGCGCGGGCGGTTCCGCCTCCGCGACGTGGCGGGGAACATGATCGCCGCCGGCGCGAACGCGCCGACGTGGAACGAGATGCGCCTGACGAGCGTGCACGAGATCGTCGTCGACGCGGGGCCCGGCCCCGGCGACCAGTACGCCGAGGGCCTGCCCCTCGGCGACGGGATGCTCGGCCTGTCCTCCATACGCATCTCCTGCCTTCCGGGCCGCCCGGAGCCCCTTCCCCGCGCTGCGCAGGACGCGGGCGCCCTCGCCTCGCAGGCGGAGAGCGCCCCGGTCGGGTCCGCGCCCGCAGCGGGCTCCCTGGCCGGCGTCGCCGTCGGAGACGCCTCGATCGCCGATCCGATCCGGCGCGCCGCGGCGCATTCCGATTCCCCCGGGCCGCAGACGCATGGTCGCCCGGGGTCCGGCGAAGGCCGGGCCGCCGCGGCCGATGCGCCCGTCGGGGACGCAGCCTACGCGCACGCTCCGGCCGCCCAGGAGCGCCGATCCCACAGGGAGCTCCCCCTGCCCGCCGGAATCCTCCCGCCGGCCGGCGCCCTTCCGCACTCCGACGCCGCGCGGTCGGATCGGGAGCCCGCCGGGCCGACCGGGAATCGCGAAGGCGCCTCCGCGCCCGAAGGTCCCCAGCCCGAGGCGCATGAGCCCGAGGCCCGCCCCGAGGCCCGCGAGCCCGCCGAGACCGGCCCCGCCCCGCAAGCGCAGGAGTCCGCGTCCGATGCCGTCGACCGGCAGGAGCCCAGCCAGCCGGACGGCGACGGCCGGGCCGCGGAAGACGACGATCCCGCCGACGACCTCGAGCTCACCCGTCAGCCCTACGACGACTCCTTCCTCGACGCGGTGAACGTCCCCCGCCTCGAGAAGGTCGACACGGGTTCGACGGCCGCGGACTCCGATTTCTTCATCGACTCCGTCCCCAGCAGCCTGCGCGTGTCCCACGCCGCCGACCTGCCGGCCGAGCAGGAGGCATCCCGGGACGGCTCATCCCACAGCGAACCCCGGGAAGACGGCGATCCGCAGGACCGGGAAGACGGCGCACAGGGCCGAGAAGGCGATCCGCGCGGCGATGAAGAGGCCTCGCGTGAGCGCAGGAAGCGAGAGGACGGCTCATCCCCGGAGGCTTCGGGCTCTGCTCCGGCTCCGTCGGCGTCCGGGAAGGGGCCCGAAGCCTCCCAGCATCCGTCGCCGGAGCCCGTTCAGGCCTCCTCCCCGCGCTCCGAGCCACCCGCGCCCGCGGAGCCGGCCGAGCAAGCCCCCGAAGAGCCCGAGGAACGGGAGGACGCCGCCGACGAACGGAAGCCTCTCGCCGCCGACGGCCCCGCCTCTCCGCCGGCGAACGATCCCGCGGTCGCTGAAAGCCCCGCGACCGCCGAGAGCCCCGCATCCGGCGGCCCGGCGTCCGCCGAGAGCCCTGGCACCGGCGCCGCGTCCGGCGAAGGCCGGCCGTTCACCGTGCAGGGGGTGTCCAGCAAGTGGCCGGTGGTCGAGGACGAGCCCGAGCTCGTGGCCGGATACGTCTCCGCAGACGGCGACGCGCCGGGCGCCCTACCCGACTCGTCTGGCTCGGGCGGTGCGGACGGCTCCGGCCCCTCCGATCGAGACGGCGATTCCGGCGCCGACAGCCCGGCCGAGGCCGCCGGAGGGCGCAGGTCGCGCTCCGGCCCCCGTTTCCCCATGAGCAACGACGACGGTTCGGAGATCGTCTGGCCGTCCGGCGATTCCACCGATTCCGAAGCCTCTCAGCAGGGCGAGGCACCCGAGTCGGAGGATTCATCCGAGCCGGAGACCGGCTCGCGGGCAGGACAGGACGGAGAGGAGCTCGCCGACGCCGCCGACGCCGACGCGGAGGAACCTGCCCGCCCGGCCGCGGATCGGCGCTCTGTAGACGAGCCCGCCTCCAGGACGCCGGCGGAATCCGGCGGACCCGCCGAGACCTCGCCCCAAGCCCGCCGAGCCCGCCCCGAAGCAGGGCAGCCGGCCTCCGTAGGCTCCTCGCCGGCCGAGGCGGGCGCTCGCGATTCCGCCCCCTCGCCGGGCGACGCCCCCTCGAGCGGCGCCTCCGCGGCGCCCGCCGGCGGCTTCTCGGCCGGTGTGCCGTTGTGGGGCGGCGGCAACCGGGTCCTGACCGCGCAGGAGCCCGGCCAGGGGGGAGCCCACGACATCCCCACGGCGGTGGACCTGCCGGCCATCACCGGGCCGATCGGCCTCGACGAGCCGGCCTCCGGAGAGCCGGAAGAGTCGGATCCGTCGGCCTCTTCGGACCCGCTCGCGCGGCCCGGCGCCGGGGGCCCGAGTGGGAGTTCGAGCTCGGCGGCTTCCAGCTCGCCCTCTCCGGTCGAGCCCGCCGAGGCGATGACGGCCGCCTTCGAACCCGACGATCTGCTTCCCGCCGAGCCCAGCCCCGAGAGTCCGTCCGAGGCGTCCCCGCTCCCCTCCGGCGAGCCCTGGGCGGAGGGAGCGCTCGAATCCGGCTTCGACGAGGGTGCAGAAGAGGACGCTCTGGCCGACGAAGGCGACCATGACGGCGAGACGGTCATCTCCAGCAGGGCCCAGGAGCTGCGCGAGCAGATCTCCGGCGAGTCGGAGGAGGAATCCCCCGCCATGGTCCTGGCCCTGCTGTGCCACTACGGGCACATCAACCCACCGCACGGCTCCTCGTGCCGCCTGTGCGGGGCGCCCATAGGCGGGGAGCCGAACTGGTATCCGCGCCCGGCCCTGGGCGAGATCTACGTCTCGACCGGTTTGCGCGTTCCCATCGACGCCGACATCATCATCGGGCGCAAGCCCACCTCGACTCCCGAGTCGGGGCGTCCGCACGCCCATCTCGTGCCGGTTCCCAGCCCCGACCAGCAGATCTCCCGCACCCACTGCGAAGTCCGCGTGGACGGGTGGGACGTGCGCCTGGTCGACCGCAACTCGAACAACGGCACCTACGTGCTGCGGCCCGGAGAGCGGCCCATCCGCATCCGGCCGACGGAGCCGTTCTTCGTCAGGGTCGGCGACGTCATCGACATCGGCGAGGGAGTGACGATCCAGATGCTCGGCCCGCAGGCAGGAGTGTGACGTGGCTCGTCGCCGTCCCGCTACACCTCCGAAGATCCCCAATGCGACGTACCTCTCATTCCTCGGATCCGGTGGTTTCGCGGACGTGTACCTCTACGAGCAGCAGATCCCCCGCCGCGAAGTGGCGATCAAGGTCCTGCGCCGCGGCGTGGCCGACGCCCAGAGGCAGTCCTTCCGCGCCGAGGCCAACCTGATGGCCCGCATGAGCTCGCACCCCTCGATCGTCTCCGTGTACGGTGCGGGTGAGGCCGGGGACGAGCGCATGTACCTCATCATGGAGTACTGCCCGCCCCCGCACCTGGGCGCCAGGCTGCGCCAGCAGCCGTTCACGGTCACGCACGCCCTGGAGATCGGCATTCAGATCGGCGGCGCGATCGAGACCCTGCATCGCGCGGGCATCGTCCACCGGGACATCAAGCCGTCCAACATCCTCATGACCCCGTTCCAGCGCCCCGTCCTCACCGATTTCGGGATCGCCACCCGCATCGGCAACGTCAGCCCGGCCGAGGGCTTCTCGGTTCCCTGGGCGCCGCCCGAGCAGGCGACGGGGGAGGGAGCGGCCGCCGTCACCGTGGACGTGTACTCCCTGGCGGCCACGGTGTACACGCTCCTGGCCGGGCGCCCGCCCTTCGAGGTCAAGGACGGAGACAACTCCGAGATCGCCGTCATCAACCGGGTGCTGCGGACCCCGGTCCCGCCGATGGGGCGCCACGACGTGCCCGAGGAGTTCGAGCGCGTCTTGACGATCGCCATGTCCAAGGACCCCCGCCAGCGATACGCCTCGGTGATCGACTTCGCCAGGGCTCTCCAGGCGATTCAGGCGGCGTTGCACCAGCGCCCGACCGATCTGGACGTCCTCGACGATCCCGCCTACGACAACCCGTCCAAATCCGGCGACGACGCCGACGCGACCCGCCAGGCGATCCGCACGATCGACCCGCTGCGGGACGACTCGACTCGCCTCTCCCCCCTGAGGGTGCTCGGACCGGTGCCCTCTCCCAACATCCGCGCCTTCCCCCCGGCTTCCGAGGCCCGCTCTTACGACGCGGCGGGCCAGCGGGCGCCGTTCGACTCGGCACTGCCGGGCGACGCGGGGGGTTCCCTCGGCGGGCCCGCCGAGGCGGAGACGGGACGGCGGGCACCGCGAAGCGGCGAGGCTCCGGGCTGGGGTCCAGCGTCTTCGGAGGGCGCCGTCCCGGACGCCCCGGACGCGCGCGCCGGCGGATTCCAGGAGAGCCCTCTGGGCGTCGTGGTCGTCCGGTTCCTCATCGCCGCCGCCGTTGTGCTCGCCATCGTCGTCGGCATCCTCTTCGCCCTGCGGCACGGCAAGGGCGGGACGGTCGGGCCGGCGACCTCGACGGGGGAGACGACGCCCAACGACGCAGGCGTCAACCACGTCAGCCAGGTCGTCGGGCTGCGCGGCGAGCTCATGGGGGACAAGGTCAAGTTCACGTGGAGCAACCCCGACCCCAAGCCCGGGGACAAATTCCTCTACGCGATGGACCAGATCTCCGGTGAGGGCCAGCTCAACGAGACGAAGGCGTCGAGCGTTACCGTCCCCAAGCAGTCTCTCCAGACGTGCTTGTCCGTGCGGGTGCACAGGAAGGGCGGGTCGGAGTCGCCTGCCACCAGGCAGTGCGTGAGCACTCCGTGACGCCTGGCCCTCCCGCCCGTTCCGCGTCGCGGCCCGGGCTGAAGCCCTAGCCGTCTCGCCTGCCTCGTCCGCCGTGGGCGGGGCTGCGAACACCCCGTGACGCGCAACCGGCTCGCTTCCTTCCCGGAAAGGGTAGGATTGCCGCGTGTACGCGGATGGATTCACGGCGGTGGGTCTTCTCCACGGCGGCGATCCGTCCGCAGCCAGGAGTTGTGCCGTCGGTCTGGCGTGTGGAAGGCTCAGCCGAGGGCGCCGCTCTCATCGAAAGGGAACGAAGCCACAGTCGGGTCGCAATACGTTAAGGAGTCGTGATGACTACAACCGCCGAAAACCCCACCGAAGAGGTCGATCAACCCGAGGTCTCCCCCGAGCCGGCCGGACTGGAGATTGAGTTTTGCGGCGAGATTTACAAGGTCGACCCCGGCAAGACCTTCACCATCGGACGCGTCGGATCTCTTGCCATCGACGACAATCCTTTCCTTCACAGGAACTTTCTCGTCATCGAATCCCATAATGGGCTGTGGTGGGTGACTAACGTGGGCTCGCGCATCGCCGTCACGGTGGCCGAAACCACGGGTATGCTCCAGTCGTGGATCGGGCCGGGCTCCCAGATCCCGCTCGTCGTCCACGATATGAGTCTCGTCTTCACCGCCGGGCCGACGACTTATGAGATCGATCTCACCGTTCCGGACACCATGTACGAGGTCTCCTCCACGGGCCGCGAGGAGGCGGGGGAGACGACGATCGGACAGGTCACGCTCACACCCAGCCAGCGTCTGCTCATCCTCGCCTTGGCCGAGAATTGGCTCAAGCGCGTAGGCACCGGGCCGTCGGACATCCCCAGGTCGGAGGAGGCCGCGTCGCGTCTGGGATGGACGCAGACCCGCTTCAACCGCAAGCTCGACAACGTGTGCGACAAGCTCGACCGCCTCGGCGTCAAAGGCCTGCGCGGCGGACAGGGCGTCCACGCGACGTACCGCCGCGCCCGCCTGGTCGAGTACGCGGTCGCCAGCCAGCTGGTCACCGTCGAGGATCTCCCCCTGCTCGACGAGGAATTCGAGGCCAATCGCCGGGCCAAAGCGGCTGAAGCCTCCTCCCGCGGCAAGAAGCGCTGATCAGGCCTTTCGCCGATCCCGCGGGGCCCGCCGAACAGGCGGGCCCCGCCGCGCAGATGGGGTTGCACTGCTCGCCATCCGGCCGGGCAGGGGCGAGGACAAGTAGATGGGGCCCACCATCCCGGTGGGCCCCATCTCATCTCCGGGTCCATTGGAGGCGCAGACCCTAGAGGTAGAGGCGTCGGCTGGGCAACCGGCAACCTCGCGCCCGCGTCATGATTGGAGGCTAACGTCGGGCGTTATCACACACGCGCAATCAACCGTGGCTGACTACGTTCCTAATACTACTCGATTTTTCCCGATGGTCAACATGGGGAGCGTTACCCGCAAGTCGCATGAGCAACTGAAAGCCGTCAATTCAACGGTTTCCCGCCCGTCGGCCCGCCGCACGCCAGTGGTTTGCCTTACTTTGTCCGAGGAGGAATTGTGCTCCGATCCCCGATATGCCATGGTTGGCTAACGGATTCGCAAAGGGGTGGTAAAGCGGTTCGCCTCGGATACGCTCTTCCCCACACTTTCCCGAAGAGCCTCCCGGCGCCGCCCGCGGTCCTCGCCGGGAGGGCGTCCGGACGTCTCCGGGGCGGCCGGGTCGGGTTCCAGTTCCGGCCCTGGAGCGACGGAACCACAGGCCTCTCCCCCGCGCCGCTCGTCCGCGCGAGGGGAGGGCGAGACTAGGAGGTTGACATGGACCGGCTGGCCACGATCTTCAAGGACGTGAACGATTGGACGACCCTTCACGTCCTCATCTGGATGCTCATAGGCGCTGGTCTATACTTCACGATCCGCATGCGCTTCGTCCAAATCCGCCTGTTCGGGCGGATGATCCGCCAGATCTTCGATTCTCGGACCAGCGACGGCGAGGGGATCTCCTCGTTTCAGGCCTTCGCCATCGGCATCGCCTCGCGCGTGGGCACCGGGAACATAGCGGGCGTTGCCATCGCCATCAAACTGGGGGGAGCCGGCGCCGTCTTCTGGATGTGGCTGGTCGCGTTCCTGGGAATGGCCAGCGCCTTCGTCGAGGCCGTGCTCGCCCAGCTGTTCAAGATCCGCTGGCCCGACGGCACGTTCCGCGGCGGCCCGGCCTTCTACATCCAGCGAGGCCTGGGGTCGCGCGCATGGGGCGTGGCCTTCGCCGTCTTCCTCATCTTCTCCTTCGGCATCTCCTACGAGATGGTTCAGGCCAACACGATCGCCGACACCCTCGACGAGCAGTACGGCATCGCCCCCTGGGCGACGGCGCTCGCCCTCCTGGCCCTCTGCGCGCCCATCCTCTACGGGGGGCTCAAGCGCGTGGCCAAGATCTCCGAATGGGTGGCGCCGCTGATGGCCATCGTCTACATCGGACTGGCGGTCGTCGTGGTGGCGATGAACCTCGACCGCGTCTACCCGACGTTCAAGGCGATCCTCGGCAGCGCCTTCGGCACCCATGAGGTGATCGGCGGCTTGGCCGGGAGCATGACGGCGGCCATGCTCAACGGCGTGCGCCGCGGCCTCTTCTCGAACGAGGCGGGCGAGGGTTCGGCCCCCAACGCCGCCTCGACCGCGCAGGTGACCCACCCGGCGAAGCAGGGGCTCATCCAGTCGATGGGCGTCTTCGTCGACACGATCCTCGTCTGCTCGGCCACAGCCTTCATGATCTTCAACGCGACCCCCGGGGCCCTGGACGGCTACTGGCGCCAGGAGGACCCCAAGGGGGCCAACATCACCATCACGGCGATCGAATCGCAGCTCGGCTCCTGGGTCGTCCCGGTCATGGTCGCGCTCATCTGCGTCTTCGCCGGATCCTCGCTCATCGGCAACTACGCCTACGCCGAGGTGAACGTCGACTTCCTCACCCGGGGCAAGCGCTGGGGGCCCCGGCTCCTCCAGACCGTGGCGGTCGCATCCATAGTGACCGGCTCCCTGTCGAGCCTCAAGCTCGTGTGGAACTTCGCCGACATCACGATGACCGGCATGGCCCTCATCAACATCGTCGCCATCCTCCTGCTCGGCAAATGGGCCTTCGGGTGCCTGCGCGACTATGTCCAGGATCCCGAACGCCCCTTCGTGGCCACCGACAATGCGAACATGCCCGGTGCGCTGCCCACGGACATCTGGGTTCCCCGAGCCACGGCGCTCACCTAACGGATCGCACCGCAGGCCAGAGTGGGAGCCGCATCCCAAGGAGACCTCCACCTGCATCTTCCCGCAGTATCAACGCATATGGGCATCCCTACCCGCTGACGCAAGAGGTTGCCGTGGCATACCCACCACTAGGATCGGCAGGGAAAGACAGAGGAGGCCGTATTGAGAAGCGGACATGCCAGTCGGAGTCTGATGGCCGTGGTGCTTGCAACGGGGCTGGCCGCGTGTTCCCTGAATGCGTCGGCCCGGTCTCTGCGCGCCGCCTCATCGGAACCGACGGCCGGCCCCTCGGCGTCGCGTTCGGGAACCCCCGTCAAGGCCCACCGCGGGGACGCCGAACTGAAGAACGGCTATTTCAAGCTCTACACCGGCAAACACTGGATCGGCTTCCAAGCCCCCGACAGGTTCAAGCTCAACAAGGCCTCGAAAGACGGGGTCGACTACCAGACGCTCACATCGCCCTCCGATTCGAAGACCAATATAGTCTTCGCGCGCTCCAAGGTCGGCAGTCTACCGACGTCCGAAGAGCTGGTCGCCTCCCTGCCGAAGGCGAACGGCGCCGCCACCGCCCGCCCGGAGATCGCCGACATCGCGGGATTCAAGGCCGTCGCCGCGGCCGGGGCGCCCGATTCCGGCGGCTACACGGGGATGGTGATGTTCGTCGACTTCGACGGGGACATCTGGGGGATCACGGTCAACGCGCCGGACGACGCGACTCGGCAGAAGCTGACCGACGCGGTCAGGCAGATCAAGGCGGACCAGGCCGGCGCACCCTCGACGAGCGCGACGCCGAAGCCCTCCGTCAAACCCGAGTCCATCAAGGCCGCCGTCAACGGCGGCGCGTATTCGGTGACGGTCGAAGGGGCGACCCTCTCGATCGCCATCCCCAGCGGCTTCACGGAGCAGAGGTTCGACACGGCCGGCCTGGTGGGCGTCGGCGACTCCGCCGACAACGGGCGCAACATCAACTTCTGGATAGACCAGAGCGGGCTGACCGCCAAGGAGTCCGAGCTCCTCAAGCTGACGCGTGAGCAGACCTCGGCGAACGAAGTCGAGGAAGTGCGCAGCGTCCCGAGCGTCCCGTCCGTGGCGGGGCACAAGACGGCGGCCTGCGACATCCGGCGGAAGGACGGCAAGGTCTCGCGCCTGTACGTGGTGGACGTGAACGGCGTCGTGGTCCAGATCGCCGTCAACGAACCCAACGGGGCGGGAGGCCGTTTCGCGGAGATGGTGAAGACGGTTGAGAGCGCGACCTGATCGGCCCTCCGCATCGCGATCGCAGGCGGGGACGAGACGCGGGGCGGCCGGCCGCCCCGCGGGAGGAAGGCGCCTGCGCAGCGTGCTGACGGCCGTCGCCGCGTCCCTGGCGATGCTCGTCGTGGCGGCCTGCGGTTCTGGGACGGCCGAGAAGTCGCCGTCCTCCACGGGCGCGGCCAGCCCGACGCGGGCCTGGCGGGTGACCTCCGGCACCGAAATGGGCGCGATCCAACTGAAAGGCGGCGTCCTGAAGATCGGCACCGGGGCCGGGACGCTGAACATGCGGGTCGGCCAGAACATGGTGCCCTTCGACCGCGCCTTCGTCGAGACCGGCACCGTCGGGGTCAAGGACAACGCCGAGCCCAAGTCGCGCATCTCCTTCTCACCCCTGTCCTCGCTGAAACCGGGGATGAACGCCGCGGATTTCGCGGCCCTCCTGGCCAGCCAGAGCAAACGGCATGCGACCGCCGTCGACGGCCTGGCCAATCTCGGAAGGATCCAGGCGGTGGCCGCCGACACGACGACCGCCGAGGGGCTGCCCTCCCGCGTCCACCTCCTGACGGTCGGCGACAAGGTGTGGAACCTGACCCTCAGCGCGCCGACCCGAGACCGGCTCGACAGCCTCGTCGCCATCGCCGGAACGCTCAGCCTGGAGTCCAAGGTCTCCTCCTTGGGCCGGGAAGTCTCCGTCAGCCTCGGAAACGACGGAGCCTCCACCGCTCCGCGGCCCGGAAGCGAAGGGACGCAGTCGGTCGTCAGCGCGAACGGGGCGCTTCGCGGGATCCTGAACGGTCAGAGCTTCTCTTTGACCATGCCCGGCGGCACCCTCTCCTTGTCCAGCCCCGGGGGGCTGAGCCTGGCCACCGATTCGACCGATGCCAACTTCATCGGCCTCGGCCGAGTCGGCGTAGCGGGGTGCTCCGTTCTCTTCGGCCAGGCGAGTTCCGGCGATTTCACGTCCTCCGAAAGGCTCGCGGAGGACGTCGCCGCGAGAGTACCCGACAAGGCCGAGGCCCCGAGGCCTCTGCCGGAGGTCACCTCCGTGGCCGGGCATTCCGCGGTCGCCGCCGAGGCGAAGACGCAGGACGGCGGGGCGGTGCGCTACTACGTCGTCGACGTGGGCGGCGGGAACTATCTGGCCATCGTCGTGCGGAGCCCCAACGTCGAGACCTACCCGATCGAGTCGCTGGCCTCGATGCTCGACGGCGCGCAGATCGCCAACGGCTGAGGCGCGGGCCGCCCGGTCCGCCGGGCGCGCCGTTGTGCAGGGACGGGGCGTAGTCCAGGCGGGGCGCAGTCGAGATGGAACGCCCTCCGCCAGGAACGTGGCCGGGGAGCGAAGCGCTCCTCGGCCAGAAGGAGGCCCGCGGGTGTGTGCGACGTGCGCGGCTTACTTCCGAGATACCGTGAATGCCACGCTTTCTCGCCCGGACACGAGCCGGCGCCTACCGACGTTGCCGTAGGTATTTCGGATATAGTTTTGAATGTCTACAGGAAGCAGCCTTCCGTGCTCGCACCGTGAGACTGAGGCGACGGCGCCTCCCCTGATCGTGGAGACCGAGGGAATCCGTCAGGTGTCCGTGTCGAGGACGTCTCCTTCTCGCTCGGAGTGCGTGAAACCTGGCGTTGCGCTCACGCTCGCGTGTGCGCACGGGAGCCCGGGGGATGCGTGACCCCCGGGCTCCCGAAAGCTCTCGAGTCCGGGCCCGACGGCGGCCGCCGGGAAAACACGACGTGCCGGGGCGCCGCACGGCCGCCGACCCGGCAGGCGCGGTGGCCATTCGGGACATGCCGCGGGACCCGGACGGCCTCCACCTCGGATTCTCCCCCTTGCGCGGGCGCGTGCCCTCCGTGGTATACAGGACGGTACGTGACGGAGACAACCGGAACGGACGTCGATCCGCCGGAGGGAGGGCCCGTGCCGAAGATCGATGCGCCCACGGTGCGCGAACACCACGAGGCCGTCAAAGCCCGCCTGATCGCAGCGGCGGACCGGATCCTCAGGGAATCCGGCTCCGGGGTCCTGAGCGCCGGAGCCGTCGCCCGCGAGGCCGGGATCGCCCGCAGCTCGATATACCGATACGTGGACTCGGTCGACGACCTCAGGCTCCTCACGCTCGCGGCGTACATGCCGCGCTGGCGGAACGCCGTCTTCGACCGGGTGGACGACGGCGCCGAACCCGCCGACCGACTCAGGCAGTTCGCCGTCGCCTGCGTGCTCCAGACGTGCGACCCCTCCCACGCCTGGTTCATGAGCCTGACCCGCCGATCCTCCTCGCGCAGGCACGACGGGGCCGCCCCCGCCGGGGCCCTCGTGACCCTGCGAGCGGGGGGTGCCGCATCCCCGCAGCCCGCCGACGCGGCGCCCGCGGGCGCCCGGAGGATCCCGCCCGACTCCCGGAAGGCTCCGCCCGATCGGCACGCGGGGGAACGGGCCGCGATCAGGGACGAGATCGTGGGCATCCACACGACGGTCGACGAATTCATAGCCGAATGCTGGAAGGAGATGGGCGTGCCGGATCCGGACGCCTGGATGAGATTCTCCCGGGCCCTGCTCTTCGAGGCCTTCGGCCAGATCGAAGCCGGAACCGACGCTCGCGAGGTCGCCGACCGGCTGGACAGCGCCATCGCGGGGATGTCGAAGGCGGCGCAGGGGAACGCCTCCTCGTCCCAGGTCGGCGCCGCCCGCGACCGGGCGTCAGACGCCGAAGAGGGCCGGGAGGCGGCCCGTCGCAAGACCGCCTGAATCCGCCCTGTCGATGGGGAGTGAATGGGGCGCCCGCCGGTGCGCACATGCGAAGCGCTCGACTAGGATGAGCCCATGCGCGGCCTTCTCTTCGATCTGTACGGAGTCTTCCTCACGATCCAGAACAGCACCTACCTGCGCCTGACATCCGAGATCGGAGTCGATCCGGAGGCGCTGCGGCCGCTATACGAAGGGCCCACCCGGCGCGACTACGACGCGGACATCCTCGACACCCCGGCCTACTGGGCGAAGGTCGGCCGCGCCCTGGGCGTGCCCATCGACTGGAGGCACGCCCTCCAGGCCGACCTCCGGTCCTGCAGCCTGGAAGACGAAACCATGGTCGCCTACGCCCGCGAACTGCGCGCCGCCGGGGTCCCGATGGCCATGCTGTCCAACATCCCCGCGGACTTCGCGCGGAATGTCAGGGAGAACCGCCCCTGGATCGCAGAGTGCTTCGACCCCGTCGTCTTCTCCTGCGACGTCCGCATGGTCAAACCCGACCCGCGCATCTTCGACGCCGCGATCGACCGGCTGGCCGAATGGGGCGGACGCGCCGGGAAGGGGGTCGACCCGGGCGAGGTCCTCTACATCGACGACACCCTCGACAACGTCGAGGTCGGAGCCGAACGCGGCCTGGCCGTCCACCACTTCCGGGGAATCGAGGGCCTGCGTCGGGCCGTCTCGGACCATCTCGGCCGGTGACGACCCCTGAGGCGCGGACGCGGCATGCTCGGCGCCGGCTGGCGGCGCGGTAGAAGGGGCGCATCCGATGCCGTGGTCCCGGGCGCTCGCGGCGGCAGGCGGCCTTCCCGTCGCCGCGCACATCGGCCGAATGCGCCAGGCGCTCGACGCCTCCGCGGCGCGGTCCGGCGGCGCCCCCGCCCTCGTCGTGCAAGCCCCGCCGGGC
>ERZ772940.677-NODE-677-length-14358-cov-4.27232_pt1 | contig 14358 bp, 8 predicted proteins | sample MGYA00511682_ERZ772940 | MGnify/ENA primary metagenome ERZ772940 (study PRJEB29015, sample SAMEA2737922) | human oral metagenome | biome: human oral; feature: human-associated habitat; material: dental | place: China | collected 2031 ... | reverse complement strand
TTTGTGTATTTTTGCATTTTTTTGACATTAATCACAAACATTTTTAGTTTTGTGGATATTTTTTTGTTACAAACTCCTGTTTATCTTGTTTTTGTGTTATAAATTTATATTTTTTTTATAAATTATTATGAAATAATTGCACTTTCCGCTGCGCACAAACTTGCTGTTTTTTACGCTTATTTTGTTTGATAGGCTATGCATTGTTCCCGCTCCATAAAGAAGTGGATTCCTCTTGATGAATCCTTCCATCTGTCAGGTTCAAATCCGTTTGCAGGCACCATCCACTTACCCTTTTCATAATAGAAATCCGGATCTACTGTCGACTGTGCCCAATCATAACTGATACTTTCGTCTATGCTCTTGATAGAAAGGACTTTGGCCTTATCACATCTGCAGGTCTCCATTGTCGCGGATACTCTTCTGGCATCTGCCGGTACAAGCAGTTGCACTACTCTAAGGTCAGTACAGCATTTCCAAGCTATAAAGGGGCCTTCTTCCGGAGGTACCTGTCTGAACCACTTGGTGTCCGCATCTGATATGACGCCATCGAGATTGGCATCCTCGAGGACGGCGGCGTATAAATTTGCTCCACTGATGTCGCTGTCCGAAAGATCTATATCGCGAAAGATGGTTTCTGTCATATCGGTTCCGACGAAGCGGCAGGCGTGCATCGGGCAATTCAGGAATAACGTACCCGAAATACTGGAGTCGCTGAAGTCGGCACCGGCAAGGATGCAGTCCTCGAAGCGGCATAGTCTGAATGTGGTGTTGGTTAAATCGCAGCCTTCGAGGTCTGCGCCCTTGATTACGCTTTCCTCTATCACTAGCCGTTCTTTTTTATCCCTGTTATTTATTATTTCTGTAATTTCTTCCGCTGTATATTCCTTGATCATTTTGCGCCTCCTTAATGTTTGCAGTCATCCATACAAAAGAACTAGCAGTACCTACGAATATCAATTTGCTCCTGCTCCTGCTCCTGCTCCTGCTCCTGCTCCTGCTCCTGCGCCTTAAGGTAATTATACCATTCGAGCAAATTTTTGTAGAAGCTAATGAATAAAATTGAATGGGTTTTGTGAATTTCCGGGATGATTAGTTTTATTATGTGATGCTGCTGCGCAGATGAAGATTAATGTTAAGGATATTTTTATTTATAGTCTATTTGTGGAATTGTGAAATTGTACAAATTTATTAATTATTTTTGGATTTTACTTGACTTTTTTGTTGAGATATTATTAAATCAATGTAGCTTTTGAATAAGACTGACTCGATAGAGGTCGCGGAGCTCAATAGTATCCTGTAGCTACAGCTTGGGGAAGCTGCTGCTTGAGAAAGGGAAATCCGCCGAAGGTCATATCTACCCCGAGATATTTCCTGGGCCGGTGCATAATATGCGCCGAACTGTCACATCGTAAAATGTGGAGCGCTATCAATGGTATATAGTTGATGCATTTTTGTATTACTAACGTACGAACCATGGATACGTTTCAGACGTTATTCATGGCTATTTTATTTTCACGGAGGTTTTACAAATGATACGCATTAACAGAAACAGAATTTTGTACGTATTCGGACTTGCTGCTCTATTTATCACCGCGATGCCTATTATCGCCATGGCGGCTGACAGTAAACCGGCACTCTACGCTACAGGCTGGGCTGTGCTGCCACCAATCGTCGCTATCGGCTTGGCGCTGATCACCAAGGAAGTATACAGCTCGCTGTTCATCGGAATACTCGCGGGCGGCCTGCTGTATTCGGGCATGGATTTCTCAAAGTTTATGAACCACGTCATGATCGACGGATTTGTAACGTCGCTGTCAACTCCCGGCAACGTGGGAATACTCGTCTTCCTCGTAATCTTGGGAATGCTCGTATCCATGATGAATCTATCCGGCGGCTCGGCTGCGTTTGGCAGCTGGGCTGCTCAGAAAATCAGAACCCGTCGCGGCGCAGAGTACTCTACTGTAGCTCTCGGTCTAATGATTTTCGTTGATGACTATTTCAACTGTCTGACGGTTGGAAGCGTTATGAAGCCGCTCACAGACAAATACAACGTATCGAGAGCTAAGCTCGCTTATCTGATTGACGCGACTGCTGCTCCGGTCTGCATCCTTGCACCTATATCGTCTTGGGCTGCTGCTGTCAGCGGTTTCGTTCAGGGCAAGAACGGTCTATCCGTATTTATCCAGGCTATCCCTTACAACTTCTACGCTCTCCTGACTATCGCTATGATGTTCATGATTATCACGATGAACTTCGACTATGGCAAGATGGCTGTATACGAGAAGAATGCGGCTGAAGAAGGAGATTTATTTACCGTAAAGGATGCTGCAGCTCTCAAAAACGACGACGCTGCCGATACTGTTCATCAGGGCACCGTTATGGATTTGGTATTCCCTGTAATCGTACTAATTATCTCGTGCGTCATCGGAATGCTGTACACCGGCGGCTTCTGGAAGGGTAAGGCATTCGTCGATGCATTTGCCGGCTGTGATGCAGCTACATCGTTAGTGCTCGGAAGCACGGTAGCTCTCGTCATCACTGTAGTTTACTATTTAATCAGAAGAGTGGTTCCATTTGCGGAGCTCATGGAGTGCATACCTGAAGGCTTCAAATCCATGGTATCGCCTATCCTCGTACTCTCGATGGCTTGGACACTCAAGGGTATGACAGACTCGCTCGGACTAGCCAGGTTCGTTGCAAATATGATGGATAAGGTTCCCGGCGGATTCGTCGTTATCATACCTGCGCTGTTCTTCGTAGTATCCTGCGCACTCGGATTCGCATCGGGTACATCGTGGGGAACCTTCGGAATATTGATTCCTATCGCCCTCGCTGTTACATCGAACAGGCCTGACATGATGATTGTTCTCATCTCGGCTTGCATGGCCGGTGGAGTTTGCGGAGATCACTGCTCACCAATCTCAGATACAACTATAATGTCGTCCGCAGGTGCTGCCGTTAGGCACCTCAGCCACGTTGAAACACAGCTGCCTTATGCTGTTACCGTGCTCTGCGTATCCACAGTGTCATACATAATCGCAGGAATCATGGAGTCGCCATGGGTTGCACTCGCTGTTGGACTGGTACTTCTCTACATCGTGCTTCGCTTCTTCAAGAAGAGAGAAGGTTCATATGTTGTGGATGAAGCTAAGGCGATAGAGACGGCTACTTCTCAAACAAATTAGCTCTATTACTTTTAGATATATTTAGATATGGACCGGAAACGAAAAGAGGTGATTCGATTGAAGCACCTCTTTTCGTTATCAAGCTCTGATATGGCTCTAAGTCTCTTCGCTACCACCGTAAAGAAAGCACTCTTATATCGATTGCCGCCATACAGAATGAAGATGGGTGAAGTAAAAGCTTGGATCTTCAGATATGTATTGAGACCGTAACAATTAAGCTACGGTCTCATTTTTTGTATTTTCTTGTAAAGCCACTGAGGGCTATTACTCAATTTATTCTTTTTGAAATCTTTACCCAATTTTGTCCCAGTTGCTCATTCAAACGGGCTATAGCCCTTGAAAATAAGCCATTTTCAGTAAAATATCTTCTATTCAAACTCTATTGTTCTATCCGATTATCTCTTTCTAATTATTCTGTACCAACGCAATCAGAGTTTTGTACGCCACCGGTCCCGCAACCTTGAAGCCCGTGCCGCCATGACGCACCCACGAAACAAACGCATACGGATGCTTTGGATCATCTATAAAGCCCACAAACCAAGCATCCGGATCTCCATCCCCTGTCTCCGCTGTTCCTGACTTGGCATAGATATCCAGTCCTCTGAAGTTACTCTCACCATATGTGACCTTGACGTCGTTCTTCATCATGCTCTTAAGTCTATCTGCAGTCGCTTCGCTGAGGTATTTCCCAAGCGAGTCGCCGCCTGTCACCTTCTTGAGGAAGCTTGATGAGCCGATGAGATATGGATTTACAGCCTTGCCGCCATTTGCAATCGAGCCCATATAGACCATCATTGAAGCCGGGTTGACTAGATCGTCCGCCTGTCCGATTCCCGCCCAGCTGAGTTTGATTGGGTCGTCAGCCGGGAAATTAAACTTACCCTTTGCCGTCTTGATTCCGCTAATGTTGAGGGAATTCGTAAGCCCGACCTTCTTGACGTATTCCTTCATGTTGCTCGCACCAATCTTGCGAGTAATCTCTCCGAAGGCACCGTTGCACGACTTAGCAAGAGCCATCTCAAAGTCCACATGACCGTGAGCCTGACCGTTGGTGCACCTTATAGGCGAACCGTTTACATAGGTAACTCCACTGCACGTATATTCAAAGCTGTCTATATCATCAACATTGTCTATCGCCGCTGCGGCAGTAATCGTCTTGAAGGTCGAGCCCGGCGTCATGCTTCCGGATAGGAATGTGTTGAAATACTCTGACGAATTGGAATTAGGCAGCATTCCCTTAGGATCTACAGCCGGAGTGCATACCATCGCCACTATCTCTCCGGTCTTGTAGTTGAACACTCCGACCATCCCCTGCCTCTTGCCCAGCGCGTTGTAGGCTGCGAGGTTAGCCTTGGAATCTATCGTCAGCTTAATCTTGCTGCCATCCTTGTTAGTATCGTATGTACCGTTGAGCAAATCGTAGCCGATAAGCTGCGGCTTCCACATATTGATAGCGCCTGTTGCGATGTTGCCCTTTGGATCTCCTACAACATGCACTGTCGCCCTGCGAAGCGACGGGTCAGAGGGATATATGAGTCCATCCTTGGTGCAATTTAAAAGCATAACACCATTGCGATCGTATATCGTCCCTCTGTTAATCTCGCCATTTGTATATATCTGCCTATTGCCATAGAAGCTCGCCCATTCCTGTCCCTTGGTGACGAATCTCCATGTGAATATCAGTATTCCGATAAATAGAGTCGCAGCCAGCAGCAGGCAGATGTTCGCTCTTCGCTCTAATTTGCGCATACGCTACCTCCTTCAGTTAAAACCATGCTACGCCCTCCTCTTGATTGCGAGACTTGCGTCCTTGCGCATATCCGCGGCCTTGAAGTAAGCGAGCATTGCCCACGAGCACATCGCACTCGTGCCTCCCGTCGATATAAACGGGAAGGTGACTCCGGTGAGCGGGAACAAATCAACTGCCCCGAAGATATTCAGCATCGTCTGGAAAATCATCATTGTAGCTGCTCCACACGCTCCGATAGTGTAGAAGGTAGAGCGGCCGGCGATGATCGAGTTGACTGCGAACAGCGAAAGCGTGATGATGCAGAGCACCAGCAGGATGGCAATAACAAGCCCCCATTCCTCAGTTACAAATCCAAAGACAAGGTCGGTATTGGACGCGCCCACAGTCTTGAGCGAGCCGTTACCCGCACCGAGTCCGAGCAGACCACCGCCCGACGCATACGACATGGTTCGAGTTTGCTGGAAGCCCATGCCGTTGACAAAATCCGGTTCCCAGACGTGTCCCCACGCCTTGAAGCGGCTGGCTATATACGGTTTGAATCTGAGAACCATGATGCCCATGATACCCGCAGCGCCAATTGTCAGTATCAGTCTCGAGAAGTCTCCGCTTCTGAGGAACGAAATTACGAGATATGTGACAAAGAATATGAGAGCCGTACCAAAGTCGCCCATCTTGGCCAGACACGCCAGGCAGAATAGAGAGAACAGCATGAATCCGTATAGGTTTTTCTTGTTGAACAGGTTCTCCATAGTTGCTGCACCGATGCAGATGAATGCAAGCTTGACAATCTCGGACGGCTGAATCGATATGCCGCCGAGCGAAACCCAGTTGGCTGCACCGAACTTAGTGGTTCCAAAGACTATGTTAAACAACAGCAGTCCCACCGAGAGAACTGCCAATACCGGCTTGAGCTTCTCAGTTCTCTTGAGATCACGCATATAGATGCACATAAACATAAAGATAAAAATTCCCACAAGTGTCGCTATATACTGCTTCATCGTCAGAGCAGGATTGGTCGAGGTTGTAACCGCCAGCCCAATCGTCGACATGAAAAAGGCAATCAGCTCCATCTCGAAGCCCTTACTTCCCATAGCTCTAAACAGTATGACATAAATCCACATGGTTAACGAAAGCAGCGGAATTGAAAGAAGCGCCCCCGGAGTCAGAGCCGTACCCATGCCAATAATCAGTTGAATCATCGTTAGAAACTGAAACGCTGTGATTGCAACCATCAGTGGCCATGGCGAGACAGGCTTCTTGTCCATCGAGCGCATAGCGTCATTGTTTTTCTCCTCTTCGACACTAATCGCCGCGAGCGTGCATTTAGCTCCGCCCATGACAATCTCGTCTCCGGGATTTATAATATATTTTTTGCGTGGAATGAGCTGGATTCCGTTGATGATAGTCCCGTTCTTGGAGTTGAGGTCCTTGAACATCCACTTGCCGTCTTTGCGGCGAATTAAAAGCGCCTGCGTATTGGAAATCGTATCCAGCTGAATGCGCAGGTCGACCGATGATGACCGCCCGATAATATTCTCCCAGTGTGTGATAGGCAGTGATACACCGTTATCGACATAGAGATAGCCCCAGACCTCCGGAGTTACCCGCGTCGAAAGCAGGGACATGATGGACTTCATAAGGATGAACACTGCCAAAATTACGAAGATCCACCTTGAACCCGTAGTTATGTATTTTGCAAAAATCGGATTATTCTCAACAAATGCCAGTACGGATGTAAATAAGCTATCTATCGTTACCACCCCATTTACAGTAATTTCTATTTTCTCCAGGAGCTTTTGAGACTCACGATGCTGTTAAACACCTTCTCGTCGTCCGTTGTCAGCTCGCTGTCGACAATGTAGTAGCCCTTGCGGAAGAACTGGAATCTCTCGCCAGCCTTGGCATCAGCTGCTGATGGCTCCGCATAGCCCCATGTCTCAGTGAGCGAATCCGGGTTGAGCTCGAGCTCACCTTTATCATTCTCAATCATCAGCGACCGATACTCGCGAATCTTGATTCTAACTGCCGTCGATGCCTCTACAAAGTGAATCGTGCCCTTGACCTTACGGTTTCCGCCTTCTGTACCGCTCTTGGTATTAGGATCGTATGTGCAATGCAGTTCCTTGATAGAACCGTCCTCATTCTTGATAACCTCATCGCAAGTGATGAAGTAGCCGCCCTTGAGCCTGACTTCGTTACCCGGGAAGAGTCTAAAGTACTTTTTCACAGGTACTTCCATGAAATCTTCTCCGTCAATCCACAGCTCACGACTGAACGGAAGCTCTCGTTCACCGAGCTCCGGAGCATTTCTGTTGTTCTCAACTGCACACATCTCAATCTGATCCTCCGGGTAGTTGGTGATTACCACCTTGATCGGGTTCATTACTACATTGCGTGCTGCGACCTTGAACTGCAGATCGTCACGAACGCATGCCTCGAGCTGAGCAAAATCGACTGTAGAATTGGCCTTTGCCACACCGATGTCGTCACAAAAGCTTCTGATAGCCTCCGGTGTGTATCCACGCCTTCTGATGCCGGCAATTGTAGGCATACGCGGATCATCCCAGCCGGAAACAGTGCCCTCATCAACGAGCTTCTTGAGATATCTCTTGCTCATGAGCGTGTTGGTGATATTAAGTCTGGCAAACTCAATCTGCCTTGGCTGCGGATCCCAGAATCCGACTTCGTCGAGAACCCAGTCATACAGCGGTCTGTGATCCTCGAACTCAAGCGTACATATGGAGTGCGAGATGCCTTCTATAGCATCCTCGATTGGATGTGCGAAGTCATACATAGGATAAATGCACCACTTGTCGCCGGTATTGTGATGAGTAGCGTGAGCAACCCTGTAAATGATCGGATCCCTCATGTTGATGTTAGGAGAGCTCATGTCAATCTTGGCACGCAGCACTGCCTCGCCATCTCCATACTTTCCGTCTCTCATATCCTCGAATAGAGTAAGGTTTTCCTCTACAGTTCTATTTCTATAAGGGCTCTCCTTACCCGGCTCGGTAAGTGTCCCCCTGTACTCTTTGATCTCCTCCGCTGTGAGGTTGCAGACATATGCCTTGCCCTTATTGATCAGTTCAATCGCTGCATCATACATAGTGTCGAAGTAATCGGAAGCCCATCTCTTCTCATCCCACTCGAACCCGAGCCAGTGCACGTCAGCCTCGATTGATTTTACGTACTCGAGATCTTCCTTTACCGGATTGGTATCGTCGTATCTGAGATTGCACTTGCCGCCGTATTTCTTGGCCGTTCCGAAGTTAAGGCAAATGGATTTAGCGTGGCCTATATGCAAATACCCATTGGGCTCCGGCGGAAATCTCGTATACACGTCTTGATACTTTCCCTCCGCCAGGTCTTCATCTATCATGTTGTGAATGAAATTACTTCTCATCGCGGTTTCTTGTGAATTATCTCTATCGCTAGCCATCATTGCCCTCCTCGGCTTAGATTAATACATACTCGCCAAGCCGAGAACACTTGTCCTGTCATCGGAACCTGAAGCGTCCACAACTTGGCGAATGCACTGAATTTTTAAAATTATACCATAATCAAAGCTCTTTCAAAAGGCACAGCCTCTTCTGAACAGCAGCATTGTATGCGCCGCAGGTACCGGGTATCAGCACAATGATAAAAGAGCTTAGATGTCTGTCCTTGCCAGTATCGCGGCAGGCGTCTTGCGCATAGTCCTGATAACCGGTATCAACCCCGCTACCAGGTTGAAGATGAGCAACAGCGCGAACGTCAGAAGCGCTACCCAAGGAGCTATCAGAAACTTGGAGCCAAATATCTCGGTGGTATTGCCCAGCACATAATATGCCGCTGCTATGCCCGGTATTGCCGTGATCAACGTTATCACGATAATTTCTCCCATGAACATCCTGTGGACATCCCTCTTCTTAAGGCCTATTGCTCTCATCGTTCCCACCTCCTTGATTCTGGATAGGAAGGATGATCTGAGCATAAGATACATCTCTATCAGAGCTATCAATATCATCAGACCGGCTGCTGTCATCGTCTTGCGGAAATTCTTGGTCTCGGACTTTATGTAATTCTCCCGATCACGATCGTAATTGTTCTGAGCTGAATAGCCTGCATCCTGAAGCTTCATGACTAACGCATCAGGATCATGCGAGTATACGGAGACACTGCGCTGCTTCGAGATATAATTCAGCAGAAGCGTATTGTTAGTCGTGAAGACAGCGTCGTCATCCTGAAAATCTGTCGTATAATATCCGACAACCTTGAGCTTATGACCGTTCACCTTGGTGGCTATTTCCTTGCCGAGAGGCATCTCCTCCTCGTGAGTATCGCGGACTACTGCTTCGTAATCATTTGCAGGCGCATTACCCTTCTTGATCTTGGTTGAAGCCGGCGCATACGCGTAATCGATGATTGGATTTGCAGAATTCTGATTGCCGCCGTCACCGTCCGAGCTATCGTTACCATCCGGGTCTGCCGGCAGACTCTCCGGGCCTTCCAGAGTAGAACCGTTTGCGCTGTACATAAGCACGTCCTGGCAAAGCTTGTCGGCGAAGAAGGCAGATGGCGAGTTGACATTGGAAATACCTGTGATCGTAAATTCTCCCAGATTCTTGACCTTGAGCTTGCGCCCGATGAAATCTTTCTCCTTGATAATTCCAACCTGCTGCACCGTCCTGGACTTAAAGAGCTTACGAGTCAGCATCCTATCTATGACCACGCCTCGCTCGTCTGCAGGCAGCTTGCCACTGACCAGCTCGGATTGCTTGAGCGTGCCGACCGGCGTGACTGAAGCGTTGAATTTCAGCTCATAATCAGAGCTCTGCAGATACTCTGTATAGGGCATCACAAGCTTCGCCTGCGTGTCACCGGGAAAAGCTGCATATGCACCCGATACACCCCGCAGTTTCCCGAGCAGAGCCGGATCCTTCTTGGTATTGTTGACGGTCACGTAATTGCTGTCAGTGGTCAGGAAGTCCTGCTCCTTGATGTTGAGCACCCCGAACACGTTGCTGATTGAAACAAACGTGAATATTGATGCAAACACAAATCCGATGAGCAGCAGCTTCTTGAGCTTGTTGAAGCGAGCTATAGTACGAAATCCGTTCGCAAACATCCTGAATGGTGTGTAGAGCGAGGTGTACCTTGCCTCGTAGCCCGCCGGGAGGTATTTATCGTACTCAAAGCTATTCTTCTCATAAATGCTTGAATCCATCGCTGAATAGTGCTCATCTATAAGCTCAATGTTACCGTTCTCGTCGACTACGTTGTATCTGCCGCCTGTGTCGATATATAGATTGCCTGCTCTAAGCACTATCTTGATATCTGCTTCGGACAAGCCGTCGCTGTACACATCCAACTGCACATCCTGATTGGTATAAGCGTCGTGCTTAGGCATGTCCTTGAGGTATATCCTGTTTTCAAGCTGATAATCCAGGAAATTTTCGGTATCGTTGTTGCGATCACCTGTTATCCTGCCATCCCTCATGTCTATGATTCGTGATGAGTAGAATTCGGCGATCTTTTTCTCGTGTGTTACGAGCAGAACCAGTCTGTCCTTGGAGATTGTCTTGATGATGTTCATGACCTCAATGGTGTTGGCACTATCGAGGTTGCCGGTTGGCTCATCGGCTATGATGATACGCGGATTCTTGACAATGGCACGCGCGATGGCGACACGCTGCCTTTGTCCTCCTGAGAGCGCATCTGTCGTCTTGTTCCTAAACTGATAGATTCCAACCGACTTAAGACAATAGTTGACACGCTCCTTGATGACCTGTTTATCCTTGATTCCGATCATGCGGAGTGCTATCGCAACGTTCTCGAATACTGTCATCCTGTCGAGCAGGTTGAAGTTCTGAAATATATACCCAATCTTGGCATTGCGGAGCGCGTCTACCTTTGCCGGTCTCATCTTGGATATGTTGGCATCATCTATAAATATCTGTCCCGAATTCACCTTGTCGAGACCCCCGATTGCATTTAGGAGTGTAGTCTTACCGCAGCCCGAAGGTCCCAGCAGCGCTACTATGCCGTTTTCAGGCAGCTCCAGAGAGGTATCGTTGATTACGTGTATTTCGTTGGCTTTTCGCTTGTTGAAATACTTATTTACATGTTGCAATTTAATCATTTCTATTCCTCCTCCCTGTATACATTCATGGCTGATCTGCCGAATATCTTGCGCGAATACCTGTTAGCTATGAGTAGTGACATCAGCAGCAACGCTGCAGTCAGGATGATATAGTCCTTGAAATCGAGGAACATCATCGCAGACTTGAGCACCTTGATATTCACTAAGCCGGCCTTCATCAGTAATATGCCTGTGAAGTCGATTGCCAGTGCTATCACCATCATTATGAGGAGCTCAATTCTGAGTATGGCGCTGGTATTCTTACGTGTACCGCCGAGGATTCTGAGAGTTGCATAGTACGAGTTCCTCGATCTCATGATGAGACGAATTATCATGTACGCTATAAAGAACAGCACCACGAGAGCAACTGCAGTAAATATTATTGCCATTGTCCTGCTTAAGAACATCTGCGGTGTCGGATTCTTCTTGTCCACCATTTTCTTCATGGCAAATTGCTTATACAACCCCGTCTTGTTAATCGCAGTCACCAGCTCGTCAATGTTGAGATCGTTGTCTGCAAAGACACTAACCTGATAGGTACCCTTATTGAACAGCTCTGCTGAATCCTCAGGATTGATATATACCTTAGCTGTCTTGTTTTCATAGTCATCCTTGGATATGCCGAGCAGCTTGGTAGCGTTACTCTTCGTCACGCTCTTTGTCGTCTTGAGTGACACTGATGAAGAGAAATAAATGTTTGAAATTGAGATTCCCAGCGGTTGATTCTGCCACTTTTCATCCTTATAGTTCTTGTTCTGATCTTCAAAGATGTATGCTTCACCCTTTGGAACATTTGCATTCGGTTCGATGAATGCTCCTGCATTGGTCTGCTTAACCTTCTGACCGTTATAATCGATAACTGCCTTGGACTTGTTGCTCAACGAGTTGATAACGACTTTCCTTGCGAACGCGTCGGAACAATAGTACTTAACGGTTCCCGACATCGGGTTAATCCCCGAGCCTTCCCCGTCGCTGTAAATAATGATGCCTGTAATTCTAACCTTGCCTGCCGGCAGTGTTGCACCGGTTGCATCGTCTCCGAAATCAAACTCCTTGCCGATAATCGCATCCTTGTTGGCTACGATATCCTGATACGACTGAGTCGTCTTATCTGTCACAAGCACGATGTCGTTATCTGCCTTCGGTAATGTGCCATAGGTGAGATCAGATTGCTTAACCTTGTGATCCGGGTGCAGCAGCCCTGCTGCATAGAAATCCGCATTGATCGAGAATATCGAATCAACCACAGGATCTTCCTTAACTATACTCTTTACATGCTTCATGCGAGACAGTCTGTCATAATCCTCATCTGTAAATGCAGAATTATCCGCCTTCTTGACGATTATTCGCTCTGGGCTCGTATTAGTGAAGAACTGATTGTCGAGGCCGCTAGTCTCCATGTTGTGAAGCGAGCTCTTGTTAGATGCGTACAGACTCAGCACCGATGTCGCCACAAATACATAGATAAAAAACAGCAATATAAACTTGGCCGGCAGGTTGAAGGTGTTTCTCGCACCTAGCCTAAGCTCGTTGCCAACACCCATATCGTCTCGACGAGTCACTGTCGCCGCAGTTCTCTTCCTTCTCTCTGTGCGTTTGTCCGCATGCTCGCTCTTGCCATTGTCTGCACGCTTGCTTATGTCAAAAATAGGCTTCGCCGGCTCCCTCCCGGCATTTCTCGCCACCCTGCTCATGCGAGCCGGAGCAGCCGCTGCTTGCCCTTCCTCGGCTTCTTCATGTGCAATCCTGTCAGCAACGTCCGCATACTCCGCTGCTATCGAAGCAGTTGCCGTGTCTCCAGCAGCTGTTCCTGCTTCTGCCTCTGATGGAGACTCGTTCACTATTCTGCCGCTGTCCGCTAACTGTTCATCTTCTTCGTCGAACACAATTCCCGGCAACACAAGCTCGGACTCGTCAATACTCTGATGCGCCCTTATCTCCTTGTCTTCCATAATCTTGCCGTCGTGCACAGTTATCTTGCGTGTCACGAACGGCTCTGCCTGCTCGTAGTTGTGAGTAACTATGACAACCAGCTTATCCTTGGAGATCCGGTGCAGAGTCTCCATTACCTTGGCTGCCGAAACTGAGTCGAGATTGCCGGTCGGCTCGTCGGCTACGATTATAGGAGCATCCTTGGCCAGCGCTCTCGCAATCGCCACCCTCTGCTTCTGACCACCGGAAAGCCTCGAAGCTTTAGTCCTCCTATATTCTCCGAGATCTACGAGGTCGATAAGCTCATTGACACGATCACGGCATTCACTCCGCTTCATGCCGCACATAAGCATCGACAGCTCGATATTCTGGTACACAGTGTAGCTGTTTACCAGGTTGAAGTCCTGGAAAATATTGCCAATATAAGTTTTTCTATATCGTTCATAATCTACAGTCTTGAAGGCACTGGTATCCTGCCCTCCGACAAACATCTCACCTTCCTCATAGGTATCGAGGCCGGAAATGACGTTGAGCAAGGTGGATTTGCCGCTGCCGCTCTCACCGGTGATGGCGACAAACTCTCCCATGTCCAAGTTGAGGCTTACTTTGGAAAGCCCCGTACTGACAGTATCCCTGTTGGTGTAATATTTGGATACTCGATTCAGCTCAATCATGTGTGACATATGTTCCTCCCGTGTTCATTACTAGTTGCGAACACTATTTCGTATGAATTGATTGTAAAGGGGAAGTGAATTGTTTTCAATATAAGACAATATTTATTAATATGCTCATAATAGATTATTAATAATTAGACGGGATTCTTAATTCATATGGCACGAAATACGGACATATTGAGAGCCGGACATTTGCAGGTAGATAAATAGGACATTATCCCTACGGTATCACACCGGGCTTTATCAAGTTCATTTGAGCTTTGCTTGGGTTGTTCCGGTCTTGCCCTATACGTCTCTCTAATCTGTCACCTATTTGATCTGCCTTAATCTATATTAAACGATTAAAATTAAGCGATTAAATGTCGATTTAATTGACCAACCTCGCCGTTAGGTTTATAATGTAAAAGCTGAATTCAATATCTGCGCAGGTGTAGTTTAATGGTAAAATTCGAGCTTCCCAAGCTTGCGTCGAGGGTTCGATTCCCTTCACCTGCTCCAAAGAAAGAGCATAGCACACTAAAAAAGTGTGATATGCTCTTTTCATGCTCAACAGTGTTTTTTGTTTCACTGTCTCTCATAAAGGGAGCATATCAGTGTGCCGCCCTTAAATAATACGGATAATATATTGAATATTGATCAATTTAGTGCTATAAGTGTTAACGTAAATATATTAGAGTGTGGTTTACGTTAGGAGCT
>ERZ772940.673-NODE-673-length-14389-cov-3.15627_pt1 | contig 14389 bp, 11 predicted proteins | sample MGYA00511682_ERZ772940 | MGnify/ENA primary metagenome ERZ772940 (study PRJEB29015, sample SAMEA2737922) | human oral metagenome | biome: human oral; feature: human-associated habitat; material: dental | place: China | collected 2031 ... | reverse complement strand
ATGACAACTAAAATTAAAAGTATTTCAAGTTTATCTGCCATTACGCCTACTTTATTTCATAGAGGTGAAGGTTATTTTTGGGATGCAGATTCAAGATATTTTACGGAAGATTTCCCTTTCGGTTTGTGTGTTATAAAAGCTTTTAGTCTCATTTGCGGTATTGAAACTTTTACTATTGATCAAGTATTAAAATGGTATGAAAATCTGCTTAAAAAAGAATACTATGTAAATAATCGATTTTGCGGTAATGATTTACACCGTACATCGATACCGCAGAATTTCGGTATAAACACTTTAAGCGATGTTGCGGAATACTATACATGATAAATATATGACTATGATGAAGAGCCCAATACATCAAGCAATTACAAAAGAGACTGAAAAGAAGTTATACAGCCGGACTTACAGATAATATTTTTACGAAAGATGAAATCGTATTTATCGTCAATATATTTAAAAAAAACATTTTATATGCACGGAGCGTGAGATTGCAATATTTCACGGTTTGAAACGAAAAACTTAGTCTGTCGTATCCGGTTGTTCGGTTTCGGATTTTGCACGTTTTGAAACGACATGAATTCTGCCGGTGCGTTTGATTCCGTCGTCTTTTTTCGATTCCGATTCTTTTAATCTGTAGATTTTTTTTGTGCGTTCCGCTTTTTCGGCTTTTTTAGCAGCCTTAATTTTTGCACGCTGTTTTCTGTCCTTTTCAATAAAATTCAGTGAACGGTCGACACCTTGAAAAAATTTCTGCATATCGTCGGCAAAAATCGCAATCTGATGACGGTCAATATCAGCTCCGTCCTTAGTTTTACTTTCCACAATCTGGAGAAAAACATCCCCGTTTCGATTTTCTTTTACGTTAAAAAAATAAGAGCGGTTGTCAAGATAAACTTCCGTTGTGAAAAGTTCGCCGCGTGCTCCCATATTTGCCGTCCTTAAAATATTTGCGTAAAATTATCATAAAACATATTGCGCTGTCAATGAAAGGCAAATTTGCATCATGGATGACCGCAATGCGGCAGCTTTTAATTTGTCTTCCGTGTCATTCACTTACAGAGAATGTCCGGCAATCTATATACATCTTTTACGCCGCCTACGAGTATGCCGCCCATACCTAGTTCAAGAGGCAATGCAATATCCATGTCATAGCGATCGCCTATACTCAAGCATTCTTCCGTCCTAGCAGACGTCATTTTTGCGGCAAGCAGAAACAGTTCCGGTGCCGGCTTTGATTTGTTGCAAGTATCAAGACCTATTACTAACGAAATAAGAGAATCCACACCGAGTGCGGAAAGTGTTTTCTGCGCCGGCAAAACAGGATTGTTCGTAACGCAGACAAGCGCATACTTTGTTTTTAATATATTCAGAGTGTCATAAAGAGCGTTATCTTTCTTTAAGAATTTTTCAGGCAAAATCAGTTCCCGTCTCATTTTTACGCTTTCTTCTATAGAGATACCGAAATGAGTAAGCGCATTTCCGAGACTTATTTTCTTTCCTTCATGCTCTGCACTCCACTTCCGACGGAATGAACTTATCATGTCCCGTGCGGCTGCTTCCGAAATGCCTCTAAGTTCCGCAAAATGCCGCAGTTGGACATCTACCTGCTCAAATGCGTATTCTTCGTTTGTATAAAGCGTTGAATCTATGTCAAATATCAGCGTTTTGATTTTTGCAGGAATTTTATAAATCTTCATTCTGTCGTTCGATTTATCCGGCATATAGGTTTTTGTGATTTTTACAAGAGCGTTTGCAGCATCTGCAATAGAATTATACCGCCCCAGCGCAGTTTGTGCCGTTACCGCATTGCCTAAAAGTTCCGCATCTGCAATATTGCACACGGAAATTCCAATCCCCGCTCCATCGGCTTTTGCCTGCATCCACTGCGCATTTTTTGCTTGTCCTCCGGATATTGCCATTTCGTCATTCATGGGAATTCCGTTTTTTTGAGCGGCTGTATGTAAAACATCTATAGAAGATCGGACATTCTTTTTGATTTGCAAAAGTATTCTTCCGCCCTCGCTGTTTATATCTTCAAGGCTTCGTTTAATCAATTCGGAATATTGAATGCTTCGAGCTTCAGCTTTTTCAGTTTGACGTTTATACTCGGCAAACATCGAACCGCTTGCGGTATTAAGCGATGCAATATTCCACAAACCTTTTACGACGGAAGGAAGTGTTAATAGGTCTTTTTCGAAAAACGGTTTATCGGTGCAAAGATTTATTCCTTCGCTTGAGCCGGCACAATCGCATATTTTTCCGGGAGAGAGAGTATTGGTGCCTATCATAGCCGCTGTAAAATCCGGACCGCCGCATATAATCTTAGTTTGAGGAGAAAGATGCAAAAATTCTGCAATCTGCGGCAAAACTATCCCTGCAATGTGTCCCAACGGTACAAAACGCGCAAGTTTTTCTTTCGGAATGCAGTGCAATTCAAGAGCCGCATCCGTCCAATACGCTTCTATAAATCGTTCTTCCGGAAGAACCGTAACGCGCTCTCCTGTAAGTTTGAATATCAAAAATTCTTGTCCGGAAAATAAGACTTCTGTTTTATTCCAATCGTCCGCATAAAGTTCCATAAAAGCTTTTATTCTTGGAATAAAAAGCGAATGCGTTTGAATTGAAGAATATTTTTTCGGTAAAGGTGTATTCCATAAAAGGGTGCGTCCGCTTTCTGCTGCAAGCGTGGGACCGTTTCCGGAAATGCAGACGGCTTCTACATCCGTCAAATAATTATGCATTTCGTCCGCTGCATTTTTTAAAGCGGCAAGCCATTCGTTTGCGATGAATGAAGTATCTTCCGGTTCAATAGACTGTGCAGAATGCGCAAGCATATCTCCGGCCGCTGTTATAATTCCGGCTTTCAGCGATGTAGTTCCAATGTCGGCAGAAAAAATACAGCCCATCAGTTATGAGAGTCGGATTCTTTTGCCGTATTGTCCGCTGTTGAAGAATTTTGTGTGCCGGCCTGCGGCATTTGAGTCTGTTTCACAATTTTTTCTATAATATTCCGATTATCAAGCAAATCACCGATAGATTGATTGTAATGAATGCGCGTTATGATATTTGCAAAAAGTCCGCTCACATCCGTACTGATGTACCATTCTTTTGTCAAAAGTTCTTCGTGATAAACGGCATTTGTTCCGATTATGCGGTAAAAAAGTCCTTTTTTGTACGCTTCATCAAAAAGTTCGACGGCATTACCGGTGAAAAACGGTAAACTTATGGCGGCAATAACTTTTGTTGCTCCCTGCTCTTTTAAGAAAGCCATCGCTTTAAGCAATGTTCCGCCGGTACCAAGCATATCGTCGGCAAGAAAAGCGGCTTTCCCACGTACATCGCCGAGAAGTTTTATCGACTTGATATTAGTATTCTTTGCATTTTGAGTTACGATTGAATAATCACGCTCTTTGTAAATCATAGCAAGAGGGATTTTTAAACCTGATGCATAGAATTTATTTCTGTCGATTGCTCCAGTATCGGGACTTACGATAACCAAATCTTCCGTTTTGCCCGTAAGGTCAACGATTTTGCTTAATTCACGGATAATCTGGTAGCTTGCGTGTAAGTTTTCAAGATTTATCGTGTTGAAAGCATTTACTATTTCTCTTGAATGAATATCGAGCGTTATTATACGTTTTACGCCGAGCAATTCGTAAATATGACCGAGCATACTTGCCGTAAGACCTTCCCGCCCTTTCTTTTTATGCTGACGACTGTACGGATAAACCGGAACTACAAGAGTTATATTACCTGCACCTGCCTGCCTTACCGCATCAATCGTAACAAGTAAAGCCATAACGTGATCGTTTACGGATAGAGACTGTTTATTTGCTCCGTCATTCAGTGTAATCGCTTCGTGATTTTCCACATCCTGAAAAATGAAAACATCTTTTCCGCGTATAGTCTCAAGGATTTCGGTTTTAAATTCCCCGTTTGCAAAATATGTGAATCTTGTTTTTACCTTAAAAACAGGCGGTCTATATTTATCGATAGAACCGCGCAGAACTAAGTCGGAGGTTTCAAGATCGTTTCTTAAGTTTATTTGCTTTATTATGTCGGACTTTTCCAAGTCATACCGCTTTGAAACTGCATCATTTTTTAATGTAAAGCGGTGTTTATACATATGCTTCAGATGTGTGATTACCGCATTTGCAAAAGATTCGCTGCCCGGACAGGCAATAACCGCTAAGTCAGTCGGCTCTGAGTACGGCATTTAAAACCTCGTTTTATTGGAACTGACGCATAATAGCATTTTGCCCGCTTATAGGCAATATTTTTATTTACCGACATAATGCAATGAATAATTGCTATTTATTGTGAATTATTTCACAATAATCGTGAAATTTCTGCGGATTTTACAAAATTCGCAGAGAGGATGCGGTATTTTCAGGTAAATTCGATTGAACACGCATTATGCGGTTTTTATAATGAGGCAAATTAATGACGGATATTCCCGAAGCGACAAAAAAGCGGCTTTTTGAGATGCTGCTTTTTTTACACAACCGTAAAACCGGACGGCTCACTTCAAAAGATTTGGGCGGTGCGCTCGGTTGCAAAGATTCGCTGGTGCGATATGACTTAAACCGTATCGGTTTTACGAGCGGCGTATCGAACGGCTACGATGTTTCCGCGTTGCAGGCGGCACTTGAAAGCGCACTCGGCATTGCGCCCGGCACAGAGAGGAAATGCTGCATTGTGGGACTGGGGAGACTCGGCGCGGTTTTGCTTGATTCGAGTTTTTTTGAAGAAGCGGGATTTACGCTTGCCGCGGGTTTCGATTCAAACGTAAACCGCACGGAGATTTTGCGCTCGGTTTTTCCGCTGTATCCGGCGTTCCGCATAGAAAGCGTACTGCCGGAGCTGAAAATAAAATACGCGGTGCTTGCCGTGCAGGAAAAAGAAGCCGCCGTTATGACGGAACGCCTTGTGCGCGCAGGCGTAAAAGGTATCGTAAACCTTACGAGCAGCGTCCTTTCCGTTCCGCCTGAAGTGAAAGTTGAAAATGCGTCTTTGCCGTGGGCATTGCATAAAATTATATAAAATAGTCCGTAAAAGTCGTTTTGCGGACAAAAGAGGTTGAATATGAGCCGAGTCTACAATTTTTCTGCGGGACCTTCGTGTCTGCCGGAAGAAGTTTTAAGAGAATGCGCGGCGGAAATGCTCGATTATCAAAATTCCGGGCAGTCCGTAATGGAAATGAGCCACCGCTCCAAAGTTTACAAACCGATTATCGAAGGCGCGGAGGCGAAAATCCGCAGTCTTATGAAAGTTCCCGATAATTACAAAGTTTTATTTTTGCAGGGCGGCGGGTCTACGCAGTTTGCGATGGTTGCGCAAAATCTTGCGGTTCGGACGGGCGCGGCGGCGTATATCAACACCGGCGTGTGGGCAAAAAAAGCGATTGCCGAAGCGAAAAAACTCGGCGTAAAGGTCGATGTTATAGCCTCGAGCGAGGACAAAAACTTTTCCTACATTCCGAAAGTCGAAAAAATCGAAGGGGACTACGATTACGCGTACATTTGCTTTAACAACACGATTATGGGAACGCACTACGAATATATCCCCGACACGGGTAAAATTCCTCTTGTCGCCGATATTTCGTCCTGCGTGTTGTCGGAAGATCTTGACGTAAGCCGTTTCGGGATTCTTTTTGCGGGTGCGCAGAAAAATCTTGCGCCTGCAGGAGTTACGCTTGTTATCATCCGCGAGGATTTGATTACGGATGCGCCGCGCGCAGGAACGCCGACAATGATGACGTACAAAACGCACTCGGATGAGGGAAGTATGTACAACACGCCGCCGTGCTACACGATTTACGTGCTCGGCAAAGTGCTTGAGTGGATTGAAAAAAAAGGCGGCGTTCCGGCAATTCACGCCATGAACACGGAAAAAGCGGCTTTACTTTACGATTATCTTGATTCAAGCGATGTATATCATGCGACGGCGGAAAAAGGCAGCCGCTCGCTGATGAACGTTCCTTTTTTGACAAAAGAAACGGATGCTGACAAGGCAAAACTCATAAACGACAAATTCGTAAAAGAGGCTGCCGCTGCCGGATTGGTTAATCTTGCAGGCCACCGTTTGGTCGGCGGAATGAGGGCTTCCATTTATAATGCGATGCCGCTCGACGGCGTAAAAGCGCTCATCGCATTTATGGATAAGTTTGCAAAAGAGAATTTTTAACTAAGCGAAGACCGGCTGCGGTCGGTGGTGTGCGACGACGGCGTAAGGGGACGGAAGATATGCTGCGGGCGTACGTTCCGCCTGCGCCGGATTGACGCGGAAAGGGCTGAAAGCCGTTGGAGCAAAAAGCCGGTTACAAAAACCGTTTGCGCCCGATGCTTGAAAAAAAGAGAGGGAGTTTTCCCGTAAAATTGTATGTGAGAAAATTATGTTTAAGATTCAAACGTTGAATAAAATCAGTCCGAAGGGACTTGAGCGTTTTCCGCGCGACGGGTATGAAGTTGCGTCGGAAATTAACAATGCGGACGCGATTTTGGTGCGTTCTCAGGATATGCACGGCATGGAGCTGCCTGCGGGCTTGAAAGCAGTTGCGCGCGCGGGTGCGGGGACGAACAATATTCCGATTGAAGAGCTTTCCGCCAAAGGCGTTGTTGTGTTCAATACGCCGGGAGCGAACGCGAACGCGGTAAAAGAGCTGGTGCTTTTGGGTTTGCTTTTGTCGAGCCGTCCGGTTTTTGCTGCGAATGCATGGGTAAAAGGGCTTTCGGGCAAGGGGGACGAGATTCCCGACCTTGCGGAAAAGGGAAAATCGCAGTTTACGGGACCGGAATTAAAGGGTAAAACGCTCGGTGTTATCGGACTCGGCGCAATCGGCGCGATGGTTGCAAATGCTGCGGTTCATTTGGGAATGAACGTTATCGGATACGATCCGTTTATGTCGATAAGCGCGGCGTGGGCTCTCGACCATCGCGTTCAGTATTCGGAAAGTTTGGAAGCGGTTTATAAAAAGTCGGACTATATTACGCTTCATGTGCCGCAGACGGACGACACAAAGGGAATGATAAATTCCTCGTCTCTTAAATTGATGAAAAAGGGCGTGCGGATTATAAATATTGCGCGCGGAGGGCTTGTGAACAACGGCGATATACTTGATGCGCTTAAAAGCGGAAAAGTTACCTGCTTTATAAACGATTTTGCGGCGGAAGAGTTATTGAACGCTCCGAACACGATTTGTATGCCGCATCTCGGCGCATCAACGCCCGAAGCGGAAGAAAATTGTGCGGACATGGCGGTTGACCAGCTTCGCGCTTTCCTTGAAAAGGGGAACATCGTCAATTCCGTGAACTTTCCGAAAACCGTAACAGACAATCCTATTCCTAAAGACGGAACGCGTCTTTGTATTTCGAATAAAAACGTTTCCGGCATGGTATCGAAGTTTTCGACGGTGCTTGGAGATTCTAATTTGAACATCGCAAGCATGATAAACCAAAACCGCGGCAATCTTGCGTACAATATCATCGACGTTGACGGTAAAGTAGCGGAAGAAACGCTCGGCTCGCTTAAGTCGATTGCAAACGTTATCAGCGTGCGTCCGATTTACGGAGAAGCGTAAAAATATCGGGAATATAAAAGTTCCGCGCCCGTTCAAGCTGCGGCTCCTTTTGCTTAGGCGGGCGGTTATTTTTAACGCCTAAGCGATTAAATACGGTGCGCCGCAAGTTTTGAAAATCGGAAACTTGTATAACCGGTCATAGCCCGCAGATTTCTCGCTTGGCACAACCGGATATCTTTTATGCAATTTTATCCGCCTGCGAGCGCGGCACCTGTACGGCAAAATTGCAGCAGACGGGCGGCGGTAAAAACGTGTTTTACAGGCTTGACGGATTCATCGTCCGCAGCCCTTTGGAATAACGATTCATTAATACATTTTAAATTTTCAGATAAGCCGTATACGGTATTTATAAAAAAATAAAGAAACTCTATATTCGGACTATTTAACCATTCCGAGCGATTCCAGTTAAAAATCACACAAATAATACGGCTGTTTTCTCCCGTTCCTTTGCCGAATTTATGCAGTCTCCGCTATAAATAGCATATAAGCCTGCTTAATTGCACGGGAGATTGCAAAGATGGAAAAAAGAACATACAAAGACACCGTATTTGTCGATTTGTTCGGCAGATGTGCAGAAGCAAAGGAAAATTTTCTCTCCCTTTACAACGCGATTCATGGAACAAATCTTAAAATAGAAAATACATCTATAGAGCCGTTGTTCCTTGAGCAAACCGTTTACACGGGACGCTATAATGATGTTTCAATGCTTGTAAACGGCAGGATGGTTATACTTGTAGAACAGCAATCAACCGTAAACGAAAATATGCCTCTGCGTTTTTTAGAATATATTTGCAGACTTTATGAAAAACTTATCCCCCTTGAAAAACGCTACAGGCAAAGCAGACTTGTGCTTCCGGCTCCGGAGTTCTATGTTATTTATAACGGCACGGCAAATTACCCTAAGGAGAAAACACTAAAACTTTCCGATTCTTTTGAACATCTCGAGGACAATGACGGTGATTCACAAATCTCTTTTCCGCTTGAAGTTTATGTAAAAACATATAACATTAATAAGTGTAAGAACACGCCGCTGCTGACACATTGCACGCCGCTTTCAGGCTATGCAAAACTTGTTGAATATGCACAAGCGGCTAAGAAAAACGGTATACAAAATCCGATAGATTTTGCTGTACGGAAATGTATCTCGGAAGGCGTGCTTGCACAATATCTCACACAAAAATCAACGGAGGTACGAAATATGCTCATTGCAGAATACGACTATGACACAGATATGCGGGTAAAGCAGGAAGAAGCATGGGAAAAGGGAGAAATACAAGGCATGAAAAAAAATAAACTTGCAAATGCAAAGAATCTTCTTGCGGAAGGAATAAGCGCGGAACTGATTGCAAAATGCGTACAGCTGCCTCTTGAAACCGTTATAAACCTGCAAAAGGAAGTTTTACCGCACAGATAGGACACGCCGCTGCTGACACATTGCACGCCGCTTTTGGGCTATGCAAAACTTGTTGAATATGCACAAGCGGCTAAGAAAAACGGTATACAAAATCCGATAGATTTTGCTGTACGGAAATGTATCTCGGAAGGCGTGCTTGCACAATATCTCACACAAAAATCAACGGAGGTACGAAATATGCTCATTGCAGAATACGACTATGACACGGACATTCGAGTAAAGCAGGAAGAAGCGTGGGAAAAAGGAGAAATGCAAGGCATGAAAAAAACAAAACTTATCAATGCAAAGAATCTTCTAAAGTTGAAATTGCTTTCTCTGGAGCAAATTGCAGAGGCAATACAACTGCCTCTGGAAGATGTAAAAAAACTTTCTGCTGCAACGGAATAACGACATTGATTAGAACACGCCGCTGATGACACATTGCATGCCACTTTCAGGCTATGCAAAGCTTGTTGAATATGCACAAGAAGCGATACCGTTACATCATTTAAAATATGAAATTTACCACCTGAAACTGTAACTTTTACAAAAGCATCAAAATATGCACAAAAAAAGACCGCGGCGTTTTGCCGCGGTCTTTTTGCTTTAGAAAAGCAGTTTAAGTTATAACCTACTGAACACTTACTGTGCCGTCACCAACGTTCCATGTTGCTGTGAACGTTGACTCGGAAACGGTAACATCAAACTTTGCGTTATCACCATTATATACAGGATCTGCACCGTCTGCTGTACAGCTTACAACTTTTACTTCCCATGTTGCGGTGTCGCCGGGCTTTCCAATAACCTTAACCTCAGTAGCAAAGTCAGCTGTTCCAGATGCACCTGCACTTGCAAAGCGCTTTACAAGTTCTGCATCAGTCTTCATCTCGGCAGGAGTTTTCCCGCCCCAGCTAAGAATCGGCCAACCGCCTTTCCAGTTCCATGGAGTTCCACCTATGAAATATTCAGTGCCGTTTGTAGCACCAACCAACTTGAACTTAAGCGTATACTCGCATATTGGAGTGATTCTTACGGAAACGCTCTTATCAGGATAGACCTGGATTGTTACACGGTAAGGCTTACCGGCAGTAAGACCTGATACGGCAAAGTTACCTTCAGTTCCATTAAGTTTAACGAACTTGTCGTCGGCATTAACGGTAACGCCGGCACCCAACTGCTTGTTATGCCATTCGCTGTCGTTAATTCCCATAACTCCAGTTACAGCAGTAGCTCTGATATCCATAGAGTATGTCACAACACCGGTGTTGGCATCGGTAACCGCGCCTGAAATAAGGTTCTTCGCACCGAAATCCCATGTAGTTGTTCCTGCGTTCGCCGCAAATACATCACCAACAAGGTAAAGTCCGTCAAAGTAATACGGCACAGGCGGTAAACCGGCAACCTCAACCTTCGCCTCTACAGTCGCAAGCTCTGTAGCTGTAACTGTAATTTTGTACTTCATATTCTTTGTAAGCCCGGTGATTCTTACGTTTTTACCACCGCCAGTTTTGTTGTCATATACAAGAGTTGCTTTGTCGCCTACTTTTAGTTCAAGCTCTGTACCTTCGCCGCCATACGCGCCGCTGTTCCAATCGCCTCGTGTAGTTATTACTTTCCACTCCGCGGATTCTGTCGTAGCCGTAAACTCATAGGTATAGACACCACTTGCTTTGTCAGCTGTTGTCCAAGGGGTCGTGTTTGTCCAGCTGTTGAACGCACCAGGTGTACCACCGCCTGAAAGATCAATACGAGAAGGTACAACATCATGCAGGTTTCCGGAACAGCCTATAAGACCGAGAGCAAGAGCACCTGCAACAACAAATGAAAGTATTTTTTTCATTGATTTCTCCTAAATAAATTTTTTAGCTTTTCAGCCGCTGTCTGTTTAATCGGCAGACAAAAGCTTGTTGAATGCCGGCTATAAAAAGCCGGCTATATTCAATTCGCTTTCACAATTACATATTAAATATCCCAGCGTACACCAACGCGGAGTGCGGCTGTACCTTGGTAGACTTCAACAGCATCCTGTGAAGGGCTGTCTGAACCCTTTTGCATACTCTTACTGCCGATTTCATAGTTGTCCAGATTAAGCTGATCCTGTCCGTCGCCAAAGTTCTTATAGGGATCCATATCGTATACAAACTGAGCATATACAATCGGTTTTTTCATTGCCTTAAACTTCTTTGAAACGCCTACACCGAATCCGAACGGGTTATTTACATCCTTCTTCGTTGCTGTTTTTGAACGCAAACCTAAGCTTACGTCAGCCTTCCAATCATCTGTGAATCCGAGTGATGCAACAAGAGTATTGAACATTTGGTCGCCGCTGTTGTTAAAGCCGTAGTAAACATCAACACCCTGAAGTACATCCGACAATTCCGACATAGAGAATTTAAGACCTGCATTGGAGAAGATGAAATGGTCGTCTGTTGCACCATACTTTCCTTCCGTGCGGTACTTAATCTTACCGTATGCGGAAACATCCGATTTCATACCGATTGCATCGGAAAGATCATAATCAGCTTTTAAGAAACCTACGAAGATTTTCTCATCTTTTGCCTTAAATGCCCAGCGTCCATTGTCAACCTTATTGCTGTTATAGAATGTTGCATAAACATCATAATCGGTTGTAGTGAACGGAATGTCCATGTACGGTTTAATATTGATTGAAAGTGCTTCAATCGGTTTTACCGTAGCATTAAGAGTGATGCGCTGTGTATTAAGTTTTCCTAACTGTGAAGTCTGAGCATCTTTTCCATCGTCTGCATGGTGGTCGGCAACATAAAGCATATTTGCTTCCATTCCGCGGAAGCGGTAATCGGCAGTAACGGAGAGCAATTTGTTCGGCATTTCGTAACCGACTTTGAATTCGCCGGCAGTGTGCTTTGTGAAATCGAAAGAATCAGTAAGCTTAACTGCAGAGCGAGAATATCCGCTAAGAGCCATCATATCCCAGAAGATTCCGTTCGGAACCGAATCAAGATTTTCATAAACGTTGAACAGCATCTGTCCTGCAAGTGTAACAGGTCCTACGGCACCCTTCGCACCGAAGATAATATCATGTTCAAACGGTTTTACAAACAGGTGGTCGCCAAGATAGAACGAATTGTACTGAACTTCTGCAGTTACACCGGCAACTTCCAAATCAACGAATGACCATAAACCGTATTTTGTACCTTTGCGGTCGGCGGATTTGTTAGGTGCGAATGTAAAGTTAATCTTTGCAGGTCCGATATTCTGAAGTTTTTCACCGAGAGAGAATGCAGCAAAACCACCAACATGTGTATATCCTGCATCCCAGTTGCTTCCGTCAATAGTAGTCCAGAGGATTTTCTTGTTTGTATCCGGCTTTGCATAGTTAAAGCCAGTGTACCAGTTTACATAGGGTGTATTAAATCCGAATTTAAGATGTCCAAGGAAAGGATTTGTTCCCGGACCTGCTCCGCCTGCGGAATTATCAGTCGTACCTGCAAGATAAGACACTGGATGTGCGAAAATTCCTGAAGCAAAGTCTTTAAGACCGTCTTGAAATTTTACAACTTCATTGCCGAAATCATCTTTCCTATAAAGATACAGATCACCGCCGTTCTGAACAGGATCAAGTTCTCTTTCTGCAAGTGCGAGCTCGATATAGAAAGGAGCGTTCGGAAGGAACATTCCGGTAAATTTATCATAGGATTTAGCTCCCAATGTAACATTGGTCAAATCCAATCCCTTAGACTTAGGATCAGTAACTTTACCAGTTCTGTACTGACTCTGCAAACCGAACATTGTCCATGAAACAAAATTGATTTTTGCTTTTGCAGTACCGGCCTCATCACCGCCGCCGCTGGAAACCATATCTGCAACAACTACGTGACCGTTCTTTCCTCCGAACCCGTCATCGACGAAATCCGGTGCGCGAAGGTCTGTAGTCCAGTTTCCATCGGAAATAAACTTATAACGAAGTTCATCTTTCGGTGAAAAAGTTTTTGTAAGTGTAAAGCCTTTGTCGGTTTTGGTCATCGGCAAAGCACCGTCCTGCCATGATGTGAAGTCTCCTGCAAGCAGGACTTCATTTGCACGAGGGTTTCCGTAGAAGAAAGTAACTTCAACATTCCCGTCGTCAAGCTTTTTCGCTGAAACATCTGCAAACATCGCTGCCGCAGCAATCAGTGAAACCGAGATGAAAGCGAATAATTTTTTCATCTTATCCTCCAAATTATAATTGTGTAAAAGAATAGATATGATCAAAAAACTCGTGAAGTTGAAACAAAACTTTCGGCAGCCCAAATATCCGTTTTGAAGCAAGAAAACATATAGCCGAACAAGAATATCGACCGCAAATAACTTTTTCCAATCGCAGCAAGCTCCTTTTACAGATCCATTCTACTTACATTACATAATTCTACAGCTAGTTTTTTTTATGTCAAGAAAAATAGTTACAGATTGTAGGTAATTTTTATCAAGGAAAAACAAAAAATTATAATAACGACACAAAAAATCACGATAAAAATCAAATTAAAGACAGTTCCGAACAAATAGAATCATACGGCTACGGTAAATCTAAAAAGATCGTAAACTTCCGCACCGCAAATTCATCACATAGACTCGGACAATTTTTCCGTTTTATCTCTTTTCAATTTCGTCGTATCTGTCCGAAACGCCTTTGCTTCTTGCGCGTATTCCGTAAGTTTTGCGTATCCCGAAAGCGGTATGCAATGCTTCAGCAAAGGCGTGTCCTTACACATCATTCCACCGCAAGGGCAAGTTTTTTAACATCTTCCAACGGGAGCTGTATTGCCTCTGCAATCTGTTCCGGCGAAAGTAATTTAAGTTTTAGAAGATTCTTTGCGTTTGCAAGCTTAGTTGTTTGAGTGCCTCTAGCTTTACCGGCTTCAAGACCGTTTTCCCATGCTTCTTCCTGTTTGACCCGCATGTCCGTGTCATAATCGTATTCCGCGATAAGCATATTGCGCACCTCCGTTGATTTTTGTTTAAGATAATCTGCAAGCACACCTTCCGAAATGCACTTCCGCACCGCAAAATCTACAGGATTTTGTATACCGTTCTGCTTTGCTTCTTGCGCGTATTCCGTAAGTTTTGCGTATCCCGAAAGCGGTATGCAATGTTTCAGCAAAGGCGTGTCCTTACACTTGTTAATGTTATACGTTTTAACGCAAAGTTCAAGCGAAAAACTTACTCCGTCAATACGCTCAAATGAATCTGAAAGCTTTAACAGTTTTTCTTTAGGATAATCTGCGGTGCCGTTGTAAATAACGTAAAACTCAGGAGAGGGAAGCGGAAGTCTGTTTTGTCTGTAGCGTTTTTCAAGCGGAATGAGTTTTTCGTAAAGTCTGCAAATATATTCTAAAAAACGCAGCGGCATATTTTCGTTTACGCTTGATTGCTGTTCAACGAGAATTACCATTCTTCCG
>ERZ772940.669-NODE-669-length-14453-cov-4.91943_pt1 | contig 14453 bp, 15 predicted proteins | sample MGYA00511682_ERZ772940 | MGnify/ENA primary metagenome ERZ772940 (study PRJEB29015, sample SAMEA2737922) | human oral metagenome | biome: human oral; feature: human-associated habitat; material: dental | place: China | collected 2031 ... | reverse complement strand
GCCATGTCCGGATCCCACCGCATGCCTGCGGCCGATCGGACGGGGTCCCCGCCCGAGACGCCCTCGCGCGAGGGCCTGGGAGGGCACCGCCGGGCCAAGCGGGAGGCCGGAGACGACTCCCCCCTGCTGGCTCGCCAAGCCGCTCGCCGTGCCGGCCGGGACACGGGATTGTGTCGCGCCGTCCGGCAACGTGCGGGCCGACGAGAGGTGCCACCCGCTCTCGGGCAAGGACCAGCGACGCAAGGCGGACGGGACGAGGCCACGCGGGCTGTCGAGGAGCCAGATCCGTGTCGCCATCGGCTGCGATGGGAAGGGCAGGTCGTTCTTCTCGCGCCTCGGCCCGGTGAAACCAAGCGAGCCCGGGACGCGGGCGGCGTATGCGGGCCATATCCAGAGGGGCTCCCACCTGACACGCGACATGGAGAGGAGCCACAAGGTGCTCGTCAGGGAGCCCGGGCTGACGGAGGAGGCTCACGACCCGAGGCGGACAAGGACACTCCCGGACAAGGAGAATCCACCACGCGAGGTCAACGAGCCATGCTACCTGCCGGGGCTGTTCCCGAGCTCGCATTCCGGATTCGACAGGGCGCGGTCGGGGGGTATCTCGACCTGTTCCACGTGATGATGAACCCTCCCGACGAGAAGATGGAGAAAGCTGCCTGCGTGCTCGACCGCGCAATGCGTTTCCCACATGCGTTGAGATACCGAGAGTATTACCGAAAGAAGACCAGCTCAAAGGGAACTCGGTCCTTCTAGGAACCCACAACCAGCAAAGGAGGATTTAAAGCGATTTATACTGGATAGCTTGACAACCAACCTGACTGACACTCATCGCCCCACTGTATGGCATGGACATTGTAAAAGACAGATATGTATGCCCCCGTCTAGGAGAAACCAAGAAAGTTAAAACCGATTGTGTACAATGGGGCCTCAGACGCTGAGATATGAACTGCATCTATGCGTACATGCCAAACAATAATGTCCGATATAAGAGCGATTGCTGTAAGTTATAGCAACAGGCAGGCGGCTCATACGTTCCAAAACTCTTCGAAGGCGGTATTGAGATATGGAGATGTATCACGAAAGGCCGAGAGGGGATGAGACGTATGCGTTTCGCGTCTGGGGCGTCGAAATGTTTTGCCTTTATATCGCGGGCAAATTTGCCGATAACTCGCTTGTCTATTGGTGCACCGGCGTTATCGCGCCGGGGTTGGCGATACTCATCTCTCTGAAGCATGATCACAGCTTGAAGGAGCTCGGGTTGTACCCAAATCATCTGAAGCGAGACTCGGCTGTCATGCTATGCGCCTTCGCAGCAGAACTGCTAATTGGCGTGTACATATACGGGATGTCCTTGGAATACGCACTGCCAGCTATCGCCTATTACATCGTCTGGATTGCAGTTCCGGAAGAAATCCTCTTTAGGGGGCTTATACAAAGCCACCTTTTTTCGCTTCCCGTCAACCGAAAACTCGTCTACTGCATGGGCGCCGCCCTGTTCGCGGCATCGCATATTCCCTATCAAATGCAGATCAGGACATGGGATGCGCTGTTTACCGTACAGCTTGGTATAACCTTCGTCACACATCTCGTTCTATGCTGGATTGTCAGAAAGAGAGGCAACATGTGCCTCCCCTTGGCGATTCACGTAGCCCAAGACTTCCTACAGGTGATATAAGGGGCGGACACGGATCTCGTCACCCTCCATGGCTCTACGTCACCACCCATCGGCAGCGCTGTGACAACACTGGCCTCTTAGATGGTAGGCGGAGTCGCTTGCATTCCTTTTGAGACCGGACATCATGGGCATCTCTTCTTATGAAGGCACCCGTGGCATTTGCGAATCCACTCGGATTGGCTCTCTCGCAACAACTGTACGCATCCCGTCCAAATTCAGGGTCCTGGAACCCGGCACCGAGTTCCAGGTGAGCACGCAGTAAAGATCCCCCGGCGTAGCCGGGGGCTTCAGTGACGCCCCATAGGGGCCCGTCACAACAGCGGCATTGCCGCGACGGGCCGGTGGCCGCTGCCGCCGGGCCCCCGTCGGGGGCATTCCCGCTACCCTGTGCGACTCCCGTCAGACTGCCGCTGGACGTGCCTCCTGATGACCGACTCGTCAGGGCCGACGGCGCCCGCGTAGTAGCCCCTCGCCCACATCGTCCGGTCCCTGCCCGTAAGGGCCCCCCGCTCATGGTACCGCTCGCGCGGCACGATCGCGCCCATGCCCCTCGACCTACCCACCACGTCGCCCGCGCTGTGCTTGGGCGCAATCCGGAGGCAGATGCGTGTGTGGTCGGGGCAGGCGCTCCCCTCCACTATCTCGACACCGCCCGTCCTGCCGGCCAGCATCCCGGGCGTCTCGCCGACCTCCCTCCTGGTCTCGCCGCACGGCACCTTCCTGCGATACTTCGGTATCCACACCACATGGCACGCGCAATCCCAGCTCGTGTGCGATAGGCTATCCTTGCCCGTGGTTCCCGCCCCTCTCGGACGGCGCAGCCGCCCCTCCGCGCCTCCATGGTAGGGCGGGAGCTGCTATTACGGAAAGACAATAGGGGTGGAACCACCGTTAGCACCACTGGCATAGCCAGTGGTTTTCTCACCAGAATAAAGCATGACCCGCAAGCCTGCAATTTTGACAACTTTAGGCAACAGACACCTGCCAAAGCACGCACTCATCAGTCAAGGCTGTTTGGGTTGAGCAGGAAATCGAACAGCCCCATGGTGAGGATGCCATCGTCATCCATGTAGGGACGCATGACGCGGTTCACAACCACGATCTTCCTGAAGCTATCCTCGATAAGATTGAGTGAGCGCTTCTCCTGAGCAGCTTTCTCCGGCGTGTCGAGCTGCAGCGCAGACTGGATGTAGTAGCGGCGATAGCCGAGGTTAGCCACAAAGTCCACCTCGTAGCGACAGCGCTCGTCGTGGCCATTGTTCTTCATACGTCTGTCCACTACGCCCACATCGACGGAGAACCCTCGGGCACGCAGCTCGTTGTAGATGATGTTCTCCATGATGTGAGACTCTTCTATCTGCCGAAACCCCAGCCGCGCATTCCGAAGCCCCATGTCTTCGAAGTAGTACTTCTTGGGCGTGCCAATGTACTTGCGCCCCTTCACGTCGTAGCGGGTCGCTTCGCTCACGAGGAACGCCTCCCCGAGGTGCCCGATATAACGCTTGACGGTATCGGCGTCGAGCCTCGAATGCAGTTCGCTTCTGAACGTTTCCTCGATCTTCGAGGGGTTCGTGAGCGATCCGATGGATGAGGCGAGCACGTCCAGCAGACTCTCGAGCTCCTGCGACTTGGTAAGATGGTTTCGCTCGATGACGTCCGAGAGGTAAACCTCCTCGAAAAGGCCTGTAAGGTAGGACGCTTTCTGCTCGGGGGTGTGCATGGACAGAGTGAGAGGCAGGCCGCCGTACATAACGTACTCGGCCCAACCTGCCTGACGGTCACCGTCGAACGCCTGCATGAACTCCGCGAAGGTTAGCGGGTGAATACGAACCTCGTCGCCTCTGCCCCTGAACTCGGTCATCACGTCGGTGGAGAGCAGCTTGGAGTTGCTTCCGGTCACGTACACGTCGACATTGCGACGATGCAGCAACCCGTTGAGAACACCGTAAAGCGCGGGAGGCTCGTCTTTGCTCCTGAGCTCCTTCACGGTGATGGCGTACTGTATCTCGTCGAGGAGGACATAGTAGACCCCTCGATCGTTGCCGATCCTCTCCATGAGGTAGTCGTAGAGAGCGTTGACGTCGCGGTAGCGCACATTTGCCCTGTCGTCTAGAGCCAATGCGATTATGTGGTCTTCCGGGACTCCCGACTCGATGATATGGCGGACGAACAAGTCGAACACCAGATAGGTTTTTCCGCAGCGCCTTATGCCCGTGACAACCTTGATCATCCCGTTGCCCTTGCGGACGACGAGGTCGTTCAGATACTTGTCACGCCTAATCTCCATGCCGCATCGTCCCCTCTGCACGCAAGGTAATAATACGGTATTTATGACGCAAGCGTCATTTTTTCCGATTTTTTTACCCCCACTCTATTGTTGACATTCGGGATTGGGTGAACTCAAAGTGCTGTCTGCCCTGCGCATACATTTACTCCCGGCAGGGCGGAACCGTCCCAAAATCGGAACTCACCTGGAACTCGGCACTGAGTTCTACTTTAGCACGCGATAGCGGAGAATAAATGTACCTTACTGGTGAGTAAACGTCTGGTGCGGAAACAAAGAATCGTGACGCACGGCTGAATTCATGCCTAAATGGACCGCAGCAGTCCTTCACTTCCTTCTAAGCTGGTGCGTAACTCGCAGCATGTCATCCATACGGTAGGTCCCATCGCCAATGGGAACCCCACGAATCCCCATCGAGCGCAGCTCGCCAGCTGCTACCAAAGTTGCCTCGATCTTGCAAGGGATTGCGGGCGATCTTCTATCGCTTTTTGCTGCATTAGCACGGGCGTATTTGAATTTCCGCAGGAAGAGGCGGCAAGAATCGCCGTTCAAACGGTACGGGGATGGCTTCTTGATTCATCCTCTCCGATTACAGTGGTGTTCAATGTCTTTTCCAGTGTGGATTACGAGATCTATGCCGACCTGCTGGGCATATAAACCTCGCCATATAGCAAAAACGAATCGCCCCGATTACTCTATGAGAACGGTCGGGGTGATGTGATAGATGCTAAAAGATGTGATTACTTGGTACTGGATACTAAAAGAACGCATCGTTAGGCTTACTCCCACTCAACAGTTATGCGACCCGAAAACACGCCCGTCTCATGCGTCCCTTCCAGCTGGTGCGGTCTGGTGCCGCCACGTCCGAAAGACCCGCGAGTTTTGCTGATAGCCAGCTGGTAGTCAGAAAGTGGCTACCAAGGTGGCAGCCAGTTGAGGGGGGGTAAATCGTCCTGGCAGGGGGGTAAATCCGCTGACCTGAGGAAACAGGTGGTAGCCAACCCTCCGAGAACACGAAGTGGCTACCACCTCCGAAAATGTGCCGAAAGTTCGATTCTGGATTGCATACGGGGAGTAAAAGGGATGCCATCACTGTAGAGCATATACTCGCCCATCATCTTCTTATGTGTGACGCACGTGACATCTCGCAGTGGGTCGAGAACGCATTCGAGGTATACTTCGCCGCTGGCTATCTGCTACTTCCTCCAGGCTATGCCCAAAGCGCTTCCTCAGGTATCCACTCGCCTCCGACGACACCTTCCAAAACGGGATCGAAGAGCCTGGCCGCCAAATCACACGCAACAACAAAAGGCACGTCGAGCCCGTTCGATTTCACGAAGCGTCCGAAATCGCTCTCCCAGAAATCGGGTGCGGCAAACCGCGAAGGCAGTGCCATCCCGCGTCTGCTGCACTCAGTCACTATGGCGAGCGACAGCACGGCTGCGGAGACGCTTTGCGTTCTCGCAATCAGCACGACATCGACCAGGTCTTTCATGCGTGACGATGGGTAGCCGCCCGGCTGGAGCCCTATGATTGCGCAGAGCTTGTCGGCGAGCTGGTCGGCTATCGGGTAGAGCAGATATGGAGAGGTCTCCACGCCGGGCACCTTGATGCGGTTTGCCGGCTCGGCCGACACTATCTCACCGACGGGCTCGCAGCCGAGCGACAAATCGATTAGGACGGGGTCCTTCTCCTCCGCGCCGACGTAGCTTGCGAAGCGGAGCTTGAGCAGGCGGAAGTAGCCGTTCTCATCCACGCGCTCCTCCGTCCTGGCAAGCTCGAAGCGGCAGAAGTCGCCGAGGTCTGAAGAGGCGAGCCTGACGAGCCCGTCGACAACGTCTGCGGAGCTCATCGGCACGAGCAGGCCGAAGTCGACGTCTCGCGTCGGGGATGCGGGCGAGCATGCCGCTGCCGCCCTTGAGCACGAAGTCGCGGTTGCCGCCCCTGAAGACCCTGCAGGGGAAGCGGTCCCGCAGCGCCTGCCTGTAGCCTGCGCCGGGGTCTCCGCCCGACTCGCGGACAGCGCGCTTCAGGGCGCGGTCGAACTCCGTTGCCGTAGCGAACGCCTTCTCCATGTCAACCCCTCCCCAGCATCATGTTCCAGAGCGACTCCCCCCGGCGTATGCCCCTCTTGGGGCCGAGCGCGTCGATGCGGTCGCGCAGGACGGCCTCGTCTTGCACGAGGCCTGCACCGAGCGCGTCGCGCAGGACGGCGGCCACGAGGCTGATGTCCTCGCCCGATGAGATCAGGTCGGCCACCGCGCAAGCGGCGGTGGTGCAGGGGAGCCCGCCGACGGTCGCGACCTCGGCCGGTTGCAGCTCGGCCCGCACGGTGCGGATCCCGCGCGCCGCGACCTGGCGCCTTACGGGGCAGGTGAGCGTCACCGGCTCGGGCTCGAGCTCACCAAGTCCCATGAGCCACGCGGCGGTGTTGTGCGAGACGGCGCAGGCAAGCGGGTCCCTGTCGTAGGACATCACCCCGGGATCCATCGAGAGCCATGCCGCCCAGACGGCCTCCTCGCGCATCGAGGGCGCACCCGATGCCCGGTACACGCCGCGCGCGATGCGCTCCAGGTGTCCGCTCGCCGCGAGCCGGGACAGCTCCATGCGCCCGACGCCCGCTGCATGCGCCTGGGCGGAGGTCAGCAGCCCCCTTTGGGAGGCGGCAAGGTCATCGGTTATGTTGAGTGCATCTAATGCTTTCATGCTTGTATTGTAACAGTAATGTGTTACAATACAAGCATCTATAGTATTATATGTCGGTAGCCGAGACTATTCCCAGGAAGTAGACATCGTGGACATTTGTCTACTGGGCGCTAATCCATGCTCATCAGTGCGACCAGTGCCACTCTGTGGAATCGGAACCCGTTACCCCCACTCGATGGTTGCACGATAGGTCTCATATAGTCAGCACCTATGCCTGAACTGCGTTTTTGTCACTTCTCCATCGTCGAGGTCATGTAGTCATCATACGGGAATGGAGCAGCCTACCGAGATCTGCTCTTTCATCTAAGCTAAGGCGGAAACGCAGGCGGGACCACTCCTCACTATTCGCTGAGATAGGCCGACGTCGCGTCCGTAAGCGGCTGCTGAAGCCTGATGAAGTCGGCCGTGCCATCGGCAAGGGGCTGGCTGGTCTCTTCGAACCAGCGCAGGGTGAACCCGATAACGGCCCATGCTCCCCATGCGCAGGAAAGCCGATGCCCACGCCCGTCGCCTTTGTCCTTCAATGGACGGGCGGCCTCTATATACACGTCCTCAAGCGCCTTCGCAAAGCTTGCGGCAATCGTCCCGTCCGCAGCGGGAAGGAGCGCCCTGAGCACCGCCTCGTGCCGGGCAAGCGTTTCGGCTATGGCACCGGCAAGCAGGGGATCGGACGATCTGCTCTCCACGAATCTCCCGACAGAGTCGATCGACGCCGTCCGAATGTCGGAGACGATCTCATCGACGAGCGTTTGGCAGAGTGCGGGGACGCCGGCGTGGTGCAGGTAGAACGCATTGCGGCTGATTCCGGCACGTCGGCAGATATCACTGGCGGACGGGCTGGGGTCTCCCTCCCCCACTATTGAGAGGAACGCCCGACGAATGGCTGCCTCGGTGCGCTTGAATCGCAGGTCGCCTTCTTTCGACATGGGCCCCCGGTCTCCTGATGGTCAGTTGCCAATCAAATGCAACGTATGTGACAGTTTCTGACAAATTGTCAATTGAACAATACAAAAGACAGGTGTAATTTAAACTCAGGCTTCACGGGATGTCAAACGATGCGGCTCGACGCCCAGAATCGCGCCCATCGTGTTGGCCATCCGTCGCAAGCGGCATCCGGCGGATAGACGGCACTTCGGACCGTTCGTCTTCAAAACAAGGAGGAACTTCATGGCAGACAAGCCCTCGTCGTCCTGCTTATCGTCCTGGGCATCCGGTCCAACCTGACGGACAGCGCGGTCATGCACTTCGTCGTCGACAACTTCAACGCCTGTACGGCGGCCTTCTTTGCCGCAGCCGTCGCGCTGTTGGCGCTTTCGTGTCTACTGTCCGTGAGGCTGGCGGAGGAGCGGCGCTGATGACGGATCGAGCGACAAGCTCTGAGCAGCCTCGGTCGGCATATGGGATGCGAAGGTAGTCCAACCACCCCTTGAAAGTGTCCTGGGCCGAGAGGCGGGTGTCCATAAGCCATCTCCTCTCCTTGTCCCACCGGGACAGTCCACGATAGTAGAAGAGCTTCGTGTCATCGGTGATGACAACGGGCGTTATGCCGTGATGCAGGCACTCCTTGAACATGACGAGCCGACCGACGCGGCCGTTGCCGTCCTGGAAGGGATGGATGCGCTCAAGCGACACGTGGAAGGACACGATGTCCTCGAGCGTTGGGGCACGGTTCGCCTCGTAGGAGGATATGAGGCCGTGCACCTCCCGTGCGACGTCCTCCGGAGCGGTCGTCTCGTGGCCACCGGCCTCGTTGGGCAGCAGCTTGTAGTCGCCCACGGCAAACCAGTCCCTGTCTGCGTCGCTCGTGGAGGCCTTAAGAATCCGGTGCGGGTCCTTTAGCAGCGCCTCGGAGAGGGCGTCACCCGCATGCCCAATGATGTAGTCGATGCAACGGAAGTGATTGGAGGCCCCTATCACGTTATCTACGCGCACGCTCTCCCCCTCCGAACCAATCGTGGAGGCTTCGAAGATGAGGCGCGGCTGGTCGTGCGTGAGCCCGCTGCCCTCCATGAGGCTGGAGTTGTAGGTAAGTTCGACCTGCACCTTGTGGTGGATGCCTCGAGAGTCCGCGCAGACATCTCCTCGCGGAGCCTCGCGAGCACAGGGGTAGACGCCGCCCGCCGCCCGTTCAGGCGACCGGGCGCCCCGCGTCGGCCGGGACGCCCCGCGCCTTGCCCGTGAGAAAGGCGCCCGGCACGCGCCCTTGCGCGCAGCAGTTGCGCACGCTCCTGGCGGAGATGCCCCAGAGCCTGGCGACTTTTGCGGCCGAAGGGTATGTCATGTGCATCTCCCCGTCGGCAAAGAGCAATGCAAGCCCCGACTATCCGGCCTCCGCTTCAGCCCGCCATCGGTTCGGAAGCACGTTGAAGTTGACTTCTGCTACGATTAACAAATCGGAATCGAGCGTAGGAGGCACCGTGTGGCCGAGCGTCGCGCGCAGGATGGCCTCGTCACCCTGTCATGCCAGAGGCTGAAAGGCTAGAAATATTCATATTTTTTAAACAGGGCGAGTCTACGGAGAGCTCGATGTGCGAAATATGCGATCGAATACAGATGATTAAAAGCGGCGACAACCCCTTCTTTGTGAGAGAACTCACGACGGGATACGTGGTTCTCGGCGACAATCAGCACTTCAAGGGATACACGCTGTTTTTGCTCAAAGAGCACATGACAGAACTATTCGAGCTGGAAGACAATACGAGGGCAAGGTTCCTTGAAGAGATGACGATTGTGGCAGAAGCGGTTTCAAGGGCTTTTGGCGCAGAGAAGATGAACTATGAATGCTTGGGGAACGGTGACGCGCATCTGCACTGGCACCTATTCCCAAGGACGACAGGAGACCTTGGGAACCACGGGAACAACGGCAGAGGCCCCGTCTGGTGGTACCCAAGGGAAGAGATGTACGCAGATTGCAACAGGCCGAGCAGCAAGGAGCTCGAGGCAATGAGGCAGGCCCTGCGGAAGGAGCTTGAAGCCATACTGCCATGACACCTCCCGTCTGTCCAATGACCTCGATAGGGAGGACGGCGGACAGGGGGGCAGCAGGCTCTGGCGCCCCCCGAGCTAGTCGATCCTCGCGAGTCCTGTAAGCTCCTTGTCTGGGATAGTCTGGCTGTGGCCGGTTCCACGGGACCTCTCCCCTACATTGACCGCCACAAGCGGGACAGGCCCCACAACGCCTGCGGCAGCCCTCCGAGGTCACGCGCCACCGGCGTAAGTAACGTCACGGCACATGACAGCTAGCGCCTCGCGCGGCTTCGCACGCCTCCCAGCAGGTATCTCTCTGCTTGTCCCGTCCAGAAGACGCGACTCCTTGGGTCTTCTCGCAACCTGAGGGCACGAGATGCGAGACGAGAGGCGGTTTGCCATCCCATGAAAGACGACATCCTCCAGATGCCACGCGTTCCCGGCACCCCATGCAATATCGGATAATGATGCGGAAAGCTGCGAGAATACCGGGGCGGAGAAACGGGGGTCTGCTGCCTCCTCGACATCGGAGAAGCGAGCGACCTGCCCGACGGCCTCATGGACGTGCCACAGGTCGCGGACTACCTGCGCGTATCGAAGACGTCGGTCTGCAAGCTCACCGAGCGGCAGAAGATCCCCGCCATAAGGATCGGGAGACCGCTGCGTGTCAGGAAAGACGAGCTGGACGAGACGCTCCGTGCCATGGGCAACGACATCTGATCGGGCTTCCCATGGCCGCGCGCCCCCTTGCGAGAGACACTTGCCACATCGCCACAACCCCAGGGCTCGACGCCCCTTTTTGCGTGCCAAACTGCAGACTGAAAGAACCCGCCGGGGAGCATCTCTTTCTTATAAAACTATATAAAACTAGAGCGAGGCCCGGTGGGTCTCGCCCTTACAAAACCCGAAGGTTTTTCATGTGCCCTCTTTTTACCCGACGGCAAGCAGAATGTCAAGCAATGCCCATTTGAGGACGTGGATATCTATCCCCATTCGCACGTTGCCGGATTCCAGGTCATGTCATCTGCAAAACCGGTAAGCACTGGATCGAAAAGTCTGCTCGCGAGTTCGACTGACGCGCCAATGCTCCGAAGCGAATGGGGTAGGCTCGTCTGAGAGCACAGCTTCTCAAACTGCCGTGCATGAGGCGCTCCCCATTCATCTGGGATGCTGAACGCCTCAGGCAGGACGATGCCGCGCACGGCGCCCTCCCGCAGCACGTGCTCCCGCAGCTTTCCTCCGTCTATGGGGCACGTTGCCGCGTAGATCGCGATATCAACAAGGTCCTTCACACGTGAGGAAGCCCTCCCGTCGTGCCTTTCAACCAGTGCGCAGAGCTTATCCGCCAACGCGTTCTCGACGGGATAGACCAGATAGTCGCATATCTGCAATCCTTCAACATCCATCCTATCCGCAGGGGCGACGAGCTCCGCACGCTCGAGGGGAACCTCGTCGACAACGAGATCGATAGGGATGGGCTGCAGGCTCTTCGGGCCGAGCGTGGGCTGGAAAACAACGCGCAGTCCGCTCCGATATTCGTCCTCCACCTTTATCGGGTCGGCGGACGCAAGCGTGAACCGCATGTGATCGCCAAGGTCCGCAGAGGCAAGCCTCTCCAGCTCTTCGAGGGCACGCTCAAGAGAACGCTCCTTGCAGAGCAGGTCGATATCCTTCGTCGCTCGCGCGTCCACGGTTCTGGCGAGCATGCTCTGGCCGCCCTTAAGCACGAAGGCGTGATGCGGGTCACTGAAAATACGGCAAAGGAGCCTGTGGAGATAGAACCCTGTCATTGCCCGGCCCGTGTCGAGCACCGATCGCCTGGCTGCCGCCTTTGCGGCCATCTCGAGTGCCGCCGGAGTCTTGTATCTCATCCAACGCGCTCCTTGTCAAGGTGCCGTTCCATGAGTCCGCAGATCACCGACAGCAATTCCTGCACGCTCTTCCTCTCCGGCTGGTCGGCGATTATCTTCACCAGACGGTCGTAGTCGAGATTGCCCGCAGAGCTGAAGGCGTCTTCCACCAAAGACCATTCTTCGTTGTCCAGGCAGAGGTCGACGAGCGTTCGCTCGGGCCGCGTGACGGGAAGCCCCTTGATCCAGCTCACGTCGTCCGGGTCGACTCTTCTGATGGCGAAGCTCGCCGATTCCGCACGAGAGTTGATGCGCCGCGGTGCGTAGATGCGATACGGCGACAGGTAGAAGTCGCCGAGGTTCTGCAGGCTTGCCGCAGTCGATCCGCCGATCACGATCCCGTCCCAGGCGCCGGCCTGCATGCGCTCGTGGGTGAATGCAGCCGGGTCGGTCAGCTTCCAGAAGGCCGCGAGCTCGTCTGTGAAATCGCTTTGCGACCCGGCGAGCCTGTATGCGCCGTGCGCTATGCGCTCGGCTCGACCGGAGGCAACAGCTTGGGACAGGGCGTTGCGCGTGATTCCGAGCCGTGCGGCCTGGGCAGTGGTGAAGACGCCCTCCGAGGCGGAGAGCTCGTTGAGCGCTGCTATGTGGTTCGAATAAGTCATGTTGCAATTGTACGCTTTTAGCAGACATACGCAACCACAGCAAAAGCAGAAGCTGTTACGATGCTCTCCAAAGGATGCGACTAGTTGCTACTAGATGCCAAAAGAATGCACTAGATGGACCTATTCCGACTCGAAAATGAAATATAGATTCTAACCCATTTAAGTTCTGTTTCTTGATATGATTCTATCCAGATTGATCTCATTTATCCCATTTCTACGGGGTATACGAACTGCTGTTATCAAATTGTTATCACGAGATGTTATCAACGCTACCGCTTTCGCGCTATTTTGCTAGTCGCTTGTTCGGGACAAACTCTATTCTGAGAGTCGAATTTACCGCTTCGGCGATACGATTCAGTAATGCCAAACTGGGATTTCTTGTGCCATTCTCCAGTCTGCTGATATCTGCCTGACTGATCCCGGTTTTTTCAGACAACTCCGCCTGCGTAAGTCCTGCTTCCTTTCTCGCACGAATCAAGGACATTGTAATATCCCGCTCTGGTTGAAGCGCTTCGTATTCCTTTCTGAACACAGCATCCTGCATGAGTTCATTGGTCAATTCCTGTAAATCGCTCATCGCCTGCTCCCCTTCCTTTTCAAGTAAATCGTTCTCCTCTGCTTTGCCAGCAGGATCTCACTCCGTGGCGTTTTCTGCTGTTTCTTGATAAAACCATTCGTCGCAATAATAGTCTCACCTTCATCAAAGAAGTACAGAATTCTCACGATATTATTTCCCAGTATCGTGCGGAGCCCAAAAATATCATCTTCAAGATACTTGCTCAGCGGGGACCTGGCTTCATTACCGAGCATCTCCAAACGATGCAGATCAGATACTACTTTTGCTTTCACCTTCACATCCAGTGTTCGGATAAAATCACCGACCGGCTTGCTTCCGTCTTCTTCTCGATAAAAATCCACACTGAACAAATCACCTCTCCTTTATGCTATATATAGCATAATCTATATAGCTCACTCGTCAATACCTATGACAACAAATGCTTTCAAGCACAATATCAAATGATAGATGGTAATAAAAATGGATATGAAGCTCTTGAAATACATGGCCTTTGTCAAGACGATCGAATACGACAGTTTCACGAAGGCCGCAGAGATGCTGAATTATTCCCAATCCGGTATCAGCCGTATGATACACGATCTGGAAAACGAGTGGAATCTGACTTTGCTGGAGCGAAGCCGCAGCGGCGTAAGACTGAGCAGTGATGGCGGCCGGCTTCTGCCTTCAAAATAAGCATTTTCCCTCTCCAGGAAATTTTCAGCCTGTCTCCATCCTCTGTTTTCCACTCAGCTTATCAGTCTGTTTTAATGCGATAGATGAAAAAGGCACTGAGCAGCAGTCCGACGAGGATCATTCCGATCCCCACCTGCCGATCTCCCTCCTCGTTTTTTCTTCTCAGCTCTTCCTTGCTGATCTCCCTGTCGTAGAAATACAGAGAGCTGCCATCTTCCTCTGACAGTACCCCGTCTCTGACTATGCCGACTGCGGTATAGCTTCTGGCAAAGCCGCTGTCGTCTACAGCATACCAGCTTACCTTAAGGTCTCCTATATCCCACTTTTTTACCTTAAAGTCTCCTATACCCCACTCCCCGCCTCCGGGTGTAGCGTAGGTATACGGATCCAGCAGCTCCAGACCGAAGCGCTTGCTGCCGCCCTCCTCCACATTGACCGGATATATCTCCGGCTGTTCCGAGAAGAAGCTCGGATAACTGAATTTCTTCAGATACTCCTTCCCCAGGAGCACATCTCCGATTCGGACTTTTCCGAAGAACAGCTCCGATTCAAGGCCCTTTGGAAACTGCGGGTTCTTATATATATCATTTTTCTCCGCCCCCAGATTCCGCTCATAGCGCTCCGAAAAATCCCTCGTATACTGGTCTCTTCCCACGGCGATATACTGGTACATCTCTACCTTGCGAATCAGAACGGGGCTGTCCACACTGATGTCGAAATCCGGATCCTCCGCCCCGCTCTCCACGGTCAAAGGCCCCGTATACAGGCTGAGTGAACTCAGATCAGCCGGATCCCGGAGAATAAGGGCAATTCCCCCCAGGATCAGCAAAATGCCCGCAATCAATCCAAGAATTCGTTTCATATCTATCCTCCGTTCTGCTTCGCCGCGTCAGATCTTAGTCCTTCAGCTTATCCCGGTATGCTGCCTCACTGGTATTTAATGCCTGCTGTTTCAAACTGCTGTATACTGTTAACTCTCTGTTAGACCACCGTTGACACGGCCAGCTTATCCTCCCAGTAGGACCAGAGGGGCTGCGGCTCCCTCGCGAGGGCG
>ERZ772940.665-NODE-665-length-14505-cov-7.35931_pt1 | contig 14505 bp, 7 predicted proteins | sample MGYA00511682_ERZ772940 | MGnify/ENA primary metagenome ERZ772940 (study PRJEB29015, sample SAMEA2737922) | human oral metagenome | biome: human oral; feature: human-associated habitat; material: dental | place: China | collected 2031 ... | reverse complement strand
CAAGAAATTCCTGGGTGAGTTCTTCGGGTGGATGGTGTACCGTGCCGTCTCCCATACGGATGGCAAGCATCGCCTTAAGCTCGGCGATTTCGGCATGAAGTTCCTCAATATCGGCTTTCGTTGCGGCGTGATCTTCTTCAGTGACTCCGCTAATTTTTTCGATCACCCAGGTAGCAAGCGCACCAGTAATCACGCCGAACAGACCAACCCCGTAAATCATGACAATCACGGCAATAACCCTGCCGGGCACGGTCACCGGGTATACGTCGCCATAGCCCACGGTCGCCAGTGTTGCGAGAGTCCACCAGTACGCCGTCCAGATATCTTTGATGAGGGCACCTGGGGCACCTTGCTCAATGGAGAAGATAGCGAGGGCCGCCATGATCACGAAGATCAGTGTGTATCCAAAGAGTTTAACGGCCAGTTCTGAGAGCAGTTTGTACTGGCGGTTGGCAGTCATGTGGAGCATTGCCAAGAAACTCACGATACGCCATGCTGGCAGAAGCACAATGGCGAGGTTCATCAGGTTGTGCGTGAAAAAGTAGATGCGCCGGGGCGCCAGGTAAAGACGCACACAATAATCGACTGCGAAAAGCGCCCACAGTATCATTTGAAAAATATTGAGGATGCCGTCAAGTGGTGCGCTAATACGCGTGCTTACAATGGGCGCGGCGTAAGCAACAAGGTACAGGAGCGAGGCGATAAAAAGCGGTTTATCGGTGCGGCGCTCCCATTCGGTGAGTCCTTCTTCGCCACGGGTAATCTTAGGGCGGCGCTCATTGTGTGGGTGGTCAACTACCGTATCGGCGGAGGTAGTGCTGTCAGGCTCGGGTACGGTACGGGTGTGTGATGTTTCTGTACCGTTTGCCTCTGCCATACTGCCCAGTCCTTACATGCTCTTCGTTGAAGCAGGTCTGCCGTGAATTGTCGGCTCCTGTGCGAACCTTCTGTAGCCATCATATCGGTTTTCTGCAGGTATCTGTGGATGCCCCTTACCTCACGTGGGGACACTCGCCGCTCGGGAACGTTGGTTTGCTTCGGGGGTTTGGCCCAGACCAGTACGCTACAGAGATAGAGCCGCATCTGAGAGACTAGAACTATGAGTTCTTCAATCTCTCAGGCAGTCCGCGATCTTGCCGAACCAAAACTGGCAGAGTTCACGGCGAAACTGATTCCTACGGTTGATCCTGCGCGGATTTTGGGTGTACGCATGCCCGCGCTGCGCAAGCTCGCTAAGAAGCTGTTGCGTGAACATCCGCAGGAAGTTACGGAGTTTATGGCGGCGGTTCCGCATGATTTTCAGGAAGAAGATCTGCTGCATGTGCTGCTTCTGAACGAGGAACGTGACTTTGCAGCCTGGCATGCGGAAATTACTGATTTATTGCCATATATGACGAACTGGACTCTTACGGATGCCGTCTCCCCGGCCTGTGTAAAAGGCGGCAAAGCAGCGAATCTGCCGAAGTTAGAATGTTCCTGCCTCGACTGGATGCTTGATGACCGTGTATATGTGCAACGTCTAGGCGTGGTAGTGCTCATGTCTCTGCTGAGCACCGAGTCTTTTTCGCCGGAGCATCTGCAGGCGGTTGCAGCGTTGGCGGGCAGCGAAGAGTACTATGTTCGGGTTGCTGTTGCCTGGTACTTTACGGAGGCGCTGGCTCGCCAAGAATGTGCAGCTCTCCCCTGGTTCGCGCTCGCCGATAGTTCCGGCAGCACCGATTCGCCCGGTTTACCTGCGTTGACACTTCGCATGGCGGTCACGAAGGCTATCGAGTCACGCCGTATTCCGGACGAGCTGAAGGCAGAGTTAAGGCAGGTTCGGTCCACGCTCCCCCGCCGTTCCTAGACTCTACTCAGAACGGTTTTAGCTCCGAGAACATAGGTTTGCACAGATTACTCTGCCGGAAACCGCCGAGTAATATCTAACAAACCTCTAGTCACGACAAAGCGCCCCTGTTAGTCTGAAAAACCATAGTCCGCTGAGTGCTCGCCACGCCGTAAGGTTTTACCGCACAGGGCAGGTCACTAGCGCAGGCTATGCAGCCTATCAACCATAGTTAAGGATCGGCGAATGCCTTACCCTATCCCGGAACAACAGCAGGCCCCGCACCAGCCGCATCTGGAAGAAAACTCTACGGCAGAGGATTGTACCTACCGTTCTATTGAGGTTGAGGCTGAGCAGACTCAGGGTTTACCGGGTGAATACCTTTCAGCATATTCGGCGAAGAACGACAAGCTCTATGTGACCGGTATTTTCAATATCACCCCGGAGCACGGTTCAACGGTAGCGACGATTGCCCGCGTGAACCCGCATACTTTGGAAATTGAGGCGACCGCAAAAATGCCTGTTGCCGCCGAGGTTCACCCGAACCTTGCCGGGCAGTACCAGTTTCGGGGTGCTTTCGGCATAGATATTGATGATGAGCACGGTACGCTCTGGGTGACCGATGCCGGTTCGTATTGTGTCTCAGTGTACCGCCAAGACGCTTTAGAAAACGGGACTCTTGAGCCGCTGTGGACTAGCTATGATCCCGCGAAGGGGCTGTTCGAGCAGGATATTACGCATCCCCGCGAGATATTCGTAGATGCCAAGACTGGTAAAGCGTTTGTTACGGGTATGGGTGGGCTGTGGGTGATTGATACCGCCACCTATGAGGTTCAGAAGATTGACCCGACTCCGGGACGGCTTACGCACCCGCTTACCTTCGGGTATGATCGGCTAACCGGGCACCTTTATGCGACTGACTACTATCTGGATACCGTCTATGAGATAGACCCGGTAGCGAACGCTGTGGTGCGCACTCTGCAGGTGCCCGCTGGGGATGCTCCGCATTTTACCCGTGTGAAGGTGCATGCGGTGGGGGTCAATAGTTCTTTGGGCGAGATTTATGTTTCGACTCAGGGCTTTGAGGGCAAGAATGCGGGCATTCAGGTGCTCGATCAGGGTACCGGCGAGTTTAAGCGGTTTATACGGTACGGGGTGAACCCGACCGATATGGTGGTTGATGATTCTCATGACCTTATTTATCTGGGCGATTTCGGTACAGTTCACACAACGGAACCTAGTGGCGGAACCGTGGCGGTGATTGATGCCCGCAGCGGTGCCGCGCTGGGGCAGGTGCGGGTTTCTTCGGCGAGGATTAATCACTTGACGTTGTTGCTTGATGGTTCTGTGATGGTGCTTGATAAGGCGGGCGATTACCCGAATGTGACGGTTGATTTTCATATTGATGCTCTTACGGGTGAGTTCTCGTCAGCCAGTGCAGACGTGCATTCGGGTGTTTCTGTGCCTATTCATGCGGATGCTCTGACGAAGATTACGGTGCACGATGCCGGTAGTCAGCCTGGGCATGTGGAGTCTCGCCCTGCGGATATTCCGTTCACGATGGCGAGCAGTGAGGATGGTTCGACGCTTGGGGCTCCCGCCGCGGTTGTGCCCGGTGAGAGTGTTGAGCTTTCGGGCGTGGGCTGGTCTGCTGGTGAGAAGAAGCACCCGGATGTTCCGCCGTATTTCCCGGGTTTGAAGGTTCCCGCACAGTTAATAGTGAAGTTTGATGGCGAACACGTCGCAGAGTTTACGGGTAAGCAGCTGGCTCTTGATACGTATTTTGTGGCGGAGGCGCATATTCCGCAGAGCTGGCAGCCTGGTGAAGAGCACACAATCACCGTCGAGTCGGAGGCTACAGATAGCACTCTCGCGCAGTCAGCAACGGTAACGGTGCAGGTGGTGGAGAGCCACGATAGCCCGCAGATGCAGTACTGCGTTCCGCCAGCGCCCACGGAGACAATTCCGGTGCAGCTGCCGTTCGTCGGTTACCCGCCGGTGGGCGGTGGAGTTTCTGAAACGACCGGTGAGTGAATAAGACTACCTATAGTTCAATGTTATGTAGAGAGGCAGAGCGGTTCTATACGGGTATAGTGGTAACAGACTATTTGTCTTTTTATCGATGGAGATACCCACATGACCGTCGCCCACTTACAACCGGAATCTTCCCAAGTTGAGCTTCCTCGACTGCATGAGTTTATGCCAGCCATACTTACATATTTAAGTGATGGATCAGTTCGTACTAGTCAAGAAATACGTACCGCTGTGGCTGATCAATTGAGTTTATCCCCGGAACAGATGACGGTTAGATTACCCTCTAGAAGGCTTGTATATGCAGATCGTACTTATTGGGCATATAAATGCCTTGAACATTGGGGTGCACTAACTTCACCCAAACACGCTCACTTTGCAATCACAGATAAAGGTCAGAGCCTTATTGCCAAGTACCCTAGCGGGTTGCCGGTTGAGGTTGCTCTACAGATTAGACGGGACAGCCTCACTCGACATAAACGCCCCAAAGAGACAGAGAATACAAGCACAAGACTTCCCACAAATGGTGTTTCTATTGAATTAACGGATAGTACCCCCGAAGAGCTTATTACTGAGAGTGTCGCTCAACTGGAGTCGGCGCTTGCACACGATATTTTGGAGCGCGTGTATGTACTCTCCCCTAGTACCTTCGAGCAGTTGGTGGTGGATGTTCTGCTGGCTATGGGCTATGGCGGTAGTGAGGGCCGCGGCATGGTTACCCAGGCGTCTAATGATGGCGGTATTGACGGTGTGATCGACCAGGATGTGCTGGGGCTGTCGAAAATTTATGTGCAGGCTAAACGCTATGGCGAGAAGAATTCGGTGGGCCGCCCCGAGGTCCAGTCATTTGTGGGCGCAATGCACGGGCAGGCGTCACAGGGCGTATTTATTACTTCTGGCTCGTTTACATCCGGTGCACGGGAGTACGCTCAAAATCTTGGCGGCGGTCTGTCACTAGTGCTGATTGATGGTGAGCGCCTAGCACGCCTGATGATTAAATATCGTGTGGGTGTGCAAGTAGCACGCACCTACACGGTTATGAAACTTGACGAAGACTTCTTTGAAGAATCCTAAACATCCATAAGGTTATGGTGCGAAAACATGTGATTTCTCGCCCCACAATTTTAGTCAGAACTCCGACCAAGGTATGCACTAATCAAGTCATTAGCGTAGTAGCCTTTATGACCTTCATATAACGTTACCGTCAAAGAGAGGGTCTGTTGAGCCTTCTGAGTGCTTAGTTCTCTATATTCTTCGAGCCGTGACCATTTGATACGTAGCTCCTGGGCGAGCGTACGCGATATCTTCTCTATAACCGGTTACAGACACATGCAAATCAGGGGGATCAAGCCTGCTCAAATTCATTTATCAAGGCCCTTAGAGTTTATTCCATTCAAAGGAATAGTAACTTGGAAATAAACATGAAATTATAGATTCCAATAACCTATCCCGCTCTTGATGATTCTTATCCCAGTAAGATTCAATAAATTTATCTTCGTAACGATCACAAGCGACATTATGCATTTTAGAGAGTTTCTTAAAATATTGATGAGGGTCCGAAGTAGAAACTTTTATAGTTTGAACAGATTTTTTGACTTCATCCGCCATATTATCAGGAACATATTCAATTTGGAATACTTCTTCTTCAGGTGGTAATTTGCCCGGCAAGAAATATATTGGATTACCCCAATTATCATATTCAGATATATTGTTACTCATATAAGGATACTTCTTGGTATTCTTGTCATCTACTAACCATTTATCTTGCCGATTATAAATTTCCTTTATATTTTGTTTTGCATCCCTCACTTCCTTCTCTCCCATATCTCCATCAAGAATACCAATAGTTTTAATATTTTGCCCGCCATAAAGAGTCATATAAGCAATTGACTGCAAGATATTTTTAATATTTCCCACAGGTACAAAATTAATATTCCTCAGTAATTCAGATGGAGTACCCTGCCTATCAAAAGCAATGCGAATCATTTTCTCTGCAAATTTGTCTTCACAAACAATTACTTGAGGGATTAGGGTTCTGCTGCAATGTAGATCTTCTACCATATATGAATCCAAGCCATTTTGTACTTTGACTCCACCTTGATAAGTCTTGGTCAGATACATTAACGACTCAGGCCCCAAAGTCTCTAATATATCCCTGCTATGAGTAGTCATAATAACCTGATGATTCTTTTCATAGCAAACATCAATTAAGTATTCGACAAATCTATGTTGTGCTTCCCCATGTAAAGATACTTCCGGCTCATCTAATATAAATAAACTCTCATCAGAAGCACTTTGCATTTTTTCTACTATATATGCAATACGCGCTTCCCCAAAGCCCATATTATTTTCCGTATATTTAATACCGTCAGATTCTTCTAAGCCAACAAGATTTATTACACTCCCATTAGCATCATGTTTAACATTATAGAGAAAAGATTTACTATATAGTCGCCCCATAACACGACTTATAGACTTTGTGATTTCATCAGAGAGATTTGACTTCCCTAAAACGGACGCTTTTGTATTATTGTTCGAGAAATCTCTCTTTTCAATCTTCGGAATAAAGGTAGACATACCTATATAATAAACATCGCGTACAGGGCGACGCTTATAGCCATCCCAGTGAGTAGATTTTTGAGTAGATTTTTTAGTCTTTGCCCTATATATCTTTAAAGTTTGATTACTCTCACCCTTTCGAACATATTTATAAGACACTTCAGAATCTACTCTAAAGGGATCTATTGGCTCAACCTTCGCAGGAAAATATCTACTAACATAACTATCTAATATTTTATTTTTACTAGAAAATATTTCCGAATTATCACTTGGACGATACGCACATAACATTAAATGCAATGCGCTTGTTTTACCAGTTCCATTTGGTCCAGATATAGCAGTTATTGGACTCTTAAATTCAAGCCTGGCATCACCGATTGACCGGAAACCTTTTATTCTTGCTTCATTTAAGAAACTTTTCTTATTTGAATTAATTTGATTTTTATGTTTCTTTTGCAGTTGATTGTATTTCATATTTATATCTGCATAATTAGAAAATGAACTCACTACTTAATACCACCTTAGAAATTGAAGAACTAGGTTATAGCATTGGATTCCCTAGTAGTTATATTTCCTCCCCACTCGGCTTCGGGTCTTCATTTACCCTGTTCCGAATATGGTCGACAATACGTGCTACCGCCTCGTCAACGGGCACACCGTTCTCTTGTTTGTTGCCGCGGAAGCGGAATGAGACTGCGCCAGCCTCCGCGTCCTCGCCACCAGCAATCAGAATGAACGGCACTTTCTCGGTAGAGGCGGTGCGAATCTTCTTCGTAAACCGGTCCGAGCCGTAATCGACCTCAACGCGCACGCCCTGCTCACGCAGCTTATCCGCAATCTCGGTCATGTAGTCGTTGAAAGCCTCCGCCACAGGAACACAAATCACCTGCACTGGCGAGAGCCATGCCGGGAACGCACCCGCATAGTGCTCAGTCAGCACACCCAGGAAGCGCTCAATCGAACCGAACTTGGCCGAGTGAATCATCACCGGCTCCTGAATCGAACCGTCCGCAGCCTGGTACTCCAAACCAAACCGGCTGGGCTGGTTGAAGTCATACTGCACGGTAGACATCTGCCAGGTGCGACCAATCGCGTCCTTCGCCTGCACCGAAATCTTCGGGCCGTAGAACGCGGCCCCACCCGGGTCAGGCACCAGCTCAAGGCCGGTCTCCTTCGCCACCTGCTCCAGCACGGCGGTAGCCTGCTCCCACTGCTCATCGGTACCGATAAACTTATCCTTCTTATCGCCCTCAGTATCGCGGGTCGAAAGCTCCAGGTAGAAGTCCGTCATACCGAAATCTTCCAGCAGGCTCAGCATGAAATTCAGCAGGTGCCGCACCTCATCGGGGGCCTGCTCCTTCGTCACATACGAGTGCGAATCGTCTTGCGTAATCATGCGCACGCGAGTCAAACCCTGTAGCACACCCGACTTCTCGTCACGGTACACGGTGCCGAACTCGAAGAAACGCAGCGGCAGCTCACGGTACGAACGCCCACGCGAACGGTAAATCTCGTTATGCATGGGGCAGTTCATAGCCTTCAAACGGTAGTTGCCGTTATCGAGCTCCATCGCAGGGAACATGCCGTCCGCGTAGTACGGCAGGTGCCCGGACGTGTAGAACAGGTCTTCCTTCGAGATGTGCGGGGTGCTCACGTACTGGAAGCCCTCAGCAATATGGCGGGCGCGCACATAATCTTCCATCTCGCGCTTAATCACGCCGCCCTTGGGGTGAATCACCGGCAGGCCGGGGCCAATATTCTTCGGGAACGAGAACAGGTCAAGCTCCTTGCCCAGGCGGCGGTGGTCGCGGCGCTCAGCCTCAGCAATACGGTGCTTATACTCCACCAGCTCATCCTTCGTGGGCCAGGCGGTACCGTAAATACGCTGAAGCATGGGGTTCTTCTCAGAACCGCGCCAATACGCGCCACCGGCACGCATGAGCGCGTAACCGTTAGCAATCAGCTTGGTATTCGGCAGGTGCGGACCGCGGCACAGGTCATTCCACAACACCTCACCGGTTTTCGGGTGCACATTGTCATAAATCGTAATCTCGCCCGCACCGACCTCAACCGAGGCGCCCTCTGCGGCATCAGCACCCGAACCGGGGCCTTGGCTGAGCGAAAGCAATTCGAGCTTATACGGCTCGTTCTTCATCTCTTCAACCGCTTCATCGTGGGTGACCACGCGGCGGCGGAACAGCTGGCCCGACTTGACGATCTTAATCATCGACTTCTCGATCTTCTTCAGATCCTCGGGGGTGAAGGGCTCAGCCACATCAAAATCAAAATAGAAGCCATCGGTAATATAGGGACCAATGCCCAGCTTCGCGTCCTTGCGGTATTCCTGCACCGCCTGCGCCATCACGTGCGCCGCAGAATGGCGCAGCACATTCAAGCCGTCAGGTTCGTCAATGAAAACGGGCTCAACGGTATCTCCCTCAGACAGCTTGTGAGAAAGGTCAACCAGCGTGCCATTCACGCGGGCAACCACAATCTTCGCATTATCCGCAAAGAGCTCAGCGGCGGTGGCGGCAGTAACCTCGCGCTCCTTGCCGGATACGCTGATTGTAATAGGTGCTGACAGTTCAGCGGCAGACATGTGTCTCCTTTAGGTTAGGCACGGTGCCTACTCCCCCAGCGTACGGGGCCAGGATAGGCGCAGCCGCGCAGACTAATCCGCACTGTACAGGTGCACGGACATCACCATTCTACGGCGTTCACAGCAAATTTTCAGGTAACGGCTCAGGGTAGACACAATATCAACGATAGTTTCCCCTCATAATACCTCAGTAAAACGGTTATTCCGACGTGTAAGCCTAGCCAAAGCTAAGCAGACATAACGTGTGCAAAAGCACATACTGGAAGGATAGAGAAGAGAACTATGCCTACACCGGTAAGGAGATTAAGGCCCATGACAGTTGTATCCAATACGTCCGAAGCTCTGAACTCCCCCTACGCCAACGCCCTTGAGCATATGCTCGCCGAAACTCGCGCGCACGCCCTCGATTCCAGTGTCAAAGAAATTGACAGGCTCGCTATTGCGCACGATGCCTCGCATTACCTGCTGGTACCCGCTGGAATCGTACGCCCCGATTCTGCGGAGGCGGTCGCCGATATTTTCCGTGCCGCCAGCGCCTTCAACCTGCCGCTCACCTTCAGGTCGGGCGGCACGTCTCTATCCGGTCAGGCAAGCGGCGACGGGGTGATGGTCGATACCCGCCGTAACTTCAAGAAAATTGAGGTGCTTGACGGCGGCAAGAGGGTGCGCGTTCAGCCCGGCGCCACAGTGATGGCGGTCAATAATATGCTGGCGCCCTACGGGTATAAGCTCGGGCCTGACCCGGCCTCATGGTCGGCATGCACTATCGGCGGGGTGGTCGCCAATAACTCCTCGGGTATGTCTTCCGGCACCGAATTCAACACCTACAACACGCTGGAATCTATGGTGTTTGTGCTCCCCACCGGAACCATTATTGATACTTCTGCACCCGATGCTGATGCCCGCCTGCGCGCCCTCGAACCCGAGCTTCACGAAGGGCTGCTGCGCCTGCGCAAGCGCGTGGTCGAAAACCCGGAATCGGTTGCGCGCATCCGCCAACAGTACTCCATGAAGAACACCATGGGCTACGGCGTGAACTCTCTGCTGGATTACAGCACGCCGGTTGATATTCTGCAGCACCTTCTGATTGGTTCCGAAGGAACGCTCGGGTTCGTGGCGTCCGCAACCTACCGTACTCTGCCCATTCTTAAATTCGTCTCAACCGGTCTGCTCGTGTTCGACGACCTGCTGGATGCCACCCGTTCCGTACCGGAGCTTGTGGCCAACCACCTGGCAACGGTTGAGCTTTTGGACGCCACCAGTATTCGCGTGGCGCAGCGTACCGGGCAGGCGGCGGAAGCTCTTGCTTCTATTGATGTGCGCGAGCATGCAGCCCTTCTCGTGGAATTTCAGGGAAACTCTGAGCAGGAACTCACCGACCTTGCCGCATCTGCCGCACCTATGTTTGATGCTCTCCCGGTGGTGTCACCGGTCGAAATGACCAGCAAACTTTCTGAGCGTAATGCGCTCTGGGCTGCACGGCGCGGGCTGTACACCACGGTTGCGGGCAACCGCCCAACCGGCACGAATGCGCTGCTTGAGGATGTGGTGGTCCCGGTGGACGTGCTCGGTACCACCTGTCGCGATCTGACCGCGCTCTTTGACGCCCACGGCTACCAGGACTCGGTCATTTTCGGGCACGCCAAAGACGGCAATATTCACTTCATGCTCAACGAACAGTTCCGCGATGCCAAGCAGCTTGTGCGGTACCGCGACTTCACCGAGGAAATGGTGCAGCTCATTCTGGATGCTGACGGCTCGCTCAAGGCAGAGCACGGAACCGGGCGTATTATGGCACCGTTTGTGCGCCGTCAATTCGGTGACGAGCTCTTTGAGGTCATGCTCGAGATTAAGCGCCTGATCGACCCGAAGGGTTTCTTGAACCCGGGTGTGGTTCTTGCCGAGGAAGACACCGATTACGCCACCGACCTGAAAGTTGCAGAAACCGTTGAAGAAGAAGTCGATCGGTGTGTGGAATGCGGGTACTGCGAACCGGTGTGCCCGTCTAAGGATTTGACGCTGACCCCGCGCCAGCGCATTGTGCTGCGCCGCGAAATTGCTGCGGCAGAAGCTAACGGTGATACTAAACTTGCCGAACGCCTACGCCAAGAATACGAATACTACGGCGTAGATACCTGCGCGGTAGACGGCATGTGCGTTACGCGCTGCCCGGTGCTGATAAACACGGGTGACCTGGTGCGCCGTCTGCGTGCTGAGAACCAGGATGCGCTCGGTGCCGCCGGGTGGAAATTCGCCTCGAAACACTGGGGTGCGGTCGATAAAGTGGCGGGTAAGGCTCTCACGGTCGCAAAAATGCTGCCGTTCCCGGTGGTACGCGGAGCCACCGATATTGGTCGTAAACTCTTCGGTGACGATATGGTGCCCGCCTATAAGAAGGGGCTTTCTGCCGGTGGCGCGCCACGCGTTCCTCATGCGGAAGCAACCCCCGATATCGTGTTCTTCCCTGCCTGTGTGAACGCCATGTTCGGCGGTGTTGATGGCGAAGGTAAGCACGACCCGGTGAACGCGACCCAGGCGTTCATTCGTCTCTGCGAGCGAGCGGGCGTGAAATACCGGGTTCCCGAGGACATCGACCAAATGTGCTGTGGCACGCCGTGGAAGTCCAAGGGGTACACAGACGGCTACTCGATTATGAGTGACCGCGTGCTCAAAGCGCTGTGGCAGGCGACCGACGGCGGGCGCATCCCGATTGTGTGCGATGCTTCCTCGTGCACTGAGGGCCTTGAGGTGATGCGCGCGAAAGTTGCAGCTGCTGTGGAGCATAAAATCACGCAGGGTTTGGGGGCAGGTGAAGCAGATTACGCCCAGTTGAAGCTTATTGACTCGGTGCAGTTCGCCGCCGATACGCTGTTGCCTAAGCTCACGGTGTCCGCTCCCCTGCCGTCGCTGGCGCTGCACCCTACCTGCTCGATGACTCACTTGGGCGTGCAGCCAGCATTTGAGAAGATTGCAAACGCTATGAGTGAGCAGGTGTACGTTCCCAAGAACTGGGGATGCTGCGGTTACGCTGGTGACCGCGGCATGCTGCACCCTGAGCTCACGCAGAGCGCTACCCGTGCCGAGACTGCTGAGCTAAACGAGCACGAGTTCGCCGCATATGCGTCATCAAACCGAACCTGTGAACAGGGTATGACCGAAGCAACCGGACATACCTTCCAGAACGTACTGCAGCTTCTAGAGCGAGCCACTCGGTAAAGCTTTGCTCCGTTAAAACTGTAGGGCTGTGGGTGCGGCATCGCAAGATGCTGCACCCACAGCCCTATGTTTGTAATGCTTCTTATTTCGACAGCTCGGGAGGTCGGTTTATATTCTGCCCCAGGATATACAAAAACGCTATGTCCTGTTCCTAGCGTCAGAGCTAAATCTTCAGGACATAGCGTTTTTAGCGAAATCGCTAATAATCGTGTTGTGCGGTGCGATATAAGAGCAACCCGGAAGTTTTGTTGCCCAAGGTAACCCTTCAGAACTACCTCACTTCTAACATTAGCCTTATCTGTAAGCGAACTTCAAAGATATTCGGAAATTGTAACCAAATCTTTATGTTTAGCGAAAAGTTCAACCTTTTATCAACATTTTGATAGTGTCATACTAATTTTTACGACAGGGAGTATACGAGACTTTCTCCTGTACAATAAAACAGTTTTTATATGTGAGGTATTACTCTTTATATACTGACAATCTGTTTACATGTTGGGCCAGGTCGGGTGCAACCGACCCTCACTATCCCCCACCCCCACATCATCCAAATGCCACCGCTGACCCGTATACACATCCACCTTACGCAACTGCGGATTCGGATTCCCCACATCAGGCTCCTCCGCATGACCCGGACACCCCCGCGCTCCCGGGTCCTCAGTACAAGTCTTGCCCACCGAGTGCACCTCAGACTCCCACACCCGCACCAGCACCGGCTCACTAACACGAGACACCTCGGTTCCGAAAAACTGCCACGGCCCGCCATCAATACTGTACTGACCCGCATACGTCACCGTGACATAGGCATGAAAATTCCCCACCATCGGATACACATAACTCGTCGACGTCTCATGTAAGGGTTGACCAGAATACTGTGAAGACACCGGGTTACCAGCACTATGTGTTTTTAGGTCGCGTCCATCTCCATACTCATACCGATACGCCACCGGTACCGCCCGAATCCTGGTGCGTCCAATCGGTAAGTCCCCTTCAAAAATATTAGAACTTCCTTCTAGAGTGGTGTAGAAATTCGTTTCCTCACCCTTACTCGTATGTGGTGGATGCGCACTATCCAAGGTCAGGTGCGGATGTGCCGGGATCAGCTCCAGCAAATGGGTGTGCATCTCGGTGATAATCCGCTCATACTCGCTTTGGGCTTGCTGTGCTGCTTCCGGGTCGTTGAGGGTGCATTTGTTTCCATAGAGCTCATTGATCATATCCGGGATAGCACGCCCGGTCTTTGGGGCTTTTTCAAACGTGCCAGCCTGACCATCACGACTAAGGCAGTACGAGCCGTCATTAGCGACATCAAACCCGAACGACTGCTGGTCACCGTTCTTACCTTGCGCAAACCCAAACTCACCATGATGATGCTCCCCATACCACCTCCTATAAGCCTCAATATCCTCAGCATTGGTTGATTGTTCAGAAGTTTCTACTTCCGCGTCTTGATAAGAGCCTGTACTCTGAGGAGTTCCAGAGCTGTCATGCCTCCACTCTTCTTTCCTTACTTCTTCTTGCTCATAGCACCGATACGACCTTTCATCATTACTGCAATTTACGGCTATTGAGCTAGGAACGTAATACCAGAGTGTAGAAAATGCTAAGGTAAATGCCGCTAGTATAGAACCAACTTTTGCTTTCATCGTTCTTTACTTTTTCTCCGACTTAATAGGCGCTACTCCGTCAATAAGCCAGCGGTTACCGTCATGATGAAGTGAGAGAGTGTACCAGTTATCCTCGTAGTTCTTGTTTAAAGTTTTTTTATAGGTCTTATCAGGAGCGACATGGATGATATAAGGCCACACTAGAAAGAATTTCCACTCGTATTTGCCGTTACCTTGGTTGATAGGTTCACCGTGAAACTCATATTTGTGTTCATCTCCACCGATAATCCAGCCACCGTCTTTGTAAAGATCGGCGTCGTAGCTGTAGGTATCGTCCTCATCTTTGAAGTCTTTACTCAAAAATTTCCGGGCCTCTTTGAAGTCCCCGGTCTGAAGCCCGTAGTTACGCCATTCCGTCCACGCCTGCACCGTCTTACGCATCCCCTCTAAGGAAGCATTCGTATACCCCTCCTCCGTCTTGGGCTTCGGAACATTCTGCGCAGGACCATACACATCAGCGGCACGAAATTCTCCATCTGGTGCTTTCGAGTTCCCCGAATAATGCGGCGGCACACTCGACGACGGCGAAGGGCTCTCGCTTGAAGAAACAGACGCAGAACTGGAAGCACCAGCACCTTCCGCGCTAGAAGAACTCGAACTCTCAGTAG
>ERZ772940.662-NODE-662-length-14587-cov-3.25055_pt1 | contig 14587 bp, 11 predicted proteins | sample MGYA00511682_ERZ772940 | MGnify/ENA primary metagenome ERZ772940 (study PRJEB29015, sample SAMEA2737922) | human oral metagenome | biome: human oral; feature: human-associated habitat; material: dental | place: China | collected 2031 ... | reverse complement strand
GACCGTATCTGCGTCGGCAATATCAACGAGGCAAAAGAGCGGCTTGCATGGGAAGTTACCAAAGAAATACACGGAAAGGATGAAGCAGATACGGCGCTTGCCGGTGCTAAAGCCGCATTCGGCGGCGGCGGCGATAAAAGCGCTATGCCGACCGTAGAAATGAAGCGTATCGTTTTTGAGCAGGGAATTTCGATTGTCGATTTATTCGTGCAAAGCGGTTTATGCGCTACTAAAAGCGATGCCCGCCGTTTAATAGAGCAGGGAGGCGCCCTTATCGCAGGAGAATCGATGATGGACTTTAAAGCTGTCATTACCGCCGCCGCGTTGGACAAAACAGGAGAACTCATTCTCCGCGCCGGTAAAAAGCGTTTTAGCCGTATCGTTACTCGCTAGGTTTATTCGTGCGAGGGTTTAATACCCGCCGTTCCTCAACCGCCATTCATGGCGGTTGTTCCACGCAGTAGCAATGTTGTGGCTCTGCCACAACTTGCAGTCAAAACTATACACGGATGTATAGTTTTGACGAACGCTCTGCGTTGGGGGCGTTGATTAATATGCAACGGGTTGTCCTAAAAGTGTGCAGCTTTTAAGACAGCCTTTTGTTGGTTTATTTTTTTACTGAAAAATAGTGCAAAGACCATGCCTTATCATCGATCAAAATGTGATTAAACAACCAATCGCGTAAAAAACGTACAAATGAGTTGGGAACAAATTGTTTGCCGTTTTTATAGGCATTGACGGATTTTAAAATTTCTTTAACGAACAGCTCATGTTTTTGTTTGTGCTCCTTTAATCCCGGATAATTGATTTCTTCCATTATGGCTTCTTCATCTTTAAAATGAATCATTACATACTCAACTAATTCTTTCATCACGCTTTTAAACGTTTCTTCCAGCTCAGCTTTTTCCCCAAGACATGCATTATATAAACTATTAATTAAATCTACTAAGTGGCGATGCTGTTTATCTACATGCGGAACTCCAACATCATAGCTGACATCCCACGAAACAAATTTCTCCATCATTAACTCCTATAATATATACAAGTTTACGGTTGAGCAAACTCAGGTTAAATGAAAGCCGTGCTATTTGTACGGCTTTTATTGTACGCGCCTCATATTAACAACTATTGCACATTTTACAAGCGATGTAAAGGCGGCTATTCAATCAAGGCAAACGCATCAAGCAGTTGTGTCATATCCGCCACTGACGGCGGTGATACTAATCAGCCACAAGGGGCTCTCTAAAAACTTCAGTTTTTGGACAGCTTCCTTAGATTTAGATGCGAGATAACAGCACAGTTACCGGAGGGCATCAGCTTTTAAAAGCCAGCGGTAAAATTCCATACCGCTAACCGGTTTGTCGGGTTCAAAGTTTTTGCCGTCTGTAAGCGGTACAATATCTTCTTCTACCGTACCGACTATCGCGTCAAAATAAACCCCGTCCATCATCACATCGGGGATGGGCAGCCGCCGTTTACTGGTATAATAGCGCGTGTATCTCTTCAATCGAGTTTCATCATTACCGACAATCAAATGCCATAAAAACAGCGCTGCATCTTTTTTTGACGCAAGATCCTTCAAAACATCACGCTCCGGATTGTACCACCCATCTTTTTGCAGATATTCGGCCAGCAGCGGCGGTTTCCATTCTGCCGTACCGGTTATAAAATCCAGCGCGTTCGTAGAATCTTGCGTAAGCGTTGCCATCTCTACTAATGAAAGTTGAGGAGTTTGCAATATCTTTTCAGAAGATTTCCGAATGGAAGCCCCGTCTATTGTATAGAGCTGTAAACTCTGCTCCCGTCGTTCACTGTAGAGCCGTTGATATTCTGCAGGCAAAAATGAAAGCGAAGCGTCAAAGGCCGCGAGCGCATTCCGATAATCCTGCGCTGTGAAATAAAGTCCTCCAAGTTCCGCTTCCAACCGGTAATATGTCGGATTTTGTACGAGTCGCTCTTCCAAATATGCTCGCCGCGTTTCCTGATCGGAAATAAGCCGCGCCGAAACTAACTGAACGTATTCATCATATTCATTTTGCCGCCCGGCAATAGTTAACTGTTTACGCGCTTCATTCACTTGTCGTTGCAATAAATATACGTCTGCAGAAAGAGCATAGAGCCGCGCCAAATATGAAGAATCGGTTGACGGTTCTTGCAATAAAGTGTCGATATCTGCTTGTATCCGTTTAACCTGTTCGGAACTATATTGTATTCGCTGCAAGACGATAGCAGCCTCAAGCGTTTCAAGCGTCTTTTCATGCATAGCGCCCGCATCGCCGGAATATTTGATATCCTTTTGTACCGAAGCACATGAGATGCTGCATAAAACGCAATAAAAAAACGTGGCACTTATAATTGAAAAAATAAGTACGGCGCGCTGCACCTTGCATTTCGGTATAGTGATGGAATTTACAATCCGACTTCGAAAAAATTGAATGTTATAATTATACATTGCTCGGCTCCTTTTTATATAATAGCAGACTTCACCTCAAAGCGTATCTGAAAAGGACGAAACGGGGATGTTGATTAATTTTTATTATGAATAATGAACGGCAGCGATGTGGAACGCACCGTTGCCGTTTTATGCTGCTGCCGTTGTACCGGCAGCAATTAAGAAATTTCTAATTAGAGATACTTTCTATCCTGTATATAAATCGATTAGGGATAGGTACGGCGGGGGTTCTCCTGAGCAACATTAACGCGGAGACGGCGCCCTTCGAATTCCTTTTCGTTTAATTCTGCGATAGCATTCTGCGCTGCTCCTTCATCAGCCATTTCAACAAATCCGAAACCCTTTGAACGGTTGGTGAACTTGTCTTTAATTACGACTGCTGAAACGACTTCGCCGTAAGTTCCAAACAAGGTTGACAAACCTTCTTCCGTGGTTGCGTAATTTAAATTCCCTACATAGATTTTCTGAGCCATACTCAAATCCTTTTTACCCTTTACGGTACTAAATAATGAATCCATACGGAAACAATTTCTATGAGACCTTTATTTGAGTATGTAAGCTGAACTTTCGGCGCTATCATTAACAGAAACAACGATCACGTAGACAAGCTTACTGTAACACAGTTTCGATAAGCGGTCAACTAACCAATGCATACATAAAAAAAAGGCTTACGCACTTTTGTGTGTAAGCCTTTTTTTTATGCACAGGATTGATGTGTGCGGAGAGTTTAATCCCCCGGCGCTCTTCGTCTACACGCTGCGTCGGGGGTGTTGATTAATACATTCCGCCCATACCGCCCATGTCGGGAGCGGGAGCCGCCGGAGCGTGCTTTTCAGGAAGGTTCGTGATAGCGCACTCGGTGGTCAGCAGGAGGCTCGCAATGGAGGCTGCGTTCTGCAATGCAGAGCGGGTTACCTTTGCGGGGTCGATAATTCCGACCTTCATCATGTCTACCCATTCCATTTTTGCAGCGTCAAAGCCAATACCGCGCTTCTCTTTTGCTTTTTCTGCAACGACAGCGCCGTCAATACCGGCATTTTCCGCAATCTGGCGAATCGGTTCTTCAAGCGCACGTTTTACAATCTTAAAGCCGATTTTTTCATCTTCGGTCAGTTTGGAAAGATCAGCCTTGTTGAGCGCTTCCGCAGCCTGAATCAACGCAAGACCGCCGCCCGGTACAATACCTTCTTCGATAGCGGCGCGGGTTGCATTCAAAGCATCTTCTACGCGGTGTTTCTTTTCCTTCATTTCTACTTCGGTAACGGCGCCAATCTTAATAACCGCAACACCGCCTGCGAGTTTTGCAAGGCGTTCCTTGAGTTTTTCGGTGTCGTATTCGGAAGTAGAATTTTCAATCTGCTTCTTAATCTGGGCAACGCGATCGTTGATGTGCTTTTTCTCACCTGCGCCGTCGATAATGGTGGTGTTCTCTTTATCGATTTTGACGCTCTTGGCCTGACCGAGCTGGCTGAGATCTGCTGTCTCCAGCTTTAAGCCCAATTCTTCGGAGATAACCTGTCCGCCGGTCAAAATAGCGATATCCTCGAGCATTTCCTTGCGGCGGTCACCGAAACCGGGAGCCTTTACCGCGCAAGTCTTTAATGCACCGCGGAGACTGTTGACAACTAACGTTGCCAACGCTTCGCCTTCAACATCTTCTGCGATAATCAAAAGCGGGCGGCCTGACTGTGCAACCTTCTCCAAAAGAGGCAGCAGATCTTTCATCGTAGAAATGGTCTTGTCGTGGATCAATATGTAGGGATTATCGTATACGGTTTCCATGCGGTCGCGGTCGGTTACAAAGTAAGAGGAGATATAACCGCGGTCAAACTGCATACCTTCAACATATTCGGTAACGGTTTCCATCGTCTGCGCTTCGCCGACATCGATAACGCCGTCTTTTCCGACACGAGCGATTGCATCGGCAAGGATTTTACCGATTTCCTGATCGTTGTTTGCGGAAACGGAAGCGACATGGGCCACTTCTTCGGAACCTTTGATCTCTTTTGCATTTTTCTGGATATCGTCTACGGCGATTGCAACAGCCTTATCCATACCGCGCTTTAATTCAAGCGGGGTCATACCGGCAGCAACGGCTTTTAAGCCTTCACGCACCATAGAATAAGCCAAAACAGTCGCGGTTGTGGTTCCGTCACCTGCCACATCATTGGTTTTTGTCGCAACTTCTTTTAAAAGCTGCGCTCCCATATTCTCAAACGGATCTTCCAATTCAACTTCACGGGCAACCGAAACACCGTCTTTTGTAACGGTCGGAGCGCCGAAGCTCTTATCGAGTAAGACATTGCGCCCTTTGGGTCCTAATGTTACTTTTACCGCACTTGAAATTTGTTCAACACCGGAAAGCAGCTTTTTCCGTGCTTCTTCATTAAATAGCAGTTGTTTTGCCATCTTATGAACTCCTTCATCATTATAACTGAAATTATGCTACGTACTGTAGTTTTAATGGTTCAACATTTGCGACTTTTCAAAAAAACTCGTAAACGTTTAAAAAGATATGCTAGTAACATACAAAAAAAAATGTAAACCGGCAAGTGTTTCAAGAAATCCGCTATAAAAATAATCATCACCCCAACACAAGGCATCGGGAATAGAATTTCTCCGTATGAATAAGCGATAGAAACCCATAAAATGAAAGACGCCGACGTCGTATATTTATTTGAAGATAAAGACTTGTAAAAGCGATAATGTATGTTATGATTAAAAATACGTTATAAATTAAATTGAGAGGTGTACCATGAAAAAACGCTTTTCTCTGCGTTACAAACTTATCCTTATTTTCGGTTTTTTAATTTTGACTGCAGGGCTTATCGAAGGTTTTCTTGCGATACGTACCGCACGTAAAGCAATAACCGAAAAAATCGAAACGCATTTAATTGATAAAGCACTCGATACGGCAGAGGTTATTAATGGGCGTATAACCGCTATGTTTCAGTTTTTGGACGGAATTGCCCGTATGCCGATTATACAAGATGCTTCCGTTTCGTATCAGGAAAAAATGGAGCACCTTACCAAAGAAGCTCAGTTTAATGCCGTATTGAAAGAGCTCTATATTGCCGATCCGTCGGGTATACAGCATAACATCGACGGTACGACAGAAGACTATGCAACCGATCCATGGTTTGCCGAAGGAGTTACCGGTAAAAATTTTATCGGCATTCCAGATCGTGATGAAACACGCGGCAACGCTCTGTTTATTGCGTTTTCCCTGCCGGTTTATGATAGCAATAAAAATTTAATCGGTGTGCTGGGAGCCGATGTCGACGGTCATTGGATATCCAAACAGATTAAAGACATCGTTGTCGGTAAAACGGGATACTGTTATATCATCAATTCGGATGGAACGGTTATAGCGCATAAAGACACCTCGATTGTCGATAATTTTGGAAATTCGCAGCAACGGGCACAAAAAGATCCTCAGTTTAATTCTCTTGCGACCTTTGAGAAACAAGCGCTGCAAAACAGCGAGGCTGCAATCGGCAGTTATACGTATAACGGCATCTTTAACATCGCAGCTCATGCTCTGATAAAAACAACGGGATGGACTGTTATTATTAAAGCGCCGTATCACGAATTTATGGGCGCAGTCAATACGTTGCGCCAATCATTGTATGCCATTGGTATTGCCATCCTCGGGGGTACCTTTATTATTGTCTACTTTGTTGCCCGTGCAATGGTAAGACCGATTCAAAATGCCGTTGTCGCATTGCGGGATATTGCACAAGGCGAGGGAGATTTAACGGTACGGCTGCCCGTACAGGGCAATGACGAAATTACCGATATGGCGGGATACTTCAATGAAACAATTAAAAAAATCGGTACGTCGATACAAACCGTCGGTGCAAATAGTCATAGTATGGAAGAAGTAGGGAATGAACTTGCTTCCAATATGACGGAGACTGCAAGTGCCGTACACGAAATCAGCGCGAATATCGAAGGGGTAAAGCAGCAAACATTGACGCAAGCGGCAAGTGTTACGGAAACGGCTGCAACCATCGAGGAAATTGTCCGCACTATTAAGCAGCTAAGCAACAGTATCGAAACACAGGCGGCAAGCGTTGCACAGTCGTCGTCGTCCGTAGAAGAGATGGTTGCCAATATCGCTTCTATCGGGCAAACACTCGGCAAAACCGATGATGTAATCAGAAATCTTACAACGGCAACCGACGACGGCAAAGCAACGCTTGTTACCTCGAATACCGTAACGCAGAAGATTGCAGAAGAATCCGGTTCGCTGATGGAAGCTTCGAGCGTTATCCAGCATATTGCATCACAGACAAACCTGCTTGCGATGAACGCTGCGATCGAAGCCGCTCATGCAGGGGAAGCCGGCAAGGGCTTTGCCGTCGTTGCAGATGAAATCCGCAAGCTTGCCGAAGATTCCGCCATGCAAGGCAAAACGATTACCACAACACTGAAAACGCTCAGCGGAGAGATTGAAACGCTTTCCGCTTCGTCCAAAACGGTCGAAGAAAAATTTAATGCAATCTTCACCCTTGCCGAACAGGTCAAAGCAATGAGTGACCAACTGACCGAATCGATGAGGGAACAGGAAAACGGCAGCAAGGAAGTGCTGTCCGCTATTAAAAACATCAATATGGTAACGGTGGAAGTGCAGGCCGGTTCGGAGGAAATGCTGAAAGGCGGAGAAGGTGTTGCACAGGAGATGCGGAAATTGGATGATTTAACCCGCATTATTACCGACAGCATGAACGAAATGACAGCGGGGGCTGTAGAGATTAACAACGCCGTCCAAGAAGTCCGCGAGATAACGCAGAAGAATAAGCAAAGTATTGAAAGTTTAGCTGAAGAGGTAAGACAGTTTAAGGTCTAATGTACAACGATGTACACTTTTAATGATGCAACGCCATAGACGGTATGCATATTTTCAAAAGGAAAAGGATGTCCAATACTGCATAAGTATCCCAAACGCAACCGCCACATTGAGCGAAGCCTTGACGCCTTTCATCGGAATGCTGACAATACCGGCGGAAACTCTTTTGAGGGCTTCGGCACTGAGCCCCAGTTCTTCGGAGCCGAGCAGCACAATGCCTTGTTTGGGAAACGAAAAAGAGGTAATCGGAGTACCGCCGGTTTCAAGCGCAAAGACAGGGAAATTGGCAGGAAGGGATTCAAGCGGACAATATTCCCACGGCAAAAAGCGGGTACACCCCATCGCCGAACGTTGCGCACGGGGTTGTTCGGGTGAAACACAGCCTTCCGACAACAGCAATTTCTCTGCACCGAAAGCTTCCGCAGTGCGAAATATGGAACCAAGGTTAAAGGGTGCGCGGATATCTTCTGCATATACATAGATACCCGGATAAAACGAGCGCGTTACCGGAATCGCTGCCGAAAGTGCACCGCTCTGTGTTTCTGCATCAGGCATTACCGGATTCGGCTCGGTTGTATCGTACTTTGGTACATTGGTTCCGTAGCGCAGTCCCGGAGCGATTAAATCCCATTCGGAGGGCTGTACGCCGCTTTGCCTGTACAGTGCATGGCGCAGTGTATTAAACAATACACGGTAATCTTTTGCTGTCAGTGTCTCCGCATGTAAAGCCGCAATATAGGATTGAACAACAGTGACAATAACGGAATCGGACGAATATATCGACACAAGGTGTGCACAAAGACCTTCAATATAAAATGAATCGCAGGAGAGAAGAACGTCCGAATACGATAAATCCGATGGGTACGCAACGCATTCGGATTCAAGTAATTCAAGGATTTTAATAATCTTGCGTATCTTTTGGGTAGTCGGAAGCCGGACAAGCTTAAAAAGCTCGATCATGCGTTAATATGCTTGCTTAAGCAGTTCAAATATATCATCACTCCCCATCGGCTTGGGAATATAATTCATAAAGCTTAGCGAAACGGCATCTTCGGAAATAGCGACAAGCTGCTCAATGGATAAACCGATATCTTTTAAACGAGTGGGCAGATTAGCCTGAGCCAAGAGACGGCGAATTTCTTCGATAGCGGCCTTTGCTATAGCGAGCGGTTCGACACTTCCTGTATCGACATTCAGCATTCGTCCGATTTTTACAAGCTTATCAAGGCTCGATGTTTGTGCATTTGTAAGGAGATACGGCAAAAGGATTGTCCCGACTACCGAGCTGGAAATATTATAGCGGCTTGCACATGCAAGGGCGATGGCGCTGCCTAATCCCGGACTGGAAAAAGAAATACCGACGGCAGTTAAACAGGCGGCTTCCGCAATAACCGTTTCTCGGGAAGCGCCGGTGGAACGTCCATGCTGCGGGTCAAGCGACAACAAGAATCGATCGATTGCTTTTCCTAAAATCGTTTCCGACAAGAAGTTTGTTTTAGAAGAAATATAACCTTCAAAAGCGATACCTACACCTTGAAGAATAGTCGCAGTCGTGGCATTCGGCGCAAGATTCGAATAGCAGGCGGTATCAAACACACAGAGCTTATTAAGGTCTTTCCGCACTTTTAATAAATGAATTTTTCGTGAACGTACATCAACAATCGGGCTAAACGGTGTAAAGGTGAACGGCTCGCGGCATGTCGTAGGAACTTCGATAAACGGTAACGGTTCCGCCGTACATGGTTTACCTTCAATAAAATCATAGATGGAACCGCTTTCATTGTACAGCGAGGCAACGGCACGGCCTACTGCAACCGGCCCCATGCCTCCCGATGCGATAACGGCATCGATAAAGACTCCTCGTGCAAGACCTAATGCGTTTTCAATGATATCGGAGTCGGCGGATCGTTTTACCCCATCAAATACAAGAACAGATATTCCCCTTTCTTCCAACGCATCAATAACTTTTTTTGCAATACCGGTTTCATGCATCAGCGGATCAACAACAAATAAAAATTTCTTTCCGAATTGAACGGCTTCCGCGCCTATTTTTTCTATGGAATAACTTCCGAGGATAATATTTGATGAAAGCTTAAAGGTAAAATTAGACATACTCGTATTCCGCCTCTATTTCAGGTTTTCGGGAGAAAATATACTAGCGTTTAAAGCCGCATCGAAACGACACAATACCATCCGGCTATGTGTCGCACTCTCTTAGAGACCGTAATCGTCTAATATCCTGTCAGCAACGAGTTCCAACAGAGCATTATTTATATATGAAGGATCTGCAAATTTTTTCTTTACCTCGGTAACCTTATCTTCGCGAATATCCGGCGCATTCCGTACCGCTTCTAACGCAATATTTGCATCTGATAATACCCGTGCTTCGTTTGAAACGGAAACGGCATCGGTTTTATCGACTACCTCAGCCCTCTGCGTCCGTTGAGTAGGTTGTACAGGTTTTATAGGATCAATTCCGTTTAGTCTATCAATCGTCATGTTCTTTCCGCCTTCCATAGCTTATATCGGCATTTTTATCGAAAAAATTAAGGCCTTCCGGATACAAAAACCGAAAACTCTCCTTTTATCGATTGCCGCTCCTGTAATGTATGTAAAACATCCGATACCGAACCGGATAAAATTTCTTCATGCAGCTTTGTCAGCTCCCTGCCGACAACAACCTGCCTCTTGTTGTTAATATCGGCAATATCCTGTAAGAGCTTGATAATCCTAAACGGGGATTCGTAGAGTACGAAACCCGTTTGCATACCGAAAAGCTCCTGCAGCCGCCGCTTTCTTCGCCCCTGTTTAGGGGATAAAAAGCCTTCAAAAAGCACCGAAGAGTCGCCCGTTCCTGCAATACTGACCATAACCGCAAATGCGGAAGCGCCCGGAATAGGTACAATAGGATACCCAGCCTCGCGCACCAGCTTAACAAGAATCGCTCCGGGATCACTCAAGGCCGGAGTCCCGGCATCGCTCGCGTAAGCAATATCTTTGCCGTCAGCCAACAGATCGATAATCTTCTGCGCCGCTTCCGCTTCGTTCTGTGCCCTGCAAGAAATAAGAGGCTTACGTATTTCAAAATGAGTTAAAAGCTTCAGCGTATGCCGCGTATCTTCGCACGCAATATAGTCGGCCGCTTTGAAAATCTCCAATGCCCGTACCGTAATATCACCTAAATTTCCAATCGGCGTCCCAACCACATATAACGATGCCACGGATAAAGTATACCTTGTTTTATAGGTTGCCGCAAGTCCATGAATCGTGTATCTTATTGATATGGGTACTTTTCTCTCACCGCTTTCATGGTTCATATTGGTGTTTATCGGTATACTATTAGCAATTATCGCTTATTTTTTATTTACTCCCAAAAGCAAAAACAACGGAGTCTCCAAATATTTGCCGAAAGGGAAGCCGGGGGCGCCCGGTGTCTGCCCTATTTGCTGTACGGTATTAACAAAAGGTGAACAGTTGAAAACAAAGGTCTACCCGTCGAGCGGAGGGGATAGCCTTTGTTCCATTTACGGATGTCCGCATTGTTATCCCGTAGTAGAGAGTGATGCCGACCGTTTCTGTCCCGTCTGCAAAGCGCCCGTCCCAACCGATTCGTATCTGATTGCTCGGCTATTTGACCGCAGCAGAACGGACAAGCATGTTCATATCCTCGGGTGTAAGGAATGCCGACACGCATAAGTCGGGTATGCCGCATCCGTAATTTTAACTATCGACGTAAGTATTCCTTTACCGAAAAGCTGCATATCAGCCGCGGAGATGTCGTTTCGTTTATCGGGAGTGGAGGTAAAACCACTTCTATGCTCACAACGGCAAATGAACTTGCCGCGACAGGCTGGCGCGTTGCGGTAACTACTACGACAAAAATGGGCGTACGCGAAAAAGAGCGGCTTACTTCCACCGTATACTTTTGCGGCATAGAGCAAGGGGAAAAACTGAGCGCTCCGCCACCGGGAGTAATCGATCGTCTTTGTAACGACTTCGACGTCGTTTTAATTGAAGCGGACGGCAGTAAACGACGAGCAATCAAGGGATGGAACGATACAGAGCCGGTTATTCATCCTCGAACCACAAAGACGGTGGGGCTTATTTCTACACGGACGCTCGGTAAACCGGTGAATGAGGCATGGGTACACCGTCCCGAACGATTTTTGAACATTACTACTGCAAAGATGAACAAACCACTGCGACTTACTCATATTATGCAAGCGGTTTTTCATCCGAACGGGCTTTTTTTTAAGGCGCGTGGTACCTGTTTTGTACTCTGTATTGCGCCGAGGAGCGAACATGAAGCAATCCGCACCGCTTATTATCGTGCGCGGGGCAGGCGATTTGGCCAGCGGGGTACTCGCAGCAATCCATATCTCCGATTTTCGTGTCCTTGCACTGGAAACCGAAAACCCTTCCGCCATTCGCCGTACCGTTGCGTTCAGCGAAGCCGTTAGGCTTGGGCATTGCACAATAGAAGGAATCGAAGCGCGCCTTATTGCAAAAGAACAAGCCGCAGCTATTTTGTCTGCAAACGATAGTGAATCCGGTACCGATGCCGACTCCAAAGCAAATCCTACAAGTTTTATCCCGATCGCGGTTGACCCTACAGGAGAACTGATCAACATTTTGCATCCAGCGGCCGTCATAGATGCCATCATCGCAAAGAAAAACTGCGGTACCCGCCTCGATATGGCGCCGCTTGTGATTGCGCTGGGGCCGGGCTTTACCGCCGGAAAAGATGCGCATATTGTTATCGAAACAATGCGCGGGCATAATTTAGCGCGATTGATTTATCGAGGAACAGCGCTTCCCAACACCGGCGTTCCCGGACTTGTCGGTGGAGAGAGCGTCTTGCGGGTTATCCATGCACCGGCGGCAGGTACGCTACGCGTTATACACGATATCGGCGACTCGGTTACCCGCGGTGACGTCATCGCTCGCATCATACAGGCGGATGGTAGCATTATCGATGTTGCCGCTTCGCTTAATGGGATAATCCGCGGTATGCTGCCCGATGGGTTTGTCGTTCGCAACGGCCTTAAAATGGCGGATATAGACCCGCGCCTTACTGAATTGAACAATTGCTTTACCATTTCCGACAAAGCGCGCGCTCTCGGTGGGGCGGTATTAACGGCGCTGCTTTCTCGCGGTATCGTACCGTACCCCTCGCTGCATTAAAAACGAAACAAGCGATATAGAACAATGACGGAGCTGTGGATTTGCAGGCATAATGGGTTATCTTCAATCTCCACACAGTATTGATGTTTTATCGCCATCGATACGCAGCATGCTCTATACGTTGACGGATGATGATGTAATAATTTCTTTATGTGGCAGGAACATACATCCCGTTTCGGTGTATAAGGTTTAGTAAATCGGTATTTCACGGTTCGCACAGGCGAACGTCCGAAGTATACGGCAGGCGGCGGAAGTGAAGAAATTCCGCCGCGTATTTTTGCGGATTGCACAGGTGCCCGCACCCGTTTGCAAGATGGAAAATATCAGTCGAATTGATCACCGCTGCGTCGAGGTTATGTTCTACCGAAACAACCGTCAACCCCTGCTCCGTATTCAGTTTCTTAATAAAGGTATAAATTTCCTGCTGACTTTGGATATCGATACCGGTTGACGGTTCATCGAGGATGAGCAAATCAGGTTCACCGATAAGCGCACGGGCGATATACATTTTTTGCAGCTGGCCGCCGGATAACGTCCCTGCCAAAGCATATTTATAATCGAGCAGCCGAACATCCGAAAGATAGCGGTCAATGATACCTTTATCCGGCTGTTTTCGCAATATTCTATACGAGTTTAAGGTCTCAAAAACGGTAATCGGAAAGCCTGTTATCGACGCTTTTTTTTGCGGTACATAACCGACACTGCACGCTCCGCAGCGAATACTCCCCGTATCGGGAGTCAGCAGTCCGAGAATCAGCTTTATCAGCGTACTTTTTCCCGTGCCGTTTTCACCGACAATCGAGATATACGCACCTTTTTTAATCGTAAGGCTGAGATTTTCAAACAATACTTTTTTTCCGGCGCCGTATTTAAACGACAAACCTTGAATACAGACCATTCCGCACGCTTCGCTGTGTTCATGTGCCGAACAGTGTTGTTTATCAAAGGTACATTGCTGTTCGTTCATACAAATGAGTTACGCCGGTTCGTGGAATTTTTCATTGAGTTTTTCGCATAGCTCGCGCAACTGAGCCTCATTTTCAATATTATGCTGCTTGAGCAAAACGGGCGGAATTTGATAGTAGCTGATATTACCATCAAAAAATTGCAACATAAATTCGGCAAAACTTACAGTCGAAATAAGATCGTAATATTCTTCAGGGGCAGCCTCCGGTTCGTATTGATATTTTATCGTATTGACAATAGCCGCCGGCAAATGCCATTTTTCCGCAACTGCAACGCCGATTGCTTGGTGCTCCATTCCCGACATCACGCTTTTAATTACCTGTTCGGGGATATTTTTTTCGGCTTGCAAATCTTTAATTTTCTCCAGCATTTCAGGATAGATTGAGCTGAATACGATTTTACCTAAATCATGCAAAAGGGCGCAAACATATACTTCTTCGAGAAGTTTGTCTTTTCCTTGCATTTTTGCAAGATTATGTGCAAAGAAAGCGCATCGATACGTATGATCCCACAGTTTTTTTTGTTCATCACTGGTTACTTTTAAGACCTGCAACGTCCCTACGGAATATAACAAGTGCTGGATTCCTCGCAAACCGGCCATCTTAACCGCTTCGTTAATACTCATACATTCCTTTGTAAGCCCGAATGCAACAGAGTTGACCAGTTTTAAAAGATCGGTTGTTAATGCAATATCATCACTGATAAGAGATGCGATCGTCCCCATCGTTGCATTCGGATCGTTGATAAGACGCTGTATTTGCATGATCTTTTCGGGGAATTGCGGAATTTCCTCAATATAATCAACAATCGTCTTTGTCAATTCTACCAGATGCCGGTTTGCTTCAAAATCGAGCGGGATAGTAATTCTGTTAATCGTTAGGTCTTTTTCGGTAATCAATTCAAAAGCATCCTCTTTCAAACCGATTTTTTTAAGCATAAGCAGCATGATAATTAAACCGAGTCCTGCGCCTTCCGTATCGTCGATTGCCTGCATAAAAGCTTGATCGACGTTTTCATAGTCCCGTGCGACAACCATCCGGTCGAAAATACGTTTAAATTCAGTCGCGACCATTTGGACATTATTGCGTACTTCAAAAATTATTTGCCCCTGCTTTACCTGCATAATTACTTTA
>ERZ772940.660-NODE-660-length-14610-cov-3.49852_pt1 | contig 14610 bp, 9 predicted proteins | sample MGYA00511682_ERZ772940 | MGnify/ENA primary metagenome ERZ772940 (study PRJEB29015, sample SAMEA2737922) | human oral metagenome | biome: human oral; feature: human-associated habitat; material: dental | place: China | collected 2031 ... | reverse complement strand
AACTCGAAATCATTTACACCTGATGCGAAGATGTGATGCCTGGTACCTATATAAGTCACCCCTGCCGAAGAGCGAAAAACAGCCATACCATGCTCATATGTAGACTCAGAAGTTTTGAATATACACCTCCATTCGTTCTGCTCGTTTATATAAAGTTGATACTCTTGATCCCGAGAAGAAGTCGTACATACATAAACTCTGCCATATGCATCTGTCTGAATATCCGCAACTATCTTGTCATCAAAATACGGATCATGCTTCCACCACTGTTCATTATCGCCTAATGGTCGATAGTACATACCCAATTGCTCAGAAGTATAATTTGCTCCCTGCTGAATCCTTTTTGTCACGGTTACATAGATTGTTCCCTTTGAATCAATCCCTATATTGGGAATTATATACTTGACGTTAGGCTCATTACTGATAAAAGGAGGAGCTATTTCTTCCCAAAAGCTCTGTGCGTTTCCGCCCAATACACCTGACATCATTAAAGCCAGACACAGAATAATTTGTTGAACTGTTGTTTTCATTTCCTTTTCGATTATTAGTTATTTATCATTTTATTTCATCTGCATCTTTCGACTACCTACTTCCTTGCCATTTACAATCAGAGAATATACAGAGCAAATCCCTGAAACACATCACCATATGACATATGCCGAAAGATAAATAATTATATCAAAAACGACAAAATCACAAAAGAAAATTCTCTTTTACCGCTCAAAATCGGTTTTCGGTTTTCAAAGCATGCCTGCATAAAAATAGCAACACCTCTCAGATAGAGGAAAAATAAAAATCCGTCCTTGCGGAACAACAGATCGCCAAGAAGAAAAACAGGCCGGAAAAACAAAAGAGCTGCCTCGGGGGAGGCAGCTCTTTTGCTGTTACAGAGCCTAACGACTCTTTTTTCTATTTAGTGGCGGAGCAATGACTTGAAACCTCCGTCGTTTGCATACTTGGCGAACTCCAGATCCGTAGCGGCTTTCTTCATCATACTGCTATCGAGACTGATGGATTCACGGAGCGAATTTATTACAACGTCCAAGTTGTTCGTACGTGCAGCCACAACAGCCATGAGGTAATAAGTAGTAGCATCGGGATTCTTTATCCCGTTCAAGATTTCTTGTGCACGGTTGTAGTCGCGATTGAGGATATTGGCCACGGCAGCATTGTTGCTCTCGGTCTTACCGAAAGCCGCTACAGCCTGAGCATAATTGCCTTCTTGCAAATAGAGCAAGCCAAGAGCTTCGCCCAATTCGGGCACATTGGCAGCCGAGCCGAAATACTGCTTAGCCTGCTCTACATTACCCTCGTTAAGAGCCAATAGTCCAAGGTTCATATCCGTTTCTGCATTGGGCTTCACGCTTGCAGCCTTTTGGAACCAAGTACGAGCACCCTCCAAATCACCGCTGCGATAACGCATCATACCGATATTGTTATAAGCACGATAGTCATCCGGATAGATCTGAGTAGCCACCTTGTAAATATCTTCCTTCTGAGCAGGAGATTCGAGCAGAGTAGCACTATAGAGCAGCTCCTCCACGGTCAGCCGGCCGGGGTTCTGGGCTGCAAGACGTTTGATCTCGTCATCGCTCTTACCTATGATTTCGACATTGGCGATAAGGCGCGAACGACGTAGTTGGGGCAGGATATCATCCGCCAGCTGTCTGAATACGGTAGAGATATTCTTGATCTCCTGCTCACGCTGCTCGGGATCCGGATACATGGCAAGAACACGCAGAACAAGTTCCTTGTCCTGAATATCGCTTTTCTCCACAAGCTGCTTGAAGCCTTCCCAGTCCTGTGCCGTATAGTGTGCATTGATCTCTACATCCTTGATATTGCTCTTTTGGAATTGTTTCTTCAGAGCAGTGGTCGTATTTTTCTCGCGCTGCTCGGACAGCTTTTCGTTCAGCTCCACACCGCCATCAGGAGAAGCGTAGGCTTGTACCTCCACCGTTACATCCTGATTGGGAGCATCCTTGGCATTGGCCACCAAGTCTTTCCAGTCTTTCACCTCACCCTTGTTGATTTCTTGTGCACGAATCTGTGCCTGTTGGATGAGGAACATGATATTTGCATCATAGGCTTGCTTGATGATGCGCTGGAATGCATCCGGAGCGATTGCCGCCGATGCATTAAGAGCAGAAGCCAAGGCTTCCGTACTGATTACACCATCAGCGATTTTGAGATCCGGAAGATTTATTTTCTTCCCTTTTACTTTGGCTTCGAAGGTTAAGAAGAGTTCACTCTTGTCCATGGCCGGCTTATAAGGGAAAGAGAATACGAGCTGCTGATTGCCACCATTGTCATAGCTGACTACACGCTCATTGCCAAGTACTTTTTCTCCCTGAAAAAGGAATGAAGGTCCCCATGATTCACCTGTAGCATAGCGCAGCACAGGCTTCACTGTAAGTTCGGCTTTCTTATTGAACCATTTGGCAGGAAAAGCGATACTCACGGTCACAGGCACTTTGCTTCCCACGACTTCGAGTGGTTGTGGCTCAGCCTTTACCAAATCGGCAGTCACAGGACGTAATTTGCCGGAGCAGGAAGAGATAACTACCGCTGCCGCGCAAACGAGTAGTACAGAAAAGATTTTCTTAAGCATAGTTTTTCATTGTCAATTGTTGAAACCGGAACAAAGCTACCATTTTTTCTCTGTCTTATTCCATATCCATAAATTCGGAGTCTGTGCAGATCCCGGCTATATGTGCAACGCGGTTTCAAATTTAAGAGTAGGTATACGATGCCTTCCTGCACGGTGCAGGACACCGGCGTAGGCGTACAGTACCCATTTTGGAAGTTTATGCCACAAAAATTATTTCTAATGCTACTGCCCCAACCCGGAAATAGTAATTCATTGAACTCCCTTTAATATCATGAGTGTATTAGATTATTTCAGCAGTGGAAAGTCTACGCATTGTCGGGCGTTGCAAGCATAGATTGAGCGATATTCTTTATCGAGAAGAGTACAAGAGCTCAAAGTCCCATAAAAAAGTATAATGAAAAATCTGGCTTAAAAGTATCCTTTCTTTAATCCGTCCTCAAGGATTTGTATCCAATCGTTGAAACGGGGGCATCGAGCTCGTATAGCATCAATCTCCAAAGCCTCAAATATCAGTTCTCCATAAAGAACCTTCTCATATTTTGGGAAAATCTTGATAAGGCGCTTAGATGGCGAGGTTTCAGCCCCAGAATTGATATCTTCGGGATTATCGTAACCCTCTACAATTGCTCTCAGCTGATCTAACTCTCTTTTTTCGTCACAAACGATCTCAAACCCATCCATACTCGTGTACATGAGTGCCTCTAGTTCGTGGCGCTGAATATATGGATAGAAAAGCGAAACATTAACCCCATCAATACCTTGTCTAACCCCTCGCTCTATATCCGAAATCTTATGGCTATCCGCAGTATAGTTAGGAAAATTTGTTGGTAGCCTGAAGAAGTCTAACAAAGTAGTAATCAAGATATCTCCTTGGGCTGCTACGCTTCGAACTTCATTTTCCAAGTATTCGAAGCGGGCTATACCACCCTTTTTATGAAGCGATTTATTGGTGGTGATCTTCTGGGCATTCATCGCATTGCGGTAGCCTTTGCTCATTAGGTATGGGATCACACGTTCATGGATAAAGGCAACCTCTGTATCTCCCTCGACAATAAAAACAAGCCGTTTTTTCATATTCCCCATCTCACTACTTAGCCCAAAGTTGTCCACCAATGATATTTTTCTCCCAAATTTCTCCAAGACTATAATCTTCCAGCCAAGCAGTAAGTTCTTCCGTAGACATACGCCTAAAGGTTGTCGCGTAGTGGGACTGATCAACGACGATGATATCCTCCGGAGCAAAGTTGTCTACTAGGGTTACAGACTGGGTTGTGATGATCACCTGCGACTGCAGAGAAACACTCTTGATAAGAGCTGCGAGTTTATTGATCGCCATAGGGTGTAGGCCAAGCTCAGGCTCATCAATAATAATGCTCCGAGGTGGCTCAGGCTGAAGCAAAAGCGTAGCAAGACAGATGAAGCGAAGCGTGCCGTCCGATAGCTGATAGGCGTTGAAATAGACATCCTCCGCCCCTTTTTGCTTCCATTCTAGCTGGATTGTACTCTCATTAAGACGATTGGGCATAAGGTTAAAACCCTCAAAGAATGGAGCAACAGAGCAAACCGTACGCTCTATGCGATAGAAGTGCTTCGGGTGCTTTTGTTGGAGGTAATACAAGAAAGCTGCGATATTGGCACCGTCACGCCTAAGGCTATGATTGTCATCTACACGACATAGTGCTTTCATAGGGGATTGATTTCCTGTGTCATGGAAGTGGTAGATCTTCAATGCTTGGATCAGTTCATTAACAAAATATGCCTGTCCCCAATTGTAATGTTTAAAAGAAGACTCATCTACATCGCGCTCATATTCACGTTCGTGCCATATCCCATTGTTGAATGCAGTGCTAAGAGACTCCACATACAATCGATTTTCTGCTATTTTTAGGCTTGCAATAAACCGATTGATAGCTTCCTGATTTCGCTCGCCGAAGTAGATATCCAACTTAATACGATCGGTCATCTTCCGCCCCATATATAGGAAAGTATCCGCCCCACCTCGCTCTATGATGTAGCTCTGTAATCTCTGTTCATACAAACTATTGATCAGGCTAAATGCAGAAATAAAGTTGCTTTTACCAATCCCATTCCCCCCAATCAACACATTGATTGGAGAGAGCTTTATGGACTGATCTTTGATTGACTTATAGCCAGTGATATCTATTCTCTGTATCATCAACTTGATGCTTATTTTCTTGTTCTGATACAAAAATAAATAAAACAAGAGGCTATGTCAAATGAAGTGAATTGAAGCGAACCCTAAAACTTAGACAAACAACTTTTAGGGTTCTCTTCACGTCCTTGGCTCATAGCTTTTTCAGCACAGGCCACGCGCCAAAATTTCCCCGTTTGACACTCCCCAAAACGTGGCGCGAAAATTTCTTGATTGTGGCGCGGGAAGCAAAAAATTTACGCGCCACAACGAAAAAATTGCGGTTCCACTTTTTCAGGAAACTCAGACCGCAATTACAGATTTTTTGGGACGTATTTCCGAGGTGACGATAGATCGAACTCGCGCTCATACAGCATATACCTCCTATCTTTGCCGAGAAAAAGGAGAATACCCGATCCGAAAAGCGATAGAACCATAGGGATATAATTGAGGATATTCTCCATCACAACGGCATCAGGCTAATATGACAAAGGCTTACGGGGCTGACTGCCCCTTTCAAATGAAGGCAGAGGAAACGATCAGGCGAATGGATGAATCCGGCCGGTGCAGACGATCATTTCTGTTTGCCATAGACTTTGAGATGGATGAGGGGATCTTCATATCGGAACCGCTGAACCAAAAAGAAATCCTATTCGACGTACGAGGACAAGGGAATGCTCCCACAGCTACCGATACGAATGAGAGCAAGGCTCCCGTGACTTTTATCCCCCACCCCGAATCATTGGAGACCTACCGACATCGTTTCGATCGGATCCGCACAGCCCTGATGCGTGGCGATAGCTTCTTGGCCAATCTCACCATTGCTACGCCCATAGAGATGAATATCTCGCTTGAGGAGGTATTCAGTCGCAGTCGCGCCTCATACAAGCTCTTGATTCCCGGACGACTGGTTTGTTTCAGTCCGGAACGATTTGTCAAAATAGAGAATGGGCAAATTTCCACCAACCCGATGAAAGGGACCATAGATGCTTCCCTGCCGGATGCCGCCGGCCGTCTACTGTCCGACTATAAAGAAACGGCCGAACATCGCACCATCGTAGATCTGTTACGCAACGACCTGAACCGAGTCAGTCACCACGTACGCGTCTCTCGCTTTCGCTATCTGGATGAACTCCACACGAACAAGGGACGACTGCTGCAAATGAGTTCGGAGATCACAGGCACACTCCCTGCGGAAAAAGAAAAGCGTTTCGGCTCCATTATTCAAGAGCTACTACCCGCCGGCTCCATCAGCGGAGCACCCAAAGAGGCCACTATCGAAGCTATACGGGAGGCAGAGGGACAGCAACGAGGCTTCTACACAGGTGTTTTCGGTTATTTCGACGGTAGCAGCTTCGATTCGGCTGTAATGATTCGCTACATCGAACAGCTTCCCGATGGCCAATACCTTTTTCGCAGTGGCGGCGGCATTACCATCAACAGCCGCTGTGACGACGAATACCGCGAAACACAACAAAAGGTATATCTGCCATTCTGATCGAATATGTGCTATATCGAAACCATCCGCATCGAAGACGGCCTGCCCTATCTGCTTGCGCTCCATCAGGAACGAATGAGCCGCACGTGCGACGAAAAGGGCTTTCCCCTCCCGGAAATACCTTGCCTGACGAATCTATGCCCTCCGGAATTGATGTGCGGAATGACCAAATGTCGTATTCTATATGGTAAGGAGGGCATTTCGGACGTTTCCTTTTCACCTTATACACCACGCCAAATATCCTCCCTGCGTATCGTAACGGCTCCAGCCGATTTGGACTATCATTTGAAGCAGGCTGACCGTTCGTCTCTCGAAACTCTTCTCATGCAAAAAGGAGAAGCCGATGAGATTATTATCCTGCGCAACGGACTCCTGACAGACACATCCTACACCAACCTCCTTCTACATATCGGAGGAGAACTTCTCACACCGCGCGTCCCTCTCTTGGAAGGCGTACAACGCCGGTATCTGCTCCAATCCGGTCAAATTCGACCGGCAGACCTGCAAATCGAAGACCTCAAAAAAGCAGAAGAAATACTGCTGATCAATGCCATGCTCCCCTTGGGGCATACCATTCGTATACACCCATCGCAGATTATTTTTTGATTATCATCTTCGGCTATCGGATCGAGTTATCCGACAGAAGGCTTAGAAGAGGTAGGAGATATTGCAGATAGCCCCGATGGTATGGCCGGATGTTCGTTCGGCTTGCGGATCGGACAGGATATGTGAGATGACACCGGGCGTTTTGCCATAGGCTATACCGTCCTTCCTTTTCATCAGGTCGCCATACAACCGCAGCTCTGTCATCAGGCGGTGGGTATTCTGCATCGGAATCGAGACGTACAGAGAGGAACGCACCTCCACGCCTTCTCTATTACGATAGGCATAGGGCAAATAGGCCAGCTGATAGTCGAGCTGCTCTTTCTGGATGGTACGAATCTTATACGAATGCGTCAGCACCATTCGATAAGCAGCCGAAAGCGAAAGTCCAAAATCCAATTTGGATCCGGCATGGTCATAGGCTATACCGGCAAAAGGGCGTAGCATTCCGCTCATGGTATGATGTCCATGCTTGCGATACGTCTCATCATAGCCGTAGAAATCACTACCGGCACTCACTCTCAGGGCACAACCTCTATCCGTGCGAATACGGTAGGAGGCTTGGGCTTGGGCAGAAAACTCATTGAGCATATACCAGCGGCGAATGGCCAAGATACGGAGGTCGTAGATATGATAATTATCATCCGGCTTGTAGTCTTCGTATATCCGCTCTATCCCTTGGCGCAGAGCATAGTCGGCCGAAAGGGAAAAGGAGAAGCCGGACAGTTGCCAACTACCATAGAGCCGTAGACGATTGTAAAGCAGAGCAAAGAGATTGATGGACGACCGCTCCTCGGTATCGAGGAAGTAGCCGCTGTAGTCGAGACCGATGGCATCACCTCTACGGGTATCCAGACGGGAGCTAAGCTTCCATCCGTTGACGTAGTTCATTCTGGAGATACCGAACCAGATAGGGCTGTTGCTGACATCCACCTGACCGAAACCGTAGCTGACGAAGAATTTGTCCTGCTGCCCGGGGCGCCAGTTGTACTGTGTGAGGTGTTGCCTGTGATAGAGATACGCAGCCGAAAGCGATAGCCTGTTCTCTCGAGGCAGCGTCAAAGAGGTAGCACAAGAAAGCTCCAATGCACCGGTCGTATTGGTCGTACGCGGATCGGTCAGCCGATAAGCAACTTCGCCCCTGTATGAGAAGCCTATACCGAGGGGCAAACGGCCGACGCGAAAAGAATAGTAGCCGGCAAGCCGATAGTCTTCGAAATGATAGTCTCCACCGGTCGAATCGGACACCAAATAGGGATAGTAGGCTTCGGCATTGCGCAGAGCATTCCAGCCGATGCGTTTGTGCATACCACGGGAGTAGGATGCACTGCCGTACAATGTGCCATAGTTACGGACACTGATGCGACCACCCGATTCGAGCGAGAGCGAGGAGTAGTTATTGCCGTTGTATGGAAGATAGTCGCCCGTAATATCGCCGTATGCCGAGCCGAAACGGACATAGGCCGAATCGCGCAGCCTATCGCTCAACGGGAAAAGATCGGCCTCCCTTTTTTCTTTCGTTTGCACACAAATCTCCCTGTATTGTCTTTCGGTGGGAGACAGGACGATCTGATCCGACAGCTCGAAAGGAGTATTGAGCATCTGCGCCTCGACAGACAGGTGCACAACTCCCAAAAGGCAAAAGAAGAGAGCGACCGGAAGGCGGCTGTATCTTACAATGGTTTTCATAGGGTGAATGTCGTTTCTATTCCGAAATAGGGTATAGACCAGTCTCGCTCCGTCGTATTATTGGCCTGTTTGTATTTGGGATTGATGTCGATGATATTGTCCACGAAAAAAGCCAGCCGCATACGGTCGGAGAACTCTTTGGTGGCTTTGAAATTGATACGCAGCGATATGGGTTTGTATGTAGCCCTGTAGTATAGCTCCGTCCGCTCTCGGCTCAAGTACTTGAGAATATCGTTCGTGGCAGCAGCCTCCAGAATGGCAGCCTTGCTCGTGGGATGGACTACTCCATCGAGATCCATATAGGCATAGGGGAACTCGCTCTCCTCATGCCCCCTGTACGAGGCATCGTGCCAGATAATCTGGAAAAAGGAAGTGAAGATCAGTTTATAACGAGGGAAGTGCGTATTGACCCAAACATTCGTATTGAAGCGTTGGTAGTGTTTGTGCAAACTGCCTTCGTAATAGCCCACATAAGGATAGAGAGCCTGCTCGTACTCCGACACTATCGGTCGGAACATGATAGGGATACCCGAAGCGTAGAGCGTATGGTAATAGGCTCCATTGACTTCGACTTGGGTATTGATGGCTTTCAGATAAGGTGTGCGCAAACGAAATTCGATACCGCGCTTGACTACTTTGGCAGAATTCTGCACGGTGGGGATAACAAAGAAATCCTTGTGATACTCCTGAATATAATCCTCCTTCTGCGGTTTGTGTCCCGGAGGAAGAGGGGCTATCAGCTTGGTATAGCGGTCGAAGGCTATAGGCAGATAGGAGTCGAAATACTCGAAACCGCGTCGCGATTCTTCGTGGAAGAGTGTCAAAGAAAAGTCGAAACGCTTGTACGTCATATCTATGCCGATCTCTTTTTTGACATTGCGGTTCTCCCTGATAGCAGGATTCTCGGGATTGTGGATATAAGTATAAGTGATGAGATGATCCAGTTCGGGATTCTGCATATAGGCATTCAGCACCATGAAGTCACGGCAGATCTTGTCCGGATACAGATGATCCAGTGTAGGCAGCTTGTTTTCCATACCGTATCCGGCACGCAGGTTTATCGACAGATGTTCGGCTCTGTACTGCCAGTTGGCCTTGATACGCGGCTCTATCAGCATCTTCCGAGAGAGGACATAGGACGAAGGCAGATTGAATAGATGCGTAGCCCTCAGTCCGGCCTGAATACCCAGCCTATTGGCTCCCCACTCGATAGAAGCCCTGTCCTCGACAAAGAATGCAGCATAGACTGAAGCCGGTATATTGTAGTTGGGACGAGGGCGGATATAGCTGTTGTTTCCCGGATAAGGCGGACGAGTAGGATCGGCCACCACTCCCCTACCGATATTCTTACTGCTGCGAGCTTCCAGCCCGTACAGCAAATGATGGTGATGACGTTCGGTGAAGTTTATATCGGTATTGGCTTTGAAACGGCTGAAGAAATAGAGCGGCTGATTGTCTATTTCATAGTAGGCATAGTAGGCCGAAGGGAGGAAAACACCTTCATGTTCTCCACTTTCGGTAGCTACGGGCATACTCTTCGGGCCACTCGTACTGATGTAGTATTTCTTCCTTTTGAGCAGATCGGAAGTATAGTCGGCAGAGAGAAGCCAGTCTATACTATTGAGCCAACTACCCGAAAAGCGGACTTTGGCATCGAAGGAAAGAGAAGAACGCAAATACTTGGAGTTGTAGGTCTCTTCATACTCATTGACGAGCTGATCCGATTTGCTGTCTTGAATGGAAAAGGTCTGCATCAGCCCGATACCCAAGTCCACGATCTTATCCCCGTAATTCAACTGATCGCTATATCTGGCATGCAGCGTACTCCGCTTATAGCTATCCAACACCTCCCTCACATCGGGTTTGTTGTGCAGGAAGTCTATTCCCGTATGGATGGATGCCCCGCGCTTGGACACTTTGAATCCCTTCCCCACATAGGCCAGTTTGCTAAGGGGATCGGCCTTGACACGCATTTGGAGTGGGGCAGACCCTTGCTTGGTACGGATGCGAATGGCTCCGCTCGACAAATTGCCCTCCCCTACGGATGAGATGCCCCGTTCTATTTCGATGGTTTCGATATGATCTGTGGAAATGGTACGAAGGTCGATACCGGCATTCATTCCCGTCCTGCGAGTAACGGTACGATCCGCAACGTACAGGTCAGACCGATCTACTCCCGTGATACCATACAGTTGGGTACGCATGGCATCGTTCGAAAGCGGCATACCATCGATGGAGATGTTGGTTCCCAAAGAGGTATTATCGTCGCTTCCTATTTGTCGAGAAGTCGTTCCCACGAATCCGGTCAGGCTGTTGCTTTGCACCACATTACCCGGAAGCAGTAGAAAGATGTCGCGCAGGGAGGTAGGCTGGATATGTTCCAGAGCAGTCCGATCCACCGATACATTGCCGTCCGTCTTGTTCTTATAAGTGGCCAGCACCTGCACCTCTTTCAGAGCGATACTATGTTCTTTGAGTCGGAAGTATACCGTGGTGTCTGCTTTGATATGGAGCGTGGTCTCGAACGAAGCAAAGCCCATGCAGCTGACCACGACACGGTACGATCCGGCCGTAACCCGTTTGATCACAAACTCTCCCTTCCCGTCACAGGCTACCCCATAAGCCTGATCCGCCAATAGTACAGAGGCAAAACCAATGCCCTCCTTTCCCGCCATATCCGTCACCTTACCACGGATCGTACAAGTGGACACATGATGCTGAGCCGAAGCTCCATACACGAGCAGCAAAAGCGTACAGATCAATAAAGCACGCAATACGGGGATGTAAGAAAGTCCTTTCTTTTTCATGTGATCATCGGAATTGTATTCGACCCCCTGACTGCGATCGGGGCAGAGGGACTGTCTCATATCAAATTACTATGCAGACAGTCGCCCTTTTGAGGGCTGACACTGTCTGCACAGATCGGGGTAAGAATAATTCGGAGTCTATATTCAGAGATGTACTAATGTACTTATTAGAATCTTGCAGGAAAAGAGTTTTGTCCTTGACGGGCTATACAGTCATTTTCAGAGTCGTTGGTGTCGATCATATAGGTACGGCCATTCTTTTCTTCCGTCTTGCGAAGAATGAGTATGCCACGGTGGCAACCCGGTACACCGATCATGGACTTATCCACTGTCACGGGCAGGGACTTGACTTTCATATTACCGGTATTGCCGGTCTCGATACCATCCAACACATTTTCCACCGGAACGGCATAGAGCATAATGTTCTCTCCATCATTGTTCGTGTACTCGAACTTGTTCTTGGCCAGGAAAGTCTCGATCGGCTCATCTATCTCGAAAAGAACGGGAGGGATAAATCCTCTGGGATGCATCATGAAAACACCGAATCGATTAAATATCTTCACCATATTGGGAACATTGGGGTTGTCCACATCCTGTCCGAAGTTTGCGGGCTGATCCGGCTCATAGACTTCCAAATCGGCACCGCTCAAGTCCACGGAATTGGGATGCTCGGCATCGTGGTGATTGATGGCCGTTCCGGCTATCACGAGCTGACCACCGGGTTGGATGGGATACTGCGAACCGTTGCCGGGAATCGTATAGATCATGGAAAGGACGATGCGGTTGTTCTTGGTCAACTCCTCCGTGAAAGCGTCTTCACCTGTTACGTTGGCATGTGCGGCAAGACCGAAAGCGACACCATCGGCATAGACCACCTTATCGCTATTATTGTATATGACGAAGTACTGATCCGGGTGCATCATCTGCCCGTTGTTGGTCTCTCCATTGAAAAATACTTCTTTGAAAAGCAGACCGGAAGGGCGGATCTTCGTCACAATGAGTGGAAGCTCCAAGGTAGTATTCTCTGCGATGGAATAGTTTTCCTTGATGGCAACGATACTGTTGTTCCCTATTTCGCCACGTATCGTAATCGTATATACACTGGCATCCAGACTAAGAGAGCAAACACCGGCTTTGTCGAGCTGTTTTTCCACTTTCTGTTGGGTACGAAGATCGAGGAATTCGATGGCTATACCTTCGAGACTCTCTATCGTACTGCCTTCCGGTAGTTTGGCACGGATAGTGATAGCGTACTGTTCGGGCGCATCCGGCGTATCCTTGGCACAAGATGACAGCAACGACATGATGGCTGCTAAAACGAGGGAGAAAAAAAGAATTTTTTTTTTCATAATGAGTAACAATTAAAGATGTTCCGAGAAATCATTGCAAAGGACTATGATAATCGCACCTCGTACAATACCGACCGATTGGTATTTTTCTTTCCCATCTCCCCACATATTTGTAGTTTTTATGCTGGATGAACTGTAGAAAATAAATTCTATTAACGATCCTTGTGTTTTCCTTTTCGGATCAAGCCCCCCAAAAGGAGGAATGACTGTATGTTCAGGATAAGCCTCTGAACCACGTGAGTTCGATATAAAGAAATGGCACAACACATTGGTTATTAGTGTGTTTTATTTTCCACACAGTGTTTTTCAGGCACTTATATTGCTTTCAGATGGCTTTTTATCTACATCTGAAGCCCAATGACTTAGAAGCCGCCCCTTCTTCCCGATCATTATGCAGCCGGAGAATCACAAAAGAGTATGATTTACAGCTACTTGTTATTTTTATGGTATGTTCGCTTAGATCGAACTGGCGTTCTGAACCGAGATTGGGGACAAAAAAGGAAAGAGCAAGCCCGACGAATCGGACTTGCTCTTTCTCCAATAAACCGATAGGTGTCAGCCTCTTCACACGAGTCGAAGAGACTGACGTATTCTTTCTTATTTGCCTTCTTCGATAACGGCCTGTGCTGCTGCCAATCGTGCAATAGGCACACGGAAAGGAGAGCAGGATACGTAGTTCAATCCCACCCTATGGCAGAACTTCACAGACGAAGGCTCACCACCGTGCTCACCGCAGATACCGCACTTCAGATTGGGACGAGCCTTGCGGCCGTTCTCCGTAGCCATTCTTACGAGCTGGCCTACACCTTTCTGGTCGAGTACCTGGAAAGGATCCACTTTCAAGATCTTCTTGTCGAGGTAGATGGGGAGGAACGAAGCGATGTCGTCACGAGAGTAACCGAAAGTCATCTGCGTAAGGTCGTTGGTTCCGAATGAGAAGAACTCGGCCGAAGAGGCGATTCTGTCCGCCGTAAGGGCAGCACGCGGTACTTCGATCATCGTACCTACTTGGAATTCCACGCTGTCGCCCTTCTCTTCGAATAGCTTGGCAGCCGTAGCACGGATTACATCTTCCTGATGTTTGAACTCATGGAGGATCCCCGTCAGAGGCACCATGATCTCAGGCAGACAGACTACACCTTCCTTCTTCAGCTCCAAGCAAGCACCGAGGATGGCACGTGTCTGCATCTCCGTAATCTCCGGATAGGTATTACCCAGACGGCAACCGCGATGACCGAGCATGGGGTTGTGCTCCATCAGATCTTCCACACGCTTCTGAATTATCCTTACATCCACACCCATCATCCGAGCCATCTCCTCCTGACCCTTCAGATCATGAGGTACGAACTCGTGCAGGGGTGGATCGAGGAGACGTACATTCACGGGGAAACCATCCATGGCACGGAAGATACCCTTGAAGTCTTCCTGCTGATAAGGCAGGATCTTGGCCAAAGCACGTACGCGACCTTCTGCCGTCTCGCTCAGGATCATTTCGCGCATGGCTTTGATCTTCTCGCCTTCGAAGAACATATGCTCCGTACGGCAAAGACCGATACCTACGGCACCGAAGCTGCGAGCTATCTCGGCATCGTGAGGAGTATCGGCATTCGTACGAACTTTCAGCTTGGCATACTTATCGGCCAAAGCCATCAGATCGGCGAAATCTTGATCCATTTCGGCGGCTTTCGTCTCCACCTGTCCTTCGTATATCTCACCGGTAGAACCGTTGATGGAGATGTAGTCGCCTTCTTTGAAGAGGGTTCCATCGATCTCTACGGTACGTGCCTTATAGTCGATGTTCAATGCACCTGCTCCCGATACGCAGCATTTGCCCATACCTCTGGCCACTACGGCAGCATGCGAAGTCATACCTCCGCGAGCCGTCAGGATACCTTCGGCGG
>ERZ772940.658-NODE-658-length-14655-cov-8.48486_pt1 | contig 14655 bp, 14 predicted proteins | sample MGYA00511682_ERZ772940 | MGnify/ENA primary metagenome ERZ772940 (study PRJEB29015, sample SAMEA2737922) | human oral metagenome | biome: human oral; feature: human-associated habitat; material: dental | place: China | collected 2031 ... | reverse complement strand
CGGCCGACCAATGACCCGCCCCCCTCACACACACGACCGCCGACACCCCGACCCGCAGCACGAACGAGACAAGGCCTGCCGAGGGACGAGGCCCAAGGAGGATCATGGTGAGGACTCCAGGCGCCGGCCGCACGGCACAGCCTACGACGCGCTCGGCGGCGCGCGCAGTGGTGCGGTCGATGCTGTGCGTGGTGTCGTGCGCGGCCCTGGCCCTGGAGCTGGCGGGATGCGCGCGCGGCAATGGGGCGGCGGAGGCCTCGCCATCGCCCACATTCCTGGACGAGCAGACCGTGTGCGAGGTCACCTCCACCGACGCGCTGCGGGAGGCCGTGTCCTTCTGGACCACCGGCTACGACTACTCCCACAGCAGCTACCCGAAAAAGCCCGACCAGAACGGCTTCCAGTGCAGGATCAGGGGCTGGGAGCCCGACCGGGAGAACGACTCCAAGGTCAGCATGCTCTATATGCCCGGCGGCCGGCTGAACAATATCGGCGGGGATCGTCCTTTCACCGACCTGGACGGTGAGGGGCATGACCCCCTGGTCCTGGACGGCGTGGAGGGCCGAGGCTACATCTGGCTCAGCCGCCCCAACATCGATGGCGTCATTACGGGAGTCGATGCGGCCTGGCTCTACCCCGACAACCACGTCCTGGAATTCCAGTACTTCATCAGGGGGAGGCCGGACCACGGCTACGACGACACCACCCTGGAAGGCGTACGCACCCTCATGACCACCATCATCCCCGCCATCCCCGAGACCGCCGCCGGACCCGACCAGCGCTACACCAAGGTACCGGCCGACCAATGACCCGAACCCCACGCACACGACCGCCGACACCCCGTACCAGGAGACTGGACTGCTGGGTGTTCTCAATGGGCTTGATACTTCGATCGGTGACGGGTGGGTCAACAGGGAGGGATACGGCCTCATGGACGACGACGGCGTCATGGACGCCTCCAAGCTCGACGGCGCCGCCCTCGACCAGCTCTACGACCGCTTCGTCACCAACGGAGACGACACCATCAACCCCGGACTCCACGACCAACTCACCGATACGGACGGCTATTACGATAATGGTTACGGGCGGGGGCACGGCGAATGAGGACGCCGTCGAGGGGGCGGACCCGCCCCGGTGCTCATCTTCCCGTCGTCCTGGTGGGGGCGGTGTGCCTCGCCGCTGGCCTGTGCGGCTGCCGCTCCCAGCCCGAGACCATGCCCTCGCAGGTGCCGACCGACAGCACCGCCTGGATCTGCCCCGGCGTACCGGCCCACTCGGTGGAGGTCGTCACCGGCAAGAACCCCGAGGTCAAAACCTCCGGCGATCCCTACAGCAGAAGGTGGCGATGTCATGCGCAGAACACGAGGATTAACCACGGCGCCGGTCCCATCGCCGAGGTTAACTGGGGTGTGATCTACGAGGGGAATTCTTATAAGTACACGGGCGAGGAGAGCGCTCGGGTCAGGTTCCCGGAGAACATCTGGACGCTGCCCGGCGTGGAGGGCAGCGGGTCGTGGGCCACCAACGGGGCCGATCGGGACTCCACGGCGCAGTGGGTGTGCGGCGACCGCTACGTCGAGGCCTACGTCGCCGTCGACAAGGACCAGAAGCGCGACTCGACGGTGGACGCCCGCAACCTGCTGACCTCCGTGCTGCCCTGGGCCTGCGGCGACCAACCCGTGCCCGGAGCCACCACCACCCCCACCACGACCCCCACCAGCCAATGACCGATAAAAGCGGAACCCACTATCACAAGTACGCGACGCGATCGGAACACAACACGAGCCCACCGCCCGTTTCCTCCTGCCGATCACCCACCACCGCAACCGTGCAACGCCATGATCAAGCCATCATCCCAAACGCCCGCCCGGACACAACGACATCATGGGAGAGCATCCACCACCAAGCCAACCGGAACCTCAAGCCTCCCGACACGAACCCCCACCCCGAAACGGTGGAAATCCTGGCACGCACCCCACCACAGAAAAACCCCGCAATACACCGGCCCGCCCACCGGAAGAAGCACGCGGAAGCACCGCACCTCCCACCCACCACCCCTCCACCCCACCCGGCAGACCTCCCGGACTCGACCATCGAACTGCCGACCGCGCCCGACACCGCCACCCCGGGCTCCGGGGGCGGCAACACCCAAGCCGACGGGCCGGGCCGCGACTCAGCGCCCGCACCCGAGCCCGGCACCGGATCAGACGCCGGAAGCACCGGACCGGCCATCGCCGCCGATGCACCGCCCGTCCCCGCGCGCGCCACGTCCGGACGGGCCTTTCGGGGCCAGTTCGACGACGGAGTTCGCCTCGCCCTGCGCCGATCGCGTGCCGACAGCGCCGTGCGACGACGAGCCTTGAGAGCCGCCGACGGCCTTGTTACCATCCTGATATGCGGTCGCCGCCGGAGGCGGGTCGTCCTCCTCGCAGGGCTGCCGTTCGCACGATTTCCGGTTCCCTGACACGAAGGTCGCCTATGATCCGTCACCGCTCCTCAGGCACAGCAATAATCCTGGCAGCGGCCTTGCTAGCAAGTTGCTCATCCGGCAGCCGGGAGGTGACGCCAACGGTCCCCGCGTACACGCCGGACGAGGACCAGAGCACATCGGCTGCTGCGGAGCCCTCCGAGTCCGCGACCGCCACGGACGGCCCACTGACCGCGGAAGGGCTGTCGGATCCGGCGGCGGAGTACACGGTCTCCGCGATCCCCGAGGACCTCGATGAGACTCAGACCGCCGTGCTCCGCGGCTATATGGCCTACGACCGGGCTACCTGGGACGCATATCGAGCGATGGACGGGGACCTGAGCCGGGTCCAGGCAGCCTCGACGGGCGACGCCTGGTCCACCTATCGGACCGAGTATCAGTCCGCACAGGACGCGGGCGCGTCGATGACCGGCCGCTATGACCTCGACATCAAGTTCGTCAGCCCCGTCACCCCGGGAGATATTTTCGCGACCGTTTCCGTTTGCGCGGACCAGTCGGCTATCGCCATGGTGAACCCCAGCGGAGCGGATGTCACACCGGAAACCATGCGCCACCGGTTGGGGCAGGACTACATGCTCGAACTCGACGACGATAGTGGTTCGTGGCAGGTTTCGAGTTGGACGGAGGCGACGCGTGACAAATGCTAATGCGACGACCCAGAAGACGGAGAACACTTCTCATCGTGGCGCTCAACGCTCTCGCAATCGTATCGCTGGCAATGGGCGTGCCTTCCGCCTCAGCGTCCAACGGCGGAAACTCCGCGAACACCTCAACCGCGGAAGACGGCACCTCGACGATCTCGGTGAGCGTCTCATACACGACCGCCGTGCCCGGCGGCGACGGAAGCGGCGGGACAACGACGTCGACAACCGCCACGGCGACCGTGGCGCCGATCTGCACATACGTGCCCAGTAGAGATGGCGCCGAGGTGGCGGAAGATATGCGCGACGGGCGTTATCGCGGCGTCGAGTCACCAGCCATGTTTAGGGCCGAATACCCGGACTGGGAGAAGCACGATGGCGATGACGGGTACTGGTACCGCTACAATTGCTTTTCCAATCGTGCGTCGAGCAGGGAAGAGTTCGAAACGATCGAATTAGAGTTCATGAGGTCGAACCCGCATAACATATGGGTCCCCGCGGGCAGCGAGCCTCCGACACCGCAGGTCGACGGCGCGACCCTGGCCCGGGCGGCCTGGGACGCGGTGACGATTCCGACTCCGTCGATCGACAGGAACCCGAAGCTGGGCGACTCGGGTGCGACGGTGGTGGGACTGGACACCTGGGTGTGGGCGACCGGCGACACGCCGACCACGGTGACCGCGACCGCCACCGCCGGCTCCGTTACCGCCACGGTCCAGGCCACCGGCACCGGGCTGTCCCTGTCCTCCCCGGACGCGACCACCACGTGCTCGGGTTTCGGCACCGCCTGGCAGCCGGGCATGGCCGAGGGCTCCAGCGACTGCACAGTGATGTTCAACCGCTCCAGCGCTCACCTGGGCGGAACCACCCCGTTGCGGACCTCGGCAAGCTACAGCGTGTCATGGACCGCCTCCGATGGCTCCTCGGGCACCCTCGACCCCGTGACCACCACCAGCACCACCAACATCCCCGTCACCGAGATCCAGACCATCAACGTCCCCACCCCCGACCACTAACACACCGCCGCCCGACTCACGCTTCCGCCTGCCGGGGCCGCGGCATCGTCGGACCGATCTCGAGCCGGAACCGGACCGATCTCGAGCCGGAACCGGACCGATCTCGGCGGAGGGGGCGGCGGACCAGTGGCTCACCCGTTGGCGGGTTTGTAGCTGATGAGCGTGCCGTCCGCGGGGGAGTAGCCGATGATCTGCTTCGGGGTGGCCACGTCGAAGACGGCCCCGTTGTCCGGGTCCAGCCCCTCGAAGGCGATCCGCTCGCCCGTCGCGGAGTCGAACATCAGTGAGAAGGGGATTTCGTTGGTCACCTGCCTCATTCCCGTTGTCACCACCTTCGCTTTGTCGGAGACCTGAGTGGCGACCCTGTCGAAGCACGGGAAGGTGTTCTTGTCGAAGCCGGACAGGTCGATCGTGGCGGCATTCGTCATCGAGAGCTTCTGCGCGCAGTCCTTACTGCCATCGGTCGTGAACTCCATTGTTCCGGCCAGCGACCCGGAGTCGTTCTTCAGCCACACCGCTTGGAAGTCCTTGACCGAACGAGGGGCCGGGAAGTACATCGGCTGGTCGCCATCGGGACTCCTCTGCGGGGTGTGCGTGGACGTGGCGCGCCCGCCGTCCACGTCGTAGAAGGATAGGTGCCATTCCTTCGAGGACTGCGCCACCGAGAGGATGGCCCAGCCCTCGGCGGTGCTCGTGATGGCGTAGACGGAGGTGTTCTTCTCCGGCATGACGAAGTCGAGGATCTCCCCGGTACTGATGTTGATGACGTAGCGGGAGGCGATGATGACGTACTTCGTGCCGGACAGCACGTGCACCGTCGCGTAGTTGTCGCCGGACTCGGAGATTTCTGCGACGACGTCGGTCGCCTCGGCGGACGAGCCTTTGATGAGGGCGCGGATCGCGGAGGACCATGCGGGGGTGGTGTCGCCTTCGCGGTAGCCTGCGCAGGTGGTTTTCTGGCAGGCGACGACGGTGTCGCCGGCGACGACGGGAACGGCGTCGGTGGGCCATGGGGCGTCGGTGGTGTTGCCGGTGGTGATGTCGTAGAGGGTCGTGCCGTGGATGAGGGTGTTCTTGCCCCAGATGAGGAAGGCGGGGTAAACGGGGTTGTTCTTAGCGCCGCTCGTGGCGATGCTGTCCGCAGTGGTGTCCACGGTGGTGGTCCAGGCCGTGGACGGGCCGGAGTCGTCCATGGTGTAGGCGGTCAGGGTGGAGTTCCGGGTGTCGTCGCCGTCGGTCTTGACGGAGAAGAGGTGGTCGGCGGAGGTGAAGATGGAAGCGCCGGGGTCGATGGTCGTGGACCACTGCTGGGTCGAGCCCGATGCCCACGAGTCCGACGGAGGCATGTAGTACAGATAGTCCACGGCGGCCGGATGGGCGTAGTTGGTGTCTCCGGCGGCCAGCAGCCCGCCTCCGACGACTCCTCCCAGGGTCAGCGCTCCGATGAGGACGGCGATGACCGCCGTGCGCAGGTCGAGGTGCGGGCGGCGATCGGGCGCGGGTGCGGGCGGACTCATGCGGCCGATGGTAGCGGTGCCGCGGCTCCCGCTGGCGGGAGTGGTGGGTGAGAGGCGGGGGTGAGCCACTGGTCCACCGCCCCCTTCGCCGAGATCGGTCCGGTTCCGGCTCGAGATCGGTCCGGTTCCGGCTCGAGATCGGTCCGACGATGCCGCGGCCCCGGCAGGCGGAAGCGTGAGTCGGGCGGCGGTGTGTTAGTGGTCGGGGGTGGGGACGTTGATGGTCTGGATCTCGGTGACGGGGATGTTGGTGGTGCTGGTGGTGGTCACGGGGTCGAGGGTGCCTGAGGAGCCGTTGGTGGAGGTCCATGTGGCGGAGTAGGAGGCGGAGGCGGTTACCGGGGTGGTTCCGCCCAGGTGGGCCGAGCTGCGGGTGAACTCGATGGTGCAGTTGCTGGTGCCCTCGGCCATGCCGGCCTGCCAGGCGGTGCCGAAGCCCGTGCAGGAGGATACGGCGTCGGGGGCCTGCAGGCGCAGCCCGTCGGAGGTGGCGGTCACTGTTACTGATGTGGTGCCCAGGGTGGCTTGTACCGTGACTGTCTGGGGGGTCTGGCCGGTGGCCCATACCCAGGTGTCCAGTCCCACCACGGTCGCCTGCGCGTCGCCCAGTTTCGGGTTCCTGTCGATCGATGGCGGTGGGACCTCGACCGCCTTCCACACCGCCCGCGCCAGCACCACCGGATCCACCGGCGGCTGAGGCGGAGTCTCCCCACTGGGAACCCACACACGGTCCGGGTTGTTCTTGTGGAACTCGCTGGCGGCCTTCCAGTACTCCTGGTACTCGGCTGTATTTGCGCCAGCATCGCTCGGGTCACCGGGGTATTTGCAGGCGATGCGGTACCAGCGCCCGTCCTCGTCCTCGGCGTGCTCCTTGTGCTCGGCGTAAAAGTCATCGCTCGTCATCTTAGATTTTATCTTCCGAGTCGAGGAGTTCGTATCCAGGGAGTTGATGAACTTCTCGGCCTCCGGGCCGGTGAACCAGGGCTTGTAGCCGCACGGGGAGGTGACCTCCACCGTCCGGGACTGCGTCGTGGTCCCACCGCCCGAGGACGTGCCGCCACCAGCGGACCCGGGCATTGTGTAGGTCACCTCCACCGACGCCGACAACGTCACCCCACCACCATTCTCCGACGCACCCGCTTCCTCAGATGCGGAATTTTGGCCGGTGGTTGCTGCGCTCGTCGTGACCGGCAGCAGGCTCGCGACCACCAGGGCCGCCACCAGCGACCAGCCCTCACGCCTCACGGTCCGTCGCATCTCAAGACACCCCCGTCGTGCACTCATCGAAAACCCCATCCTCATCTCTGGCCAGCCAGCGCCCGTCATCCCCCAACGCCATGGTTGTGACGGTCTCATGCTTGACCTGCTTCGCAGGATCGGTGACGTCGTTGCCCGCGGCATCAGTCCAGGTCATCTGAGTGCGGTCCGTGCACATGACGACCACGGCACTGGTGATGTCCTCCCTTACGCTCACCTCGCTGATGCCGACCGTCACCGGCGGGTTGGCGTGAGTACCCTCGGCGGATTCAGTGGCGTGACTATATATGCTCTCGCGCAGGGGATCGGTGGTGACCGGATCCACGACCTCGGGCCCAGCCTTGCCGAACCATATTTTCCACGTGGCTTGGTCGTAGGCGATGAAGTCGCGCAGGACCCGGGTCTGGGTCTCGTCCAGGTCCTCGGGGATCGAGGCCACCGTGTAGCCCAGGTCCTCATCCGACAGCTCCTGCGCACTGACCGGACCGTCGGCAGTCGCCGACGCCGACGTCGAATCGCCGGACCCGGCCGACTCACTCGCCTCGGCGGGTCCGTCGGATTCGGCGGCGTCGGTAGCCTGGACCAGCGGCCGCACCGACGAGCCCCCGCCCGCCGAATTGGACCCCGACGAGCACGCCCCCGCCACCAGCACCGCAGCCGCCGACACCGCAACCGCACGAACCACACGACAACCGATCACCCCGCCACCACGACAACGACGACGGCGAAGACTACGACGACGGCCGGAGGAGCCGGCAGCGAGCCCACCAGCACGAGAATCAACACAAGAACCGGGGACAGTAGAACTCGGGACGGTCATCAGCAACCTCCGGGACCAAGCAGTGGGAAGCCCCACGGCCGAACCTCAGGGCATCCTCAGGGCATTCAGACTCAACAAGAGCATAACAACACCATCACAACCCCAACACCCCACCACCGAGATCGGTCCGGTTCCGCGCCGAGATCGGTTCAGTTCCGCACCGAGATCGGTCCGGTTCCGCACCGAGATCGGTTCAGTTCCGCACCGAGATCGGTTCAGTTCCGCACCGAGATTGGTCCGACGGCACAGTAGCCCTTCGACGCCGGAACCGCTGGCCGGATCCGAGCCGGAGACCACATGAGGAGAGCGGATGAGAAGTACAGCTACCCGTTGCCGTCCGACTCGGCGGCATACGGGTCGTCGTCGACCCCGTCGGGTCCAGCGGCGTGCGCCTCGGCAAGCCTGGCGGAGAGGTCGGTGAAGGCCTTCCTCAGACTGTCGACCTCGATCCTCACGGCCTCTGCTTGGGCATCGGCTATGGGGTCGGTCCAGGTGCCCGGGACGCTGAGCCTGGCGGCGTAGTGCTCGCCAACGGGTGCGGGTACGCAGAAACGGGTCACACCCACGGACGCAGAGCCAGCACCCCCGGGAGCGGGGGCGGTGGTTCCGGCGCGCACTGGACCGCCGCGTCCAGCAGGACGCTCATCTCCTCGGAGTCGGTGGGAGCCACGGCCTCACCCGCGGTGGTATAAACCAGCACCAGGTCGCCCCTGTCGCCGTCGGCGAGGACCAGCCGGGCCAGCGCGTAGCGCATCGTGGTGATGCCATCGGGCTCGTGCGGCACGCTCGTCCACGCGTAGACCCCCTGGGGCAGCCCCTGGATCGCGGTGAACGTCTCCCACCAGTCCCCCTGGACAGCGTCTGAGGCCCCGTGGCCGGAGTGTCCCGAGGAAGCACCCCGTAACCCACGCACGTCGACGCCTGCTCGTAAATGTAGTCCTGCCCGAACTCCGAGGCGATGGCCTCGAAGACCGCGTCGCCCTCCCCGGTCCCGTCCTGGCCGGTACCGGGCCTGCGCCAGTAGGCCGTCGCCACGGGCCTATCGACCGTCTCCGAAAACTAATCTCCAAAGTACCGACGATACGAGGGCAACGCGTACTCGGGACGGGCAGCACGTCCGGGTGATAGACCCTGGGAACGCTCCCGCCCTCGGCCTCGGAGGCATCCAGAGCCTGCGCCCCACCAGCAGGGAGGCGTAGACCGCATCAGGACTCCTCTCATCGAACGGCAGGGACTTCTCCTTGCCGCCCGAGCATCCCGACACCACCTGGCACACCACGTACACCACCACGACAAGCAGAACCGCAGAACGACGAGAACCCATCACCTCGAGTAGCACCCCCACCGACGCCAGAGTTATACGCCCGGTCGCCCTCCCGGCTCCTCACAGCGGATGGCGTCGAACTCGTCCCAGCGGCCGCTCGCGGGCTCGGAGGGAGCGGCCAGGTCCGGGACGAGACCGACGACGTCGACGGCGACGCGGGCGGCCAGGTCGATATCGTCGGGGTCGTTGCGGGCCCGAGCGGCATCGACCAGCCGGTCGGTGGGCACGACGCCCGCACTCAAAACGGGGTCGTCGACCGACTCCGTGATGGCCCGGGCGGCCTGCCGGCACTGCTCGCGGGTCATGGCGTCGTCTCGGGTGCTGGTTCGGGTTCTGGTTCGGGGCTCGGCGTGGACGTGGATTTGGGTGTTGGTCTGGGTTCGGTCCGGTAGCCGGCCCGGTCCAGCAGGGTGGGGGCCCGGCTGATCAGGGTGCCCATGATGGGCACGACGGCCTGCTGGGCGAGCCGATCGTCGTCCATGGTCTGGGTGGAGATGATCACGGCGCTATCGGCCTCGAACCAGGCGGCCGCGGCGTCGCCGCCGGCGGTCCAGGCGATCACCGTGGCATCGGTGCCCGGAGGACGGGTGGTGACCGCCCCGGGAATGGAGGCCCGACTGTCCTGAGCCGACATACCATCCCACCCACCCAGACCATCAACGTGGGAGGTGATGTGGACGTTGAGGATCTGGCCGTTGGACCCGTTGATGCCGCAGATCCAGTAGCCATCGGCGTCCTGGGGACTGTCGTCCACGGTGACGATTCCGGTGGGCGCCTCCAGGACCGGGGCGACATCACTGCGATACAGCCCCAGGCACAAGGGCTCACTCGGACCCCGAGCGGCCCACCACCACCAACCCGCCCCCGCAGCGGCCAGGACCAGAACCACCACCAGCACCACCACGACCACCAGACGCCGCCGGCGCCTCAACCACCCCCGCCACCGCCGAGCGGACTCACCGCGGATAGCGCCGTCAGCCATTCCTTTTCTCCTTCGTGGCCAGCCTTTCTCCCTGCGACGTACCGGTGGTGAAGGTGTCGTGTATGTTCACAGAGGGGATGCTGGCGTCCTTGAGCCAGTTGGTGAACTGGCCGCGGTACTCCTCGGAGCCGCGCACCATGTCGAAATCAATAGTGTTGTTGTCGTCCATCCACTCGTAGAACTGACTGTAGTTATTCCCGTCCAAATCGGTGTAGGCCTCCTCCGGCAGGCGTCCGGCGTTGGACAGCTGAGCCATCATCGAGCCGTGAGTGGTGTCCTCCGCCTCCGCCGTCAAGTCGGACACGGCGGTCCGGGGATCGTCCGGGCTGGGCATCCAGGGCGTGGACAGGCTGAGGGCCGTCGACAGGCCCTGACCGGCCGGCCCGGCGGCAGACAGACCGGTGGTGAAGGCCGACAGGAGCGTGGAGTCGATCTTCTGCGCGGTCTCCGCGTCGTCCGACCGCTTGTTGATGGCCGACTGGCGGATGTATCCGAGCAGCTCCCCGTCGGCGTGGGAGCCGTTCTTGAGCTCTGTGGAGAACTGCTCGTCCTGCCCGGCCATGGCCCCAGGGTAGCGGTCGATGATCGTCTCGGTCCGTCTTTGAGAGTAGTTACCCGCAGCGCCCGACAGCGTCGTCAAAGCGGCGTCGTCGGTGCCGACCACCGAGACGAGCCTGCTGAGGTCGGAGGAGGAATAGCCCGGCAGGGAGGAGGGAGCCCCCTTGGACCACGCCGTCGGCCTCGCCCCCGAGCTGTCCTTCACTCCGTCCGCCACCTGCTCCAACTCCGTCATGGAGTTGCCCAGAGTCAGCGCGACATTGTTCTTCGCCGTCGAGGAGAAACTCTTCTCACTGAGGCCCGCGAAGTGCTCGACTCCCTGCTCGGTGGCCCAGGCGGCTCGCTCATCAGTGGCATCCTGGCTCTGCACCCGCTTGGAAGAGACCCCCGCGACCGCAGCGGTCAGGCCGTCGAGGCCGACATCAGGATCCCAGGTGCGGGATTTAAGGAACTCCCACCGGTCGGTGATGGTGGAATCGGGTTGCCAGTTGCCCTCCGGATCCGTTGAGCCGCTTCCGGCCAGGTACTTCAGCGCGGCGTCGGGGTTGTTGCCCATCGCTGACAGCACCCCGTACATCGGATCCATCGACCCGCTTCTGAACGCACGCCCCTCGTTGTAGAAGCCCCCTCCGCTGAACAGACCCCCGTAGTCATCGTTGTACCATCCATAGATGGCGTCATCATTCACCGTGCCGTCACCGTCGTAGTAACCACCGTTGGTCTTGTCCTGGTTCTCCATCTTGGTGGCGAGGTCTACCAGGGTATCGGTGTTGTAGACCGCGCCGGACGCGGCCAGCAACTCGTTGAGGCTCGAGACCCTGCCTCGGTGACCCTTGGCGGTCACCGTGTCGTAGAGGGCCTGGGACCATGAATCGAAACCACTCGGCGGCGTGCCCGTCTGCGTAGCGGCGGCAAGCAGGTGGCCCAGGGTGCCGTCGGCCTTGTCCACCGCCTCCTCATCGATCTCATAATCCCCGTACCCGGCAGCCTTCTGCCCTTTGGTGGCCGTCGTATAGTGCCATCGCATGTCGATCGGAAGTTCCACGAACTTATCAATGCCGTAGGCATTGACGAAGGCGGCCCCGTAGGCGGGGCTGTCCTGGTACTCGGCGATGTCAGTCAGGATCTGGTCGGTAGTGCGCCCGTCGTCGGCGGTGCCGTCCTTGGAGCTCTTGGCCTGAGACAGGGCGGCGGCGTCGGCGGTGGCTGTGGTAGCGGCCTGGGTGTTGTAAGCGCGCACATTGGTCAACGTGTCGGCGGCCCCGTCCGGCAGGTAGTAGGCCGGCGTGCCGTCGGGGGCGGTGATGGACACCCCGCTGCTGTTGAGATCGATGATCGCCTGACGACGAGCCCCGAGCTCCTCGGCGAGACTGGTCAAGGCGGCGATCGGAGCCGCCATGGTGGTGGCGACCGTGCTGGCGTAGGTCCCCGATCCCACAGCGGCGCCCACGGCCGCCCCCATGAACAACGGCGAGGTGCGCGTGGCCTCGTCCACCGAGCCCACCGGATGATCATTGTTCCGGCTCGAGGCCTGGATACTGCTGCGCGCCAGATCGGCGGCCTCGGCGTAGCTGTTGAGATCATTGATGTAGGCCTGCATCAACTCGGGATCGAACTTCACGAACGTCATCGGAACCCCTGCCCTTCATCTCTCTGCTTCCCCCTGCTTCCATCCACTCCCCCACCGCTTCTGCCTCCGCCACGCACCCCCAGCCCGGCCCGAGACCGGACCCGGCCCGGGGACTGAAGGCCGTCTAGTCCTCGGCGTTCCACACGGCCTCTGCCGAGCCCGGCTCGGCCCTCTCACCGGGGTCGTACTTCTGATTGGTCTCGGCGGTGGTCAGGTCCTCGATGAGGGTGTCGATGACGGTGGCGATCGAATCGATACCCTCGGTAGCCCGAGTCCGATAGTCCTCGGCCGCCGGGGAGTCCCACATCTCCTCGCTCAGGACTGTCTTGAGGCTCTCAGCGGTTCCACCGCCCTCGACCGTGATCGAATCGCCCGACCCCATCGCCGAGGGAATCGTCTGGGTCGACATGGTCCACCCCTCGGTCAGATCGGTCCTGGCTTGAGTGGCCTTGGCCTTGACATTCCGAATCGCCTTCAGCTTGCGGTTCTCCGGCCAGTCAGAATGCCCCCCGCCACCACCCGCGCCGTCCAGGCCAGCGCCGTCGGGGTCGGTGTACTCGTCACCACCATCGTACGGAAGGTACGACATGAGAACCTTCTTCCAGGAACGAAGACAACCAGCGGCGGCTCCCTCTCTTCAAGAAGCGCCGCCTGGCCAGGTCTCCACATCAGGTGCTCGCGATAGGACGCCTCCATAGTATTGGCTGCACTCGCGCACCATCAACCCCCACCACTCTGCTCACCCTCCCGTATCCCACCGCCCACCACAGGTGCCGGCCCAGCGGTGCGGGGGACCTGGATCCAGGACCAGCCGGTAGTGGTGATCATGACCCCGCGGCCCAGAGGGACGGGTCCGCCCACCGAGCGGGGCAGGGGCGTGTGGAGCCGCTCGCCGTCGGTGGACTCGCGTGGTGCCAGCAGGACGCCGGTGCGGTTCCTGCGCACCGAGGTCAGCAGATTCTGGCCGTACCCCTGCACCTCATCGAGATTGCAGGCGATGAGGACGCCGCCGGAGTGGTCGCGGCAGGTCTGCATGTAGCTGCTCACGGCCGCGGCGAGCTTGTGGTCCTTGCCGAGGATGTCGAGGTCGTCGATGATGACGAGAGTGTCGTTGTTCTTGTTGTCGTCATTGTTGAGGAGCTTGGTGAACTGGTCGACCGTGGCGGTGGCGTCGAGCACTCCTGCCACGCCGGGGTGGTGGGCCCAAGCGGTCAGGGGTGAGCGGCGCGGGAGGATGAGGATCGCTCGGGCGCCGGTCTGGAGGGCGGTGTCGAGGGCGAAGGCCAGGGCGGTGGAGCGCCCCGAGCGGCGGGGGCCGTAGATCAGGACGCCGTTGCCGATGTCCTCCATGTCGATGGTGCGCACCGACAGGGTGTCGCCGCCGATGCCCAGGGCGAGATGGCCGGGGGGCACGGCGGGGCCCAGGGCCAGGGCCTGGGGGGCGTCGATGACCATGGGCAGCTCATCGACCCGGGCGGGGCGCGCCTCGCGGGGAATCTGGCCCCATCGGGTGGCGGCGGCCCTGGCCCGCTGGTAGAAGGCGGCCCTCTGGGCGGTGCCGGCGGGGTCGGCGTCCAGCAGGGCCAGGTGGACCTCGCGGGGGCGGGTCCCGGAGCGGAAGGCGCGGCCCGGCGGCATGCTCACCGGTACGTCCCGGGCGCGCATGCCCACCAGGTCGAAGTGATCGGGCGAGGGCATGCGCAGCACGAGGCGATCCTCCAGGGCCATGCCCATGCGGCCGCGGAAGCTGGTGCGGTCCCCGGTGAGGACCACGCGCACTCCCGCGGCGGCGCCCTCTCGCAGGAGATTCTCGACCTGGGTGATCAGTTTGCCGCTGTCCTGGGTCTCGTAGACGGTGGTGAAGGCGTCCCAGCGGTCGATCAGGACCACGAGGTAGGGCAGGCGCTCATCGGTCGGGGCGGCGGCGCGCTGCTCGGCCAGGGAGGAGTAGCCCTCCAGGGCGAGGGCCTGCTGGCGGCGGGCGGTCTCGGCCCCCAGCATGTCCAGCAGGCGGCGGATGCGGTCGGACTGGTCGCGGGTGACCACGGCCCCGGTGTGGGGCAGGGACACCAGCGGGCCCAGGGCGCCCGAGCCGGCGTCCAGGCCGTAGAGGTGGACCTCGCGCGGGGAGGCGGTGCGGGCGATCTGCACCGCCAGGGTGCGCAGGAAGGCCGACCGGCCCGAGCGCGGGGCCCCGGCGACACCCAGGTGGCCGGCGCGGGTGTAGTCCCAGGTCATCGGCCGCTGGGCCTGCTCGCCCGGAACGTCCTCCAACCCGATGAGCAGCGGCGGCAGAGAACCCGCGCCCCGGTCGTCGTCCTCGTCCGGGCCGGCGGAGGCTGCGGGGGCCCCGGCCCCGTCCGCCCTCTCCGGGCCGACGGCGGCTTCGACCCTGCCGGCGGCGTCCGGGCCGGCCTCCCCG
>ERZ772940.657-NODE-657-length-14657-cov-5.42001_pt1 | contig 14657 bp, 13 predicted proteins | sample MGYA00511682_ERZ772940 | MGnify/ENA primary metagenome ERZ772940 (study PRJEB29015, sample SAMEA2737922) | human oral metagenome | biome: human oral; feature: human-associated habitat; material: dental | place: China | collected 2031 ... | reverse complement strand
AACGTGATAAATCACGCCCCTTCAGGTTTCATCCTGCTCGATTCATTGCTATAATTTGTTTACCGGACAGCAATAGTATATAAAGGCTTTTCTCCTGAAAAGGGAGAAGAGCTTTTTTTGCTTTATGTATAGTGGGTCGCAGAACCGGTGCCAGCCTCCAACTTTCATACCTTTTGTTTGTGATTCTGAAACAATTTGATTACCTTTGCAGACATAAAATGAAGATTAACGAATTACTGATTCAATACAATACAATTTCATTGGCAGAGATGAAGAACATCCGTTTGATGAATCGGACGGATACAAAGTTCGTCACCTCAAAGACGAAATTGCTTGAGTTGCTTGCCCTTGCAAGGGAGCAGTATTTTGTTCAGGAGATTGACGGACTGAGGATAGCGGAGTATTACACGGTTTATTTTGATACGCCCCGGTACGATATGTTTCGGGTTCATCACTGTGGACACACCAACCGCCAGAAGTTGCGTATTCGCAGTTACGTCGACTCGAAACTCAGTTTCCTTGAGGTAAAGACAAAGAACAACCACTCCCGAACAAAGAAGAAACGCATGCCTATGTCAGGCTTCGACCCCGACAATCCACGTTATGACGTGTGTTTCGATGGTCAGGATGAAGGCATGGCGGAGTATACACCGTTTCTTCAAGAGCATCTTTTCTATGATGCAGCATCGCTGACAGAATGTATAGAGAATCGTTTTCGTCGCATCACGCTTGTAAATAAAGGCAAGACTGAGAGGCTTACCATCGACATGGATGTAAGATTTCATAACCTCGTCACCGACAAAGTGGTCATGCTGGATAATGTAGTCATCATTGAGCTGAAGCGTGACAGACTGCTGACATCGCCGATTCTACCTTTGCTGCGGCAGTTGAGAATAAAGAGGTCAGGATTCTCCAAGTATTGCATGGGAACAGTATTCACCAATACCGACATTCCTCAGAATCGTTTTAAGATGCGTATGCGGAAAATTGCAAGTATTCAGCAAGGACTGTCAGCGACCGACAACTCCGGAACGGACACTTACTAATGCTTATAATTACTGACAATTAATACATAATGATAACAATAACTCCATAAAAATATGTCTATCATTTCCCATGATTTTATTCAGATGTTAGTACGATTCATTATCTGTATGGTAGTGAATTTTATTCTTATCGACCGTCTCTACTTCCCTAAGAGCAAGCGTCGTGACTTCTATTTCACATATATGCTGACCAGTGTAGCGGTGTTCTTTCTCATGTTCTTCATGATGTCGATGAAGGCAAAGGCAACGATGGGCATTGGTATCGGACTGTTTGGCATTTTCTCAATCATGCGATTCCGCACTGACGCCATGCCTGTAAGAGAGATGACCTACCTCTTCCTGATCATATCCCTCTCTGTCATCAGTGCCATCTCCGGCGATAAGGAAGGGTTCGACCTGGAGCGTATCATCGAACTTATACTGACCGACTGCATAATAATCCTTATCACATGGATTTGTGAGAAGTTCCTGAAAGTAAAGTCGGCAAAGCTCATACAGTATGACCGCGTGGAACTGACTAAGCCTGAGCGTTACGCGGAGCTTGTAGAAGACGTCGTGAACCGCACCGGGCTCGATGTTATAAAGATAGAGGTCGGCGGCATTGACTTTCTGAAAGACACTGTTGTGCTCAAGGTATATTACAATCCTACAGCCCACAGCCGCTCAAATACGGTAAGCGACCAGTTTCGTATAACAAGAACTCAGTTCCGCGATATGTAAATAACGTGAGTTCGACGAAATCAAGAAAAACCGAGCTGTGTGTCTAATGTCCTTCTGACATTGATACACGGCTTCTTTGTAAACATGCAATAGGCGGCGATGGCTCATAATATGTTGACGATGAAATTGTCGAAGCATCTATATCTGGAGTGCTCTATCTAAGCAATAACCTCAAATCTGTCATTAGAGATTTCTCAATCTTGCTTTCTAATGACGGTCATTAGAAACTTCTGTTTGTATACTCTTGTTTATCAATAATTTACTGACTTTACCACGCAAAAGTTCTGCCATTATGCTGCGTAACTATGATATAAAGTTTGTAAATAAAGAAATAACTCCATTTGGCGTATCACCATTGTTAAGCACAATTGGCGTGTATGGCAGCCCCAAGCACTTAGCTTCTTCCATTGCATCGGTATCGACCTGAATAGCGTCCCAACGATGTGATATGCGCATTTCCTGCAATGCGTCGTTGGCGAGTTTCTGTACGTGAAAGCGGTCTATGGTTCGCATGGCATTTGGAAAACAGCGCTTGGAAATCAGGTGCATGGAGTTGGACATGTCCATCGTTATCTCCCGAACCATGCTCCGCCTTTGTTCGTCTATGAGCATGACAGCTGCGGTAACCTTGTCGGCTGAAACACCCTTGACAATGGCTATGAGTGTTCCTTTTCTTCCATGACAGGAACGATTCGTTACGATAGTGTACAGTTCGCCGTTGCTCGAGGTCGTCTCGTCTATACAAATGCTCTAACCGATGTTCTCGGGAAAGACAATCCACCGGTCTGAATGGCTGAGTTGTTCTCAATCACGGAAGCCACTTAGGTGATCCTTATACTGTTTTTCAAAAGTGTTGGCATTAATATGGTAGTATTCCTCAAGCGTACGGCAGGTCACAGGGGAACTCTCCATACGTATCTTTTAAAAAAGCCGCGAACTCTTTTGAGTAACACGTTCCATCGGCAACAAGATTTAAAGGACGGCAGAAACTAACTCCGTCATTGCGATTTAGCCACCGACGACGATGGATGTGAAGCAAGACCTTATGGTCACGTATAGGGAAATCAGTTATGGTGGTTGATTCCATGAACCCCTTACTCTCAATGGATTCGTCGTGCTTATAAGACTCGGGATAAATCTCATCCAGGCTTATCTCTATCTGTGTCGTACCTTGTTCAACCTTCACCACATCAAAATAATCAAGAATTTGGGAAGGTAGCATCAGACTTGCAAGTTGTTGAAACAGTTCCATGGTGCAAAAGTAATAAAAAATTATTTGTCCACACTAATCTTCCGCTGAGCCCTGTTCCTGCCCTTCGGGGGCTTGTCTTTGATGTTGTTCCTGTTTGAGAGAGCCGAAACGAAATTCAATCGACCGCTTGTCGGCATTGAATTGGAGGTTGGCATTGAAATGCTTTCCCGTTTTGGAGGTCATACCCTCCACATAGATGCTCCTTCCTTCTGACAGTTCCTTTTTCTGCTCATCAGTCAGCTTCACGCCCTTGATTTCATCGGGGATGCGTACCCGGTCGGCACTCAGGGCGATGATGTCGTTCGTCAGGCGGTCAATACTCACGAAACTGCGGGTCGGTTCATCTTTGCCGGGGAAAGTCAGCTCCACGGTACGACCGAGGTTGCCCGTTTCCTTGAGGGCTTTCTTGTCCTCGTCGGTGAAGGTATGCCCGAAGAATTCACGCTCCAATTGAGGTTCCTTGCGGATGGCGTGGACAACGGGGATAAACGTACCGTCTCCGGAGGCTTTCAGAGAAAGACGGGCATCGGTGTAAAGGGAGACTTCTCCGATTTTGATTGCGATGGGAATAAGCGGAGTTTTGCGGTATTGAAGTAGGTCATCAAGATGCTTGTCCTTTTCGAGACTCTCACGGCTTACACCCATCTGCTCGAACTGCTCCCACTTCACCTTGTCGGGGTCAATGCCTTGAAAGAACTGCTTCTGCTCTCCTGTATAGTCTGAGGGATTGACACGGGCGGAGTCCAGCATCTCTTTATTGGAAGGGACTTCCGGAGCTTTGAGCATCTCCGAGAGAACTCGTGCGCTGGCAACGGCACTCTCAAAGGGCACTTTGAAGAAATTCAGCGACGTAGGGTTCTTGAACTGCCGCATGAAGTTGGAGAGGAAGTTTTCCAGCGCATTGCTGTGCTTGTCGAACTTCAGGAAGCTCTGTTCATGCTCGGCGGTGGGCGGAACTGTCTTCAGTCCGCCTTTCTCGTCCGTACCTGCGACGGCTTTGAGATTTTCGTCCTTCTGATCCTTGACCAAAAGGACTTCTTGGTCTTTGATTTTTTCGTCCATATTACAATGTATTTAATGACACCAACAGCGGTGCACGGGCAAAAGTAAACCAAAGAAACCGTGTATGTTAGAGGTTTGAGATAACTGCGTACTTGTGGCGTCAATATGGATGGAAGTGACTGAATATTGGCGCAAACCAAAACGAGCGGAGCATACCCGAAGGCATATTCCGCTCGTTCTTGTCGATACGACCCTGCGTTTTCAGATAATGGTGGGTATATGTCGGCTCCTACACTTTTCCTGCATTGCTCCGGCTGTATTCCGTAGGTGTGACACCATAGACATTCTTGAATGTCCGCACAAAGTTGGAATAGTCGTTGAATCCGCATCTGTCCGCTATCTCTCTGAAACTCATTTGCGAGTCTCCGTCAAGAAGGCTCTTGGCTTTCTTGATTTTCACACGCTGGATATAGACCGTCGGGGTGCTGTTGGTGATGGCGTTGATCTTGCGATAGAACTGTCTGTCGCTCATGCACAAGGCCGATGCAATCTGCGATACCTCAATTTCCTTTCCACGACTGAGCTGTAGGAATATGACATCCGATACCTTTGCAAGGAAGCGTCGCTCAACATCGGTAAATTGCGTCTCCTGCTCCTTGTCCGTGCGGCTGCCATTGCTGAACCTGTCACGCAGACGATGATGGCGTTCGAGCAGTTTCTCCACCCGTGTACGCAGCTCGTCGGCGTTGAACGGCTTGGCGAGGTAGGCGTCCGCTCCGGCTTCCAATCCTCGTATGCGTTCCTCTTCCGTAATCTTCGCCGTAACCACGATGATGGGCACGTGGTTGATAATCTCGTTGGCGCGCACCTGCCGGCACACCTCTAATCCGTCCATACCGGGCATCATCAGGTCGGTGATGATCAGGTCGGGCACAAGGTCGAGTGCCTTCGCCAGTCCGTCCTTGCCGTTGGCAGCATAGCTTACGGCGTAACGATCTGTGAACTGCGAGCCGATGTAGGCGGCGATGTCGCGGTTGTCCTCGATGACAAGCAGGCGGAACTGGTCGTCACCGCCATCGCTGTCCGCAGGTGTCGCCTCCGTCTCGGGCAGGAGCGGCACGCTATCCACAAAATGTTCGGTGGCATCGGCATTTTGTACCTCGTTCCTTATCGGTACACACAGGTGGAATGTCGTGCCCTTGCCCACCTCGCTCTCCACCGTGATGCTGCCCTCCACGGCGTCGATGATCTGCTTCACGAGGGTCAGTCCCACACCCGTTCCCACGTGCTGCGCATCGCCCTCGCCCTGGTAGAAGGGCTCGAAGACGTGGGCGAGCGTTTCCTTGTCCATGCCGCAGCCCGTGTCGGCCACGTCGATAAGCAGCCACTGCCCCTCGCGCCACATCGCCACGCTCACCTTGCCGTATTCGGGCGTGAACTTCAGGGCGTTGGAGAGCAGGTTGTTCATCACTTTATTGATATAGTCGGGCACAAAGTCCATCTCCACTTTTTCCTTGGCGAAGAACTGCAGGTCGATGTTGCGGCTGCGGGCATAGTCGCGGCAGGTCTCCACAATCATCGTGAGGTGGGCTGTAATATCTCCGTTGCGCCAGTCGGCATTACCCACCGACGACCTGATTTTCGAGATGTCCAACAGCTGGTTGATGAGCGTGAGCAGGCCCTTGCCCTGCCGCTCGATGATCCGTGCCTTGTCGCTCACTCCTTCTGCTTCGATGGCTTGCAAGTCGTGGCTCAGTCCCAGGATCACGGTGAGCGGCGTGCGGAACTCGTGGGTGATGTTGGTGAAGAAGTTCTCGCGCAGGGCCGACAGGCGTTTCAGCGCCAGATGGTTACGCCGATGAATGCGCTGGATGTAGAAGAAAGTCGCCAGCGCGCCTGTCAGCGCAAGCACCACCAAGGCGAAGATGGCATATCCTGTGTGACGTACCGCCCGTTCCTGTTCCAGCTTGTGCCGTGCCTCGTTCATCTCCCTCGCCTGCCGGTTGCGCTCGATGTTCAGGCTCGTGTTCTGGATGCGGTTCACCTTTTCCATGTTCAGCACACTGTCTTGCAGGACGGTAGCCTGCTCGTAGGAGGACAAGGCCGTACGGTAGTCGCCCGTCCGTTTATAGTGCTTGTAATATAAGGTATGGATTTCCGCCAGATGCTCCGGCGACTTGATGCGTTCGGCTATCGTTTTTGCCTTGCCCAGGTATTCCATCTCCTTTGCGTCGTTGCCGGTGGTGTGATAGATGTCCGCGAGGGCGATGAGCGAATTCAGCGCATGCCATTCGTCCTTCGAGGTTTGCATCATCCGGTAGGCGGTCTCATATTCCTCGGTCGCCTTGTCGTATTGCCTCGCTTTTTCGTAGAGAGAACCGAAATAGGTGTGGCAGAGCGAGATGCCGAGCGTGCTGCCCGCCTCCATATTCAATGCCATCGACTTGCGGTAATACGCCCAGGCCGAGTCCGTCTGTTCCCGATGCTCGAAGATGGAGCCGAGGTTGGCGTAGTTGATGGCCTGGCCCAAGGCGTTGTGCAGTTCCTGTTCGCCTTTCAATGCCATGCGCAGCACGCTGTCGGCACGTTCGTAGTTGCCCAGCGTCATGTAGATGTTGCCCAGTCCGTTGAGCGACACCACGCGATTCTTCCTTGCCACGGTGACCGTGTCGGCGCATTCCTCGCTCAGCTTCCACGCACGGTAGTGGTATTCCTGCGCCACGTCGAGCACTCCCATGCGGCGGTAGTCGGTGCCAATGTTGTTCAGCGCCTGTACCCATTCCAACGTGTCGCCGATGGCTTCAGCCTGCCGCAGTCCCTGGCTGTGGGTGCGCAGCGCCTCCTCGAAGCGGCTCTCGTTGCGCAAGACCTTGCCCCATTCCCTCAGGGCGATGACGCTGCCGAGCCGGTCGCCCTCGCCCTCCAGCCGCTTTTGCAGCAGGGCGAGCGAGTCGGTTCCACGGGTGGCGCGCACGATGCTGTCAGCCGCCCTGCGTTCGTCGGGGGTGGAAGCAGTTGGTTCCCTGCCGCATGAAACGAGCAGGAAAGAGATTGAAATAAAAGCCGCTAATTCGCTTAAGATCAATCGCTTGCATTTACCCCTCCCATAAATGTCAAAAAACTCATGACGGGGCTGTAAAGTGGCTTTAAGACCGTGTTTGTAGTACTGCATATAGGTAATGATTCAGGGTTGCTCATATTTTATTCTTCTTCGGTATTGGTTTGACCACCTTCATTGATTGTACCTCCTTTCGGGGTGGTCGGCAATGCGATGACACGCCATCGCTTGGGGTTGCTGTCCTTCACGATATACCCCTTCTCCGAGAGTGTCGTCAGTTGCTTCTGCACAGCCGAGGTGTTGATGCCCAACTGTGAGGACAACTCCGCGTTGGTGACTCTGGGATTGTCGGCAAGTATATGCAGCAAGCGCGGAGTACGGGGGCTTCGGAATGAGATGAGTCTGCCGTTGTACCACCATATACGGTCTGCGCTGCCCTCCACGAAGGCTATGTTCTGCATCAGTTCGCCGAAAAGCTGCTTTTCCATATATGCCGTAAAAGGCTTTATCTGTTCCAGCGTGGCGTTCGCGCCGTCCGAGGGGAAAGTCCCTACCTGCGCGTCGGCTGCGCTGAGCGCATTGAGATAGGTATGCTTGTCGCTGCTGCGGACGACGATCATCGGATACCGCTTGCGCAGCAGGATGAAGTTCACCAGCAAGCGGGCTATGCGTCCGTTGCCGTCTTCAAAAGGGTGTATGCGGATGTATCTGTAATGAAACAGCGAGGCGAGTTCGATGGGGGTGTATTCATCGGTGTCCGCCACACGGTTGTACCAGTCCACGAGGTCGTGCATGAAAGCCGGTGTCTCTTCGGGGGAGGCGTAGTCGAAACGCTCTCCCGTGGGAGTGATGACGGAGTTCGGGCGTGTCTTGTAGCAGCCTGCGTGTACCACATAACTGGTCTGTACGCCACCGGGCAACTGCCTGAACACCTCATAATCCTCCCGCAGCATCGTGCATTGCATGTTCCGTATGAAGCTCTCCGTCAAGGGATGGTCGCTCAATGCCTCCGTCTCCATCATCTTCAGGCATACGTTGTGCGCCTTCATCTCTTCCAAGTCCTTCATCTTGGCCGAGCCGACCACCTCGCCGAGCAGCAGCAGCACTTCCGTCTGTCCGTAGGTGAGCATGTTCCCCTCGATGTGGTTGCTGTTGAAGTTGAAGTCGAGCATGAACTTTCGCCGAAGCCGCCGCTCGTCTTCCGACGAGAGGGGCTGCAGCGACTGCCATTGCTGATAGAGTTCCTGTATCTGTCTCATGGGTCGGGATTTTGATGCCACAAAGTTACAAAAAGTTTGGGAATGACCCAAGAAAAAGACCACCTTTTTTTATCAGAATACCATCTAAGGTGGTAAGAGAAGTCTTACACCCCTGCCCGAAAAACCTTGTAGATTTGTCGTCGTTTTTCTTTTTGACGCTTCAAAACCATCAATTGTTAATATCTGCAAATATGTCAGTGCAATTCATTTGTAATCAGTGTGTTATGAGCATAAAATGTCCGATGGTGCAAGATGGGCTATATGCAGAATGTCCGATGGTGCAAGAATTTTGGCAGGATTTGCAAGGTCGGTTAGCCCCTTTCGTACTTAATTTTGCACTGTGAAAAGGAACAGAGACGGAATACGCTTCCCAACGGATGTAAACCGGCAACTGTTCAAATCATAAAAAGTATGAAACGGAAGAACGACAGCAACCCCAAACGGCATGGCAAGGAAGACTTAGGTTTTCTTGACGACCGCATGCAACTGCTCGAGACCGTTCGCGAGATGATCAACATCGAGCTGGAGCGGCGCGGAATGACCCCTGGGGGCGACCCTCACCCCGAGAACACTCCACCCGATGACAGGGGACGCAAGCCTCCCGACCCACCGCCGCGCCGAACATGGTGGCAGCGCATCGTGACTTTCTTAACAGGCTGCCTGCTGTAAATATATAAAGAATAGGACAACATACATTCATCAACCTTTTAATTTTTAATTCAAACTGAGTATGAACAAAAGACGAACGAAACCGCTCATCCCGCCGCTCAGCGGCAGATGGACAAGAGTAGGTCTCACGGCACTGCTCACCGCAGTCGTCGCCGTCGGCGCACAGGCGCAGACGAATGACGATGGGGCTGCGCAGCCACCACGAGACCAAAACAGCGAGCTGCGCACCCGCACCTGGAGCGTCTACGCCCAGGGCGGACTGTCGTGGGCAAGCGACGTGTGGTATCAGAACCTCGATGCCAAACGCAGTTACAAACAGTCGCCCGCCGTGGGCGGCGGCATCGACTTCACCATCCGCCCGTGGGTGCGTGTGGGTGCCGAGTATCTCTGGTCGCGCTACCGCCGTGAGCAGCGCTTCTCGACGCTCGACACCAAGACGATGCCCGTCAAGGTGTATGGCAACTACCTGATGAACTACCACAACGCCAAGCTGGGCGTAGGCTTCAACCTGATGGAGCTGTGGCCCCGCCGCCGCGCGCAGTGGCTGAACATTTGGGTGGGTACAGGCGTAGGCTACACCTTTGCCAAGGGCAACGAGTACGGCATCTACATCAGCAACACGCAGACGCAGGGCGGACAGACCACGCCCATTGGTGACGGTACGACCATCGGTAACGACTCGGAGATAACCATCACGGGTAACGTGCGCACGACGAACCGCCACGAGAAGTTCAACACGCTCTACGTTCCCGCCTCGCTCCACATCGAGGCCGACGTGAGCCGCCGCTTCACCGTCGGACTGAAAGGCGAGGCGGACTGGCTTCTCAATCGCAAGGACATCGCCCCGAAGAACCTCATTTTCGCCCTTGCCACCGTACGCTACAACTTCGTGGCGAGCCGTGCCAAGGTGCAGCGAGCCTACTACGAGGGCGAACTCTCCGCGCTCAACGACCGCGTGAACGCCCTGCAACGGGACGTGGCAACGGAAAAGGCACGTGCCGAACGCGAAGCGGCAGACCGCCAACGGGCAGAGCAGCAGCAGGCCGAACTGCAACGCCGCCTGACCGACTGTGAAGAGAGACAAGCAGAGTCTCCCGCCACGGTGCAGCCCTCGCACTTCGTGCAGTTTGCCCACAACAGCTCCTATATGAGCCGTGAGGAGGCCGAACACCTCAAAGCCTTTGCCCGCAGCGTGCGCGGCCATAGGCTCACCCTCGTGGCCGAGGCCAGTACGCCGGGTGCAGACGGCTACAACCAGCAGCTCTCCGAGCGTCGCCTGGCCCGTGTGGTAGAGGCACTCGTAAGGGAGGGCTTCGACAAGGCCGACCTGCACCCGCAGACAGCCATCGGTGAGCGCAACGGAAAGCCTGCCGCCGAAGGACGCAGGGTAACCATAAAGGTGGAAAAGCAAGCAACAACAAAGTAAACAACCCATTAAAATCATAGTAAGATGAAACGAATCAAATCCATTCTGCTTGCCATCGCCATGCTGTTGGCAGCACCCGCGTTCTTCACCTCGTGTCAGGAGGACGCACCCGAGATCAATTACACGATGAACGTATCGGTAATCAACGACTTCACCAAGGTGGTGGAGGCCATCAACAACGGCTTCCTGAAGAACGAGGAAGCAATAAAGAAGCTCACCGAGGCCATCGACCGTATGAACGCCGACCAGCAGACCAAGCTGCAGGCCGTCATTGACGTACTCAACTCCGTGAACGCCACGCTCGAGACCAAGCTCACAGCCATCGAGGCAGCGATGAAGGCGCAGACTCTCACTCTCGAGAGCAAGCTCACCCTCTTGGAGACCGCCATCAAGAACCAGACCCTCAAGCAGGAGGAACTGGCAGGCAAGCTCATCACCGCCATCGAAAACCTGCAAGGCGATATGCAGGAGAAGATAGCAGCCATCGCCGAGGCCATCAACAATGTGAACACCACGCTCCAGAGCAAGCTCGCCCTCATCGAGGCGGCCATCAAGGCGCAGACCCTCTCGCTCGAGGCAAAGATCGCCCTCATCGAAGCCGCCATCAAGGCGTTGCCCGACTACAGCTCGCAACTCGCTGCCATCCAGACGGCCATCGAGAACCTGCCAGACTACGGCGACAAGATCGCTGCCATCGAAGCCGCCATCAAGGCGATGCCGAACTACAACGACAAGTTCGACGCCGTGGTTGCCGCCCTCAATGCGATGAAGGCGCAAATCGAGGCGCTCGGCACGGGGCAGGCCGACATCGTTACGGCGATCAACAACACGACAGCCGCCATCAACAGCCTCATCGCTGCCGTGAACAGTGGCAACGCCGATACAGCCGCAGCCCTCGCGCAGATTATCCAGAAGCTTGAGGAACTGAAAGAGAAGATTGGCAACGGAGGCGGAGGTAGTGAAACTCCTGTAAACTTCTATTCTATCACGCTGAACAACATCAAATCAAAAGAAAACAAAATGATAGAAGAGCATTGGGTTAGGGAGGATGATTTAGCAGCAGGTAAAATCTTTGTCTATAAAACCGACCAAAATCGCTATGGCAAGATGGAGATGATTGGTGCTAATACCACAGAGAGGCCGTATGGAGTGATATTCAAAATCTATACTTACAATGACGATGGAAGTGTTTACAAAAGTGATGAGTATGTAAAATTAGAAGAAGGTGAATATCTCGACCTTGATGAAATTAAAGTTTTCTCTCTTGCAGATCCTTTCCAGGGTGAAGACATAGCGATTACCCCTGTTTCGCGATACTTCCATTGGGGCGGCGGATCTAACTACAATGTTAAGATGGCTTTCTACGGTTGGTAGGAGTTCCTTTATATGAGCGATTCTCTCTCCCGCCCACAGAGCGGCGGGAGGAGAGATATAAACAATAACTAAATGTTTCACTATTATTGGTGTCCGGTAAACAAATTATAGCGATAAATTATGTCTTTTCGCCGTCCCGGCAAATGCCGGCAGGCTTTCCGGGCTTTCGGAAGACATCAAGACATAACAGGTGTTAAATGCCGAAGTTCGGCAAGCGCCAAAGCAAAACAGGTGTTAAATGCCGGAGTTCGGCAAGCGCCAAAGCAAAACAGATGTTAAATACCGAAGTTCGGCAAGCGCCAAAGCAAAACAGGTGTTAAATGCCGAAGTTCGGCAAATGTCAAAACAAAACAGATGTTAAATGCCGGAGTTCGGCAAACGCCACGGCAAATGCCGGCGACCTTTCCCGACGCGTGGAACACACCAAACCAAAAGAAAAGGAATGTTTTTAGTAAGGGTTGCTATTGGGGGCAAAAAGTAAGCCACTACCGGCTATATATGCCTGTAGTGTCGATAAATAAAGGATTGCAGAACTGTCTATCGGTTTTTACCGGACAGCAATATTTCACTATTAAAACTAAAAGCAATGGAAACAAAAAACAGCAAGAGACGACCGAAGCTTATGGTTGTCAACAAAAAAGCGGTAGCGAACATCGGAATGGACACCGTCCGTAATTTCTCACGCTACAACAGGATTACGAAGGATGCCATCGGCAAGCGAATCATAGAGATGGCAGGAAAAGTCGGCCACCTTGGTCCCGACGGGGTATATGCTTTCGACCCTGAGCATGTCTGCGGTTCAGTGCCGATTAGCGTGCGGTTGCGCGAGAAATTCAGGCGCATCATCATTATTTTCGTCAGTGGTGGAATTATCATCATAGAAATCTCTGATCCGTTCCCCATGGGGCCGAATCCCGTTGCGTCCCTGGCAGGAATGAACGATCTGAAATTCACCCACAGCGTAAAGAACGGAGACATGCGGACCATCCACATGGAGAGAGGCGGCAAGATGATAGGGAAAATCGAAATCATTGCCGACAAGCCCAAGGTTGGAGATATTCATCGGCGATAGGCTGACTATAAAGACCTCTCCTCCCGTCCACGGAGGCGGGAGGGGAGATAAGAAGACTAACTCTAAGAAAACTATACATAGCTGCAAACGCCCAGGCCCTCGACACGGCGTTGCTCTGAAAGGAGATTCAGCAGGGGGGCACTTTATTACATGGTAAAAATAAATCGAATCACCGTATTATCGACCGCCATGGTGCTGGTCCTTGCTTTGGCCACACCTGCCCGGGCGCAGTTTGGCGGCATTCTGAAGAAAGCCAAAGACGCAGTGAAAGAGAAAGCGAAGGAAAAGGTTGAGGAAGCCAAAGAAAAGGTGGTGAACAAGGCTGCTAACGCTATTGACAACATTGCAGAAAAAGACAAGGACAAGGCTGCAGACAAGGCTGCGGACAAAACAGCAGGCAACACGGAGGAGTCTGTAGATACGTATTTCTTCATCAACGGCAGCAACCTGAGCAAGAGCGGCCAGTACAACAAGCTCATCAGCCTTTACAAGCAGAACTTCAAGCCTTCGAAAGAGGCACTGACCCACGAGCCGTTTGCTAGCGACGAGAGCGTGCCGAGCGGCTTCTCGAAGTCGTACAAGCAGATGTATGCCGCCTACGAGCACCTCGACCCGAAGCTCTTCCCGTTGCAGCCCTACTACAAGTATCCCACCTTCTATGCCCTTGGCAAAGACCAGCTTATTTATCCGCTGGCCTACTATCTCGACATGATCAAGATGTTTCTCACTGCCCCGATGGGCTATGAGGGCTATGAGAAACTGGGCATCGTGGGCTACAATGCAACGAAGAACCCAGAACTCGTTTCGGCCGACGGACAGAAACTGGCCATGCAGGTAGACGAGCTGTTTCGCTATCCCATGGCGGCACGCTTCTTTGCCGACCCCAATTGCAAGAACTCGGTATGGGCACTGGGCATGCTGCTTGCCTACGAAAGCACCCGCGTAACGGCGGTGAAAGAGTATGCCGTGAAGGGCAGTACGGGCGTTGCCGACGCGAAGGCAGGCTTGATGTTTCCCTATGCCACCGGGGTGTCGCCGTACGACCGCGAGGTGCTGATGCGTGATGTGGCGTGTGTGGCAGTAGACATTAACCTCATTGCTGCAACCGTGAACGATTTCTATGGAATGATTGAAACCTCGAAAGAGCCGCATCTGAAGGTGCTGTATATGCTTGCCGGCAACGAAATGTACAAGCACATACTGACCAAGCACAAGGACTACGAACGCAACAAGAGCAAGTTCAACACGCAGCTGATGGCTTACACCCGATACAACAACACGCCCGAATACACAGAGATAGTCAATGCGGCAGTGGTGACGCCCGAACCTCCCACAATGGTCCTGAAGGCAGGAGCGATGGACAGGCAGCTGAACGCACAGGTGCTGAGCATAGCCAAGCAGAAGGTGCCGGGCACGCTCCGCGTGGTGGTTATCAACGAAGCGTGGAAGGTTCACTACAACGGCACTGTACCTACCGATCGCGCTGTGCGGGCATGGGTGGTTTACCGCAACAAGAAGGGCAAGCTCGAAGCCCATGACCACAGCTTCTGTCAGGACTATCAGGGCGGCGGCAAGTATGGGGCAATGCGCTATAAGGGCGTGGGTTTGCAGACGGTATATGTAAAACAGTGACGAAGCCGAAATAGCATCAGCCATCGAGGGGGCGGAAACGCAACAAACAAAGCAACGCCTTCGGTACCTCACTCGTGGGGTGCGACGATACCCCACGAGTGACCTGCCGTACGCTTGAGGAATACTACCATATTAATGCCAACACTT
>ERZ772940.656-NODE-656-length-14685-cov-31.5718_pt1 | contig 14685 bp, 9 predicted proteins | sample MGYA00511682_ERZ772940 | MGnify/ENA primary metagenome ERZ772940 (study PRJEB29015, sample SAMEA2737922) | human oral metagenome | biome: human oral; feature: human-associated habitat; material: dental | place: China | collected 2031 ... | reverse complement strand
CGCGCACCCTGGACCCCGACCTCAACGAGGTCAGCTCCACCTCCACGAAGGTGGCTCGCACCCCGATCGACTCGGCCACCGCCACCTCCCTGTCCTCCCTCATGCAGGAGGCCGTGGCCACCGGCACGGGCACGAGCGCCCAGGTCTCCGGGGTCCAGGTCGCCGGCAAGACCGGTACCGCCGAGACCGGCTCGGACAACGGCCCCACCACCTGGTTCGTGGGCTTCGCCGGCACCGACATCAACAAGCCTGAGATTGCCCTGGCCGTCGTGCTCGACGGCAATACGGAGACCGAGGACGGCGCCACCGGCGGCACGGTGGCCGGACCCGTCGCCGCCAAGGTCATCGATGCGGCGGTGAACCAGTGAAACCTGTTGCCGGGCTCCAGCTCCAGGGCCGCTACGAGCTGGTCGAGCAGATCGCTCTGGGCGGCATGGGCCAGGTGTGGCGAGCCACCGACCTGCGTTCGGGCCGGGCGGTGGCCGCCAAGATCCTGCGCCCCGAGCTGACCGGCGACGAGATCTTCCTGTCCCGCCTGCGCGCGGAGGCCAAGAACTCGAAGGGCCTGCGCCACCCGAACCTCGCCGTCGTCCTGGACTCCGGGGAGAAGGACGGCACCGGCTGGCTCATCATGGAGCTCGTCCAGGGGCGCGCCCTGTCCGACATCATCGCCGAGAAGGGGACCCTGTCACCCGCCGAGATCCTGCCGGTCCTGGCGCAGGTCGCCCGCGCCCTCCAGGTCGTCCACGACTCCGGCGTCGTCCACCGGGACGTCAAGCCCTCCAACATCCTCATCAACCGCGAGGGCCTGGCCAAGCTCACCGACTTCGGTATCTCCACCGGCATCAACCAGCGCCCGCTGACGGCCTCCGGCATGGTGATGGGCACCGCCCAGTACCTCGCCCCCGAGCAGGCCATGGGCAATATGGCCACCCCGGCCGGGGACCTCTACGGGCTGGGCATCATCGCCTACGAGGCCCTGGTGGGGCGGCGCCCCTTCAGCGGAGCCACCCAGGTCGATATCGCCTTCGCGCACGTCAACGAGGAGGTGCCCGCCCTCCCCGACACCGTCCCACCTCAGGTCCAGGCCATCATCCTCAAGCTGCTCGCCAAGAAGCCCTCCGACCGGCCGCACTCCGCCCGCGAGGTGGCCCGCGCCCTGGACCGGGCGGTGGTGAACCTGCCCACGGATACGTGGGATCCCCGTGAGGCGCTCAGCTGGGAGTCCACCGGCCGCCGTGGCCCGCAGACCCGCGAGCTGCCCCAGCCCGCCGCCGTGCGTCCCGGCCGTCACGCAGCCGAGAATCCGACGCCGTCGCGCACCGCCCGGCACGCCTCAGGACACTCTTTCCTCGGCCTCAACCTGCTGACGCTGAGGGTCATCATCCCGGTCCTGACGCTCATCGCCCTGCACAGCACGGGTACGCTTGCCCATGCGCATCAGGTCATGCCAGCCTTGATGCTGAGCATCCCTGTCAAGGAGGTACTGTGACCAGTCAGTTCCCCCAGGTCCTCGCGGGCCGTTACGAGATCCGCGACCTCATCGGACGTGGTGGTATGGCAGAGGTGCACCTCGGCTACGACACTCGCCTGTCACGGGTCGTGGCCATCAAGCTGCTGCGTTCGGACATCGCCGGCGACCCCACCTTCCAGGCCCGCTTCCGCCGGGAGGCCCAGTCCGCGGCGGCACTCAACCACCCCGCCGTCGTCGCCGTCTACGACTCCGGGGAGGAGGAGCTCCTCCAGCCCGGTGGCGCCAGCCGCACCGTCCCCTACATCGTCATGGAGTACATCGAGGGGCACACGGTGCGTGAGCTCCTCAGTGAGGGCGAGGCCGTCCCGATCGCGGAGGCGGTGGAGATCGTCTCCGGGGTCCTGGACGCCCTGGAGTACTCCCACCGGGTGGGGATCGTCCACCGTGACATCAAGCCCGGAAACATCATGCTGACCTCCACCGGCGCGGTGAAGGTCATGGACTTCGGCATCGCGCGGGCCATTGAGGACTCCGCCTCCACGGTCACCCAGACCCACACGGTGGTGGGCACCGCCCAGTACCTCTCCCCGGAGCAGGCCCGCGGCGAGTCCGTGGACGCCCGCTCAGACCTGTACTCCACCGGGTGTCTTCTCTACGAGCTGCTCACCGGCCAGCCGCCTTTCCAGGGCGACTCCGCCGTGGCCATCGCCTACCAGCACGTGCGGGAGATCCCCAAGCGCCCCTCGTCGCTGGCGGCCGATGTGCCCGAGTCCCTGGACCGGGTGATCCTCAAGTCCCTGGCCAAGAGCCGCGAGGACCGTTACCAGGACGCCGCCCACATGCGCGCCGACCTGCAGGCGGCCGCCCGGGGCCTGTCCGTGGCCGCGCCGGCCGCCGACTCCTGGTCCCCGGCCACCTCGGTCATGGCCTCACCGGCCACCGAGCCGGTTCAGCCCACCTCCACCTTCGCCCAGGTGGCCTCCGAGCCCTCTCCGGCGTCCACGGTCAAGGAGAGCGAGGAGCCCGAGAAGCAGTCCAAGAGCCACGCCTGGATCTGGGTCCTCGTGTTCCTGCTGTTCGTGGCGCTGGCCGTCGTCGCCGGACGGTGGGCCTCCGGGGCCTTCGACAACGTACCCACTCCGACGCCGAGCCCGACCATCAGCAAGGTGGAGGTCCCCGACACCAAGGGGCAGGACGAGGAATCGGCCAGGAAGACCATTGAGGGCGCCGGCCTGAAGTTCGCCAAGGACGAGGTCGCCAACGAGGAGGTCAGCGCAGGCCTGGCCGTCTCCTCCGACCCGGGCAACGGCACGAAGGTCGAGCCGGGCTCCACCGTCACCGTGCACTTCTCCACCGGATCGGCCATGGTCAAGGTTCCCGACCTGTCCGGCAAGACCCAGGAGGACGCCCGCAAGGCCCTCAAGGACGCCGGGCTCGAGGGCGGAAACACCTCCCAGGAGGACTCCGCCACGGTCGCGAAGGACCGGGTCATTTACACCAACCCGCAGGCGGGGAACTCCGTTGCGCGCGGTACCACGGTCGACCTGGTGCTCTCCACCGGCAATACCTCCGTTCCCGACGTCTCCGGCCAGGACGAGGCCACGGCGAAGAAGACCATCGAGGACGCCGGCCTGCAGTTCAAGAAGGGCAACGACGTCTCCAGCGACGTCGAGCGCGGCAAGGCCGTCTCCTCCAACCCGGCCGCGGGCTCCAGCGTCTCTTCGGGAGACACGATCACCGTGAGCTTCTCCAGCGGCGCGGCCACGCCGGCACCAGCGCCGAACTCGCCTACCCCAGGAGATCCCAACGCCACCACCATGCCGGACGTGAACGGGAAGGACTCCAAGGCCGTAAAGTCCGATCTTGAAGATCGAGGTTTCAAGGTCAGGATCGAGAAGCAAAAGTCCGACGATCCACAAGTTCAACCTGGAATGGTGATCAGTTCCAACCCGCAGCAAGGTCAGCAGATCAGTCCCGACAAGGAGATCATTCTGTACGTCGCCAAGTAGTTGCCGCGGCACCAAACCCCTTGGTCCCCACAACGTGGTGACTGGCGCCTCAGTCTTTCCTGGCCTGGGACACCGGCCGCATCCTTTCGACGGGGCCGTGTTGTAACGATCAACGTCAGCCCGGAGACGCGGCCGGCCCTGCTCTCGTCGGGATGCAATCCGCTGTCGCCGTCCTGCCACGCCTCGCGCGCGAACAGCCGACCCTGGGATCCGTCGCCAGCGCACCCCACGCCCACCCGTCACTCCGTGTGTGCGGACAGCTGCCCCAGGTTTCCGTCGCAAAGGCGCCCTGCCGTCCTCCTACCGCTCCGTATGCACGGGCGACCGAGCCCGCGCGTCGTCGAAAACGAGCCTCAAACAGCGAGTACGGCCCTTCGGCTACAGACCGCGCGCTTTCAGGTGCGTCGTCGAGCGTCTGGGCACCCGTATTCAGCAGGCTCTCGCTACCGACGGGGACATTCCACGCGGCCGGGTGCGTGTCGTCCCGGGCTGGGGCATTCGACGCCGGCCGGGACAGCAAGCCCGTCCCCGAACGCGCAGGATGTCCCCGCACAGGCGCCAGAAGCGGCCAGGCAGGCTCTCGCCACCGGCCCTCACCGATCGGGGGTGGGCCGCCCCTATCCCAGCAGCCCTGCGCGCTCGGCGAGGACCGCCAGGTGCACCCGGTTACGGGCACCGACCCGCTCCTGCGCACTGCGCAGGTGGGCCTTGACGGTCGAGACCGAAATGTACAGCCGGTTCGCGATCTCCTCAGTGGTCAGCCCCTCGGCGGCCGCCGCAATGACCTCAAGCTCACGTCGACTGAGCCCTGCCGCTGCCTGCCGGGCCTGAGCCACCGCGTGCTGACGCTCCTGAGAGCGAACGTCATAAGCCGCAGTCGTCGGTGTCGTCGGCTGGCAACGCACGTATCGCAGCAGCTCAGCAAGTGCCCCCGGCGAGAGCACCGACTCACCCGCCATGACCCGACGCAACCCGGCATGGAGCTCCTCGGAGGCGGAGTACTTGAGCAGGTAGCCCACAGCACCGGCCTCAATAACGCGCACGACGGCGTCGTCGACGTCCCAGGTCGTCAGCGCCACGACGTGGGGGTGGCGCGGTGCGTCACAGATCTGGCGTGTGGCCTCGATCCCGTCCATGACGGGCATACCCAGGTCCATAAGCACGATATCGGCCTCGATACGGCCCACCACGTCGATCGCCTCACGGCCGTCACCGGCCTCGGCGACCACGACATAGTCCTCGCGCGGCCGCAGGAGCGGCTTGATGGCGGCGCGGGTCAGTGGGTCGTCGTCGACGAGGATGACACGGACCGGGCAGGCCGGTGCGGGGGACGCGGACCGGGAGGCCGAGGAGGCCGGGGCGGCGGAGGGATCGGGCACGGAGCCCAGCCTAGGTGCGTGCGCCCACACAATCACCATCCCAACGGCCCAGGCCCCGAGTGGCGCAGGCCGGTGAACTGCGCGCCGCCCGGTATCTCCCAGCCGGGCTGTTCAGATACTGGTTGGCGGCCACTCAGCGGCCGGTACGGGGTGACTCCGCCGAGCGCCAGGGCAGGTGCGCGTTCACGACGAACCTGCCCTGACCGTCGGGGCCGGCGTGGAACGTGCCGCCGCAGATCGCCGCCCGTTGGGCCATGCCGCGCAGGCCCGAGCCGCCCTGGGGGTCACCGACGACGACTCCGGGTCCTGACGCTGCGCCTCGGTCAGCGCCCGCGGCCTGCGGCGCCTCACCAGCCTCTGCGTCGTCAGCCTCCGGCTCGGTCCGAGAGATCCGGTTGGAGCAGGTGATGTCGATACCGGTGTCCGGGCCGCCCTCGACGCGCAGCTGGACACTCGTACCGGGCGAGTGCTTGCGGGCGTTGGTCAGGGACTCCTGGACGATCCGGTAGACGGCGCGCGAGAGCACCTCGTCGGCCTGCGCAGCGCGGTCGAGGTAGATCGAGGAGCTGAGCGGCTGGCGGGCGGCAAGGACCCCGTCGACCACCTCTCTGAGGTCCTCCAGGCGCGGGGCGGGCTCGACCGCCCCCACTGGCTCACGCAGCACGGCGAGCAGGGAACGCAGGTCCCGCATGGCGCCCTGGGCCTCCTGCCGCACGCGCTGGGCGGCGGCCCGCGGATCATCCTCACCGACGGCGTCGGCTGAGTCCGGGGCCTGCGAGCCCTCTGGGGCATTCGCGTTCTCTGACGTCTCCAGCACGCCTTGTTCCAGGGCGGCGGCGTGGAGGGCGAGCAGCGACAGGCGGTGGCCGAGTCCGTCATGCACCTCGCGAGCCACCCGCTCACGCTCGGCCTGCAGGCTGACGGTGTCCGCCAACCGGGTGGAGGTCCGGGTCTGCTCCTGGGCGGTGCGCTCGGCCTGGGCTGAGGCGTCGGCCGCCTCCTGGGCGCGGCGTCGGGCCTTCTTCTCCCCGTCACGCGCGCGCAGCCACAGTCCGACGGCGACCGGCAGGGACATGGCCACCACCGCGAGAAACAGTACCTGCGGCACCGACACATGGGTCACGGCATGGGGATCAGGGGAGGAGGAGTTGATGACGCCGATCATCGAGTTCCCGGTGGAGCCCTGGCTCGCGTCTCGGAAGAGCGCCGTCAGGGTGCCGACGGCGAGCAGCGCACCCGTGGCCCACGGGACAGGGTCGCGCAGGGACCGGGCCCGGCGCACCACGGTGGTGAAGGCGATGAGTCCCACCGTGGTGTCCAGGTAGACCCCGATGCCCGCGAGCGCCGAGGCAACCGTGATCGCCACCGGCCAGCGCCGGCGCAGGAAGACCGCCGCGAGGAGCGCTAGCCCTACCAGAAACCCTGCGACATCAAGGACTGGGTTGCTTGTCTTAAGAGCCTGCTCATGACTGAGGTGGTATCCCAGTGCGCACATGGAGGCGAGCAGGCACAGGGCGAACAGACCCAGGGACCGCAGGATCGTCAGGGTGACGCGCAGGGCACGGCGTTGCGACGGGGACAGGGACCCCGTGAACGACGGAGCCGGTCTTACAGGCGTGTACGGCGCAGGACTGGCGGGAGCCGCAGTCATCGGGGGGCGGAGGCGCGGCCCCGGCGCCGCAGGAGTACCGGGAGCAGCGGGGTATGAGGGATGCGGGGCGAGTCCCGCGTACCCCTGGTACCCCGGATATCCCGGATAGGCGGGGTAGGGGTAGGCCCGTGGGCTCGGCGGGTATGGCAGGGCCCGCGCCCCGAAGGGAGGCGCAGTGGGCTCAGTCCGACCGCCCCCAGGGCCACCGCTCCAGCCCGACACGGGTGGCGTGCCGGGTGCAGGAGTGGGCGGGTAGGTGGGGACTGACATGTGCTCACTGTAGAACCGGGCACTGACACGCATGATCGCCCGATAGGACACGATTCGGGCGCTAGGGCGCGGGAGGCATCGTCCTTTTGGACAGTCGCGATGAGTGCCCTTTCGGATGGCCGCCTCGGACTCATCGGTCGATGTGCGCACCGCACGGCCGGGGCCATCGTTGTTCCCGTCAGCTGATCCCGTCAGCTCCGGTGACGACTCACACCGTGATGGGCACTGCCGCATCCCGCTCAGTGCCTCACCTCCCGCATCTCGAAGGACCCATCATGACCAGCCCCGTCAACCCAGTCCCGTCCTCGCCCGCCGGTGTCCCCACCGGTGTCCCCGCCGCGGGCTTCCCCGCCCCGGCCGCAGGCATGGGCATGCCCGCCCCCGAGCCGAAGCGCTCCTGGTTCGCCCGACACAAGATCCTCACCGGTATCGGCGCCTTCGTCGCCGTCGGCATGATCGCCTCCGCACTCAACGGTGGTGGGGGCTCGGGCGACTCGAGCACTGCCACCGCCACCCCGCCCTCCGTCCAGTCGATAGCCAGTGCGCCCGCTCAGGAGACCGCCGGCCAGGACTCCGCAGCCGCGCCCAGCCCGCAGCAGCAGGAGCCGGCAAAGGACGGCGATAAGTCGGACTCCGGGTTGAGCTTCCCCGGGAAGCAGAGCAGCGACGTCGTCGGAAACGCCGGTGACACGATCGACGACGGCGGCATCAAGGTCAGTGCCACGCCCGTGGCCGCGGGCGACGCCACCCTGGGCCCCACCGCCTGCTCGACCATCACGATCACCAACGGCTCCAAGAACACCCTGGACGTCAACGCCCTGGACTTCACCTTGCAGGACCCGGCCGGGGCGATCAGCAACAGCGGCTTCCTGGGGTCGAGCAACCACCTGTCCTCCTCCAAGCTCATCGCGGGCGGCTCGGTCAGCGGCGATGTCTGCTTCGATGCCGACGTGTCGGCCGGAGGACAGTACGTGCTCCTTTACAAGCCCACACTCTCGCTGTTCGGGCACCGCCGGGCCTGGATCAACAACCTCTGACATCCCACGGGGCCCGCAGGTGCATCTGGCACGTGCGGGCCCCACTGGCCGCAGGACGGGCAAGGCTCGACACACATTCTGTTGACACTTATGGTGGTGAACTGTCATCAGATTGTCCCGGGGTGTCAGAAATGGATCATGCAGCCGCCACTGCCTCATGGATGAGGTGACCGAGGGACTCGGGCGCCGACAGACTCCCACGGACGTGTGACAGGACGTCGCCACGCCGCGCCCGGCTCACGTTGCGAATGTGGGAGCGGTCCCCGAGGAACGGCCGACCTCAGGAGTCGGGGCGCACCCCGCCATCCTCCTGTCACTCCTTGCACACAGTCAGGTGAGCCGCACGTCGTCGAGAACGCACCTGAGACTGCGAGTACGGCCTCCGCGGGTGCTGTGCTGTCTCCTCACTTGAGAGACATGTGAGCGTCATGGCTTCTGAGACGTTCGGTGGCCTCGACGCAACACTCGCTTCGGCCCGAGTCCCGCCTTGGGGCGGTCTGCTGCACGAGGGTGGGGATCTACTGGCCGGGGGTTGTGCGTACTGTACGAGCCCCCGGCCCCCATTCAGTACACCCGACGCTCGTGCAGTGGTGCCCCGCCCTCGTGGAGTGGGCACGGGGCGGAGGGTGGGATCGAGTCCGCGGTGCCTTGGCGGCGAAGTCGGCCGCGTAGGCCGCCGTCGCGTTCGTACCTTATGCCACGCGTTCGGGGGTTCAGGGTACGAACCGGTGACCTACCCTACGAACGCGAGGCGCTCACCCAAGGGTGAGCCCCGGGGACCCCGGCTCAGATGCAGCGCGCGGACAGCACGCCGTCGATCGCGCGCAGCTCCTCAAGGACCTTGGGCTCGATCTCACCCTCGACGTCGACCAGCATCACCGCCAGCTCGCCGCGCGACTTGTTGAGCAGGTTGGCGATGTTCTGCCCGTGCTGGGCCACGATCGTGGAGACCTGGCCGACCATGTTGGGCACGTTGCGGTTGACGATGACGAGCCGGTGCGTGCCCTCCTGGCGCGCCATGACGGCCTCAGGGAAGTTCACCGAGTTGTGGACCTGCCCGTCCTCGAGGAAGCCGCGCAGGGAGTCCACCGCCATCATGGCGCAGTTGCGCTCGGCCTCCTTGGTGGAGGCGCCCAGGTGCGGCAGGGAGATGCACTTGGGGTGCTTGTGGACCTTCGTGGAGGGGAAGTCGCACACGTAGCCGCCCAGCGCGCCCTCGTCGAGGGCGGCCACGACGGCGTCGGTGTCCACGATCTCGGCCCGCGCGAAGTTGAGCAGCACCGCGGTCTCCTTCATGAGGGCCAGGCGCTGGGTGCTCACCAGCCCGCGGGTGGCGGGGATGAGGGGCACGTGGACGGTGAGGATGTCGGCGCGGCGGAAGACCTCCTCCATGGAGTCGGCCCGCTCGACCTCGGCGCTCAGGTGCCAGGCGTGCTCCACGGAGATGCCCGGGTCGAAGCCGACGACGTTGAGCCCCAGCCCCAGGGCGGCGTTGGCCACCTGCACGCCGATGGCTCCCAGCCCGATGATGCCGAGCGTGCGGCCGGGCAGCTCGAATCCGACGAACTGCTTCTTGCCGGCCTCGACGGCCTTGGCGATCTCGGCGTCGTCGCCCTCAAGGGTGTGGGCGAAGCGGGCCGCCGGGATGAGGTTGCGCGAGGCGATGAACAGGCCCGCCAGGACCAGCTCCTTGACGGCGTTGGCGTTGGCGCCGGGGGTGTTGAACACGGGCACGCCGCGCTCGGTGAGCGCCTCAACCGGGATGTTGTTCGTGCCAGCGCCGGCGCGGGCCACGGCCAGGACCGAGTCCTCGATGGGGGTGTCGTGGAGCTTGGCCGAGCGCACCAGGAGGGCGTCGGGCTCCTCCACGGAGCCGCCGACCTCGTAGAGCTCGTCGGGCAGGCGGGACAGGCCGGCCCCGGAGATGGCGTTGAGGGTACGGATGCGGAACTTGTGGTCAACGCTGCTGGTGGTCACGGAACTACTTTCTGCAGAGCGGTCCGGGTGGGGAAGAGGTTGTGACGGGCGGCCGGGCTCACGGGCCGGTGGTCGGGCCCGCAGGCCGGCCGGGACTGCCGGGACGGCAAGCCGGTGGGCGCTCAGGCCCGGGCGGCGAAGTCGGTCATGTAGTCGATGAGGGCGCGCACGCCCTCGATCGGCATGGCGTTGTAGATGGAGGCGCGCATGCCGCCCACGGAGCGGTGGCCCTTGAGGTTGGTGAGCCCGGCGGCCTGGGCGCCGGCCAGGAAGTCGGCGTCGCGGGCGGGGTCGGCCAGGGTGAAGGGCACGTTCATCCAGGACCGCGAGCGCTCCTGAACCGGGTTGGCGTAGAAGTCGGAGGAGTCGATGTAGCCGTAGAGAAGCTCGGCCTTGGCGCGGTTGCGCTCGGCCATTGCCTCCAGGCCGCCGCCGTCCTCGATCCAGTGGCCGATGAGCCCCAGCAGGTAGATGGCGAAGGTGGGGGGCGTGTTGAGCATGGAGTCGGCGTCGGCCATCTTCTGGTAGTCCAGGATGGTGGGGGTCACCGGGCGGGCCCGCCCCAGCAGGTCCTCGCGCACGATGACGACGGCCAGGCCCGAGGGCCCCATGTTCTTCTGGGCGCCGGCGTAGATGAGGCCGTAGCGGGAGACGTCGATGGGCCGCGAGAGGATCGTGGAGGAGAAGTCGGCCACGAGCGGGACCTCGCCGGCCTCGGGCACGTAGTCGAACTCGACGCCGCCGATGGTCTCGTTGGGCGTGTAGTGCAGGTAGCGGGCCGCCTCGGGCACCGTGAAGGAGCCGGGCTCGGGGGTGGTGGTGTAGGAGGAGGCGGCCTCGTCGGCGGGCACGACGACGTCGAGCTCGTAGGCGCCGGCCTGCTTGATGGCCTTGGCGGACCACTGGCCGGTGTTGAGGTAGGCGACCGTGTCACCGGGGGCGGTCAGGTTGAGGGGGATGCCGGCGAACTGGGCGCTGGCCCCGCCCTGGAGGAAGAGCACACGGTAGTTGTCAGGGACGGACAGGAGGCGGCGCAGGGTGGCTTCGGCGTCGGCCGCGCAGGCCACGAAGTCGGCCCCGCGGTGGGAGACCTCCAGGATGGACATTCCCGATCCGCCCCAGCTGGTGAGCTCGGAGGCGGCCTGCTCGAGGACGGGCAGGGGGAGCTGGGCAGGACCGGCGGAAAAATTGAAGACGCGCACGGAGTCATCATGGCCGCTTATGCGCGCGGCGGCAATCTCGTCCCGCATGGCGACGACGCCTCTCATTGCGTCCCGCCCCGGAAGGCCTCGTCGATCCCCTCGACACGTTCTGCCTGGCCGACGCCACCCGCCGACGTCGGACCGCAGCCGGAACGAGGCGCAGCGCGGCACGAAATTCTCATGTCCGCCAAAAGTACGAGTGACACAGACCCTCCACCCCGTCAACTGGGCACGTTGTCAGCGATAGCACAGGTGGACCGCTCAACTGGCCGGTAGGGTTTACCCACACCCAAATCCCTACCTGACAAGTTTTTATGATCGATTCACAGCACGACGAGACCACTTCTGCAGCAGCTTCCGGTTCCAAGCCGAGGGCCGCGCAGCAATCGCACGGCCCAGGTTCTGATCGCACGCCCTCCCTGGGACGCCAAATGCTCGACCGGCTCCGCAGGGGGCGCAAGCCGCGCTTGGGCGCCGTCCTCGTGGCGCTCGTCGCCGTGGTGTCCCTGGCCACCGGGTTCCGGGCCTGCAACTGCAACCGGGCCTGGACGGAGGTCTCCGCGGCGGCCACGCCGGAGGCCAACCCGCTCAAGGGCATGATGCCCTTCGCGCCGTCGGACGCCTCCCACTCGCCGGCGCTTCAGGACAACGCCCCGCCCTACACGATGGAGTGGCTGACGCTGCCGGTCAGCGACGTCGTCACCGGGCCCGACTCGTACTCCTGGGACAAGCTCGATGCGCACCTCAACGCCATCGCCTCGCGCGGGCACCAGGCGGTGCTGCGCTTCTACGTCGACTACCCCGGGCGCCCCAGCGGCATACCGGCCTACCTGCTGAGCTCCCACGCGGTGGCGACCCACGAGTACACGTTCAACGGCAACGCGCCGGGCCAGTCGCTGGCGCCGGACTACAACGACCCCGAGATGATGTCGATGCTCACCGGCTTCATCTCCGCCCTGGGCCAGCAGTACGACGGCGACCCGCGCCTGGCCTTCATCACCCACGGCCTGGTGGGCTTCTGGGGAGAGGGGCACACCTACCCGATGAACGGCAAGGTCTCCGGGGAGAACCCCTCCGGCGAGAACTGGATGCCGTCGACGGCCAACCAGAACACCCTCGTCGACACCTGGGACGGAGCCTTCCAGGTGACGCCGACGCTGGCGCGCTACCCGTCCGCGGAGACGGTCAAGCGCGGGGTCGGCTACCACGACGACTCCTTCGGCTACGCGACGATGGACACCGCCGACTGGCACTTCCTACCGCAGCTGAAGCAGGCCAAGGCGGACCAGGCCTGGCAGCAGCACCCGATCGGCGGCGAGGTCTACCCGGGCATCCAGGAGTGCTCCGTGCGCAACCCGGGCAGCTGCATGGCCTCGGGCTCCAACGGAGGAACGGTGGACATCAACGCCTCCATCAAGGCCACGCACGCGAGCTGGCTGGTGGACAACTGGGCCTTCACCACGACGCTCAACAGCTCCGAGCGCGAGCGGACCGTGCAGGCCTCCGCCGAGACCGGCTACGACCTGGCGGTGGCGCGCTGGCGGATGCGCAACGGCAAGGTCGAGGTGCAGATCGCCAACAACGGGGTGGCGCCCTTCTACTACAACTGGAACGTGGAGGCGGTGGCCATCAACACCTCCAACGGCATGGAGGTCGGGCGCACCACGCTCAGCGGCGACCTGCGCAAGATCGCGGTCGGCAAGACCCAGACCTTCTCCGGGCAGCTCCCGGCGGACCCGGCTGGACAAAACACGATCCTGGTGCGCGTGGTCAACCCGCTGGAGTCGGGTCAGCCGCTGCGCTTCTCCAGCGCCGGCCAGGACCAGACGCTTCCCGGCTACCTCACCCTGGGCCGCACCCCCACCAAGTAGGCCGGGGCCCGACGGCGGAGTCCTGACGGAATGCCGGTGGGTCCTGGCGGGGCCCGGCTCGGAGCCGGCCGAGAGCCGGCCGCCCCGGGCCGGGTCTGGGTGGCCGCCTGAGGCGCCGTCATTCCCCGGTCGTCCTCCGCTCATCCTCTGTACTGTGGTCCCATGCATGAGGATCGGATTGTGGGCAGTCTCCTGGGGCTGGCAGTGGGCGACGCCCTGGGTACCACCGTCGAGTTCCAGGCCCGTGACTCCTTCTCGCCGGTCACCGACATGGTGGGTGGCGGGGTGTTCCGTCTGGCGCCCGGGCAGTGGACTGACGACACGTCCATGGCGCTGTGCATCGCTGCGAGCCTGGTCGAGACCGGGGCCTACGATCCCCGCGACCAGCTGGCCCGGTTCCTCCGCTGGTACCGCGACGGGTACCTCAGCAGCACGGGCCGGTGCTTCGACATCGGCAACCAGACCCTCACCGCCCTGGGGGAGTTCGAGGCCACCGGCGAGCCCTACCGCACGGCGGCCGGTGGGATGAGCGCGGGCAACGGGTCTCTGATGCGCCTGGCACCGGTCGCGATGGCTTTCTGCGACGACGTCGAGACTGCGGGGCGGCTCTGCGCCGACAGCTCGCGTACCACCCATCCCGCCGTCGAGTGCGTCGAGGCGTGCGGGGCCTACGGCCAGCTGATCGCGGCCGCTATCCAGGGGGCTGCGCACGCACAGCTGCATGCGCTGGCCGCCGACCTGGCCGGGCAGGTGACCAGCCCCGAGCTGGCGGCGATCCTGAGTGGCTCCTACCGGGTCAAGGAGCGCGAGGACATCTCGTCGTCGGGCTACGTCCTGCACAGCCTGGAGGCGGCGCTGTGGGCCCTCGCCCGCACCGACACCTTCCTTGACGGGGCGCTGCTGGCCGTGAACCTGGGCGACGACGCCGACACCGTCGGGGCCATCTACGGGCAGCTGGCGGGGGCGCTGTACGGGCGCAGCGGCATCCCGGAGGGCTGGCTGGCCCGTCTCCACGACGCCAGGATGATCGAGGACCTGGCGGCGGGGATCGCGGGGCGGGTCGGAACCTTCGAGGTCGCGGCCGGCTGAGGAGCGGCCGCTGACAGCGGTCTGGCGGGGCGTCAGTGTCCACAACGCTGACATTAACGCCACTCCGATGCGACAATCCAAGAAAGAACCGCGGAATTCCAACGATTTCCGCTAGGCACCTCGACGGCGGGACCGCTAATGTCAGCGCTGTGGACACTGAGCTGCTGACGTGCCCGACTCCGCGAGGTCGGGCGGGGCCTTAGCGGCCGGGCGCCCTCACCCCAGGGGGACGCGCAGCTAGTAGCCGACCTGGAAGCGTAGGTGGGTCCGGGCGCCTCACCCCAGGGGCCGGCCCCGCCTTCCGCCGGCCTGACCTCTGACCGGGCCCTTTGTGGTTGCCGCCTGGTTCCCGCGCAGCCTCCCGGCGGTGGCTCGACGTCGGCGCTAGCCCGCCCCGCCTCCAGCCGGTCCACTCCACGAGGGTGGGGATCTACTGGCCGAAGGTTGTGCGTACTGCACGAGCCCCCGACCCCCGCGGAGTAGCCCCAACCCTCTTCCAGTAGCACCCGACCCTCGTGCAGTAGGCGCCCTGGGCAGCTGACCGGGCCCGAGCGCAAAACGACCACCAACCGGTATCTCCTGTGCTGGCATGGAGATGACTTGCGGAGCCTCAAGAGAGCGATGCACACGCACCAAGGCGACCAAACAGATCATGAAAAGGCGACCAAACAGGCTCTTCGTGTTTGAGGGTGTAGTAAGTAGGGCCTATTGATCTGTTTGGTGGGG
>ERZ772940.654-NODE-654-length-14752-cov-3.0662_pt1 | contig 14752 bp, 12 predicted proteins | sample MGYA00511682_ERZ772940 | MGnify/ENA primary metagenome ERZ772940 (study PRJEB29015, sample SAMEA2737922) | human oral metagenome | biome: human oral; feature: human-associated habitat; material: dental | place: China | collected 2031 ... | reverse complement strand
AACACAGAGTAAGCAGTTTCAGCTGACGCTGGCTGCTCGATTAATGCATTTTGTGTATCCTCTTGAACCGATTGATTGGAACGTGCCGAGTTACCGGCAAGCGGATCCGTATTTGGATGCACTTGCGCAAATTGAAAAAAATGTTTATCCGCAAAATCTTGGCCGATCAGTATTTTGGGATGCGGTTATTCCGACAATCATTTTGACAAAAGAAATTGGAATACAGGAGTATGTCGGTTCATTGGAGAATCGTTTAATGCTGGCAAGGAATTTTAATCCAGCTTCTGTACTGCCTTCCTATCTTTTAGGACTTTTGTATGAACAGCTTGGTAAGCTTTCCGATGCGGAGAATTATTATCAAACGGCATGGAAACAAGATGATAGTTGTTATCCTGCCGGTATGCGTCTTGCTTATTTGTCGATGCTTCATAATGATATCGAGACAGCGTACGTAATTGCTGAGAAACTGTATAGCCGTTATCCTAAAGCAGTAACGGTTCAATTGCTACTTGCGGAAACATATCTCGAAAGAGGCGATTTTGAAAAGGCAAATAACTTTATTTCTGCAGTTCTCGAAAGGACTGAGGATTTTGGCCATGCTTTTTTTTTACGAGTTCGACTTCATATAGAAAAAAAAGAGTATTTAACTGCAAATGCTTTGCTGGATGAATTTGCTAAGCATAATAAGGTGGATAAAGATTATCTGCTTCTGCGGAGTCGTGTTTTACTTGAGTGGAGTAGAAATATTGCCGAAGCAAAACAATGTCTGGAACGAGCTGCTTCATTGTATCCCCAAGCTGCGGATGTTCTCCTTGCATGTGCAAATTTTTGCTTTGAAACAAAAAATACCGTTAAGGGAAAATCGACTAACGATTTTATCGATATACTTTTAAAGCAAAACTCGCATAATATTCTTGCGATTCGACTTTTGCTAAAGGAAGATATAGCTGAAAAGCGTTGGGAGAGTGCATTTGAACGTGCACAATATCTATACAGCAATAATCCTTCGGAAGAAGATATTGTCCTTTATACTCGTGTTTGTGCGGGAATGAATAATTGGGAGAAAGCTGTACATACCGCGCAAGTTACCTATAATGCTGCTTTTCCCAAGCGGCCTTCAGACGAAATTATTACATTATATTTGCAGGCACTTTACGGTGCGCAAAGATACGGTACGCTTAGGCAAGTTATCAACCGACATCTTCCTGATGCTCGTTCTGCTTTGAAGTCGATTTTAATTTATTATCAGTCTTTACTTGAATCTAATGATGAAGAGAAGCTTTCGCTTTTGCGATCGAGTCTTTTATCGGATCCGCGCAGTTCTTTAACATTGTTTGCGTTGTATGAATGGTATTTTAAACATAAAGATTATCGGAAAGCATATTATTATTTGCAGCAAGTTATTGCTCTTGAGCCCTACAATAAGACTTATCTTCAGCTTTCTGAAAAATTGGAAAGGCTTCAATAAAATTGTACGTGCATTGGCGTCACCGTTTGTTAGTTCTTGTTAGCGATGAATTGATTTTAGCGGTTGAAAAGGGAGCAAAGCAACATACTTCGACGCTGATCGTGAAGGTATTAAATTCTCCGCACGAATAAAAAAAGCCTAAAATAAACTGTTCAGTCTATTTTAGGCTTTAGCCATCTCCTAGGGGAATTGAACCCCTGTTGTCGGGATGAAAACCCGATGTCCTAACCACTAGACGAAGGAGACATTAGTATTCTGTTGTATAACAACGAAGTATATATATACCGGAAAAGCGCATTATTGTCAAGTGGTAAGTTTAAAACTGTTGACAGTGGTAAGTTTAAAACCTGTCAAGTTTTAAAGTTTATTCGGTAAAACGAATATTCACCTTCCCTATACCGGCCTTAATTCGGATAGTATGTGAAGCCGCACGGTCGTTTTCTTTAATCATATTCCCCATCAATCCGCTGCCGCTTGTGCCGTTTACTAATACCGAACCGATACCGGAGGTAATATCGATTGAATAATCATCTTTTTTACCGCTTATACGCATGTCTATTTCGCCGATCCCGGCCTTGATATCAAGGCTCTTAAAAATCTTGCCGTCAAAGGACGTTTCACCGACACCGGTGTTCATCACCGTATCCGTAAAGCTGCAATTACGGAAGACCGTTTCACCGACGCCTGTTTGGATGTTCACATTTGAGGCGATGATATTTTTGACATCTACTTCGCCGGCTCCGGTGTTCAATTTAAACCGTTGATTTGCAGTAAAACCGTCAAGCATCAGTAAGCCTGCTCCGATGTTGATGTCAGCGGTATCAAAGAGCATATTTTGAGGAATTTTGACTGTGATTACAATTTTAGTACGTCCTATATCATGGCTCCATCCAAAAAACCAATTCCATTTACGCTCCTTTTCCGTGCTGATCATCAAGGTATTCCCCTCAACTTGCACTGAAGCTTTCATTTTTTTTGTGTTATTCATGATGCTGTAGGTAACGGATTGCTTATCGTGTGGTTGAATTTTCAGCGTGACATAGTCAACATCCACTGTAAGTCGGCTTAAGGCAGATGTATTTGCAGCTAGCTGTGTTTCATGCGTATCAGCCGATAGGGCACTACTTGTATTTTCGTTATCCATACTCAATTTCTCCTTGTCTATACACCACTTCTCATCGGAATATCCATTGTAGTAGAAGGTCTTTTTAACGCTACCGCCCATCAGTATTCCAATGATGATGAGTAATCCTCCGATACCGATAATTGTAAATGCCGTCCTTATTCTTCTTTTCATCGATATATCCTAAATACCTCATATCCTCAACACTTTAAAATAAGAATGCTAAACCGCTGAAAAATAATCCTGCCAATAGGAGCGGAATGCCGCACAAAATCGTAATAATGAGTGTAATGCTAAAGATGAGGAGTTTAAATGAAAACTTGAGCAAACCTCCTGCGATGGCAAATACTAATCCGCCTATTCCGAACACCGTAAACAAAAGACATAAAATAATGAGTGCCAGCATGTCTTTCCCTATTGATCCGTATCGTTTGTGTCTTTTCGGACATATTCATATTCAAGCGGTTCTTCTTTTTTAATAGGCATTACCAATGCGCAGATAATATAGCAGAGAATGCCGCTCCCGAAAAAAAGGGTCGCTAGAATCCACAACAACCGGATAACGGTTGAGTCGATATCAAAGTATTCGGCAATACCGCCGCATACACCGCAGATTTTCTTATCGCTTTCGCTTCGATAGAGTTTCTTTTTCATATAGTCCTCCAATGTGTGTGGTTTTGAGAATCACTAAAAGTTCACTTGAGCTTTTGGCAATGCTCGTTCATCTATTTATTTGATTTGTTCTTAATATGCTTCCCAATACCGGCAATTAAGGCGCTGATGCCGTAAAATATCAGAAGTGCAAAACCTACAAGAATTAATGCACTGCCGAACAGTAATAAGGCTGTGGCAGAACCGAAAAACAAGCTGCCGACTCCTTTGATAAAAATTGCACCGGCGGCAATCACCAAGGCAAAGACAACCACAAAGCCGACAAATCCAAGCGCTACGATGGTTACCACTGCGGCGATGATAAGCGGTACCGCAACAGGCGCGGCGCAAATCGCCAATATGGTAAACCAAAAAGCGCGCCAGCCGCTTTTAGTAGAGGCTCGGGCTTTTTTTGCTTCTTTTACGGCATAATCGGATAAAATTTTTGAAGCAACATGTGCGGGGCTTCTCAGTTCCCGTATTACCTCTTGTTCATTTTGACTGCCGGCCTCGTCAAAGTATTCTTCATAATATTGCAACGCAGCCTGTAAATCTGCTTTTGGCAGTCGGTGCAGCCGCGCTGCAAGCTCGGCCATAAATTCTTTACGGGTCATGAACGCTGTGCTCCTTTAAAAATCTTTTCGATCAATTCCTTGTAAGACTTCCATTCGTCGCAGTATAAGCTCTGCTGCCTTTTTCCGGCAGGTGTTATACGATAGTATTTTCTATTGCGTCCATCAATGGGCATATCATAGGTTTCTAAAAAGCCCGCAGTTTGCAGCCGTTTTAATACCGGATACAGGGTTGATTCGGAGATGGACATGACGTCCTTTACATCCTGTGTCAATTTATAGCCGTAGGAGTCTTCATTACTCAAGAGGGCAAGCACGCAGGCTTCAAGCAATCCTGAGTTAATTGAAAAAAGCACTTTTACCTCCTGAGGTTTATATTTCTAAATATACGCAACCATTTATGGAAAAATCTAACCAAGTTGTTAGAGATACTCTCATCTTAGGTTGCAACTTTTATAATATTATTCATAATATAATATGTTGTCAAGTATAATATTTAAGAAAATACTACGATTGGCCGTTACACTCTCCTCATGGCAACCGCACTGGAAATATGCTAAACAGGTTTCCTCGTTTGTGCGAAATTTTAAGCAAAATTTCGCACAGTTTATTTTAGGAGAAGGATAAACGCATCAGATGAATAAATCCAATTCCGTAGAATAAAGAGGTTGTGAGACCATTTGAACCGCAAAGAGGTTCAACTCTGGTTGAACGGCCTCTTTATTCTGCGGGACTGTTAAAAAATAAACTGATGTGTTTATCCTAACTTTTCGGTCTATTAAAAGTTTCTTAAATGATATATACTTCTAACCGATAATTAAATGCGATGATGTGTATAAAAAAGATTTTTGCAGTGCTGTTTTGTTTCTCGAGCGTTTTGGCCGTCTCCTTTACCGACCCTGCGGTGTTTGAATTGGGAGGAAAGCATGGCTGGGGAATGCTGCAGTATACTGAAAATATACAGATGTGTCCGGGAAAATACGGGAATCCCGGTATCTCACTCAGTAGCAGTGTGCCTAAGATAACGCAGGAAACCGATCTTTATCTCAACTTTGATTCCCCGTCTATTATAGAAGAAACGAGTTCATATACGGTTGCCTCGTCAAACATGCGTTTTGCGGGGGCTGAGCAGGCAAAGCTCGGCGCCGGCGCTGCAGTATGCAGTCCTCATGTAAAAACAGCAGGCTTGGTTTTAAAACCTCAGGTCGGATCTTTTTTCGCAGGCGAAGGTTCTGCAGGCTCGTTTACGATTGAATTTTGGGTAGCGCCTGCGGTTACCGAAAGCGGCAGCGTTATTCTGCAATGGTATTCGGCATATTTTGAAAAAGAGCGCTTAACCGATCAGCATATTATTGCACAAATTATTCAAAATAAACTGCAATGGGATTTCTTTAATATTTGGCAGGATAAATACAATAACGGTATTTCTATTCAGTTGAAAGGACGCACCAATTTAATTCCTTCTCAATGGTCGCATCATCTGATTACGTATGATGAAGAAATCGGTCTTTTGGAGTACAGGATGAACGGTCATACGGAGAATATCGTCTACATTACCGAAAACGGACGGGAGAGTGATGCCGTCCTTTTATCAAAATTGGGACATACGGCAGACCTTTCAATCGGTGTACATTATTCGGGCATGCTGGATGAAATGAAGATAACTAAACGGTTTATTGAACAGCCGACTTTTGCCGAACAAACGGCATTGTTTGACCGGTACCATCTTAATGGAGGCCGTTTTGAATCTTTGATTATCGATTCAGGTGGTTCAATGTCGCAAGCAAAGAAGCTTACCGTTTCTGTAGATACTCCGATGCAAACGGATGCGGTATTCTTTATTCGATTCGGCGAAAATCGCTATGCGTGGACGGCTTCGGAGCCCGCATGGAAACCGGTACGCAGCGGACAGACTATTACAGGCATGCAAGGACGCTTCTTCCAGGTCGCCGGTAATCTGTATCCGGATGCGGAAGGCCAAAAAACACCGGTTGTGCATTCCATCAATCTGGAATATGAAAAAGATTCCGAACCACTTCCGCCTGCACGCTTGTTTGCGGCGCCGAAAGACGGGAGTATCGAGTTGTCATGGACACCGTCGATTGATTTTGATGTAAAAGGTTATATGGTATATTATGGAGAACGCCGTGGGGAATATTTTTCGGCAGGCTCACCGCTTAATGTCGGTAAAGTCCTTTCCTATCGTATACCAAACTTGGATAACGGTAAAATTTATTTTTTTGCAGTTGCAGCGTATGACGATGAAGAAGGTATACGGGTGGGTTCCTTTTCTCAAGAAGTATGGGCAAGACCGCGGCAGGAATAGCGGTTTAGAGGAATTATGTCGGAATCACTTGATTTTGTCTTTGAGCGCGCAAATTCAGCGTTAATTACTCAAGACTTTGAATATGCCGAACGGTTGTTAACTAATGTGTTGAAAAAACATCCTGATATATTGCCGTCCGACAGGGAAAAAATTGAAAATTTATTGGCACGTATCTATGGGGATGAAGGCGATCTTGAACGATCGTTAGAAGCATATCTTCGTTTATATGAACGAGAACCCGATAATATTGAGTTAATGTTGCATCTCGGCCGTATTTATCGGCATTTGGAACGCTATGACGACGCTCTTAAAATATTAGAAAAAGCAAAAGATATCGGCGGCGACACTGATGAGGTGTTGTATAGCTTTGCAAAAACCTATAAGCGGATGCATAACTATGATAAGGCTGTTGACTATTTTTCCCGCGCAATCGAGATTAAACCCGACCATGCTCACGCTTATGATCGGCTTGGTAATTTGTATGTTTTGATCGGTGAAACGGATAAAGCAATTGAAGTATATAAAAAAGGTCTGCAGGTAGACTCTAATCATCCCTATTTAAATTTTCATCTTGCCGGATTATTGCGCCAACAAAAACGGTATGAAGAAGCTATTGTGTATTATAATTCAGCTCTTCGTATTAATCCTGCGTGGGATGAGGTTTTAGCGGGCATTGCCGCTGCGTATTTGCAGTTGGATAAACTTGACGATGCGTTGAATACTTATCGTTCTTTACTTCGTGTGACCGGTGAAAGTGCGCCTTTGTATACCCAACTTGGTTTCCTTTTTGAAAAGAAACAGCTTCAACAAGAAGCCGAACAATATTATTACGATGCGTTAGCGATTGATTCCGGTTATGCTCCGGCGGCATTTGCGCTAACCCGACTTTTGGAAAAGAAGCAACGCTATAACGAAGCTCTTCCGGTATTGCTTGCAGCAGAGATTGCTCCGGTAAATGCCGAAAATCATGCCCTGCGGCTTAAAGCTATCCAAATGTGCATGTATGCTAAAGATTATGCAAAAGCTCATGAACTTTTCGGACGGTTGGATGCGGAACATAGCAATAGCCTCGATGCGCTTAAATTGCGGGGTCAATTGTATGCCCTTACGGGAGAGGTCGAACAAGCTGAAGCTACGTTTAAACAAATATTAAAAACCGCCCCTGCTGCAATAGAGTTTCGTCAAGAACTTGCGGAGCAATATTTGCTGGCGCATAAATATGAAGAAGCAAAGGAACAGCTTAAACTCTTTTTACGACAAAGGCCGGATGATATTTATGCGCTGATGGCATTAGGAAAAGCTGAAGAGTTGCTGAATAATCCTCAGGCTGCCTATCAAGAATATCAAAAAGTGCTTGAATTAAAGCCGGACGCCATCGAAGCTCGCTCCGCTCTTTCACGGCTGTTTCAAAAATGGGGCAACACGTTAGAGGCGTTAAAAACTGCAAACGAAATCCTCAATTTACAAAGCGGATCCGAAACGGATGAACATGAACAAGATATGGCCGCCTCGCTTGATCTCTATGAACAGGCAGCAGAAAACTATATCGCCGATCCTTTATTGACTAAAAATCTTGAACAATTAAAACCCGACGATTCGCCTCTTTATATCTCTCCGGCTGAGTTGAATCCGGAACCGCAACAAAAAATTCCTTCATTGCAGGATATGGTAATGCCCGAACGAGAGCTGCCTTTTGAAATGCTTATTGAGGGTACGGAAGAGGTTCAAGAGCTTCCGCCGGAAAAAGACGAGAGCGCTATAGGGACTATGCAGTTGAACGAGAGCCAACAAATTGGTGTATCCGATCAACCGGCATTTTCGACGTATTCGAATGCTGCACCGATGTCTTATGGCAGCCCTGTCGGTAGTTCCGGCGACATAGTGTCCGATGCATCACCGGAAAATATTGCCGTATCGCAGATTGGGAACGATGCGCCGATCGATCAAGTCCACACAGCCGACAGTAGCGTTTTTACCGACCCTGTAAATGAACTATATCTTAATCCTGAGAATGTGGAAACTAACGCAGCCCCCGGTATGGACGGGGAGGCTCAAAAAAATGCACAGGCATTGCATAAACGGCAGAATCTGCTTCGAGATGATGCGATGCAGGAAAGGCTAAAAGGGCTGGACACTTATGGCACGACTATAGGATTCTTGCAGGATGTTATTTCGGATATCGATAAGCAGCTTGATGAAAATCGATATGCCCAGGCTGTAGAGGTTTTAGCAGAAAAGATCGCCGAAAACCTCAGTCGTAAAATCCCGATGCAAAGAGAAATCCTGCAAGAAGAGCATACACAGCAGGAACCGGATACCGCTCTGCTGCCTGAACAATCGGATGAAGCTGTTGATATATCGAATGAGGAGCACGTACCGATTAACGATACTGCCCAGGTGCATGAGAATGTACGGGTGGATGATGATAACATTCAAGTTATCGAAACACAAGAAGAAGCTGTCCTCGGTAACGAAAAAAATAAAATCTCTGAACCTGAAATCGACAATAATCCGGTTGAAGAGATTGTGGACAAGGCTCTCGATGGAGCGGCAACGGAAGAAATCAATAAAGACGAATCGCTAAACGGTCAATCTCCTGCTGCTCAAGAAAACGACAGTGAAATTATTGTTGATAGTGATGAAGATCTGTTTCCTGAAGATATAGCGAATGATGATGTAATTGAATCTGAATCGAGTGAGAATCAAACTCCATTTATTCTTGATCAGGAACAGCAAAATCTCTTATGGTGTCATGCAAAACATCAAGTTAAGGGCTCTCCTTCATTTGAACAGTATCTTAATACAACTGATCCCGAACAGCTTGCACAGCTATTCTTATACTTGCGTGATTTGTTTGCCTATTTGCCGCAGGGGGAACTTGAGATTTTCCTTAACAGCAGTGAAAGAATACAAATCTACTATATCATCGCCCGACTATCAGGCGAATTAGGATTAAAAGAACGTGCAAATCTTATTCAGCAGGCGTGTACCGTTGTGAACGCGCAGTCACCGTATAACGATATGGCAGTATTTAAATTATTAAGTTATTTACGCGATTTAAGTATTGCCTTACCGGATCAGGAGTTGGGAACAAGGGTGAGGCAAGAACTGGAACAGCTGATGGCAAATATGTCGTCGGTTTTGCCTGATTTATAGTTAGCTAAAAAATGCCGCATAAGCGTATATAAATTTATAGGATTTCAAGGAGAAAAAAATGGAATTAAATAAGTATATTGATCATACTTTATTAAAGCCGAATGCCGTAGAGACGGAAATTATTGCATTGTGTAAGGAAGCGAAAGAATATCATTTCGCTTCGGTTTGTGTAAATCCTTGTAATGTTGCGCTGGTAAAGAAAGAACTTGCAGGTTCCGATGTAATGACATGCAGCGTTATCGGTTTTCCGTTTGGAACACAGACAACCGAAGTAAAATGTGCCGAAACCGATCGAGCTTTAAAAGACGGCGCTGACGAAATCGATATGGTAATCAATATTGGAAAACTGCTGGAAGGCAATACCACGTATGTCGAAAAAGAAATTGCCAAACTTGCATCAATCTGTCATGCAAAAAAGGCTCACTTAAAGGTAATTGTAGAAACATGCTATTTATCCGAAAAAGATATTGCAAATGTCTGCACTGCGGTTGAACAAGCGGGCGCTGATTTTATTAAAACTTCTACCGGATACGGTTCACGCGGAGCGTCGCTTGAGGATATTACTTTATTTAAAAAATACCTCAAAAAAGACACAAAGATTAAGGCGTCCGGAGGTATTCGCAGCCGTGAAGATGCGCTTAAGTATATAGAGGCGGGGTGCTCAAGGATTGGTACCAGCAGCGGCATCAAAATAATTAATGGATAAATGATGCGCCGATAATGGGCATTTCGCTGTATAATACGGAACGAGTTTCAACATTCAAGATTTTCCGATATTTACCGATATTTATATTGTCGGCTTGTCGGAATATGCATGTCGGATATCACTAAAGGTGCAAAAAGGGTTTAGAATGAAAGATATTGAGTATTTAAAATCTCGACCAAAGTCGGACACGCATAATCATCTCAATTTGAGCATGAGGTATGAACGTTATAAGCATTGGTCTGGTGTGTACATTCCAAATTTTCCTCGTAAGATGTCCGGCCTCGACGAAATGCATGAAGTAATCGGCGCTTATACTCGCCCTCGCTGTAAAACGCCAAAGGATGTAAAAGATCTCTTTGAAATGTCCATACAGGATGCGATTGCCGATAACGTCGTTTGGCTTGAAACATCAATTGATATCGGTTTTATAAAACATTACAACAACAATATTGACAAGTTCTTATCCGATGTTTCGAGGCTCGTATTAAAGTACAAAAAGCAGATCGAAATACGACCCGAAGTCGGTATCCCGAAAACACTTGACCGTGATTTTATTCGCACGTGGGTATACCCGCTTTTTGAAAGCGGGGTATTCAAGAATGTCGATTTATACGGCCCGGAGATTTTTGAAGGTATCGAGGATTTCGGTTATATCTTTAAACTGGCCGAAAAGCATAATATCAAAAAGAAAGCGCATATCGGAGAATTTTCGGATGCACAATCGGTTCGTAAATTCGTTGAATTTTTTGAATTAGATGAGGTACAGCATGGTATCGGAGCTGCCGCCGATGATTCGGTATTGAAGTTTTTGGCTGACCGAAAAATACGCTGTAATGTATGCCCGATGAGTAACGTGATGCTGAGCGCTGTTCCAAGTTTAAAAGAACATCCCATCAAAAAAATGATCGATGCGGGCATTCCGATAGGTCTTGGTACTGATGATTTGTTGTTCTTTGGCAAGACAAACAGCGATCAACTCTATGATATGTTGAAATGCGGGCTTATTACCGATGCTGATGCTGAGAAGCTGATGGCGGTGCGGGACTAGGTGATTCGGCCTCTGCGATTGTTCGGAGGATATAAGAACTAACCGCAAAAGTACACAGAACAACTCAAAATTAATCAGCAATTTTTAAAATCTTTCAAATTCCTCGCAATCGCTGTGATGGATGTCAGAAGTACCTTTCTTATTTTATAGCGACCATCAATACCATAATATCCGAAGGACGGATACCGGGGATTCTGCTTGCTTGTCCGATTGTTGCGGGCATTACCCGCTTTAAGCGTGCAAGTGATTCCGTCGAAAGCCCCGAAACCGCATCGTAGTTAAAATTCGGCGGGATGCGGCTCGTTTCCATCTTCTTCATTTTATCAATTCGTTTATCTTGCGCAATAATATAATGCTCATAGCGGATTTCCAGCTCCGCCGCATTTTTAATTGCCTCGGAATACTGTGCACTTGCGGGATCGCATCGGCAGATCAGCTCAAGCGGGATGAGCGGGTCGTGCAGCGCGTCGGCGAGGGATTTACCGAGATGACACTGCAACGCGGGCTCCGCTTCTACAACGTTGCCGGTAATTTTCAACTCCCGCCAGTGTTTGATAAGCTCGCCGCGCTGCACAAGTTTTTCCTGCAGGCGGGTAAAGGAGCTTTGTTTTTGCAAGCCGATGCGGTATGCCCGCTCGGTGAGCCGCTCGTCGGCGGTATCGTGCCGGAGCTTGAGTCGGTATTCGGCGCGGGCAGTGAACATCCGGTAGGGTTCATCGACCCCTTGCGTAATAAGGTCGTCGATCATTACGCCGATATAGGCTTCGTCGCGACGGAGTGTGAACGGTTCGTAGGCTGCCGGTTGTACGTTGCTGCAAGCTCGGGCATACAGCGTTGCGTTGATTCCGGCGATGAGGCCTTGACCGCCCGCTTCTTCATAGCCGGAGGTTCCGTTGATCTGCCCTGCGGTAAAAAGCCCCGCGATCCGGCGGGTTTGTAAGTCCGGCCTCAGCTGCAGCGGAGAGACAACCGCATAGTCAACCGCATACGCGGGGCGGGTAATCACGGCATCGGCAAAACCGGTGAGGGTACGGAGCATTTGATCCTGCACATCCTCCGGCAGCGATGAAGAAAAGCCGTTGATGTACAGCTCATCGCTCATCAGGCCTTCCGGTTCGATATACAGTTGGTGCCGCGTACGTTCGGGAAACTTTCGTACCTTGTCCTCGATGGAAGGGCAGTAGCGGGCGCCCGTCGCGTGAATTTTTCCCGAAAAAAGCGGCGAGCGGTGAAAGTTTTGCCGGATAACCTCGTGGGTATGCTCGTTGGTGTAGGAGACATAGCACACCGCTGAAGGGCGGAATATTTCCGCCGTGTCGAAGGAGAACGGGCGCATCACCGCATCCGCTTCCTGTATTTCCAGCTGAGAAAGATCGACGGATTTTCTCAGTACGCGGCAGGGGGTACCGGTTTTGAGCCTGCTCATGGTGAAGCCCTTGCGCGCAAGGGCGGTACCGAGTCCGATTGCCGCTTTTTCACCGAGGCGGCCTTCTTCCGCTTCGAATTCGCCGATGTAGATTTTCCCTTCCATAAAGGTTCCGGTGGTGAGTATCACCGCCCGTGCGGAAATCGTCCTGCCGCGCGCCGTCAGTACCGCCTGTACGCTGCCACCCTCCACAAGTCCGCTTTCCGCAGTCTGCGAGGAGATAACATCAACAACCGTATCTTGATAAATATGGAGATTTTTTTCTTTTTCGAGGGTGTACTGCGCAGTCTGCGCATATAAGAATTTATCCGCCTGAATGCGGGGTGATTGCACTGCCGGCCCGCGGCTTTTGTTGAGGAGGCGGTATTGAATCATACAAGCATCGGCGAGTTTTCCCATCTCGCCGCCGAGGGCGTCTATTTCCCGCACGATATTGCCTTTGGAAACGCCTCCAATCGAGGGGTTGCAGGACATCCTGCCGATAGTATCAACCGTTTGTGTAATAAGAAGGGTTTGTGCGCCCATCCGCGCGGCAGCGAGCGAGGCTTCGATGCCCGCGTGCCCTCCGCCGACGACAATCACGTCATAGTCCGAATAACGAAAATTCATAGCGGGTATTATAGCGAAACGGATGCAGTTCGTCTTTAGTATTTTATGCCATTGTAGGGATTAAATTATAACGCATACATTGCATTCTCTCCTCTTTGATTGTACAATAATATCATGCTGAACTGCCGTCCCGTATTCTCGCAGCACTATCCATTTTCGCCTGATATACATCCGTGTACATCAGGTGAAAACGAGTTTTGTGTGTGCACAAAACATCGCTAGTGTATGGAACCACCGCCATCCATGGCGGTACTGAAACACCTTTTGCAAATAGGTGGAGCAGATGCAAGAAGTTAGGCAAAAAAGTACCGCAGGCGTATCGGGTATACGTCGAGGACACTTTTTTGCCGTGCGACGCAGCAGATGCCCGCATATTTGCAAAAGAAGAGGTGATAAACATGCTGATAGCAGAATACGACTATGATACGGATATTGCTGTTCAGAGACGAGAAAGCCTCATGATTGGACTTCAGCAAGGTCTTGCCGAAGGAAAATCCCTTGGTCTTGCCGAAGGTTCCCGCCAAACAAAACTCGAAACCGCGCGGATATTAAAACAGCTCGGCGACTCTACACAAAAGATAGTTCAAGTAACCGGTCTTACCCCAGCAGAAGTCGAAGCAATAAAGTAATTGCCGTAATGTGATTACCCATTATTTTGACCTTGCTCTTTCGCGTTTTTGCTTGTACAATATACCTATGTCCAGTTGCAGCCCCATATTCCCGCAGCACTATTTGCCTCTCCCCAAAGCGAAAAAAACGCACAAGGTAGTTGACATACATAGCTTTGTCGGCATAATCACTCAGCAACTCAGCAACTCAGCAACTCAGCAACTCAGCAACTCAGCAACTCAGGCGTAAAGTCTGTCTGCGCCCTGAAAAACGGGCAGCTTTTTTTTCATAACCATCTTTCTTTTTTCTCATTAGCGATGTTTCGGGGTATGTCCGGAAATGGAATCGTTTGCGGACGTACCCTTGGGATAGACCGCACAACCGGTATCGGTTGTGGAACACATTTTTTAACTCTTTTTCGAATAGAGCTGGAAAGAGGAGGAGGGTATATCTATATGGTTTTAACAAATGCGGTAAAAGCTCGCAGTGGTTTCACGGTGAAAGACGATATGATTGCGTCTACAATTGTAGAGTGGGTGAATTTTTTAGGGCATTCCTGCAGAAGACAGCGACGTTCTTATTTTCACCATAAGTACAAAGATGTACAGTTTTGGTTTCCTAAAATGGAAGGAAGAGATGACAGGGATAACCGTATTTCAGCAGACGGTATGACAATAGAGGAAATGGATACGGCAACTAAAACCAATGATAGAAAGACAATACCGCATCTTGTCTTTGCCGGTTATCGCGGAAAAGAGGCGGGCAGCGCGCAGTATTACAAGTTTGTGGGCGTATTTAAATACAGTGCGCAAGATTCGCAAGACGGAGTAAAGCGTGTATATAAACGGATATCCGATCATTTGACATGGAAAAACGGCAATCCTGCTGATTTTGAGTGGTAGAACTTATGACCAATGGATGATTTGTGAAAGAGTTGGCCGCCTCTAAAAACTCGGTTAGATTTGCTTCGCATCCTTCGGAATAGAGGTGCCCAGTTGTTAATTAAACATTACAAATTACGAATTATTTAAAAGGAGTACAAAATGACAAAACATTTT
>ERZ772940.652-NODE-652-length-14766-cov-5.58521_pt1 | contig 14766 bp, 8 predicted proteins | sample MGYA00511682_ERZ772940 | MGnify/ENA primary metagenome ERZ772940 (study PRJEB29015, sample SAMEA2737922) | human oral metagenome | biome: human oral; feature: human-associated habitat; material: dental | place: China | collected 2031 ... | reverse complement strand
CATTAAAAGTGTTGTGCTCTACCAACTGAGCTAGCGAATCTTACCAAACTTCCTTTTCAAAAGCGTGTGCAAAGGTACTGTTTTTTTTCGATACAGCCAAATTATTCGCAAAATTTTTATTCATTTTTGTAAGTTTGCCGCTTTGCAGAACAGCTTATACTTGCGAACAAACAAGTATCAGAGCAATATGAAACACTGCGATACAGCTTTATTCTTGCGAACCCTCAGCACTTGTTTCCGTTTTCACTTCTTCCTCTTTTGTTACATAGCGTTTCCAGTAAGCAATGATGAGGGTTGTTAACGGCAAAGCAATTATCAAGCCTATGAAACCTAACAGTGCTCCCCACACAGAAAGCGAAAGCAGCAAGATTGCGGGGTTAAGGTTCATGGCTTTTCCCATTACCTTTGGTGTTACTACCAAGTCGCAAAGCAGTTGGACAATGGCAAATACAAGCGTTGCAGTTCCAAACACCACCCAGAAGTTCTGCCCTGTATCGGCAGCCTTGAGCAGCGACAGGAATGCCATCGGAATAAACGCCAATGCGTGCATATAGGGGATTAAAGTCAGCACACCAATCAATATGCCCATACCAATAGCAATTGGAAAGTCGATAATGGTAAACCCGATACAGAACAAAATACCCATAATGAGTGCCACCAAGCCTTGTCCGCGAATATAATTATTCAGCTCTGCTGCTACGTCTTGCATCAAGTCTGTCCAGAAAGGGCGATGCTTCTGTGGGAAAATCCTAATGAAGTTCTTAACCAGAAACTCGTAGTCGAGCAATATGAAGAATAGATACAACAACGTGATGAACGATGCTATGATGCTTATAACCACGCTTGCCGTCTGCCCCAAGAACGAGAATAACTTGGGTATGGAGTTCTTTACAGTTTCTGTAAACTCGGTACTGTTAAGGTAATGGCGTATCTGTGGTTCATATTCTTTTATCCAATCACGTACCATCGCTGTGATACTGTTGTTATGCGTAGTGCTTTGAACATACTTGTTTGCCACAACACTGAGTTTGTCTGCCTGGTCTATCATTGGCGGAACAATGGTGTAGACAACGCCAGTAATAACCGCTACCACCAGCAACATTGTAATAATGACGGCTATTGCACGTATCTTGACTTTCAGCTTGTACTGCACAAACTTCACGACGGGGTCGAGCAGGTAGGCAAGAAACCACGCTACGAAGAATGGCAGCAATACGTGGCTAAGATAATTTACAACATAAAGCACGGCAAATACCAAAACCGCTACCAAGAACCAGCGTATGAATTTGTCGAAAGTAATCTTCTCATCAAACATATTTTCTTCTTTATTAAGTTATCTGAATAAATCTTTTCAAGGATTGGACTGCTTCCGCTGCGTCTCCTCTGCCAATGCTTTTTGGTAGCATTCTCTGCACAAGGGCTCGTATTCCATCTGTTCGCCGAGCATTACACGGTGGTCGTTGTCTACCAAACGATGGCTCGCATAGGCGAGTGCGCCGCACTTCACGCAGATGGCGTGCACCTTTGTAACTTGGTCGGCAACAGCACAAAGAGCAGGAATAGGTCCAAACGGCACACCTTTAAAGTCCATATCAAGTCCTGCTACGATTACTCTGACACCATTGTTTGCCAATTGGTTGCAAATATCAACAAGTCCTTCGTCCAAGAATTGCGCCTCATCGATGCCGACAACTTCTATATCGGAAGCCAGCAGCAATATGTTTCCCGATGAATTAATAGGCGTAGAACGAATGGCGTTTTGGTCGTGGCTCACTACATCTTCTTCCGAATAGCGCACGTCGATGGCAGGTTTGAATATCTCAACCTTCTGTTTTGCAAATTTAGCACGCTTCATTCTGCGGATTAGTTCTTCGGTTTTGCCAGAGAACATGCTACCGCAAATAACTTCAATGCGTCCCTGGCGGCGTCTTTCGCCATTTAAATTGTCTATTGCTACCATAATTGTTGCAAATATAGATAAATTATCCGATAAATCGATATTCGTGTTTCTGAAAGGTTGTTAAACGAAAGTTTCCAAGAATTTTACTGTTCCCGACACGCTCAATGTTTGCGTTGTAGCCGGCAAAAGCACGGTTTCGCCTGCTCGCAGTTGCGTTTCGGCATCGCCAGTGCTAAGCGTGCACTCACCAGACAACGCTATCAGCACGACAAACGAGTCGAGTTCGCTGTAATCGAGCAGCATTGGCTCGTCGAGGTCGTAAACCGATGTCGTGAAATGGGGGCACTGTGCCAACTCCACACCTTCGTTCTTGCGGGCTTTGTACTTTGTCCGATAATCGTTCTCAACGCTATAATCAATACATTCCGCTGCGGCTTCGGTATGCAATTGCCGATAATTTCCGTCTTTATCTTTGCGCTTAAAATCGTAAATACGGTAGGTTACGTCGCTCGTCTCTTGTATTTCAGCCAAGAAAGTGCCCGCTCCTATAGAGTGAATGCGCCCTGCTGGCAGATAAAAGACATCGCCCTCGCCCACTCTATATTCGCACAGTGCGTCGGTAATGGTGTCGTTTTCCACCATCGCCTTGTATTCTTCGGGGGTAATGGCACGTTTTAGTCCACTCAATAAGGTTGCATCAGGCGCACTTTCCATAACATACCACATCTCCGTCTTACCACGCTTCAGACCTTTTGCCTTTGCTTGTTCGTCGTTGGGGTGTACTTGTATGGACAGTTGCTTGCTGGCATCTATGAACTTTATGAGCAGCGGAAACTCGTTGCCGAAACGCTCATAGTTCTCTTTTCCCACAAGGTCGCCCTTCAGCAAAGCCACCAAGTCGTTGAGTTTCATACCTTCGTATTGTCCGTTGGCAACAATGCTCTCGTTGTCTTTCACGCCAGACACCTCCCAACTCTCGCCTACTTGTTCCATTTCAGCATCGAGTTGCTTGAAAGGTATTATCTTATTGCCGCCCCACAAGACTTGTTTCAATATAGGGCGAAACTTTATTATTTCCATTCTTTAATAGGTTATTCTTCGTTTATCAGTAAGGTGCAAAGATACAACTTTTACACAAAAAAATCATAATAAACGAGTAGAAACATTGTATATCAAATATTTTCAGTACCTTTGCACCGTTCAAACAGAGAGTTGTCTATTATGGCTGGCTGACAACCGATTGGGTGAACGAGTAATAATAGACAAAAGTTTGAGTGGGTTATAGCATTTAAAGTTTCTGACATTTAGGTTGAAACACATCGCTACGATGTGTTTAGATGGCATTGTCTTTAATTGTATGGTCTGTTCAGACTTTCATAAAAAAGAAACAGTTTGAAAACATTTGAAGAATTAGGCGTTAGCGAAGAGATTCGCCGCGCTATTGAAGAGCTCGGTTTTGAACAACCGATGCCAGTTCAGGAAGCAGTTATCCCTTATTTGTTGGGCAACGGTAACGACGTAATAGCACTCGCACAGACGGGTACAGGTAAGACCGCAGCGTACGGAATACCTGTTTTGCAGAAAGTAGACCCAACGCAGAAAGAAACCCAGGCACTTATTCTCAGTCCGACACGCGAACTCTGTTTGCAGATTGCCGACGACCTTTCCGATTTCTCTAAATACATCGACGGACTTCACGTTGCAGCAGTTTACGGTGGTGCATCTATCGAAATGCAAAGTCGCCAGCTTCGTAAGGGAGCGCAAATCATCGTGGCTACCCCTGGTCGTCTTATCGACTTGATGAAACGCGGCGTAGCTAAGCTCGACACTGTGAACAACGTTGTGCTCGATGAAGCTGACGAAATGCTGAATATGGGCTTCTCTGAAAGCATCAACGCCATATTCGAGGGCGTTCCGTCAGACCGCAACACGCTGTTGTTCTCTGCTACAATGAGCCGTGAAATAGAGAAGATTGCCAAAAGCTATCTACACGATTACAAGGAAATAGTAGTGGGTAGCCGCAACGAAGGAGCCGAAAAGGTGAACCATATATATTATATGGTACACGCAAAGGACAAGTATTTGGCACTGAAACGCATCGTAGATTATTACCCAAGCATATTCGCCATAATCTTCTGTCGCACGAAGGTGGAGACACAAGAGATTGCTGACAAGCTGATTCGTGACGGATACAATGCAGAAGCCTTGCACGGCGACCTTAGTCAGCAGCAGCGCGACCTGACAATGCAGAAGTTCCGCCAGCACAATGTGCAATTCCTCGTGGCTACCGACGTTGCCGCTCGTGGATTGGACGTAGACGATTTGACCCACGTCATCAACTACGGATTGCCCGACGACATTGAAAGCTACACCCACCGAAGCGGTCGTACAGGTCGTGCAGGCAAGAAGGGCACATCTATTTCAATTATCCACACACGCGAACGTTACAAGGTAAAGGCTATCGAGAAAATCATTCAGAAGGAGTTTGTAGACGGTACGCTGCCTGCAGCAAAGGATATTTGCAGCAAACAACTCTACAAAGTGATGGACCAAATTCTGAAAGTAGACGTGAACGAAGAAGAGATTGAGCCGTTCCTAAAGGACATTTACCGCCATTTCGAGTATATCGACAAGGAAGATATTATAAAGAAAATCATCAGTATGACTTTCAATCGCTTCTTGGAATACTACGCCAATGCTCCCGAAATAGAAAAACCATCGGGCAAGCGCAGCGACCGAGAAGGCGAACGCGGCAGCCGAAGCAGTCGTGGCGAGCGCACCCGAAAAGCCCCACGCACCCCTGAAGCAGGCTACAAGCGTTTGTTCATCAACCTTGGAAAAGACGATGGGTTCTACCCCGGTGAGGTAATGCAGTTCATAAACAAGAACGTACACGGTCGTCAAGAAGTGGGACACATCGATTTGCTCGGCAAATTCTCTTACATAGAAGTTCCCGAAAAAGATGCCAACAAGGTGATGAAAGCCCTTAATGGCAGCACCTACAAAAAGCGTGAAGTGCGTTGCAACGATGCCGAAGAAGGCGGACACGGCCGTGGTGGTCGCAGCAATGGCGAACGTCGAGGCAAGCGAAACGATGACGAAACCAACAGCCGCCGTTCTAACAGCAACCGTCAGGAACGCAGCAGCAAGCCGAAGCGCAACGCTCGTCCACAGCAAGAAACGCCTACAACAGGCGATTGGCGACAATTCTTCCAACACGACACCAAGTTAAAAGGCGAGATTCCTGATTTCTCGGAAGAAGGTTGGGCAAGAAGAAAACCAAAGAAAAAGTAACTTTACTCCACAATAACACAAAAGACACCCCATTCACTTGAGGTGTCTTTTTTTTATCTAAATCGTAAGGGTTCTTCGGTCTAACTTTGTAAAGATAATTCTCTTAAAAAGTGATAACTGCGCTTTGACGTTGCGAAAGCGGCTCTTTTGCGATGCAAAACCTACGCTTTTACCGTGCAAAACAGCCGCTTTTGGAACGCAAAACAATAGGTTTTGTAATACGTTGATGTATAGCAAGTTACGCAATAGCTACTCTTACGAAAAATATTTACATCGTTTTCGTTCATAAAGGTGGTATATTTACCAACAAAGAGTGCTACTTCCACAATGTGAAAGCAGCACTCTTTTTTGTACTTGAAACTTGTTTTACAGCTCTGTGCTTGTTAATTCAAAGAACAAGTTAGCTTGTAAAACACGTTTATTTTACCACGCATTTCTTGCCATTAATGATATATACACCACGCTTCAGACCATTCTTGTCCTTAGCACCCGTACGCACTCTGACTCCATTGATATTCGTTATATCGTATGACGAAGGAGTTTCCTCGACTGAATTAACGGAAGTTGCACTGGTAGAGGCATCGTTAGAGAAGCCCGACTCATTAACCTCGCCGTCCTTAGAAGTGTACATGACGGTAACATTGTACACGTGGTCGCCCGATACACGACTGTTGGTATAAGTCTGTTGGTTGCCTTTTACGCTGGCAATCTTCTTTCCGTCTCGATAGATAACGTATTCTGTTATATCATCGTCAGCACCTGTTGATACCTGTTCGTAGCTTACATCATCGACGCCGAAGATATAAGATTTGCCCTTAGGCGTGTTATGATGAATGGCAAAATACTTTGCACCTTCTGGAACCTCAACCGTAATGTATTTCCAGTTGGCACTTTCGTTGTAGGCAATGGTTCCATCTGCCTTCTCGCTCTTTATCTTAACGAAGTTGGCAGTGTCGGTACCTTCTGTCGAATAAAGAATATCGAAGTGTTCGGCATAGCTCGTGTCGTCTGTACGAGTGGCGATGTTCATCACATAGAACGTTACTTCCTGCTTTCTGCCAGACAATCGTGGAGAGATGAGCCAGTTGTTTTGTGCTACGAATTTGCGATTTGAATCGTATCCATAAACAGCTGCAGCATATTGGTTGCCACCGTGAGGAGCCAGTCCAGGATTCACGTTTGTCATATCTTCAATCCACCAATTAGGGTTGAAAGCAGTAAAGGCGAAAGGTTCTCCCTGTCCGGGGAATGTTGAAGAGGGCTGTAATGCGCCTGCCATACCCTTATCCCCATCAACCATTGTCCAAGGCGTCATATTCTTTGCGAACGGAGCATAGCCTTCAAAACCATCGTCGATTCGTTCGGGTTCTGGCAATACAGGGCGTCCCCAAGTAAGTACGACCTTGTTGTCAGCAACTACCTCTGCCTTAAGGTCATTTATTCTGCCGTATGGCGAAGGTACAACCTTGACAGTTTTGGCTTCTGTTTCGTTGTCGGTAAGCTGCATATCACCATCGTATATAATCATGGCTTTCACCTGTAACGATGTAGCCTGCTCGTTGATAGCAACAGGTAGCTTCAAAGAAATAGTATCGGTTGCCATCGGAGAAAGCTCTTTGAGTCTGCTAACTGCATCGCACTGGTTGCCATTTATGTAAAGAAGGGCAAAGTATCTGCTTACCGTTGCAGCTCCAAGATTTTTCACAACCATTTTAACTTTTCCTTTCTTGCCTGCAACAACACTTTCTGGTGCCTCGATGCTTACTGCTGCGAGGTTACGTTCGAGCTGGTTGATAATGTTTATATTGTCTACTCCAATAAACACTTTAGAACCTTCGGCTACTCCATCGAACTTCACAATGATGTATCGTTCTTTTGCGTAGGCACTCAAATCAACCGTCTGACGTTCCCAGCCGTTCTTTGTTGTCTTGCTAAGGTCATACTGTGCTGCTGTATGGTCTTTGCCATCGGGTGTCTGCACCAATACTTTCAGTGTGGCTTCGTTGCCTATCAAAGAGTAAAGGTCGAAGAATAATTTAGGATTTGTAGCCCCTGAAAGAGCAACCTTCGGCATATTGACCGAAGTTTCATCACCCTTTTGTATGGTAAACTCTACATCTTTTCCAGCATATTCTTCAACATAGTTTGCCCAAACGAGGCTACCGCCGTCGTTATCTGAAGCAGCATCGGGAACTACACGCCACGCAGCTGCTGTTTTACGACTGTTGTATTGTTCGTTGCCTAACAAGGAAGCAAAACCATTGTCTAACTGTCCGCCCTTCATACTCTCTTTGAAAGGTAGCGGAATGCACGGACCTACAACCACTCCGCGAGCAGTAACATAGTCGCTCTGCCCACCGTCGCCGTTGGCTCTGACGGCAAACCACGCCAAGGTTTGGGTCTTTCCGTCTTCCATTGTGGTTTTGTTAGGGTCAAAAGGTATAGTTGTGCTTGTTTCGCCAGGGTTGCTTGTCGTCAATGAATCGCTCAACTCGTATCCGAACTCGCCCTTTTCAAGTGCAAAGAAGGTTACGCTGACACCTTCTGGGTCGAAATATCCGCCGTTGGCTCCGGTTGATTTGAAGGTGTCCCACACTGCTTTCAACTTCGTTCCTTCGTCCGTAAACACAATGCCCGTAGGATTATGAGGACGGTCTACTCCTATAAACGCCTTTCCTGAAGACTTGCGTCCGACATGCCCATCAAGGAATGGCGTAATAGTATAGGTGTGGAAGCCACCTGTCGGAACTTTCTTGTCTGTCCATTCCACTCGTGTGCCTGGCGTTGATGCGTCAAGGCGGGCTACCTGCATTCCATCTCTGCTTACAACAAAGCTGTCTACGCGGTTCAACATCGCCCCATTGAGACTGACACTCGGAGTGATAAAGCTGACGGTTGCTTGTAGTGCACCTTTTTGTGCAGGGGTAATTGTCAGCGATTTCACCGAATCGGGAGCCGCAGCGTATGCGGTTTTGGTTATAGTAATGCTGTCTACGGCAATCTGATACTTATCTTTGGCACTGGTGTTATCGTGGAAACCAATGTAGAAGTTGCCGTTTGCATCGGGAATAATATCAGCTGTGCATACTTGCCACTGTCCGTTGGTTTCTGAAAAATCAGGAGTGAAAGTCTTTATTAAGGTGTTTGTCAGTTGTTCAGGATTGTTTCCCTTTCCCCACTTCACTTCGAGCGTGTTTCTATGCGTGTCCATTATATTACGCACTTTAAACGCTACTGTGTAAACACGGTCTGATGTTAAATGTATTGGAGGCGTTACAAGCCAATCGTCGCTGGCTATGGTTGCGTGCGTTTGATGGCTCATGGCACCGTAACCCAATACTCCGTTACACCACCATGTGAACTTGTCGTTGTTTGCATCAATTACTTTGAACATTGACAAAGCAGATGCTCCTTCAAATCTATAACTCCAGTCTGGTTCTATAGCCGAACCCGCTACTAAGGGAGCTGTGTTAGCCCAGCGGCTGCCCTTTACATCGCCACTGATTGCTCTGACCGCATATATATAGCTTGCCTGTTGCGCTGCCGAGACATCATCGGTGCATGATGTGCTACTAATGCCTGTCGCCACAATTGTGGTGTCGCGCCCTTGTATGCGTATTACATCATAAGTCAGAGTTCCAAGTGTACCGTGATGAACGCCTGCCGTAGGTGCAGTCCATGTTATTGTTACCACACCATTTGCCAATGTTGCCGTAGGATTGCCTACTGTTTCTGGCTCATCAAATCCAATCCATTGCTTGACGGTAGTTGCTGGCGATGTTCCTGCAGAGTTTGATGCAGTAACCACAAAGCTGTATTCACCACTATTTGGAAGTTGGATAGGTTTACTGATAGCTGTGCCAAGTTGAGCTGTGCCCGTAGCCAATTGCGTTTCATTGGCTGTAATAACATAATCAACGTTCCCGTGCAGATTATCTCCCCCGACTGTCTTAGTGGGCAAAGTAAAATTCACAGTACCATTGAGGCTTGTTCCACCGAATGTTGCTGTCAACTGAGATACAGCAGCAGGTGCGTCGCTATCGGCTGGAGCAGGAGCTATCGCCATACCATACAACGTGATATTGGTGTCGGCTATTTTTGTAACAGCACCAGTAGTCAAATCAACCGTGTAGAGAGCAGTGTTATAGTCCTTGTCTTGCGCATACCAATAAAAAGTATTATCCTTTGGATCTATTTCTCCCGTTTGGAAGTAAGGGCCTCCCCAATCGTCTGTAAGTTCAATACCAGTTGAACCAATTTTAGTTTCTACGCCATCGGTTGTGGAGATTTTATAAAGAATACCATCTGAAGCTATACCGTAAAGGCGATTATCAGATGTTACGCCCATAGCCACATACTTACGTGTGGTCGTTCCAAACGCAGTACGTTTGCGTGTGCGGTAATCTACCGTACCCAACTCGTATTGTTGATTGCTGGCAGTACTATTGTAGAATTCTCCATACACCGTACCGTCCGTTGCCTGTGCTGTTTCCAATGCCGCAAGCGAGAAATCATTGTAACTCTTTCCGCTACCTTCCCACGTGGTAAGGTCGTAGGTATAAAGTGTTAGTTCTCCGCTTCCCACGCCATAACGTTGGAAATCTACCGTATACAGTTTGCCGTCGGCTATCTGTACACCGTTTTTGGCAATGCGTTGGGCTTGCTTCCCCAGTTGGGTAAAGCTTATCTTGCCCCCTGTACTTTGAGGATGGAAGGAATAATAGCCCCATTCCCCGTTAATAGTAGCGTTACCCCAAAGCATAACAGAAGGGTCGATGGCTCTCGGTGTCCCATTAGACACCTTGCGCACGATTGATTTTCCCAATGGGGTAAGGCGCATCGGCTGCCTTTCAGACAGTGTTGGGTTTGGTTTCGTCAATCCATGGGCTTCCTGTGCCACACTGACTGTTGAAGCAAACAGACCCACTGCTGATAAAATGATAGTAGTAAGTGCTTTTTTCATATAATGTTAAAATGGTAGATTTATATTAATGTAAGAAATAAAGTACTTTCATTAAGTCCTCTAAAAGAAATTTTAAGGCATACTCTAAAACTTCTCTGTTATGGAAAACCATACAAGATTATTTTAGAATATGCCTTATATAGTTACCACTTATGGCTTATTTTTGCATACCACTCGTGGAATAGAAATATATCTAATCGTTGATTGCGAAAGGTTTTACTTCTTCAACACTTTCTTTCCGTTTACGATGTAAACACCAGCTGGCAAGTTTTCGAACTTGGTATTGAGGCGAACGCCTTGCAAAGTGTAGATGGCCTTAGCAGCTGTATCTACTGTCTGAGTGTTGATACCAGATGGTTTCCATGTACCGTGCAAGTGAATGCTTGCAGTAGCACCTGCGGCGAGCAACTTGTCTCTTGCTTCTTTAGCATCGTCTTGTGTCATATTTTCCTTTATGATACATGGAGCACTCTCAACAAGTTGTTTAGCCTTTAGCAGACTCAAACCTGTAAGTTCTTTCACTATCTTGGTTACTGCAACTAAGTTTTCACCATAAGACTCCAATACCAAGTCGTAGGTTTCTGGTGCATCGTTAGGTTGGATAGTTACCCAATCGGTTACGACCTTGCCGTTTGAACCAAAGAGAGATTGGAAAGTATAGCTACCTTTCTTGAGTTCCTTCCACTCTGTACCTTCAGGAGATACGATTTTACAGTCAGTAAATTCAGGAACATATCCTAATCTACCCATACTGCCCTTGTACTCGTCCTTTTCTGTTCCATTACCCTTAACGCGCACGTTACACTTGTTGAACTTCCAACGACCACTGGTGATACCATTCACACCACCGCTAATTTCCAAAGAACAACCGTCCACAGTAATAGTACCAGGGTTGAGAATACCATAGCAGTAGTCTTCATTACCTGACATCGCACCATTTATTGTAAGCTTGCCTGCGCCAGTGAAAGTAAGTTTTTCATAATTAACCATACCACCGCTCTTTTCTGAAGTGATGGTATTTTCACCGATGAGCTTAATTGTCAAACCTTTGACAGATGTCCAAAGACCAACGCCAGCAGCCTTCTCTGCAGTGGTGGTAATTGTAGCATTGTCGAAAGTGAGTGTATTTGTTGCTGGGTCATAAGCAGCCTTACCCTTTACACCTTCTATTGCAGTCAAATCGCCACAGTTTTCAGAAGTAATCTTCTTTCCACAAATCAGAATATTATAGTTTTCTGGTGCAGCATTAGGTTTGATAGTTACCCAATCGGTTACAACCTTGCCGTTTGCAAAGAGAGATTGGAAAGTGTAACCACTCTTTTTAAGCTCTTTCCATTCTGCACCCGCAGGAGCAGTGATTTTACAGTCGGTAAATTCAGGAACGTATCCTAATCTACCCATACTGCCCTTGTATTCGTCCTTGGTTGTTCCGTTACCCTTAACGCGCACGTTACACTTGTTGAACTTCCAACGACCACTGGTGATACCATTCACGCCGCCACTGATTTCCAAAGTACAACCGTCCACAGTAACAGTACCAGGGTTGAGGACGCCGTAGCAGTAATCTTCATTACCCGACATTGCGCCAGTTATTGTAAGCTTGCCTGCGCCTGTGAAAGTAAGTTTATCGTAATTAACCATACCACCACTCTTCTCTGAGGTAATGGTATTTTCGCCGATGAGAACTACTTTCAAATCCTTGATAGAGTTCCAAAGACCAACACCAGCAGCCTTCTCCGCTGTAGTGGTAATAGTAGCATTGTCGAGGGTGAGTGTATTCGAAGCTGGGTCGTACTTCGCCTTACCCTTTACACCGTCTATGGCTGTCAAGTCGCCACAGTTCTCAGAAGTTACCTTCTTTCCTCCAATCAGAAGATTGTAGTTTTCTGCCTGCACGTGCTGTGGCAGAACGAAAGCAGTAACAAACAGTGCGACCACAGCCGCATACATGTTCTTAAGTAAATTGTTTTTCATTGTTCTAAACGCGCCTCTCCATAATCCCTTTGCGTAAAGGGAAACGCCTTACCGAGGCAGGGGCATTTTGATTAATTAATTAATTGTTTAGCTATTATCTGGTTGCAAATATAACCTTTTTTTTTAATTTGTGCAAAAGTATAGGACTATTATTGAAAGAAACAACAATAACTAATACTTTTCTCATTCTTTGTTGCAGTCTGAAAAAAGCCTAATAGCACAAGAATAGCTGCGGAATATCCTTTAAACAGAGAAGTCTACAATATCTTTCTTAAATGTAATTCCTCCGATGAAATAGAAAGTACTCTTCGCTCTCGTTTTGTAAAGATAATTCTGTTAAAAAGTAATAACTGCGTTTTGGCATTGCAAAAGCGTAGGTTTTACCGACCAAAACAGCCGCTTTTACCGTGCAAAACCTACGCTTTTAGAACGCAAAACAATAGGTTTGTAATACACTGGTGTTCAAATGGTTAAGCAACAGTTTCGCTTGTGAAAAATATTTACACCTTTATAGCCTTCTTTTCGTTCATAAGATAACGTGAATTGGGCAGAAGAATTTAAAGAGAAGACACTACTTCTTTTTGATTATAAGCCTATTAAATCATAACCAATCTTTCTAAGTATCGTAAATAATATGCTGGTGTAATTCTCATACCGAACCCCACATGCAATTAAGTCTTAGTTCGGACGCAAGTAGCATCATAAAGTTATCTGTCATAAGCTTATTTTTACAGATTGTATGCTATTGTCTTCCTCAGACAAGATTTAATGCTTTTGTCAACCGTTGTGTTTTCGCCTATCATAAGTCTTCAGATGGCAGTACTCCTGGAAGCGAACTTGGTTGTTTTATGCTGCCATAGAACAAGGTCTTTCAGACGAAATCTAACTTCTTGCGCTGTCAGCGTGACTTTTGCTGCCAGTGCATAGCTGGTGTTGCAACCTTTGCCGCTGGAGCCTGTACGTACGTGCCATAGAACTTTCCAACGGTACGACACTTGAGCTTACCCCCCCCGAGCACCGCTTCTTCAGCAATGGCGAATGGGTGCCGATAGAGGAACTGAACGTTAATGACACCCTGCAATTGAAAGATAATTCCATTGTTGTCATTGAGAATAAGATTATTTTTCCTACCTTTGTAGAGGTCTATAATCTGGAGATTGAGGACAATGAGAACTATTATGTCACGGAAGAGGGAGTGCTGGTACATAATGGATATAAAAAAGGAAGTACTCCGATAAAAGAGAATGAGGTTACTACATATCAAGATTTTTTCTATCGTTCCGTTGTCGGTGATGGATTGGAGGGACATGAAGTCTTGCAAAATTCTTGGCTAAAAAAACATGGAGTTATTTCAGGACCAAGGTTAGCTGAAGAAGCTTCTAAGAATAACCCCGTTATTGCTTTACCGCATGATGTTCACGTTTCTGTAAACCAAGCACAACGCGGTTTAGATGTTACAAGCCAGACAGCTTTAGAAAACATTAATAGTAATATAAAAATCCTAAAAGAGCAAGGTATTCCACAAGGCACATTAGATACCATAAAAGAGCAAGCTATAAAACATGTAAAAGATTTAGGAATATAAAAACAAATACATATGGACAAAATTTTAGAAATAAAAAAAGAATTAGAGCTTATTGAAACTGTCGATGACTCTAATTGCATTCATTTAGATTCGTTATGTGAAGAAATAATTAAACTAAATAAGGAAGGTTTAGACACATCTATACTTATAGGACCATTATTTAGAATTCTCGAGAACAACTCGGAATATGATTTCGGTATGCCTGGAGAAATAGTACATACTCTAGAAACATATTATAAAAAAGGACTTGAACAAGAATTATTAATGTCTCTTGAAAGAAAGCCAACATTTTACACCGTATGGATGTTAAATAGGATACTAAATGGGACCTCTGATCTCAAAGAACAAGAATACTATTTGGAAATCCTAAAAAATATTCATAATATGGAAATTCCTGTTTATCTCAAAAAACAAGTACAGCATTTAATTGATTTACATTCTTAATTCTGTAGTAGTAGTTTTAATTACTTATTATCACTATCTAATAAACATCTTCTCTATATAAAAAGTTAAGGGCTAAAATCTTCGTATGGATTTTAGCCTTATTTTGTTGCAATGGTTCTCAACTTCAAAACTGCAATAATACAAAAGAGCAATGTCTGAACACTGCTTTTTATCCTTCACAAATGGACACCGATTGAGGAACTTGACGTTAATGACACTCTCCAACTGAAAGATAATTCTATCGTTGTCATTGAGAATAAGATTATTTTTCCTACCTTTGTAGAAGTCTATAATCTAGAAATAGAGGACAATGAAAACTATTATGTCACAGAAGAAGGGATTCTGGTGCATAATAGGTATAAGGATGAATTAAAAACAAGAAATAATGTTGCACAAGGAGAGGCTGGAACATACCAATCCAAAACTTGTGGTGATACAGAATTTTTAATAGAAGGAAATGGAGAAAAGGTATGGGCTGATGGTATAGATGAAGTTACTAATCATGCTCAAGATGCAAAGTATGTTGGAGATGTTCATAAAAGCCCTTATGTGGAAAATTCGTCTGCACCAGAATTTTTGCAAATTAAGATAGAAGATGAATTAGAA
>ERZ772940.650-NODE-650-length-14794-cov-7.79232_pt1 | contig 14794 bp, 15 predicted proteins | sample MGYA00511682_ERZ772940 | MGnify/ENA primary metagenome ERZ772940 (study PRJEB29015, sample SAMEA2737922) | human oral metagenome | biome: human oral; feature: human-associated habitat; material: dental | place: China | collected 2031 ... | reverse complement strand
GTAGAATCTGGAGGATTTTTATTTGACAGGAAGTTTCTATTTTGTTAATATGATTAATAAAGAAAGGAGAGATTATGGATAAAAAAGAGTTTATTACATTTAATAATCGTTTCAATAGATTTATTTTAGCATTTGAACAGTTAAAAAAAAATCAACATAAAATTAGTACTGACAAATCCATTACGTTGAATGAGGTACATTTGATTGTTGTGATTGGGCAAAATCAGCCCCTAAATCTAGTAAAATTATCTGAATTATTAGAAGTTTCGAGAAGTGCAATAACTCAAAGTGTTAGGAGATTAATTCAAAAAAATTTAGTTGTTTTTGATTTTGCTCCGAATAATGGGAAAAATAAATATTTGAGATTATCTGAAAAAGGCATCGAAGTTTTTAAAATCCATAAGGAGCAACAAGCATATATTGAAAAATCAATCTTTTCAGTTTTAAACAACTATAGCGAGGAGGAGCTTCAGACAGTTGTGAAATTGATGGATGATATTGAAAAGGTATGGGGGAAATTACCGTGGTAAAAGTCACGGTAAATTTTAAATTTGGTTGTTAAGCATATTAACAAAAGGAGAAGATATGACTGTAAACATTGAACTGATTTCACAAACTGACTTAGCAGATGAATCTTTTTATATTACTATCAATGGTTTAGAACCAAGGACAAGGTATTGTGTAGAAATGTACCTATCTGATTATTACTGTATAAATGCTCCCTTGCTTTTAGATCATGATGTTATGTGGAAATCAACCGCAATTTTTTTGTCTGATCAGGGCGGTATGATTGATACCTCTCAGATAGCATCTATTTCGGGATCTTATAAAGGGATTTCAGGAATGGGCCTATTCTTTAATGCGAAACCGTTGAAGAATAGGAAAAGGAGATTACCCAGTTCTCTTGATAGAATTCCATTGCGAGATCGTTTTGGTGTTGAAATTAAAATCAAGCTGGGGAAAGATGTGGTCGCGGAGCAAAATTTTGTAAGGCGTTATATGAATCTGGGAATAAGGTATCAAGATATTTATGATAAGCATTTTCAAGGTCGATTATTTTATGATGAAAAGTTAAGAAAGGCGCCAGCCGTGATTATTGTTAGTGGTAGTGAGGGAAGAATTGAAAAAGCTCAGAACATTGCCCAACTTTTATCTTCTAGAGGCTATATTTGTCTTGCGATAGCTTATTTTGGTTTAGAGGGATTACCCCAAAATTTAGAACGAATTCCGATAGAATATCTGGAGGAAGCGAAAGATTTTCTATATCATCATCCTCAAGTTGATAATACAAAAATAGGAATATATGGTCGCTCTAAAGGAGCCGAGCTTGTTCTGGCTGGACAAAGTATTTTGGATGATGTGCAATGTTTGGTACTCAATTCCCCCTCAAATGTAATATTTGAGGGAATAAAGGGAAAACTCAACTCTCATTCATCTTCTTGGACATATTTGCAAAAAGAACTTCCGTATCAAAAATTTCAACTAGGAAATTATTTGTTAAACAAGTTTTTTGGAAAACATATTCCTGAAGATAGTAGGGCTCAGATTGATGTGAGTAAAATTGCCTCTCCTTTATTATTACTAGGAAGCGATGTTGATGAAATATGGAATGCGTCATCCGCGATAGATGATATTATTTCACATTATAAAGGGAAATCCATTTTGTTTAAAAAATACCATGAAACGGGGCATATGTTGACGGTTGCTTATCAACCGAATCATCGTTATCGAAAAGATTGGCGCTTATTAATGAAAGAAAGTGTAGACTCTTGGTTTGCTACGATAAATTTTTTTGATACACATTTGAAAAATTTGTAGATAGTGCTGAACCGTGCTATAATAGTCCCAACTAAGATAAAAACACAGTTCTGGTTGGTAGTCCAGACGTAGGCAAGCCTATCAGTAACCTTCCTCCTTGGTTGTCCATTCTTAGGGATAGATTTAAGGAGGTGCTGTCGTGGAAATCATTTCAATTGGCTTGACAGTTTATTTTGAAGATGGATTTTGGCATGGATTGTTTGAACAAGAGTATGAGGGAACTTATCAAGTTAGTCGTGTGACATTTGGTCAGGAACCAAAAGAGGATGAAATTTTGAGACTTATACAGACTCGGTTTGTTCGGCTATCTTTTAGTCCAGAGGCGACAGTCAAACAGCATGTGAAGATTAAGAATCCGAAGCGTTTGCAGCGAGCTGTAAAGAAACAGGTGAAGCAGAAAGTTTCCTCTAAGTCACAAGAGCTCTTGCAGTTGCAGTATGACGAACGAAAAAAGCATTCAAAACAACAGTCCAGTCTCCAAAAGCAATTGCTCAAGCAAGAGAAATTTGAACGCAAACAGCAAAAACGTAGAGAGAAGCACAAGGGTCACTAGTGACTCTCTCTTTCATAAAATAGAACAGCTCTTCTTGGATAACAAGAGCTGTTTTTGCTTGTATTGAAGATTTCTTTCCTAATAGATAGACTTATCGTTAATGGCAGTTTCAAATTCAGGACCATACTTGCTTGCTTCAAATTCAATCCTGCCCCATTCAGCATTTTCATTTTACTAGAAGGGAGTGTGTGCCATGATTTCTGATTCATTTTTTATTGTTTGGTTTAGCGAGAACAATACTATTGACTCTTGGATTTTTCTGCCGGATGCCATAAAACACCTCTTTTATAGCGCATGTTTAAAAATATAATGTATGGTTGTAAGTGTTTTTCAACATCCTCTAGTGATTCGATAGTAGAAAAACGGTTGCAGTCTGAACCACTTTAACTTAGACCCCATTATTTTACCACTTGTCCTTTCATTTTAACTGCTTATCTCAAAAGTCGATTTTTCTTTCATTCTTTTTGTTAAACTAGTGTGGTTAAGAGGAGGAAAAAAGATGATTTTACAAGCTAAACATTTGACTAAACGGTACGGCAATCATATGGCTGTTGACGATATCCAGTTAGAGTTTGAAAAAGGAAGTTTCAATGCTATTTTGGGACCCAATGGTGCAGGGAAATCAACCACCATTTCCATGTTAATCGGTTTAAAAAAGCCGACACAAGGTCAGATTCGATATGCGTCAAATACGAAAATCGGAGTTGTTTTTCAAGCTAGTGTACTGGATGAAATGTTGACGGTTAGGGAAAATCTCACGATTCGTGCTCAACAGTATAAGGAGATTGCAGCAAGTCGTGTGGATGATTTGATCCATCAACTGGGTTTGACTGCTTTCCAGAAACAACTATATGGGACTTTGTCAGGTGGGCAAAAACGTCGGGTTGATATTGCGCGTGCTCTTCTTTCGCGACCAGATATTCTTTTCTTGGATGAACCAACGACAGGTCTTGATATTCAAACTCGCAAATCCATCTGGGATCTACTGTATCGACTACAAAAGGATGAAGGGATGACTATTATCTTAACGACTCATTATCTGGATGAAGCGGATGAAGCGGATCAGATCTATATCGTTGATCATGGGAAAGTGATTGCGCAAGGTTCTGCGACTGCTATTAAAAGTCAGTATGCATCTAATATCCTAAAAATTCGTTTTAAAGAAATGAAGGATTTAGAAAAGCTGCTACAGTCTGGAATGACAGTAGAGGAAGAAAATGAGTTGAAATATCTTTTTTATCCAAGGACGTCACAGGAAGCCATTGAATATTTGGCAAAAGTTCGAGAAGAAATTGATTCTTTTGAGTTTCGTCCGGGCACTATGGATGATGCCTTTATTGCACTTACAGGAAGAGAGGTTCGCTAATGCTAGCTTTATTGAAACGGAATTTTATCTTATATTTTCGTAATCGTTCGGGAGTATTTTTCTCATTATTGGGGGCATTGATTTCCTTCCTCCTTTATATCATTTTTTTGCAGAAGAATTTGACGGATTCTTGGTCCCAACTCCCTAATAGCACGAATCTTTTAAATAACTGGCTGATGGGTGGGACGTTGGCTGTGACTGGGATGACAACCAGTTTTACGGCTCTTAAACAAATGGTACAGGACCGCGAAAATCAAGTGGATCAAGATCTTTTCTTGACAGATTTAGGTAACTGGGGCTTACAGGCGTCCTATCTAATCAGTAGTATTGTCATTTCTTTTGTTATGCAGGTGTTTATGTATGCTGTTATGAGTTTTTATTTTAAAGAGAGCCCAGTTATCAGTCATTTACCGGAAATCGCTTTGATTATGCTGTTAAGCAGTCTGCTTTCAAGTTTGGTAAATGTTCTCTTGATTTACCGTTTTCAATCTGTAGATAGCCTTGGTAAACTGGCAACGATAGTGGGAACTGCTTCTGGATTTTTAGTAGGAACTTATATCCCCATTGGAGTATTACCTGATTCTGCACAGCTTTTCATGAAATGTACCCCTGCAACTTATATTGCTTCTCTTTATCGACAAGTCTTAATGAAAGAGCAGTTAGAGACCGCATTTTCAGGAAATGACAGTCTGTTACAGGAATTTCAAGAAAAAATGGGAATCCAAATCAACTGGCAAGAACTATTGACAAAGGAAGAAACATACTTTATAGTGGTTATTATCAGTCTCGTCGCTATTCTTCTTTGGCTTTTATTTGTTAAAGTGTTTAGCAAGAGAAAATAAAGATGTATTGGAGAGAAAATGAAGATTCGTTTTGAAATGAAGACAGAGTTTTCAGAAAAAGACCCACACATTTTAATTCAGGCAGCTCAGTTAACCGACCAAGCAAGAGAGGTCATGGAGTATTTAGAACAATTTTCAACGACCAATCAGGTGGTCATTCCTATTCGAACGGATGATCATCTGGTTATGGTGAAAATTGAGGATCTTATTCTAGCAGATATCGATAAGAATTTGTTGACCATTTATACGGTAGATGGGATTTATAAAACTAAGGAAACATTGACAAACTTTCAGAATCGGATTAACCGGCGTAACTTTATACAGATATCACGTCATTCAATTATAAACATTGACCATCTAGAGTCATTATCGGATAGTTTTTCAGGAAACATGATGGCTAAGATGACTCGGGGTATCAAATCGAGTGTGAGTCGGAAATACGTTAAGTCCTTAATGGATTATCTAGGTTTATAGGAGAAAATCATGAAGCGATTGATTGCTTATTTTGTATCGGGAATGCGTACGGCCTCCTTTGTTTATTTGAGTTTGGTGTTATTGGCTCAGTTTTATTCAGGTATTACCTATCCCGCACCAACGACAAAAAATATTCTAGCTTTGTTTTTGATGAGTGGAATTATGGGGGTATTGACCTTAATCCTTGAAAGGCTAGAGTTTCTTGCTTATAGTATGCGTGTGGGAGTTCATTTATTAGCTACAGCTACTATTTTAGTATTGACCTACCTATTTTTTGGCTGGGGTTCAGCATTGTTGAGTCCTTTGCTTTGGTTCTTTTTCTTATTAATTTATGGACTGATATGGTTGTACCAGATCTGGCAAACTCACAAACTAACCCAACGAATTAATCAAGCCTTAGAAGATAAAAGAAAGAAAACGAATCACTAATGTAGTGTTGAGGATGAGGTTTGAGGAGAACGCTAGTTTCCATATAGAGCAATTTAGGATATAGTATTTTCAGTGTAAAACAAGGAGAAAAACGATGCCAGTAAACGAATATGGTCAGATGATTGGTGAGTCAATGGAAGGTTATACTCCAGGTGAATTGCCTTCCATTGATTCCTTAGAAGGGCGCTACGCTCGGATAGAGGCTCTTTCGGTGGAAAAGCATGAAGAGGATTTGCTAGCTGTTTATGGACCCGATACTCCTCGGGAGATGTGGACCTACCTCTTTCAGGAGCCAGTGGCAGATATGGAGGAACTGGTTACCGTCTTAAATCAGATGTTGGCTCGTAAGGACCGTTTTTACTATGCGATTATAGACAAGGCAACTGGTAAGGCTTTGGGAACTTTTTCTCTCATGCGCATTGACCAGAATAACCGAGTAATAGAAGTGGGAGCTGTCACTTTTTCTCCAGAACTCAGGGGAACACGTATAGGGACAGAGGCTCAATATCTCCTAGCTCGCTATGTTTTTGAAGAGCTTAACTATCGTCGCTATGAGTGGAAATGCGATGCTCTAAATCTGCCATCAAGACGAGCTGCGGAACGTTTGGGCTTTATCTATGAAGGAACCTTCCGCCAGGCAGTTGTTTATAAGGGGCGCACAAGGGATACGGATTGGCTCTCTATGATTGATAAGGACTGGCCTCAAGTTAAAGCTCGTTTGGAAACATGGTTGGCTCCTGAAAATTTTGACAAAAATGGACGGCAGTACAAGAGCTTGAGAGAATTCTAAGAGGTGTTGGGATGATAACTATTAGAAAGCAAGAAATCGTCAAGCTAGAGGATGTTTTGCATCTTTATCAGGCAGTTGGATGGACAAATTATACCCATCAACCTCAGATGTTGGAGAAAGCCTTGTCTCACTCATTAGCGATTTATCTGGCACTTGATGGTGATGCCGTGGTGGGCTTGGTTCGTTTGGTCGGAGATGGTTTTTCATCGATTTTTGTCCAGGATTTGCTCGTTTTGCCTAGCTATCAGCGCCAAGGGATTGGTAGCAACTTGATGAAAGAGGCTTTAGGTGACTTCAAAGATGCCTATCAAGTCCAACTAGTGACCGAACAGACAGAAAAAACCTTGGGATTCTATCGTTCTCTAGGATTTGAAACCTTATCTACTTATGATTGTACAGGAATGATTTGGGTGGATCGAAAAAGATAAAAAAATTATTTTTTCTTAAGTAAAGTTTAAGTCTCCTCTTGTATCATATAGTTATTAAATAAAGACCTCCTAATACTCTTTGAAAATCTCATCAACCTTCGTTAGAGTCGACTTAGCTAACTATAGTTATGCTTGCGCCTATCTGCCTAGTCTGATTTCGATTTTCATTGAGTACCCTTTATTTAATGAAATCCTAAACTTTTCTTTTTCATCATAATCTCCTAAAGAAGTCACCTAATCAGGTGGCTTTTTTATGGCTTGGAGGGGAAAATTCCATTTGAAAAAAATTTAAAAAAAAATGATAAATCAGAGAAAAAGTTAAGTTAGCTTTAAGATTCATCTTGTATCATATAATCATTAAATAAAGACCTCCTAACTTTATTTAATGAAATCCTAAACTTTTCTTTTTCATAATAATCTCCCTAAAGAGGCCACCCAATCAGGTGGCTTTTTTGTTTGTGGCTTGGATTTTTGATATAATAGAGCTATGAGTAGAATTTTAGATAATGAAATCATGGGGGATGAGGAGTTGGTAGAACGTACCCTCCGCCCTCAGTATTTACGTGAATATATTGGGCAGGATAAGGTCAAGGATCAGCTGCAAATCTTTATCGAAGCTGCCAAAATGCGGGATGAAGCACTGGATCATGTACTCTTATTTGGGCCTCCAGGTTTGGGGAAAACGACCATGGCCTTTGTTATTGCCAATGAACTGGGAGTCAATCTCAAGCAAACGTCTGGTCCTGTCATTGAAAAAGCGGGTGACTTGGTAGCGATTTTGAATGATTTGGAGCCTGGAGATGTCCTCTTTATTGACGAAATTCATCGCTTGCCCATGTCGGTGGAAGAGGTGCTTTACAGTGCCATGGAGGACTTCTACATTGATATCATGATTGGGGCTGGTGAGGGTAGTCGTAGTGTTCATTTGGACTTGCCACCATTCACCTTGATTGGTGCGACAACCCGAGCCGGTATGCTTTCAAATCCTCTGCGAGCACGTTTTGGGATTACAGGTCATATGGAATACTATGCCCATAATGATTTGACGGAAATTGTTGAGCGGACAGCAGATATTTTTGAGATGGAAATCACTCATGAAGCTGCAGCTGAGTTGGCCTTACGCAGTCGTGGAACTCCTCGTATCGCCAATCGTCTCCTTAAGCGCGTGCGCGACTTTGCCCAGATTATGGGGAATGGGGTTATCGATGATGTGATTACCGATAAGGCATTAACCATGCTAGATGTTGACCGTGAAGGTCTAGACTATGTGGATCAAAAGATTCTTCGTACCATGATTGAGATGTACGGTGGGGGTCCTGTCGGTTTAGGAACCCTTTCGGTTAATATCGCCGAGGAGCGTGAGACGGTCGAAGATATGTATGAACCTTACCTGATCCAGAAAGGATTTATCATGCGAACTCGTTCAGGACGAGTTGCGACAGCCAAGGCTTATGATCATTTAGGATATGAATACATTGAAAAATAAGGATGAAATCTTGGACTCTTTCAGAGAAAATTCTGATATGATGGCCATTCTGACTATCATCCGAGACCTGGAGTTGAAAGATTCCTGGTTGGCGGCTGGTTCGGTTCGAAATTTTATCTGGAATCTCTTGTCAGATAAACCAGCTTTTGACCGTGAAACAGATGTGGATGTGATTTTCTTTAATCCAGATGTTTCTTATGAGGAAACAGTATCCCTAGAGAACAAGCTGAGAGAAGATTTCCCTCAGTATCAGTGGGAGTTGAAAAATCAGGTTTATATGCATCTACACAGTCCCCACACAGCGCCTTACACGAGTTCTCGTGATGCCATGAGTAAATATCCCGAGCGCTGTACAGCGATAGGGCTTCGCTTGAATGCCGACGCAACTTTAGAGCTCTTTGCGCCTTATGGTTTAGAGGATATTTTTAACTTTCACGTATCCCCAACTCCTCATTTTTTAGAGAATGAGGACCGGATGAAGCTCTATCAAGAACGCCTGTCCAAGAAAAATTGGCAAGAAAAATGGAAAAATCTCACTTTTTCAAAAAACTTAAGAAAAATTTAAGTTAGGGGCGGTATACTAAGTCCATAAGTTAAGAGAAACTTAACTTAAACTCCTAAAACTTTTTCATAATAATCTCCCTATAAAATAAAGTCGCCCAATCAGGCGGCTTATTTTTTGTTACTTACAAGTAATGATAGTAACTTAGCAATAGAAGAAAATAGGGAAGTATGGTATAATAAAACGATAGATTTTTGAATAGGAATAAGATCATGTTTGGATTTTTTAAGAAAGATAAAGCTGCAGAAGTAGAGGTTCCAATACAGGTTCCTAATCATATTGGCATCATCATGGATGGGAATGGTCGCTGGGCTAAAAGACGCATGCAACCACGGGTTTTCGGACACAAGGCAGGGATGGAATCCCTTCAAAAGGTGACTAAGGCGGCCAACAAACTGGGCGTTAAGGTTATTACGGTCTATGCTTTTTCTACGGAAAATTGGACACGCCCAGATCAAGAAGTCAAGTTTATCATGAACTTGCCAGTCGAGTTTTATGATAACTATGTCCCTGAATTGCACGCAAATAACGTTAAGATTCAGATGATTGGTGAGACGGATCGTCTGCCTAAGCCGACTTTTGAAGCTTTGACAAAAGCAGAGGAATTGACTAAGAACAATACGGGTTTGATTCTCAATTTTGCGCTTAACTATGGTGGACGTGCTGAGATTACACAGGCTGTTAAGCTAATTTCTCAGGATGTTTTAGATGCGAAAATCAATCCGGGTGATATCACAGAGGAATTGATTGGCAACTATCTCTTCACTCAACATTTGCCTAAGGATGTGCGAGATCCGGACTTGATTATTCGTACCAGTGGAGAATTACGCTTGAGCAATTTCCTTCCATGGCAGGGAGCCTATAGTGAGCTCTATTTTACGGATACCCTGTGGCCTGATTTTGACGAGGCAGCCTTGCAGGAAGCAATTCTTTCCTACAATCGTCGACAACGCCGATTTGGAGGAGTTTAGGAGAAAATATGACCAAGGATTTACAAGAGAGAACACTGTTTGCTGGACTGGCTCTGCTTATCTTCCTTCCCGTCTTGTTTGTTGGAGGGCTCTTGTTGCAGATAGGAATTGGCTTGATAGCTATGCTGGCTGTTCATGAACTCCTGCACATGAAGGGACTAAAGACCATGACCATTGAGGGCACCTTGACCCTCCTTGCAACCTTTGCACTCACAATCCCCTTAGAAAATTACCTAACTTTTTTGCCGGTTGATGGGAATGTAGTTGCCTACAGTGTTTTGATTACAATTATGTTAGGGACGACCGTTTTCAGTAAAAGCTATACGATTGAAGATGCGGCCTTTCCGATTGCTGTGAGTTTTTATGTTGGTTTTGGCTTCAATGCCTTATTAGATGCTCGTATAGCTGGATTTGATAAGGTTCTTCTGGCTCTCTTTATCGTTTGGGCGACAGATAGTGCAGCTTATCTGACGGGGGTGAATTTTGGCAAGCATAAGTTAGCCCCGAGAGTTTCTCCTAATAAGAGTATTGAGGGCTTTGTTGGGGGTATTCTAGGTGCGGTACTGATAACAGTACTCTTCATGCTAGTGGACAGTACAGTTGCTCTTCCCTATGGAATTTATAGGATGAGTCTTTTTGCCGCCTTCTTCAGTGTAGCAGGCCAGTTTGGTGACTTGATTGAGAGTGCCATGAAACGCCATTTTGGTGTCAAGGATTCTGGAAAATTTATCCCTGGGCATGGCGGTGTATTGGATCGCTTTGACAGCATGTTGGTTGTGTTTCCAATGATGCACTTATTTGGCCTGTTTTAAAGAAAGGAAGATTGAATGATTGGATTGCTAACCTTTATCCTCGTTTTTGGGATTATAGTGGTGGTGCATGAGTTTGGACATTTTTATTTTGCCAAGAAATCAGGCATTCTAGTTCGTGAATTTGCCATTGGTATGGGGCCCAAGATTTTTTCCCATATTGGCAAGGATGGCACTGCTTATACCATTCGAATCCTTCCTCTAGGAGGCTATGTTCGTATGGCAGGCTGGGGTGATGATGCAACGGAAATCAAGACAGGAACCCCAGTCAGTTTAACACTTGCCGACGATGGCAAGGTCAAACGGATTAACCTCTCAGGGAAGAAGTTGGATCAAACGGCTCTTCCTATGCAGGTAACTCAGTTTGACTTTGAAGACAAGCTCTTTATCAAGGGGTTGGTCCTGGAAGAAGAAAAGACTTTTGCAGTGGATCATGATGCAACGGTTGTTGAAGAAGATGGAACCGAAGTGCGCATCGCTCCTCTGGATGTACAGTATCAAAATGCTTCTATCTGGGGCAAGCTCATCACCAACTTTGCAGGTCCTATGAACAACTTTATCTTAGGTGTTGTTGTTTTTTGGATCTTGATCTTTTTGCAGGGCGGTGTTAGAGATACTCAGACAAATCTCTTTCATGTCATGCCAGAGGGAGCTTTGGCTAAGGTAGGTGTAGCTGAGACCGCTCAAATTACCAAGGTCGGCTCGCATGAGGTTAAGAATTGGCAAGACTTGACCCAGGCTGTGGAAGAAGATACCAAGGACAAGACAGCTCCGACCTTAGATGTGACCATTTCTGAAAATGGTAGCGAAAAACAAGTCACTGTGACTCCAGAAGAAAATCAAGGACGTTATATTCTTGGGGTTCAACCGGGGGTCAAGTCAGACTTTCTATCCATGTTTGTTGGTGGATTTACGACAGCTGCTGACTCGGGGCTCCGTATCCTTTCGGCTCTGAAAAACTTGATTTTTCATCCAGATTTGAACAAACTCGGTGGTCCCGTTGCCATTTTTAAGGCAAGTAGCGATGCTGCTAAAAATGGTCTTGAGAATGTCCTCTACTTCCTAGCCATGATTTCCATCAATATCGGGATTTTTAACTTGATTCCGATCCCGGCTTTGGATGGTGGAAAGATTGTGCTCAATATCCTAGAGGCTATCCGCCGGAAACCCCTTAAACAAGAAATTGAAACCTATGTCACCATGGCTGGTGTAGTTATCATGGTTGTCTTGATGCTAGCTGTGACCTGGAATGACATTATGCGACTCTTCTTTTAGATAATCGAGGAATATTATGAAACAAAGTAAAATGCTAATCCCTACGCTTCGCGAAATGCCAAGCGATGCTCAAGTTATCAGCCACGCCCTTATGTTGCGTGCTGGTTATGTTCGTCAAGTTTCTGCCGGTGTTTACTCTTACCTTCCACTTGCTAACCGTGTGATTGAAAAGGCTAAGAATATCATGCGCCAAGAGTTTGACAAGATTGGTGCGGTGGAAATGTTGGCTCCTGCCCTTCTCAGTGCCGATCTTTGGCGCGAATCAGGTCGTTATGAAACCTATGGTGAAGACCTTTATAAACTGAAAAACCGTGAAAAGTCAGACTTTATCCTAGGCCCGACACACGAAGAGACCTTCACAGCCATTGTTCGTGACTCTGTCAAATCTTACAAGCAATTGCCACTCAACCTTTACCAAATCCAACCTAAATACCGTGATGAAAAACGTCCACGTAACGGACTTCTCCGTACGCGTGAATTTATCATGAAAGACGGCTATAGTTTCCATGCTAATTACGATAGTTTGGATGTGACTTATGACGAGTACAAGGCGGCCTACGAACGAATTTTCACTCGTAGTGGTTTGGATTTCAAGGCCATCATCGGTGACGGTGGTGCTATGGGTGGTAAGGATAGCCAAGAATTTATGGCCATCACTCCTGCTCGTACAGACCTTGACCGCTGGGTTGTCTTGGACAAGTCAGTTGCCTCATTTGATGAAATTCCTGCAGAAGTGCAAGAAGAAATCAAGGCAGAATTGCTCAAATGGATGGTTTCTGGTGAAGACACCATTGCCTACTCAAGTGAGTCTAGCTATGCAGCTAACTTAGAAATGGCAACAAACGAGTACAAACCAAGCAACCGTGTCGTTGTGGAAGAAGAAGTGACTCGAATGGAAACTCCAGGTGTTAAATCCATCGATGAAGTGGCAGCCTTCCTTAACGTGCCAGAAGAACAAACGATCAAAACCCTCTTCTACATGGCAGATGGTGAGCTTGTTGCAGCCCTTCTAGTTGGAAATGACCAACTTAATGAAGTCAAGTTGAAAAACCATTTGGGTGCAGATTTCTTTGATGTGGCGAGCGAAGAAGAAGTAGCAAGTGTTATCTCAGCAGGCTTTGGTTCGCTTGGCCCAGTTGCTTTGCCAGAGAATGTGAAAATCATTGCAGACCGTAAGGTGCAAGATGTTCGCAATGCTGTTGTGGGGGCTAATGAAGATGGCTATCACTTGACGGGCGTGAACCCAGGTCGTGACTTCACTGCAGAATATGTGGATATCCGTGAAGTTCGTGAGGGTGAAATTTCACCAGACGGACAAGGTGTTCTAAACTTCGCGCGTGGTATCGAGATCGGTCATATTTTCAAACTCGGAACTCGCTACTCAGCAAGTATGGGTGCAGATGTTTTGGATGAAAATGGTCGTGCTGTGCCAATCATCATGGGCTGTTACGGTATCGGTGTTAGCCGCCTCCTTTCAGCCGTTATAGAGCAACACGCTCGCCTCTTTGTTAACAAAACGCCAAAAGGTGAATACCGTTATGCTTGGGGAGTTAACTTTCCTAAAGAATTGGCACCATTTGATGTGCATTTGATTACTGTCAATGTTAAAGATGAAGAAGCGCAAGCCTTGACAGAAAAACTGGAAGTCAACTTGATGGACGCTGGTTACGAAGTCTTGACAGATGACCGTAACGAACGTGTCGGGGTTAAATTCAGCGATAGCGACTTGATTGGTCTGCCAATCCGCATCACTGTTGGGAAGAAAGCGGCTGATGGTATCGTAGAAGTTAAGATCAAGGCGACTGGTGACACGATCGAAGTTCACGCAGACAACTTGCTCGAAACCCTTGAAATCCTAAGCAAGAAATAAAAACTATAATCAGAAGAAAAACAAGGCAAAAATGTAACTAGTTTTTACCTTGTTTTTTCTATATAATGGGGGAAATGAGTAAATGAAGAGGTAAAGCTATGCTAAAATTTCCAAAGGATTTTGTCTGGGGTTCCTCCACTTCTGGGCCACAGACAGAAGGACGAGTGCCAGGTGATGGCAAGGGAGACAATCTCTGGGATTATTGGTATCAGGTGGAACCCAATCGCTACTACAATGGGATTGGACCTGACAAAACATCGACCTTCTATGAAAACTGGGAAAAGGATATTGAGCTTTTAGTAGAGACTGGTCATACAGCCTTCCGAACTTCTATCCAGTGGTCTCGCATTTTCCCACAGGGCCGTGGAGAGGTCAATCCGCAAGGGGTGACTTTCTACCGTCAGGTTTTTGAGGCTATTAAGGCCAAGGGGATTCGTCTCTTAGTTAATCTCTATCACTTTGACCTGCCTTTTGCCCTCCAAGAAGATGGGGATGGTTGGGAAAATAAGGCAACTGTCAAGGCTTATGAAGACTATGCTCGTTTTTGTTTTGAGACTTATGGTGACTTGGTGGACCAATGGATCACCTTCAATGAACCCATTGTTCCTGTAGAATTTGGCTATTTTTACGATGCCCACTATCCTCACAAGGTAGATGCCAAAGCGGCGGTTAAGGTTGCTTATCGTACGCAACTGGCTAGTTCTCTTGCGGTGAAGGCCTGTCATGAGGTTCTGCCTGATTCTAAGATTGGGATTGTCCTCAACTTGACACCAGCCTACCCACGTAGTCAGCATCCTGCAGATGTCAAGGCTGCTCGCATTGCGGATCTCTTCCAAGCTCAATCTTTCCTAGATCCATCTGTCTTGGGAACTTATCCAGAAGAATTAGTGGAAATTTTAGCTGAGCATGATTTACTGCCAGATTCTACAGCTGAAGAGTTGGATCTTATTCGGGAGCATACTGTGGACTTTCTTGGAGTCAACTATTACCAACCCTTGCGCGTCATGGCTCCACGTTTTGCTAAACATCCTGATGGCCCGCTCTTGCCTGAACATTTCTATGAGCCTTACGTCATGCCGGGCCGTAAAATCAATCCTCACCGCGGTTGGGAAATCTACGAG
>ERZ772940.648-NODE-648-length-14807-cov-5.8571_pt1 | contig 14807 bp, 15 predicted proteins | sample MGYA00511682_ERZ772940 | MGnify/ENA primary metagenome ERZ772940 (study PRJEB29015, sample SAMEA2737922) | human oral metagenome | biome: human oral; feature: human-associated habitat; material: dental | place: China | collected 2031 ... | reverse complement strand
CCATTTCATAGTAACGAGGTTCCCAAACCATTGGTGAGCCAACTCATGTGCTACAACTAGGGCAACTTGTTGACGGCTAGCAAAGGTTGAGTTCTCATCCACAACCAAGTATACTTCACGGTAAGTTACCAGACCCCAGTTTTCCATAGCACCTGCTGAGAAGTCAGGAAGGGCGATATGGAGCGATTGAGGAATTGGGTACTTGACTCCGTAGTAATCTTCGTAAAACTCAATGGAGCGAACAGCGATGTCCAATGAGAAATCAAGATTAGATAGTGGGTGGGCTTTGGTAGAGTAGACACCTACGAGAGTACCGTTCTTGGTTTTAGCCGTTACCCCTTGCAAATCACCTGAGACGAAGGCCAACAAGTATGAAGACATGCGAGGTGTTGTCGCAAACTTCCAGATACCTGTTTCCTTGCGGTTTTCAATATCAATCTCAGGCATGTTAGACAAGGCCAACTCACCTTCTGCTTGGTCAAAGCGAAGAGCAAGATCAAAGGTTGCTTTGGCTTCTGGCTCATCCACACATGGAAAGGCTTCGCGTGCAAAATGGCTCTCAAACTGGGTAGACAAGACTTCCTTCTTGACTCCATCAACAGTGTAGTAAGAAGGGTAAATCCCTGTCATGTTGTCTGTAATTTTTCCTGAAAAAGCAATAATCAATTCAACTTGACCAGCCTCAGCCAATTCGATATGAAGGGCTTCATTGTCATGGTCAACTGTAAATGGACGAGCTTGGCCCGCAACTTCTACAGAAGCGATTTCCAAGTCTTTTTGGTGAAGGGAAATACGATCACTCTGTGCTTGACCAGTAATGGTCACCTTCCCAGAAAACGTCTTGGTCTCACGACTCAAGTCTAAAAATAAATCATAGTGTTCAGGAACAAATTGCGTAATAAAATGTTCAACTGCTTGCATAGTTTTCTCCTATTCTAAGTTTAAGAGTTTTACTCTTCTTCAAACAAACATATTATATCATGTTTTGCTTTAGAAAAAAGGATTGGACGGTGATTTCCAAAACTTTCTTCCTTCTACAGTCTACAGTGGGTAGACCTTGCGAAATTCTTCCAAAACGACCTTGCTGTCAGGTGTAAAAGTCAGTCCAGCCTCCCTCATCCACTCGGTGAAAAAGTCCTCATGAACCTGGCGCCAATAGGCTAAAGATTTGTCTCCCTCACCTTCCTTGTAGGCATGGTCTGCAGAAACTTGATGAAAGGGCTGAACGGAAACCTTGGTAATTTCGACAATGCAGACAGCCTGATTTTGACTGTCTAAAATGACATCGAAGGTTCCTTCTTGTGGAAGAGGTTCGTCTTCTAGTGCGTAGAGGTCGTAGACTGAGGCGGTTGCAGTCTTTTCGCCTCTTAGAACCAAATCTGCCAAGGCATCGGCTTCCACTCCAAAAGCCCAGGCATCTATCTCATCTCCGATCAAGGGGTTGATTTGCTTGTATGCATTCCACATTTCTTGAGGTGTCATGGGTTGCTCCTTTTCATTTACTTTTTTATTTAAAGGGATAGAGTTGCTTAAATCCATTTATTAAAATATAGTCACGAAGAATTAAAATCGTGCTTTGAATCTCATTATTAACTAAATCCCGATCGATTTCCAATTCATTGGAAAAAGCTTTTAAATACAATAAATGAAATAAGATTCCCATTCTTTTATTCATTTGTGAAACTTCATCCTTGGCTTTCTCTAACTCTGTTTGAAGAGAGTTTAATCTAAAACCTGTCAAAAAACGTTTGTGTACCTTTCTTTTCCCAAATACACTCACTTCATCACCATAATTTAATGCATAGAGAATCCTATCTCTTACTTGTGTTAGATATTTTTCTTCATCTATCAGAATAGCCAGTAAAGCAGTATTTTGCACAGGTTCCCAATAGCGATAATCACCGTCAAAGTCAACTTGAACCATTTTATCAATCATTGACTGAGCTAAAGCAGTATTATCGGACAGATACAAGATATAACTTAATCGATTGAGAACATGCATAGTATCCATCTGAGTTTTCTTATTCTTTTTGGGGACCAGGTTTAAATACGATACTAACTCAGCATCATTTTCAACCTCTTCGATTAGTTCTTTAACATTCATGTATCTACTCCTTTTAATACTTACAATAAGCCTTTACTCTATCCCATCATCTTTATTATATTCTATCATGCAGTTGACTGCATATTCTACCCATTCCCAAAAGTCATTAAACTCTTTTCGTTGCTCCAAGCCTTCTGCAGCAAAGTCATGAATGAGTTGAACCCTATTGCTCTTTCCTATTTCAAAACAAGCTGTATCATCACAATCTCCTCTTTTAGCGAATGGAATCAACTTTCTTGTTGGGTACCTTTCCTGCAAGCCCTTGTACAGAGATAACGCCCATTCTGAATCTAAAAAATACCAAATATCAAAATCAACTAAATTGAGTTCTACCATTTTTTAAATGATTCAGGATACTGAAATATACTTTCATCCATTGAATAATTTTTCATCTCTCACCTTCCAATTCATATACAAGGTCTTGTCCAGCTCTGGAAATCCTAATAATTCAGACTTAGCCTTCAAGACTAATGGCGATGCATTTTCTTCTGTGATTTTTTGAATATCCATCCAAATATATCCGAGTGAATCATTCGCACCATCAGAGACAGCTTCCGAAATCGTAACCTGAGGTGCACTCTCATTCATTTCAACATCATACAAGGCCATGACATGGTGAACCATAAAATTTTTTAACTCTTCCCTGACGAAAACATCGTAGATTCGAAGATTGGAGTAGCTTCTAACAGTAAATCCTGTCTCTTCCATAACTTCTCTAATCAGCGTTTCCGTCAGTCCTTCACCAAGTTGCTGACTGCCTCCAGGTAGATCATAACGATGTTGATAAGGGCCTCTCGTTTTTGCAATGCAGAGTAACTTCCCGTTTTCAAAGCAAACAGCATAGACTCCAAAGTGTTTTTTGATTTCCATCTAACTCCTCCTACTTCAAAGACCAGCCACCATCTATTGTAATGATTTGTCCTTGCATGGCGCTTGCTTTCCCACTTGCTAAGAAAAGGCTAATCTCTGCTACTTCCTCTGGCTCAATCCAGCGCTTGATTGGCGTTTCACTAGCTACCCAGTCTGCCAATCCACCTGGTTCAAAGTCTGCAGCAGTCATACCTGTCTTGACCGCTCCTGGAGCAATCCCAAAGATCTGAATACCAGCCCCAGCATAGTCTAGAGCCAACTGCTTGGTAAAGCCAGCTAAGGCGTGCTTAGACGAGGTATAGGCGTGACCACCTCCGCCAGCCAGACTCGAAGCAATCGAACACATATTGATAATGATTCCTTTTTTATTTTCCAGCATTTGTGTCAAATAATGTCGAGTTAGCTCAACAGGAGTTATGTAGTTGATTTCAAAAATCTCTTGAATTTCCTGAGCTGTTTGCTCCAAAAGTGGTTTGTAATCATCTAATACTCCTGCAGTATTACACAAAATATCAACATGAGGACACCAGTCAAAAATAGGCTCCAAGTCCAAGGTCAAATCACGTTGTAAAAAGTGAAAGTCACCTTGCAAGTCAGGCTTTTCACCCTGATCCACCCCGTAAACTTGATAACCTTTTTCTAAAAATAGACGAGCTTGAGTCAGACCAATCCCTGAACTCACTCCTGTAATCAATACACGTCTAGTCATGTACTTCTACCCAATCCGTCGCCAAAACATCACAAGGTGTCGGGCTCCACATCGAAAAACCTTCCCCTTCTCCAGACACGTTGATTAGGAAATAAGGCGTCACTTCAAGTGCAACCCCGTTTTGTTCGATAGTGTCAAAGAGTTGGACATAGTTTTCAGCTCCTCCCCAACCAGTTCGTACATATTTTTTCTTGGCCTTTAATCCAGGCAGGATTTCTTCAAATGTCATGATATTCTCCTTTAATTCTACATTCTTCAATTAATTATAACAAAAAACCGTTTTCCAACGGCTTTTTGACTGTATATCTACTAAATTCTTACTACCACTGCAATCCGGCTTCTCTTATTTCTTTCTTGGAAGCGAATTTACCATTTGGTCTGTGCCATCTTCCGTTTCTATCTCTAAAGTAGCCACCTGAATTTGTTGATTGCGAGTTTGATTCCCAGCTTTCTTCCTTTTCTTGTGCGGCTTGACGAGCTTTTTCCTGCTCTTCTTCTTTTGCTTTCTTTTCAGCTGCTTCTTTTTCTTCAGCCTCTTTCTTGGCTTTTTCCTCAGCTTCCTTCTTAGCCTTTTCTTTTTCTTCTTTTATCTTTGCATCTTCAACTGTATTTTTAGCCGTACCGTCCAAATAATTGATTTCAGCATTAGCTGAAACATTGTCTAGAATAACATGTGTCACAGAATACTGATCAACCTTTTCCTTACTACCACCCAACTTGATCTCCAAGAGTTTGCCGTTTTCATCTATTCCCACATACTGCAACTCAATCTGTCTAGGGATCAATTCGTCCTTTTGATAGATTGGGGTCACCTTGTAGTCAAGATAGTAGTTTGGGTGATTAGCCAGCCAAGAGTCCAACCGATTTTCATAATAAAGCATGCTACTTTGGTTTTGATCATCTGTTCCAGAATAATTTCCAGCATTGAGCCAGTTTGTCATCGGAACCAAGTTTTTCTTTTCATCATTCAATCCGCTAAACTGGTAGCCAATCAAATGGCCTCGATTCATCAACCAAGCCTTTTTAGAGCCATCACCATAAAAGAATTTATAGTTGTGCCATCCAACTGGATCATAAGTCAACTTAGGTTCTCTCTTCTCAGTTGACTCATCGCTGTCCTTGAGTTGAATATGAGCACCCGTCGCGCGTGATTTAGAATCCAATTCACCAAGTTCTAACTGCTTTTCATTTTTAAAAGGCAAGAGTCCAGCTTCTTTAAACAACTTTTCATCGAACTTGGTTTGCTTCTGTTCAATTTTTTCTTCTGGGACCTTTGATTCTACCTTATGTCCAGAACAACTAGGGTTGTGATTGAAAGCAAGGCAATTGAGAAGGATAGTAGCTTTTTCATAAAAGTCTCCTTCATCTTTATATAGTGATTAGATTAATATCTCCTATTTCATTCTACTATCATTTTGTTAATTATTCAAGACTAAAGAGTCTGTTATTATACTATTTATCCTCCAATGTCCAAAACAAAAACGATAACCACTTTTCAGTAGTTACCGTTGGTTTATTTTGATTAGTCTTTCCCACCAAGTTTGCTGTTGATAGTCATCATGATGCTGGCTATCTTCTCACCCCAGTATGGATCAGAAGCATAGCGAACATTCATTCCGGTCGCTTTATTTCCAAGGTGGTCTCTGCCATAGTCAATGTAATTCTCACGAATCCACTTGGCCGCCCCGAGGATTCCTTTATCCACAGCATCAAAGCTCTTGGCTGAGAGATATGGGCTAGTATCATAGGCTGCAATACCAAAGAAGTTGTTCTTATCTCTGGCAATTTGACTGCGTCCCCACGCACTTTCAAGAGCGCTATGTGCCATCAAGTAAAGGGCGTTGACACCGTAACGTTCCTCAGCTTCTTTGAAAGTCGCTCCTTTACCTGCAAGAGGACTATCCTGCAAGTTCATCATCGAATACAGTTTATCCAATTCAGCTGCACTATAATTACTTGGTTCTCTCAAGTTTTTATAGAGGAAAGGATTTTTAATGGTAAAGCCATCAAAATGCTCCCCGTCAGTTGAGTAGTACTTCTTACCAATAACCATAGCAGATGTGTGTGGAGCTACTTTGATACTCGTGTATGGAGAGAGTTCATGGTAGAGAAATTTCCCATCACTAGTATAATGAGGGATAAACTCGCTTCCTTCATCCACTGCTGTCAAATCACTTTGATTCATATAGCCAGACAAGCCAGAAATCGAAACTGCAAGTCGGCCACCTTTTCGCGTCGAGCTATCCAGTGAAACAATGCTTCCTTGGTTAATGTAACTTAAGATTTCTCCAGATGCACTATAGACATAGGCTGTGATTGGTTTAACTTTGTAATATTTGGTTTTATCCGCAACATGCCATCTACCAGAAGCATCCAAGGTATGACCATCCACAGTTTCATTTTTTGCCATATAACCGCCTGATTTAAGGTAGTACCATGATTGATCGGATGAATCGTAGATTAATTCTTTCTCAGCCATCTTTCCATTTGACTTGAGGTAGAACCAGTTATTCTTGTACCATACCCACTCACTCGCAGCCATATAACCACCAGATTTGAGATAGTAGTAACCATTATCCCAGAGCCATTCTTTATTGGCATAATTTCCATCAGAGTTAATATAGAACCAAGAGTTATAATTCTTGTCAAAGAGCCAACCTTTGCCAGCTTTTGCTCCACTACTCGTCACATAGCTACGGTCAATCCAAGTTTCCGTAGAAAGGTAGCCACCTGATTTGAAATGGTAATCCTTGCCTTTGATGGTTTGCCAACCTTTCTCAGCATAGTTTCCGTCAGCTTTCAAGTAAAACCAAGAGTTATAATTCTTGTCAAAGAGCCATTCCGATTTCAATTTAGCTCCACTTTTAGCAACATAGAAGCGGTCAATCCAACTTTCTGTAGAAAGATAACCGCCTGATTTGAAATGGTAATCTTTTTCTTTGATCGTTTCCCAGCCTTTTTCGGCATAGCTACCATCAGCTTTCAAGTAAAACCAAGAATCATAATTCTTATCAAAGAGCCATTCCGATTTCAATTTAGCTCCACTCTTCGCAACATAGAAGCGGTCAATCCAACGCTCAGTTGAAAGATAACCGCCTGATTTAAAATGGTAGTCCTTCCCATCTATGGTTAACCAGCCATTTTCAGCATAGGTACCATCTTGTTGAAGGTAGAACCAACTGCTATAGTTGTCATCATAAATCCAGGCTTGTTTAACTTTATTACCATTTTCTGATAGATAGTTCTTACCAAGCCAAGCATTTTTCAGTATTTTACCTTGTGAATTGATGTAGTATTGGTTCTCCCCTTGAGTGATCCACTCATCTTTGGCCATTTTCCCGTCTTCTTTAAGGTAATATTTTTCCTGACCTTGAGTAATCCACTCGTTTTTAGCTTTCTGACCATCAGACTTGAGATAATACCAGGATTCTTGTTCCTGATTAAATACCCACTGTTCCTTGGCTTTAGCACCACTTTCAGTCATATAGTACTGGCCAACCCACGTTTTCGTAGCTAATTTTCCAGCTTCATTAAAATAGTAATCCTTACCACCAACTGTTAGCCAGCCGTTCTCAGCACGATTTCCATCAGCTGTTAAATAAAACCAAGCCTGTTGCGTTTGGTCAAAGATCCATTGGTTGGTTGCTGGTTTCCCATCTGCTTTGAGGTAGGTCTTTCCTTGCCAAGTTCCCTCTTCTGCTTTTGCAGTCTCCACTACAGTAAAAAAACACCCCAATAAGCCAGCACTTACTAGGGCCACTTTCCATCGTTTCATTTAAATGCTCCAATAACGTTTTCTAAACCCTATTGTAACATAGTTAATAGACGGAAATATTACAAATTGATGAAGATTCTATTTCTTGTTGACAATAAGGAAGACCTAGCTTATCTCAGACTGGCTTTGACTTCTCGACGGAGTTCTTCCAAACTGCTAATGCCATATTTGTCCATGACCTTTGGTAGATGTTCGATGATATCAGGACAGGCATAAGGATTGGTAAAATTGGCTGTTCCAACTCCGATGGCAGATGCCCCAGCCAGATACATTTCTAGCGCTGCTTCAGCCGAATCCACTCCTCCCATTCCAATAATGGGCAGGTCTGTTGTTTGAGCTACTTGTCGGATGAGTTTGAGGGCTACTGGAAAAACTGCTGGACCTGACATTCCACCTGTACCATTGGCTAGGATTGGTTTTCTTGTTTTGAGGTCAAAGCGCATACCGACTAGAGTATTGATCATAGTTAAGCCACTTGCTCCTGCATCTTCCGCGGCTTTGGCGATGGTGACAACATCCGTTACACTAGGGGTTAACTTGACATAAACTGGCACATCAGAGGCTTCCACAGCTGCCTTTACCACTTCATAAGCTAAGTCAGGATCTTGCCCAATCAAAAGTCCATGATTGCCATGATCCACATTCGGACAAGAGATATTGAGCTCGATAGCTTTTACATTGGCTGCCTTGGAAATCCCCTGAGAAACGGCAGCGTACTCTTGTTTTGAAAAGCCTGCTACATTGGCGATGATAGGAAGTGTTGGATATTCTCTTTCCAGCCAAGGCAACTTTTCAGCTAAAACAGCTTCTAAACCAGGATTTTGCAGACCGATTGCATTGAGCATACCAGCAGGTGTCTCTGCAACCCTGGGAGTAGGATTCCCAAAACGGGGTTCAAGTGTCGTTGCCTTGATCATAATTGATCCCAAAAGGTCTAAATCATAGTACTTGGCATACTCCTGACCAAAACCAAAGCAGCCTGATGCTGGAATGATGGGATTTTTCAAATCCAATCCCGGCAGAGAAACTTGTAAACGTTTGTTAGTCATGACTTTCTCCTTATAATACAACTGTTCCTGTGCGGAAAACAGGGCCATCTTCACAGACACGTTGGCTGACGGTTTCACTATCTGGGACTTTTAGGACACAGGCATAGCAAGCCCCCATCCCACAAGCCATACGAGATTCCAGAGATAGGTAGGCCCTTGGGTGGTCATAAAATCTTTGATTGATATACTTCATCATTCCCGGAGCACCACATGAGTAAACCGCATCAAATTGACTGTCTAAATCATTGATGACAACAGAAACATTTCCCTTAATGCTATAAGAACCATCATCTGTCGTTACAAATACCTGACCATATTGGGCCAATTCGGTTTCGAGAATAACAGCATCCTTAGTCGCAAAACCGAGGACCGTCACTACTGTCACCCCACGCGCATGCAATTTCTTGGCCACCTCAAGCAAGGGGGGAACACCAATCCCCCCACCAACGAGGAGAACTTGGCTCTGATCGTCTAAATCAGACAAGTCAAAACCATTTCCCTGAGGTCCCATTACATCAAGAGTATCTCCCTGACTTAAAGTTGAAAAAATGGCTGTCCCAGCCCCCTCAATCCGATAAATGAGGTGACACTGCTTGTTTGCTTTGTCAATAGACGAAATTGAAATAGGGCGGCGCAAGAGATGGGCGTCATCAGGCACGCGCAGATGGAGAAATTGACCAGCTCGCATGGCTTCAACCATCTCCCCTTCTAGAACTAATTCAAAAATTGCTGGCGCAATTTCCTCTTGTGCGACCACCTTCATGGTCTCCAAACGAATCGCACCCATACGCTTCTTACATGTGGGATTCATGATTTTCCTCCTTAAATTTTAAGGGGATCAGATAAAGAAAAGACCTTGCTAATGCAAGGCCTCAGTTAGATTAGGCTAGAACTCATGCGCACACTTAAAAAATCCCCACAGAGAGTCCCCTATTCCTTTTATCTGACACCTTGTGAGTCTCTCTGGACTCCCCTTAAAGGTTAAATTTGTATTAGTATACCCTTTCAAAGAAAAAAAGTCAAGTAGAAAACGAACATTCTACTTGACTGTACTGGATTATTTTTCACGAATGACTTCAACCTTGTAGCCATCAGGATCCTTGACAAAGTAATAGTTTGGTTGAGTTCCTGGAAGTCCATTAGGCTCTGTAACCTCATAGCCTTTCGCGCTGTGTTCTTGATGAAGTGCCTCAAGGTCAGGTGTGCTGAGAGCGATATGGGCAAAGCCATCTCCCACCACGTAAGGACCGTGATCATAGTTATAGGTCAACTCCAACTCGTAGTCATCACCCTCAAGTCCTAGATAGACAATGGTGAAAGCATGATCTGGAAAATCTCTGCGACGCAATTCTTTAAAACCAAAAGCATCTTGATAGAATGCGATTGATTTTTCAAGGTTTTCTACTCGCAAGCAAGTGTGTAGCATTTTTGAAGCCATATATTCTCCTTTATTTTTAAAAAGACTGGGACAATCCTGTTCCAGTCTTATCAATTATTATTTACCAAGTTTTGCTTTCGCTGCATCTGCAAGAGCTGTGAAAGCTGCTGCATCGTTAACAGCCAAGTCAGCAAGCATTTTACGGTTAACTTCGATTTCAGCCAATTTCAAACCATGCATCAATTGTGAGTATGAAAGTCCGTTCAAACGAGCTGCCGCATTGATACGAGTGATCCACAATTTACGGAAGTCACGTTTTTTCTGACGACGGTCACGGTATGCATAGTAGTAAGAGTTCATTACTTGTTCTTTTGCAGTACGGAACAAGATGTGTTTAGCTCCATAGTAACCTTTTGCTAATTTAAGAATACGTTTACGACGTTTGCGTGATACAACGCCACCTTTAACACGTGCCATGTTTTATTTCCTCCAAATATTTCCTAGAATTGTTTACTTACTGTTAGGCTATTATTTCAAGCGAGTAAGCATTGCTTTGATACGTTTGAAATCTCCTGAATGCACCATAGATGCTTTACGAAGATGACGACGTTGTTTCTTAGTTTTTCCGTGGAAACGGTGAGAAGTGTAAGCACGGAAACGTTTAAGTCCACCAGAACCTGTACGTTTGAAACGTTTAGCTGATGCGCGGTGTGTTTTTTGTTTTGGCATGATTTTTTCTCCTTTATTTAACTTTCTGACAATTATTTTTTGTCAGTTGCTGGCGCCAACTGCATGAACATTTGGCGTCCATCCATCTTAGCTCGTTGTTCGATGATCGCAATATCTTGTGTTGCTTCAGCAAACTCGGCTAAAACTTTTGCACCAATCTCTTTATGGGTGATCATACGTCCTTTAAAGCGAATGGATACCTTAACTTTATTTCCTTTTTCAAGGAACTTGCGTGCATTGCGAAGTTTTGTGTCAAAGTCACCCTTGTCAATAGTTGGACTCAGACGAACTTCTTTCACCGTAACAACACTTTGTTTTTTACGTTGTTCTTTTTGCTTTTTCTGATACTCAAATTTGAACTTACCGTAGTCCATAATCTTAGCAACAGGCGGTTTTGCTTGGGGTTGAATCAATACTAAGTCAACATTTGCACTATCAGCCAATGCTTGCGCTTCGCTGAGTGGCTTGATGCCTAGCTGTTCTCCCTCAAGACCGATCAAGCGAACTTCACGTACACGAATTTCATCATTGATGAATAAGTCTTGCTTTGCTATGGTTTTCACCTCTTTTTTATTATTAGAGAAAAACAATAGCGGACTCGTAATAATACAAGCCCGCACGTTATGATAGCGTTTCTTAGAAACTTTTCATCCGTAGGGCCAGGCAACTTGATGTCACAAGGCGAGAAGCTCTCACTTCTGCTTTTCTCAACTTTTATATGATACCAAGTTTTCTATCCCTTGTCAAGATAAAAAGTCAATTTTTCGAAAAGTTTGTCTATTTTATCGAACCGTTTCAATTCGCCAACTATTCCACCCTGTAAAGCGGATAGCCCCTTGCTGGTCAGTTCGGTAAACTTTGCTATTGATATTTTCCAATCGTGTCAAGGTTTCCTGATGGGGGAGTTTCGAACGATTGCTCTTTCCAACTGAAATGAGTGTAATTTCTGGTTTGATTTTTTCTAGGAAAACTGAATTTGATGACGTTTTAGCACCATGTTTACCTGCCTTCAATATATCCACATCTAGGTCAGGATAATGCTTCAGCAAGTCCTTCTCTTCCTTCTCTTTCAAATTTCCTGTGAAGAGAAAGTACTTATCCAAAAGTCTCCCATAAAGAACCAGGGAATCATCACGATCCCCATCTCCAACCTGCCTTGGAGATAGAACTTCTAAGTAACTGCCAAAAATCGGGAAATTATCTCCTGCTGCCACACTGCGCACCTTGGTTTGAGTCGCTTGTAGTTCTGCTACAAATTCCTGCTGTGTCAAACTTCCTTTTGATACTAAAATCTCCCCGACATGGAAAGCCTTGGTTACCTCCAGCAAATCACCAACATATTCCTTATCTGTGTTGGTCAAAACCAGCTGGTCAATCTTGTCTACTCCGCGACTTTTAAGATAGGGAATCAAGGTTCGCTGGGCATTGCTGATCGTTATCTTTTCTTGCCATTTTTCAATTTTCTTATCAGATTCTGCCTTTCCTCCTACATCTATGAGAATAGTTTTACCAGTTACATCCCGTAGGAAAATACTTTCTCCTTGCCCCACATCCAGCATGGTGATTTCATTTTCAAGTGGATGCTTTGTCAGGAAAAAGAGCCCCACAATAAAGAGACTGAATCCTGCTACTCTTTTGATGTTTTTCCTCATGTCATAGACCAAGGCTAATGAAACTAAGAGAAGAATCAACAGCCATGCGGTGGGTTGACCAAAGACCAGAGGCCTGCTTGCCAGCTGCGATACCAAGCGAATGATGTTCTCCAACCACTCAAAGACAATGTTAAACTGAGTGACTGGGTAAATAAAAGACAGGATGAATAAGATGGACAAAAGCGGCAAGAAGACCACATCAAACAAAAAGGAAAAGACAAAGGTCAAAAGGATAGACCAAGGTTGAAATTCTGCAAAATAAAAGGATAAAATGGGCAATATTCCCAAGGAAATGACCAGACTTTCTCTGGCAACAGTCTTGAGCCCCTCCCCTCCCTTGCTTGTCATGGTCAAGATAAAAGCGTAAGCGCAGGACAAGACCCCTCCTAATGTCAGGAAAAAGTTGGGCATGATGATAAAGAGGACAAGGACCGTCAAGGCAAAATTGTCCAAACCCTTAACACCATGTTGGGCTAGTAACTTTTGCAAGAGACTACGAATGACTGAAGCTGAAAATCCTGTCAGACCTGCATAGACAAGGGAAAAAGGATAAGTCAGCCACTTCAACTTTTCTGGAGTCAAGCCCAAACGCAAGAGGAGTTTCTTAAAGGCATCCATAAAGAAGCCTACCTGCATACCCGACAAGGCAAAGAGGTGGATAATACCAAGACTAGAATAAAGCTCATTCATCTCCTCAAAGTCAGTATCTAGATGTCCTAGCAAGAGCCCCGTCATATAGTTGCGCATAGGATCTGGAAAATGCATCTTAATCCAAACCACAGCCTTTCGACGTAAACTGGACAGATTTTCACCTACGTCCCAACTGCTAACCTTTTGAAGCGACTGGATTCTTTTAATATTGAGAGTCTGGTAAATTCCCTGAGTCTTCAGATAGGCTTGATAGTCAAATCCACCAAAATTCCTCTGGCCTTCCGGCTCGGACAGTTTTCCTTCTAGTTCTATCTCATAAAGGTCTATCAAAGCTTGAAATTGCTCTTTCTCCTCCTCGGACTGAAGTTGATAGTAAACTTGGAAGGTACGGCCGTCAGCCTTGCCCCTAAAGGACAGACTATCTCCATTGACTTTGATAGTATCAGGCAAAATCCGTACCCTCTCAACAGAATCCACTAGGTTCTGACTAGCTTGTGTCTGTTGCCAAGTTTGAAACAGAAACCAAAATCCAAAAACTCCACAAATCGCTAGAGCCTTACCAGCCGATTTCCAAGGAAATTGGAGAAAGAGACAGACTAGCAAAAAAACAAAACCTAGCAGTGCGAGATAGGACGCTCCAAAAATGGCGTAGTAAAGCCAGAGTAACAGAAAACTCAGATAGATTAGGGGGATAGGGAAATTCTTAATCCACCGTGACATAATCTTTTAGCTTTTCTATGGTCTTAGCACCAATACCAGAGACCTTCTTTAATTCATCAACCGACTTGAACTTGCCATTTGCCTCACGATGATCGATAATATCCTGAGCTCGTTTTCCTCCCAAGCCTTTGACCTGCTTGAGTTCTTCCAGACTAGCTCTATTGAGGTTGACCTTCTTTTCTTTACTTGACGAAGGAGTCGTTCCAGAGGCAGTCTGCTGACTAGCTGCTTCTTCTCCCTTACTTGGAACATAGACAAGATCCTCGTCACTGACTTTCTGAGCGAGATTGAGCGACTTGCTGTCTGCTTGCTCTGTCAAGCCACCAGCTTTCTGAACGGCATCATGAACACGACTACCTACTGGCAAATCATAAATTCCTGGCGATTTAACGGCACCTTTGACATCCACTGTGATTAGATCTTGTTCAGTAGATTCTTCCTTTTCCTCCTTCTTCACTTCTTTTTCAGACGATGAATCCTTTGAAACGGCCGCGACTTCAGCCTGCAAATTCGTTTCTTTTACAGATGTTTGTGAAGTTGGCTTTAGCAAGAAAAATCCGCCCAAGGCCAAACCTAAAACAGCACAAAAGACAATGATTTTATACTCTTTGATTTTCTCGATAATTGCTTCCATATTTTCTCCTCTCTTAGATTATTCGTAAGAGAAAGAAAAAACAGTCGAAAATTTCTTTTCAACTGCTTATTTATTTGCAAAATAGTCTTCCTTAGTCAAGACATAATGAACTCTTGTGATAATTCGACCTGGTTCTTTATTATCCATTCTGGCATAGGGTTCTTCGTGGGAAAAACGCATCCCTGATTTCTCCATGACCTTTCCTGATGCAGGATTGTCTTTATCGTGAAGAGCGGTCAACTTGTTCATTCCAATCTTCTCAAAAGCCAGCTCAATCACGGTACGATTGGCTTCTGTCGTCAATCCTTGATTCCAATATTTTTTATTGATAATGTAGCCAATAGCTGCCTTCTTAAGAACAGTATCAATCTTGTGCAAGTCAATGGTTCCGATAAACTGACCATTGCTTTTTAGTTCGATTCCCCAACGGCCCAAGGGATTAGCCAAGTAGAACTGAGCGATGTTGTTCTTGCTTTCTTCTATGCTTTGATTTGTTGGAAAAGTATAGCGTGTATTTTCTCTGTCTGAGGCATACT
>ERZ772940.647-NODE-647-length-14817-cov-3.56151_pt1 | contig 14817 bp, 10 predicted proteins | sample MGYA00511682_ERZ772940 | MGnify/ENA primary metagenome ERZ772940 (study PRJEB29015, sample SAMEA2737922) | human oral metagenome | biome: human oral; feature: human-associated habitat; material: dental | place: China | collected 2031 ... | reverse complement strand
GGTCATATTTTACGCACCGCATTTTCTATGGACATAACGCCGTGCGTGCTTGATTTGCACCGTAACGGAAACATTATTTTTATAGAAATTGCACAGGGGCTAAACCGTGAAAAGATTCAATTATTAAAATACAAACTCGGAGAAATTACGAACGCGGAAAAAATCTCTCCGAAGATAATTCTTATGATGTCGAATCTTGAGCTTACCTTTGTTGACGGTTTTAATATTGAATTCTTGTTGGATTGCATTTTGGCAAACAGCAGAATTCATGCAAAAAACATAAAAATTCTTTCGTTCAGCTCTTTTGTAAAAGATTTAATCGACGGGCATGAAGATTACAGCGGAATTGAAGTCGTTACGGATATTTCCCAAGTATTGAATTCCGTTTTAGACAATTCTTCAAGTTCGCAAGTTTCGGATCTTATTACCGACAATATTCTCGCTACGGGAGAAGACGATACGGAGGGGTCTTTGGAAATACGTTTTTCTTCAGATGCAAGCGCAATTCTGCCGGACGAAACGGACATGCAGGAAGATTCTAAAAAACCTAAAGTCGCAATTGTCGATGATGATGCGGTAATATCAAAATTGCTTTCTTCCGCATTTGAAGCGGCGGGTTTTGTATGTAAACAATATTCAACGGGAACGGAGTTCTTGTCGCAATTCAGCAAGTCAAAATACGACATAATCATACTTGATATATTTATGCCCGGGATTTCCGGCTTCGATACGTTAAAAAGGCTTCAGAACGTGCCTTCTCCGCCGCCGGTAATCGTTTATTCTCAAGCTGTTGACAGAGAAATGATTATACAAATTCTCTCATTTGGGGCAAAACAATACATAGTAAAACCGCAAAAGCCCGAAGTAATCGTTCAAAAGGCTCTAGAAATAATAAATGCCGTTAAGCAATAACTTAAAATTTTCAAATAATCTTTTTATAGCTAATACCGTACATGAAATTCGTACGCCTGTTCAGACTATAATCGGAACGCTGGATCTTCTTTCCGACACAAATCTTGACAGCGAACAAAGCGAATATGTTCACCAAATAAGAGCCGGAGCGGATTTGCTTTTATCGTTTGTAAACGATTTTCTTGATTTTTCAAAGTTAAAATCACAACGGATGACAATAGAAAATGTTCCGTTCGACATTAAATCGCTTACAGAAGAAGTTGTGCATCTCATAGGAATCGAGGCATTTTCAAAAAATATTGAAATCGTAACCGACATTGATTACTTTATTCCTTCTCTTGTTATGGGCGATCCGACAAGAATCCGGCAAGTTTTAATCAATCTTCTTAAAAATGCAATTAAGTTCACACCTCAAGGTTATATTCATATAGAGCTTACCAAAAAAGATGACGACACTCTGCTTTTTGAAATTACCGACAGCGGAATAGGCATTCCCGAATCGAAACAAAAAAAGTTGTTCAATAATTATTTTCAAGCGGAAAATTCGATTTCCAGAAAATACGGCGGAACAGGTCTCGGGCTTGCACTTTCGCGTTTGTTGGTAGAAAAAATGAAAGGCAGCATAGGTGTAAGACCCAATCCCTACGGATGCTCAATATTTTGGTTTACTGTTCCGTTGGTAAAATCTGACGGACATGACGAAAATATTCGGGATTTGCCTGTTCCTGCGACAACAAAAATAATGATTGTTGACGACAGCGTTCTCGCCGTCAAAAGTATCAACAATATGCTGAATTATATAGGGCTTCAATATATTCAAACTTCTACAGATCCGAAAGATGCTCTTTTAAGTTTAACTTATGCAGAAAAACTGGGTTCTCCGTTTGACATTGTCTTTATCGATATGAATATGCCTCAAATGGACGGCTGGAATCTTGCGCGGAAAATAAAAAACAATCAGGCACTTAAAAATACTAAGCTTTATATGCTTGTCCCCGAAGGGGCGATGGGTAAAGAAGCTAAAATGAAGCTTTTGGATTGGTTTGCAGGTTATATTTACAAACCTGTAAGATTTGAAAACCTCAACTCGCTTCTTTGCAAAACCAACAGCTGCAAGCAGACAGAAGAAGCTGCAAAAGAGCTGGAGATTTTTGAAAATACGGAAAATTCTGCTAAATGTACGGATTCGGAGCCAGCGAAAGGAATAACTGTTCTTGTTGCGGAAGATCATCCTGTAAATAGAAAAATTTTAGTAACTTTCTTAAAAAAATACGGTGCGGAAATCCTTGAAGCGGAAAGCGGTCAGGAAGCGGTAGATGTAATAAAAAACAATCCGTCAGTACAAATGGTTTTTATGGATATCAGAATGCCCGTATTGAACGGAGTTGATGCTGCAAAAAAACTCCGGAAACTTATGTATTCGGGGATAATCATTGCCTGCACTGCTAATAACAATCAAGATGACTTTTTGAACTATCAAAAAGCCGGAATGAACGACTTTATGATAAAACCGTTCAAACAAGACGCGGTAAAACTCATGATTGAAAAATGGCTTCCGGTCATCGATCTGCCTGAAGATTCTCAATTCGCGATTGCCGGGGCAAATATGACTGTAAGCACGGATTTTTGGGATACCGACGATTTTGAAGATACGATAGGCGGTGATATTGATTTGGGAAAGAGTATCCTGCTGGATTTTACGGATCAAACAAAAGGACTTTTGCAAAACGCAAAAAAAGCATTGCAAAAAGATGATTTCGACTCTTTAAACATGATTGCGCATACGATAAAAGGAAGTTCTGCGGCAGTTTCCGCAAATAAATTGATGCAAATCGGCAAAGTAATGAACGAAAAAGTTAAAGCGCATGACAAACCTGCTGTAGAAAAAGCCATTAAAGAGCTTGAAGAGCAATTTGAACTCTTTCTGCTGCAAAGCGGAAAGTGGACACACATGGAATAAATTTCTGAGCCGGGTGAGAATACTATGCTGAAGACAAATTATCATTGCCACACAACTTTCTGCGACGGCGGCAATAGCGTAGAAGAAATGATTTGCGCAGCTGTAGAAAAAAAATTCGATATTTTAGGCTTTTCAAGCCACAGCGCATATCCTTTTGCGGAAAAATGCCATATTGCGCCGCGCGAACACAAAAAATATATTCAAACGGTAAAAAATGCCGCAGAAAAATACAAGGATAAAATTACAGTTTTATGCGGCTTTGAAGCCGAATTCATAAAAGGAATTTCAAAACCGTCGCTTACGGAAGATTATGCGGAATTAAAACCGGATTATCTTATCGGCTCCGTTCATTATGTAGTAATAAATGATAAAATATTTGCGGTTGACGAGAGTGCGGAAAAACTCGGTATATCCATACGTGATTATTGTGCCGGAAAAGCTGAAATTGCAGTAAAAGAATATTTTACGCTTGAGCGCGAAATGCTTTCTAAAGGCGTATTTACTATTTTGGGACACGCCGATTTAATCCGTAAAAACAACGGCAAACTTTGTATGTTCAATGAAAAAGACGAATGGTACAGAACCGAAATTAAAACGCTTGCGGACTGTATAAAAAGAGCCGGAGTGATTGCGGAAATCAATACAGGTGCGATTTCGCGCGGTACAATGGATGATATTTATCCTTCGGAAGAATTGCTGCATTTATTGCATGAGCGCAATATTCCAATCACGGTAAATTCCGATGCACATTCATGCAGTGCGCTTGACTGCGCCTTTGAGCGAGCTTTTTTTAAAGCAAAAAAAGCCGGATATTCAGAACTTGCTTATCTGGATTCCGGCTCCAATATAAAATTTCAAAAACTGGATTTTAACTCTATCTAACGGCGTTTGCGTTCTTCTACGCTGGCGCAGTTTACGCACATAAGCGTATACGGCAATGCTTCAAGGCGCGCTTCGGGAATATCTTTGCCGCAGGAGATGCAAATTCCGTATTTATCCTGCCTGATTCTTTCCAAAGCATTATCTATACTTTTAAGACGCTGCATATCCTGCGCGCCTAATGAATCCAATAAATTTCTATCGACGACATCGGACGCGACATCAGCCTCATCGCCCGACTCAAGGGGTTTTACAAGATCCTTCATATCGGAAGAATGTCCCGCCAAAGATTCTACCAGAGTTTTTCTTTGGTCAAGCAATTTTTCCTTTACGGAATCAATGAATTTTTCATCCATAACACACGATCTCCATTCTGTCAGCAGGAATTTAGGTCTTGTTGACAATGTTTTTTATTTTGTACATACTAGTATAAGTTGAAAAGCCCCAAAAAACAACGTCTAATTAAAAAATAATAATAAATTATATTGTCTTACTACGGGCTTTGGAGGAAATGTGGCTAAAGAAGAAGCTATTGAAGTTGAAGGAATTGTAAAAGAAGCCCTGCCGAATACTATGTTTCGGGTAGAGCTTCAAAACGGTCATATTATAATGGCGCACCTTTCAGGGAAAATGCGCAAGCACTATATAAGAATTGTTCCGGGCGACAGTGTAAAAGTAGCCCTTTCCCCATACGATCTCGATCGCGGAAGAATTATTTTCCGTCAGCGTTAGAATTTAAAAGAATCCGGAGTATATTAAAAGCTCCGGTAGTTCCGGAAACAATCAAGCCGATACAGATAATCGGTCCGAACGGAAAAAACCAAAACAATATTCTGAATAAAAACAGCCCCGCAACAGCTTGCGCAATCTTACCGAATAAAGAAAACCATAAATCTCTTTTTGTCGCTTTCGGACGCTGCCGCTGTTTTTCGTCTCCATAATAGTAGCGGTGAGTTTGATAATTGCTGTGTTCTGCCGCATTTCCGAACCAATTCCAAAACGATTCTTCAGTATCGAATTGCGGCTCTTGCCATGAATAATTTCCCTGTCTGTAATAGGTACCGTAAGCATTATTTGAAGTGGAATCACCGTAAGATGATGAACCGGACATATTGTATTCGTTTCTTTTGCGCTCATCACCGAGTACGGCGTAAGCTCTGCTTATTTCTTTAAACCTTTCTTCCGCAGCTTTATCGTTCGGATTGCGGTCAGGGTGGTATTTGAATGCAAGATTTCTATATGCCTTTTTAATTTCTTCCGTACCGGCATTACGCGGAACTCCCAAAATCTCATAATAATCTTTCACAAAAAACCTCAAAAAATTCTTTTGCGGAAATTCTCACGCCGCACAATTCTAATATGTATAGAAAAATAATAGTTTTAATAGAATGTTACAAGGCGAAAAGCCGCAGAAATCGAATTTTAAACGCTTCCGCATAAGATTCCGCCGTAAAGCAGTTTTACATATTTTTTCAGTACAAATAAATTCTATTCACACAAATTGTGCATTTTGTATGAATGCGCTAAAATTAACCGCTATGCACTTGAATAATCCCTTGATTGTACAAAGCGATAGAACCCTTTTGCTTGATGTTCATGCTCCGCAGGCAGATGAATGCCGCGACGCTCTTATTCCCTTTGCGGAGTTGGAAAAATCTCCCGAACACTTGCACACATACAAAATAACGCCTCTTTCACTTTGGAATGCTGCAAGTGCCGGATTTTCGCCGGAAGATGCGGTAAATACTCTTTCAAAATATGCGCGTTACGAGGTTCCGCAGTCGCTTATTATGTGGATAAATGAAACGGCAGGCAGGTTCGGAAAACTGCGGATGATTCAAGGCTACGAAACTGAAGTACCCGTTTCTTCTCGAAAAAGCGGCAAGGCGGACACAGGTGCAAGTGCTGACGGGACGGAGGAAAGTGATTCACAAAAGGAACACGATTCAACGGCAGAACAAATTGTCCGCGAGCAATATATCTATCTTACGGCTTCTTCTAAACAAATTTATCTTGAAATTGAAGCAAATCGCGCGGCAAAAAAGTTTTTAACGCCGTGCGTTTATGACCGTTCACTTGAGAAAGCCGAAGAGCGCGCAAAACTTTCCGATGATGAAAAAAAGTATTGCTTTTTGCTCAAACTTACAGATCGCGGAATTGTAAAACAGATTTTGCTGGATTCGCTTTGGCCTGTGAAAGACGAGATTCCGCTTGAAGACGGTGAGCCGCTTGATTTTGAACTTAAAACGCATTCTTTAAGCGGAAAACCTTTTGAAATCCGCGAATACCAAAAAAAAGCCGCCGACGCTTTAGTCGGCAACAAAGGAGCGGGAACAGGATTCGGAACAATCGTATTGCCGTGCGGTGCGGGAAAAACAATCGTCGGCATGGAAATTATGGCCAGGCTTAAAACAAGCACTTTGATTGTAACAACGAATATTTCCGCCGTTCATCAATGGATTCGGGAACTCTTGGATAAAACAAATCTTACGGAAGACCAAATTGCCGAATACACGGGAGAGCATAAAACCGTAAAACCGGTTACGGTCGCGACCTACCAAATTCTTACGTGGAGACCGGACAAAGAATCGGCATATCCGCATTTTTCAGTGTTCCGCGAATGCCGCTGGGGACTTATAATTTTTGATGAAGTGCATATGCTGCCCGCTCCGGTTTTCCGTGTTGTTGCGGAACTTCAAACAGTGCGCAGGGTAGGCTTGACTGCAACTTTGGTGCGCGAAGACGGCTGCGAAGGTCATGTGTTCAGCCTTGTAGGTCCTAAACGCTATGATGTTCCTTGGAAAGAACTTGAACATTCAGGCTGGATTGCGAGCGCGGAATGTATCGAAATCCGCTTGGATTTGCCGGAATCCAAAGAGATTGAATATGCGGTGGCACCTCTTAGGCAGAAGCACAGAATCGCAAGTGAAAATCCGCTTAAAAACGAAATTGTAAAAGCCGTAATAAAGCAATGCCCCGATGATAAGATTTTGATAATCGGGCAGTACGTTGAACAGCTTTTGTTGATTGCAAAAGAACTTAATGCGCCTGTCATAACCGGAAAAACTCCTAATGCGGAGCGCGATAAAATATATGCGGATTTTCGGAACGGAACTACCCGTGTGCTTGTCGTATCAAAAGTGGCAAACTTTGCGATTGATTTGCCGGATGCGTCCGCCGCTGTTCAGGTTTCCGGGACATTCGGAAGCAGGCAGGAAGAAGCGCAAAGGCTCGGGCGCATACTTCGTCCTAAAGAGCGGACTGCGCGTTTTTTTACGCTCATAACACGCAATTCGGTCGAAGAAGAGTTCGGAGCTAATCGGCAAAAATTTCTTGCCGAACAAGGCTATTCCTATCGAATAATACGTTGTTCAAGCGCAGATGATTTACAACTTTAGGCGGATAAAGCGTTGTAAATAAAGTCAAAACGGCAGAAACGATATTCGGGAAGGCGGATTTTCAAGACAGGGAGTACTTCCCTACGGACACAGGGAGCATCTCCCTACGGGTGAAGGGAAAGTCTCCCTATGAACGAGGGGAATATGTCCCTACGGGCGGAGGGAACACTGCACCTCGCCCGAGGTATGGTGGTACCCCCTGAGCGAGGTGCGGTGGTGTACCCCGAGCAGGGTTAGGTAGTGCACCCCGAGCGAGGTGTGGTGGTGTACCCCGAGCAGGGTTAGGTAGTGCACCCCGAGCGAGGTGTGGTGGTACACCTTGAACGGGGTTAGGTGGTACACCCCAAGCGAGGTGCGGTGGTGCACCCCGAGCGAGGCGGGCAACACGCTCCGAGCGGGGCGAGCAACTCGCTTCGAGCGAGGCGAGTAACACGCTTCGAGCGAGGCGAGCAATTCGCTCCGAGCGGGGCGAGCGACACGCTCCGAGCGAGGCGAGTAACACGCTTCGCTCGAGGCGAGCAATTCGCTTCGAGCAGGGCGAGCGACATCCTTCGAGCGGGGCGAGCGACATCCTTCGAGCGAGGCGGGCAACACGCTCCGAGCGAGGCGAGCAACTCGCTTCGAGCGAGGCGAGTAACACGCTTCGAGCGAGGCGAGCAATTCGCTCCGAGCGAGGCGAGTAACACGCTTCGAGCGGGGCGAGCAATTCGCTCCGAGCGAGGCGAGCAATTCGCTTCGAGCGAGGCGAGCGACATCTTTCGAGCGAGGCGGACAGTGAAACTTGGTTTTACAGATGTAATTCGGTTTGCTGTCCGCTTTAAGTTTTCCTTACGGGAAAACTTGCTGCAAAATATCGAAGGGGGCGATACTGCACCTTCGGCAAAAGAATGTTACCGGTACTTATCGGAGCGGACTGTTCGCTCTAAACAATGCTAAAACGGAGAAAGGTTATGCAAAACAGGGAAAATGAAAGAACGGAACGCATAGTTCAGTGGAGAGAGGCGTTTTCGATGCTGCCGGACGTGCGTTTTTTTGAGATTATGCGCGCATATTTAGGCGGAATCCGCACGCCTTTCAATAAACACAAACTTATTGAACAGCTGAGTTCCGTTTTGCGGAACGCGGAAAACCGCGAAAATATCCGTGATTTTATTTCCGAATTCGACATAAAGATTATTACCGCCGTTTCGTTTATTGAAAATCCGTCGCCTGAAAAGCTGACCGAGCTTTTTGCTTGCGAATACGGAGTTTCAGAAATTCGCGCGGAGCTGATGAATCTTTGCGACCGTCTCATAATCTACCTTTATTCAAAACAGGACGAAACAAAAATATTCCGTCTAAACCCTCTGCTTGACGATGTTCTTTTGCCCTTTATCGACGTAAACGCTCTGCTGCCGATTTATACATACACGATTGCCGAAAATGATACGCCGCATATAATTTCGCCGCTTTTTATAGGCTCATTTATTTCTTTTGTAAAAATGTTTCCCGATATGTGCAAGAATAATTCTGAAATTAAAAAAAAGGATTATGAGCGGCTTAAAGATGTTTTTCCTTCCAAAGAGAAGTGTGCGGAACTTTTACTGAAAGCGCTCATCAATTTCGGCATTTTTAAATACGGCAGAAAGGGGCTGTTTGCAGATGAAGAAAAACTTTTCGCATTTGCAAACTTGCCTGAATTTGAGCAGTATTCATATCTTGCCGTTTGTGCGGCTGTAAGATTCGGCAGAGAAAATCTTCGCGTTCATGCGCAGCTTTTATCGGACACGCTTGCTTCAATTCCTGCAGAAGGTTTTTCAAAAGCTGTTATATTGCGTGTAATGTTTTTATTGTCGAACAGAAAAGATACGGAAGAAGTAAAAACCGTTCACAACCGCTTTGACAGAATCCTCAGTCTGCACTCCGAAAATAATGCGGAACCGGTAAAAAGTCCTGAAATCTTGAAAGAAATAGTAGATGCGGCAATAGAATTCGGTCTTTTGAGTAAAAGAGGCATAACCGAATCCGGTGAAGAAATATTTACCGCAAGTAAAGTTATGCAGGAAAGCGGCGCGGCGGATATCGGCAACAGCGTAAAAACGAATGCGCTTGTAATAGATGCAGGGAATTCGATAACGATAATGCCGACCCTCAATCTTAAAGATGTGCTTACAATTTCCGCATTCGCAGATATTGTGCGCTGCGGAACTGCCGGCGTCTTTGAAATTACAAAAAAATCCGTAAGCCGCGCCTTTGATAAAAATCTTTCGCCTGAAAATATTTATTCCGTGCTTGAAAACTTTTCCGCACATGAAATCCCGCAGAGCTTAAAAATCAACATTGAAGAATGGCACACCTCGTATTCCGGGGCACTTTTATACAGCGGCTATGTACTTAAAATCGACGAAAAAACGCGGCGGATAATCGAAAAGTCTCCTGCATTCACAAAACTTGTACGCTGTAAACTTGCAGACGGAATCTTCTTGCTGGATATTCCTGACGGCGAAGACCCGTTGAAACTAATATCAAACTCAGGAATTCAAATTACTGCCGAAATAATAACTGCAAAGACACGCGAAGAACGCGTTGCTTTGCCGAGAATTATTTACGGAAACAATAAAATCGAGCGGGACAAACGCAAAAATCATCTCATGCTCCCTGACAAAAGCATTTGCGAAGAAAAAATAAACGCACTGCTTAAAATTGCGGACACCTTGCAGCTTAATGCGGAAGAAAGAGAGTGTCTTATTTCCCGAATTAAGCAAAAACTCATAATCAATAAGGCTCAGCTTGATTCAAACTGTCTGCACACGGAAATTCTTGAAGCGGACGGAACGGAATATTTCAGCAAACTTAGACTTTTGGAAGATTCTCTTAACCGCGATACGGTAAAAATCGCTATTCCAACGGATAATACCGGAAATTCCATACAGACATTTACGGGGAAGGTGTTGGAACTTACGCGGCTTGGAAACGACGCGGAAGTCAAAATCGAAACGGAAGGAGATAAAAAAAATCTTTCGTTTTCCGTAAGCAAAATCAGCCGTGTAAAAATCATACGCGGATTCGGTATTTACGGAAAATAAGCGCAGACTTGAGTTTCCGGCATTTTCGCATTCGTTGAAATTCCTTCCCTTATTGTGTAATATCGCGACATGGATTTATTGAAGAAACTTGAAGAATGCAAAAAACGCTATGATATTGTTCAAAAAGAAGTTATGTCGCCGGAATTGGTAAAGGATCCGAAAAAATACAAAGAAACGATGCGCGAAAACAATTATTTGAGTGAATTGTGTGCGCTTTACGACGAATACAAAAAAGTTTTACAGGGAATTGAGGACGATAAGGTCATCATCACGGAAGAAGACGACCAGGACATGAAGGAAATGGCGCGCGAAGAACTGAAAGAACTTGAAGAAGCGCAGCCGAAACTTGAAGAACAAATAAAACTGAAGCTCATTCCGCCTGATCCTCTTGATGAAAAAAACATCATTCTTGAAATACGAAGCGCGGCAGGCGGAGACGAGGCGAGTTTATTCGTGCGCGACTTATGGGAAATGTACTGCCATCTTGCCGACCGCAAAGGCTGGAAATACGAGACGATGGAAGCGCAGGAGACGGAAGTCGGCGGGTTCAACAAAATCGTAACGTCGATAAGCGGCAAGTTCGTTTACGGAACGCTGCGCTGGGAAAGCGGCGTTCACAGGGTACAACGCGTACCGGAAACGGAGTCTCAAGGACGATTGCAGACATCGACGGTAACGGTTGCGGTTCTGCCTGAAGCCGAAGAGACGGAAATTGAAATAAAAGACGGAGACGTGCGCATTGACGTTATGCGCGCAGGAGGACCCGGCGGTCAGTGCGTCAACACGACGGATTCTGCGGTGCGCCTTACGCATATTCCGACCGGAATTGTCGTCATTCAGCAGGACGAAAAAAGCCAAATTAAAAACAAGGCAAAAGCGTTCCGTGTGCTTCGAGCGCGTCTTTTTGATTTGGAAGAAAGCAAAAAACAGTCGGAGCGGGCGGACGCGAGGCGCAGCATGGTCGGTTCCGGCGCACGGAGCGAAAAAATCCGCACCTACAACTATCCGCAGGACAGAATTACCGACCACCGCATCAACTACAACCAGCACAATCTGCCGGCGTTTATGATGGGCGCGATGGACGATATGCTCGACGCGCTCAACGTGTATGCAAAAGAAGAGCAGCTCAAAGCCGCAGGCGGCACGGACTAATGACAATTCGGGAGGCAAAACGCCTTGCACGCGCCGCGCTTACGCAAAAAGACGCGGCGTTTTTTTATGCAGGCGGCGTTATTCGAGCGGAGCGGAGCGGCGATTCGCGTTTTATTCCTTCTCCGACTCCCGACTTAGATATCAACTGCATTTTGTGCAGCATTTTGAATGTAGATAAAACATATCTTTTAACACATTCCCAAAACGAATTGACTGAAACGCAGTTGGAAAATCTTGCGTCTGCCGTCAATAAAAGACGGACGGGCCTTCCGATTGCGTACATAACCGGCGTAAAAGAGTTTTACGGGCGGGATTTTTGCGTATCGCCCGCCGTACTCATTCCAAAGCCTGACACGGAAATTCTTGTTGAACGCGCGGCGGAAATCATTTTACAGAGCGTACAGACAGTCAAACTCTGCGATATGTGCGCAGGAAGCGGCTGCATCGGTCTTGCCGTGTTTTTAGCAATCAAAGAGAAACAGCAGACGGACTTGTGCAAAATTGAATCCGTCTGCCTTGCCGATATAAGCGAAGCCGCGCTTGAAATTGCAAAATTAAACGCAAAGCGGCTTTTGCGCGACGAAGATAAAGCGCGGTTTTCCTTTATTAAAACCGACCTTTTCGCCGGAATCACCGACACGTTCAACTTAATCTGCACAAATCCGCCGTATATTCCGCATGGCGAAGCCGCCGCATTGCTGGAAGACGGACGAAACGAGCCGCTTTTAGCCTTAGACGGAGACGCAAATGTTGACGAAACCATATCAGAAAGCGGCGACGGTCTTGCCGTAATCCGCCGTCTTGTTCCGGCGACTCTTGAGCACCTTAACGGCGGCGGAACGCTTTTAATGGAATGCGGAGAGTATAATGCTCAAAAAGCGGCGGATTTATGCCGCGAAGCAGGATTCAGCTCCGTTCGGATTCATAAAGATTTAGCAGGACAAATGCGGCTCGTTGAAGCGGCAAAAGTATAATTCCGAAAATTGAAAAAACGTTTTTACCTTACGGAAGATTTATCCGATAAAAAACGCCGGAGTTCGTTGCATTGTCATGTAAGCTCAATCATCCGTAAAAACGGAGATTTTATCGTTCACAACAAAATGCACAAATCCGGCGTTTATCTTAAATCCCATTAAATGCCGCAAAATATCGGCGGCATTTAAATCCGATTAAAATGTTACTCCGCAGTCGGCAGGATTTCTATCCGAAACCAAAATCGGTTGTGAGGATGTGCCGCCTGCAAACGTTACTTTTCCGCCGGATACGGCACTTGAAGTACCGTCATACCAGTTGTAAACGGTTGCTCCGTCTGTAAATAAACCGCTCACATCTACGGAAGTTCCGTTTACGCCGATTGCGACCTTATTTTCTCCGGCGGCACCGGTATACGAGCGTTTATATTTGGAACCGGTTCCGGCTCCTACGGCAGGATTAAACTTACGGAATGTTCCGAGTTTTCCCCAATGTGCGGTAAGTTCGGAAGTTTTTGCTTCTGCAAGATTCATATCACCTCGTGTCATCATATCGCCGTCGCCGCAACCGGCATATGCTTTCTGACGATTGGATTCATCTCCGTAATAAATCTGCACACCGCCCGGAAGAAGCACAAGACCTGTTCCTACGTCTTTCATATCGCTTACCCGTGTCAAAGCTGTGTCGTGGCTTGAAATGTAACTAAGAACATTGTTGCGGTTTCCGTTTCCGTCGGAATCGGCATTATTATTTATGGAAAGATAGCTTCCCCAATTTTCCGGCTTTGGATAATTTGTCCTATAGTTGCCATCCCAAGCGTTTCCGCCGTTAAAACTGAAGTTAATCATGGAATCGAATTTTCCGATGCTATAATAATCTCCCGTACCTGCAGTTGAAGTCCAGCCCCAGCATTCACCCGTCATCCAGAAGTTTTCATCCCAGTTTTTTGCACCGGAATCGTCAGCTTTGGCAGTGTCATTACGCCATGCTTCAAGAGCGGACTGACAAGCGTCTTTGAGCTGTCCCCAATACTTAGGCTCAACGTGTTTTGCAGTGTCGCAGCGGAAACCGTCAATGCCGAATTCGCGTACCCATGAAGAAAGCCAAATTATTTGATACTGAACAGGCGGAACATTACAGTCTGTACGCCAATTTCCTGACTTGTTATACCAGTCTACGTTCGTAACCGCAGGAATTTTGTATGCATCGTACTCGGATGAGGTTTCCTGACTCCACTTTGTAACGAGAACCGGAGCTAATCCGACACTTGCCGTAAGTTCCGATTTTACATCGGGAAGACCTCCGCAAGAACCGCCGTATTCAGTACCGCTTGCATATCCAAAGGAGCGAATCCACGGACCCCACCATGAGTCCCACAAATTGTTAGTCCACGCAACAGTGTCGTTTGCGTTCCAAACGCCTTCGACTTTTTCAAGCCAGCCATGCTCCGTATGGGAAGTTTGCCCGTGATTGTAGGTAATCATGTCTTCGGTATTGTTATATCCCACGTGGTTCATGACAATATCCATTACGACACGAATTCCATTTCGATGACAGGTCTGAACAAATGTTCTGAACTCTTCAACGGTTCCCATGTTTCTATCCATATAAGTCCAGTCAAGTGCGTAATATCCGTGGAACGCATAATGAGGGAATTTCTTATCTTTGCCGGAAACCCAACCGTGAACCTGCTCGTAAGGCGCGGTAATCCAAATTGCGTTTACGCCGAGTTTTTTGAAGTAATCGATGTTATCTGTAAGACCTTTTATATCGCCTCCGTGGAACGTGGCGACATTTTCATCGCCCGTAAGAGCATTCTTCCTGTAATAAGAATGATCGTTTGAAGTATCTCCGTTTGCAAATCTATCCGTCAAAACGAAATATGCATTTACATTATCCCACGTAAAGAAATCCGTCGATTCCTTTACTATGCTAAGGACGGAAGAATCGGAAGCGGTTCCTACTTTGTTGGTTACGCTTGCCTGTACGGTGATGGAATCCCCTTGCGAAAGTCCGAGAGATTTGACGGGAATTGTAAGCACATCATCGGTAAAATCCGCATAAGCGTATGTTTTTGAAACATCTCCGCTTATAGTAACGTTTGCAGCAGTTATAACCGAATTTCCGTTCGACAGTTTGACCGTTATAGCTCCATTTAATGGGACGGATTTTCCTGTTGCAGGCGTAATCGACACGGTCGGTGCTACGGGAACGGGCGGCGTTGTAGGATCAGCATCGTAGAAAGTTCCGGCCGCGCCCGAGACGCCTTTTGCGTCATACCAGAAAGTTATGCTCTTGTGCGATTCTATAGGGGTGCCGTCCCCATTCAATATGAATTTAATTTCTTCTCCAACTTTCAGTTTTTTCGGAACCAAAGTTGTTTCATACCAGTCGCTGTTATTTTTCAACCCCGCAGCAGGCAGCATCTTTACACCGGGATACTGAGCGGCACTAGTTACGTTTGGAGAACTATTAGACC
>ERZ772940.646-NODE-646-length-14829-cov-7.80655_pt1 | contig 14829 bp, 13 predicted proteins | sample MGYA00511682_ERZ772940 | MGnify/ENA primary metagenome ERZ772940 (study PRJEB29015, sample SAMEA2737922) | human oral metagenome | biome: human oral; feature: human-associated habitat; material: dental | place: China | collected 2031 ... | reverse complement strand
TCAACCAGAAGTCCTCGAATCCTTTGACAATCGTCATGTGGAAAATGACTATTTTATTAAATTCAACTGTCCTGAATTTACCTCCCTGTGCCCAATCACTGCTCAGCCAGACTTTGCGACGATTTATATTTCCTACATTCCTGACAAGCTCTGTGTCGAGTCAAAATCCCTCAAACTCTACCTCTTTAGCTATCGAAATCATGGAGATTTTCACGAAAACTGTATCAACACTATCGGGAAAGACTTGGTCAACTTGCTAGACCCTCGCTATTTAGAAGTCTGGGGAAAATTCACTCCACGCGGGGGCATTTCAATCGACCCCTACTACAACTACGGTAGACCTGGAACTAAGTATGAAGGCTTGGCAGAACAACGCCTCTTCCAACACGACCTTTACCCAGAGAAAATTGACAACCGCTAAACTCATACTCAATGAAAATCAAAGAGCAAACTAGGAAGCTAGCCTCAGGTTGCTCAAAGCACTGTTTTGAGGTTGTGGATAGAACTGACGAAGTCAGTAACCATACCTACGGCAAGGTGAAGCTGACGTGGTTTGAAGAGATTTTCGAAGAGTATCATACGAAAAAGCCCTGTTCCTCAAGATGAGGAGCAAGGCTTTTTGAGTTTCAATTATTCTTCTGTTCCAAGAAAGTTTTTCGCAACAAGGGCTGCAAGAATACCACCAACGATTGGGGCAAGGATGAAAATCCAAACTTGTTGAAGGGCTGCGCCACCTACCAAGACAGCAGGAGCCAAGCTACGAGCTGGGTTTACTGAAAGTCCAGTGATGTTCAATCCCACAAGGATCAAGGCTGTCAATGATAAACCGATTACCAAACCAGCGATTGCACCATTACCTTTGCTTTCTGAAGTGACAGTCATGATAACTAGGACAAACAAGAAGGTTGCGATGACTTCAAACAAGAATCCACCAAAGACAGTGACACCGTTTGCCAAGGCATTTTCACCAAGACTAGCAGTTGACATGCCTGAGTTAGACAAGAGGAAGAATACTGCAACTGACGCAAGGAAAGCTCCAACTACTTGTCCAAGGATGTAGTTTACAAGCTCTGAAGATGACAAGCGCTTGTTTACAAACATAGCGATCGAAACAGCTGGGTTCAAGTGAGCCCCTGAAACAGTTCCGATTGAGAAAGCTGCGACTACGATAGCCAAACCAAAAGCAAGAGCAATCCCAAGGTGGCCAAGACCTTCAACACCATTCCCAAAAACAACAGCTCCTGTTCCGATGAACACAAGCATAAATGTACCGATTAATTCAGCAATAAATTTTTTCATGATAAGTCTCCTTTTTTTTAAACTATGTATTAGTCTATCAAAAGAAGGAAAGGGTTTCAAGAAAATTGACTGGAAAGTTATTTAAAAATCATGAAACGACTCGCTTATCCTTAGTACTGAAAAGATTGAATAGCTTCTTTCAAGTCATCTTGTAAAAGTTTATGACAGTCTAGTTGAAGGTAAATTTCCAGCAAACAAGATCTGAAATTGGAAAATTTATGGAAATCATTTACTTCTTTCAAGGGAAATTCGACTGTTTGCAGCCAAGCAGTGAGGAGAGACGATTCGATTTTCCCTCGTAAGATTGGTTCATAAAGTACTCTCGCTAACCGCCAATCTTCATCATTTGTAAAACGAATCTCAACACGTTTAAAGATTTTCCCAATGATTTCAAATGCTTCGGCTATATCTGACTTTGGAAAGCTAGGATGGCATATAACCTCCGTCAAGAGATCAGCCCCATGCGCAAATGCGTGGATCCACCCAAACTGATGAGAGTAACCCGTCGTCTCTTTTTCCTTTGTAAGATAGTGTAAGCCTTGATTTAGCATGGTAACCCTGATAGGAGAAGACAACTGCTGGTAATAAAGTGATTCCTTAGTACCATCGCAGGACAGTAGATTGGCATAAATAAGTGCCCTAAAAGAACGTTTAAGAGCCGAAACTCCTCTACTATCAATCTCTTTGTATAGACCTTCATCAGAGGAGACCTCTTCTGAGATAAACTGAAACTGCTCAAGGGAAAACAACTCTTCTTGAATCCCTCTAGCCAAACTCGTAAAAACAAGTTCGTCTCGAATTTCTGGAGAGGGATCTCCCAAGTGCTCAAGCAACCACTGAATTTCTTCTCGACTATAGCTTGGTTTTTCTTCTGTCACTTTTCTTTGTAATTTTTTACGCATCTCAAGTACCTCTACATTTCTAGCAACTGTTCAAAAAACCAGCCCAAGATAACTTTCTGTCTTATTCTGTTTTAGATGGACGTTTTCCTGCAGCAATTGCATCTGCTTCTGTCATCTCAACAACGTTGGCTCTATTCGTTTTTGAAGGCATTCTATCCTTACTATACCAGTAAACTTTCGCATTCCCATGGTTTGCAACATAGACAATTCTATCTTGCTGTTGAGCTTTGGTTTCAGCTTCACGCGCAGCTCTTTTTTCTTCTTCTTTTTGAGAAATTAACGACTCAACTGCACCTATTCTATCAAGCAACTCTGTCTTTTTGTCGTTATTTTCAATCTGATTAACTGTTTCTTTAGCAGACCTCACTTGACTCGCATCTTGACTGTCTTCCAATTGTTTGACTAAGGTTTCACCTTTTTCTTGCAACTCCTTTGCAGCTTTTTCTTTGGCAATTCTCTCTTCTTCCGCTTTTTCTTTAGCCTTTTTCTCTTCTTCGATCCGTTTTGCTTCCTCTATGCTAGATGAAGTATCCGTAGTTGAAGCTGTCGAAGTAGTAGATGTCGCAGTCTGCTTAGTTTCTGATTGAGAAGATGAAATTTTCTTTGTGACTGTCGGAGTTTGAAGAGCAACTGCAACAAAACTGACAATGAAAAGCCCTATCATTAGATTTCTTTTTCGAATATCTGGCGATTTCTTTACAAAATACCAAATACCAACTCCGCTCAAAACAAGATAGAGAGTAGGCAAAGCAATCAATAAAATGATTCCCAATAAAACTAGACAAATTTTGATAAAGAGCATTCTTTTGGGGTCTTGCTCTAGCCATTCTTTGATTCTATTCATATTATTCTCCTAAAACTCTGTCCAATCTTTACTCCCCCAACTCAGCACTGTATGCAATAATCTGGTCAACTGTGTCAGACAAGAATTGGATGGTATCACGGAGTGGTTTGTCTGTTGAGATATCTGCTCCGATAATCATGGCTGACTCAAGTGGTGTCTTGCTGCCACCTGATTTGAGGAGATTGAGCCAGTCTCTAGCTCCAGTTTCAGAGTTTTTCAGATGGAGGTAACCTGCAGTAGAGATAACAAGGCCTGCTGAGTATGTGTAGCTATACAAGCCCATGTAGTAGTGAGCTTGACGCATCCAAGTCAAGGCTGCATCATCGTCAATTTCAATGGCATCTCCCCAGAAGTCCGTCAAGACTTCCTTCATAATGCTGTTGAGTTTGCTTGCTCCAAAAGTTTCCCCTTCTTCAATCAGTGTATACACCTTACGCTGGAAGGCAGCTTCCAAGAGGTGGGTGATAAAGTTATGGAAGTAGGTGTCTGTCAAGCGGTGAGCAAGAGCGAAGCGTTTTTGACGTGGGTCGTCAGATTGGTGCTCCAAGTAATCGCTGAGGAGCAATTCATTGAAGGTTGACGGCGCTTCGACATAGTAAGTCGACATGTGGGCATTGAAGTAGCTTTGGTGATTATCTGAAAAGATAAATTGACCAGAATGCCCAATTTCATGAATCAAGGTATAGACATCGCTCAAACGACCAGTCCAACTCATGAGGACATAAGGGTGCACGCGATATGGATCTGTAGCATACCCACCAGAATCCTTGCCACTATTAGCAGCAAAGTCCACCCAGCGTTCTTCTTGATAGCGAGCAACTTCCTGACAATATTCTTGTCCCAAAGGTTCTACTGACTTCATGACCAAATCATAGGCGTCGTCAATAGTCACTTCAGGATTGAGGGCACTGTCCAAGTCCAATTTCCAGTCTGCAAAGGTCATCTTTTCAAGACCATTAACCTTGGCAACATGCTTGAGGTATCTCTGAGCAACTGGCGCAAAATCCTTCATGATGAGGTCAATTTGACGGTCAAACATGGCACGATCTACTTCTTGCTCAGCTAGGAGATAATCAAAGACTGAGTCATACCCCTTCATATCTGCCAACAATTTCTCAGACTTGACCTGAGCTAAGTAGGCTGCCGCAGCTGTATTCTGGTGCTTACGAAGTCCTTCTGAAAAAGAACGGAAGGATTTTTCACGCACCTCTGCATCCTCATGATTTTGGTAGAAATTCTCATAAGTTACAAAGCTGTTTTTGTAGGTCTTGCCATGGGCTTCAAAGTCAGCCATTTCAAAATCCCCAGCTCGCATCTTAGTATAAATGTCCTGTGGGCTGTAGAAAACTTCACCCAGATTGGTCAAGGCCTTCTCCACATCCGCCCCTAGGTAGTGGGCTTTTTTGATTTTGGCCTGACGAATGGCTGCCGTTAAGTGTGGCAGCTCACCCAGACGATCCAAGACTTTCTCGTCTGCTGCCACCAAGGCGTCGTCAAAGAAGGTCAAGGCTACGCTGGCATCTGTTTCAAATTCCATCCCAGCTTGAGCGATATTAGCAAACTCTTCATTGCTATAGTCTGTCGTCTGAGGCATAAAGGCGTAATTGCCGATATGACTCATCTGGATATAGATTTGCTCCAATTCCGCAAAGGCCTTCTCGAAATCTTCAAAAGTATGAAGATTACCCTTGTAGTCACGGCTAAATTGATTGATGTCTTCGCGCGTTTTCTCGATTGCACGCAAGAAATCCTCACGGTCTTGATATAGGGCTGTTAAGTCCCAAAGTTCCTTTTCTGGAAATTCTGAACGATGTTTTTGTTCCATTTTCTTCCTCTTATTTCTCTAATTCTACTAAAACACTAAGGGCTGATAAGGCGTAAAGTGGCGCTGTTTCTGCTCGCAAAATCCGAGGACCAAGGCCTGCCAAGACGGCTCCTTTAGCTTCAAAACTTTCAATTTCTGCTGGTGAGAGACCACCTTCCGGACCAAAGATAAAGAGCAATTTGGCTCCTTTTTCAAGACCAGCAACTGCTTGTAAGAGCGCAGCGGCTTCTCCTTCTTTCGCTGATTCTTCATAGGCCACTACGATAGAGTCAAATTTGTCTAGTTGCGCTAAAAAATCTGCTTTTTTTTCGAAAAGTTTGATACTTGGGACCAGATTACGCTTGCTTTGCTCTGCTGCTCCAAGGGCGATTTTTTCTAGTTTTTCAACCTTTTTACCCAACTTCTTGCCATCCCATTTAGCTACTGACCAATCTCCAGGAAAGCCCCAGATTTGACTGGCTCCTAGTTCGGTTACTTTTTGAGTGATGAACTCCAGCTTGTCTCCCTTGGGAAAGCCTGATGCGATGGTCACTTGGATTGGCAGTTCCACATTGTCAACTAATTCTTCAACCAACTCAAACTGACGCGCTTCCACATCTATCACGCGCGCCAAGCGCTTGACGCCATCATCAAAGACCAAGGTCACCTCATCATCTTCTTTCAAGCGCATGACCTGAAACATATGCTTGCTGGTTTCCTTGTCCTCAATGGTGACAGGAGAGACTGCACTACCCTTGACAAAATACTGTTGCATGCTAGCCTCCAATCACACCTGAAATATCCTTGGTTTTCTTAAAGACACAGGCATTCCATTCCCCTTGAATCATGTGGGTTTCAAGGAAAAATCCAGCTGACTCAGCTGACTCGCGCACCATATCCCACTTGTCCTTGATAATGCCACTCATGATGAGGTAGCCTTCATCCTTGACCAAACGATAGGCATCGTCTGTCAAATGAATGAGAATATCCGCTAAGATATTAGCCACAATCACGTCTGCCTCAATCTCAACCCCCTTAAGCAAATCTCCTGCCGCTACATGGATATTTTCCATGCCAGGATTGAGCTCAATATTTTCCTGAGCAACACGAACTGCCACATCATCTAGGTCGTAAGCAAAAATTTCCTTGGCACCAAGAAGTGAGCTGGCAATAGAAAGGACACCTGATCCACTACCCACATCTAGCACCGTTTCGCCACCACGAAGAACCTGCTCCAAGGCAAAGAGGCTCATCTTGGTCGTTGGATGAGTACCCGTACCAAAGGCCATACCAGGATCCAGCTTGATAATCTTTTCTGTCGCAGTCGCCTCATAGTCCGTCCAAGACGGCACGATGGTCAAGTCATGAGTAATGCGAGCTGGTTCATAGTATTTCTTCCAGTTGTCAGCCCAGTCTTCCTCAGCCAAGGCAGTCGTGCCCATCTTGACCTCTCCCAAATCCATAAAGTCTGTCAATTCTGCTAAATGAGCCTGCAAATCTGCCTCAACCACTGCCACATCAACCGTATCTGGATAGTATGCGGTCACCACGATTTCTTCTTGTTGCTCGACTTCTGGGAAAATCTCACCAAAACGATCCACATTCCCCACATAGTCCATACTATCTTCAATCGCAACGCCTTGGGCACCTAACTCAATCAAGAGATTGGACACCAACTCCTCCCCCTCACGCTTCACTGTAACTTTTAACTCTTGCCATGTTTCCATCATTAAGATACCAAGCCCGTAAAACACAAAGCCAAAATAGGAAACTCTCTGAAGACGCTTGTGTCTAAGAGAAGTTTATCTTTTTGGCACAGTGTTTAGGGCGGGTTCAGTTTAGAAATTTAACCGAACCATCCTTTCTATTTGTCAATCAATTTTTTCATGTAAACCATATCCATACCTTCTTTTTCAGGCTCGATATGAGTTTGACGGTAGCCGTTTTTCTCATAAAAAGCGACCATGCCCGCATCCTGTAATACCGTACACAAATCCCACTGTTTAATCGTCGGAAATTCCTTTTCCAGCAATTCCAATCCTTCAGAACCATAACCTTTTCCTTGATACTGGGGCAAAATCGCTGCCGTTCCCAACCAAGCCTCCGTCAATTCCTCATTGGTCTGAACTCGTAAAAATCCGATATTTTCGTCCTTTTCTTTCACAAAGTAGTAATAGCTATTGGGACGCTCAACCAATTTCCACTTGATTCGTTCACGATCCTCTAGATAGGGATCATACTCATCTTGATATTTCTCATAGATAGCCTTAAAGCTAGCCCTTTGAATTGCAATTACGGTTTCTAAATCTTCTGCTCCTGCTCGGACAATCTGAATCATACTAATACCTCCAAATACACATTCTCTCAACTAGCACTTCTATGCTCTTCCACACGCTGTTTTACTAACCCTCAAATTCCTCAATTACATCTGTGTAGTGTTCTTTCATTGTGCTATGAATCTGCTGTTTAAAAATACCAAACATAAGATAATAAACAAATAGAACAATTCCTGCAAACAGTATCAAAAATAAAAAATATACTGAAAGGGGCAGTACGAGACCTCTACCACTCAGTAAGGGTATAACAAGCATTAATACCCAAATAATAGCCATAGAAATCCCAGCTACTTTCGTGCCACTTTCTCTCTGCTTCTTTAACTTTAAATATTCCATATAGATGAATGTAGCTTCTTCTCTAGAATATTGTCCAGTTTTTAGTTTGCGTTTAACTTCCTTATTTAACGTCGTTGTTGCAATTGCAAAAATCATTTTACTTCCTCCAAATAATCCCTCACTCGCTCCTGCAACTGGGGCACGACCTTATCTGAGCCAAGAAACTCATCAGTGCTCATCATTCTATATCCCTGTCCTTCATCGCCAAAGACGATACTATCAAACTGTTCCTGCGTTAACTTACCAACTAGAAAGACGGATTCCTTCCCCTCGAAAAGCATGCTTGGGTACACCTTAGTCCAAAGCAGACAATCTTCAGTCAGATGAATTCCCAGTTCTTCATAAACTTCACGCGCCGCGCACTCAAAAGGACTTTCATCGCCTTCTCGCCCACCACCAGGCAGTTCCCAGGTATTAGGGTATGGAATGTTTGATTTGTCATCACGTAAGATAGTTAAGAGCTTATCACCACAAAAGAGGGCAATTTTGCAGCCTGTGAAATCAGAAATTTCTACTTCCATATCAGACTCCTAATATCTCGGATAAGGGTAAAATTCTCCTTCTTCCAAGCCGACTTTCCCTTCTTCAAAGACTTCTTGGTTCCATTCCATAACAAATTCTTCCGCTTCTGGGTCTTCCAAAAAGTCCATGAGGGCATCTAGTCCAACCTCGGCAGTATCTTTGAGGAATAGCGCAAAATAAGCTAAGAATTCGCGGGAAAATCCTTTTTTAGGCAAGTAAGGGATGACAGTCAAATAGTCTTCCTCATTGACTGTTGATTTAGCAGGATTGTAAAAAAGCACTGCTTCTTCAAAGAGGATATCTTCTGATGAAACCTCTCCGTCTTCATCCACCATCTCCACGCCTGCAGCATTTTGCGCTTCTAACAAAAAACTCACTTCAACCGCGTGGTTGCGCTTATCCCAACTAATCTCAAAGTCAAAAGGAAAATTCTTCTCCAACTCTTCCTCTAAAACATCTAAAAATCCGTATGTTGCCATTTTGTCCTCTTTCTATGCGACTCTTTAATCGCCCCGATTGCTCGGAAATATGCTAAAATAGATACTACCATCTTACCACATATACATCAGAAAATCTACGTTAGAAAGGACTGCTATGCCAGACAATCTCGCGCTTCGCATGCGCCCTAAAACCATCGACCAGGTCATCGGTCAGGAACATCTGGTCGGACAAGGAAAAATCATCCGCCGCATGGTAGAAGCCAACCGCCTGTCCTCCATGATTCTCTATGGCCCTCCAGGTATTGGCAAGACCAGTATAGCCTCAGCCATCGCTGGAACGACCAAGTATGCCTTTCGGACCTTCAATGCGACTGTTGATAGTAAAAAACGGCTACAAGAAATTGCGGAAGAGGCTAAATTCTCTGGTGGTCTCGTCCTATTACTAGACGAGATTCATAGACTAGATAAAACCAAGCAAGACTTCCTCTTGCCTCTCTTGGAAAGTGGACTGGTCATCATGATTGGCGCTACGACTGAAAATCCTTTCTTCTCTGTCACTCCTGCCATTCGTAGCCGAGTTCAAATTTTTGAGTTGGAACCTCTGTCTAACCAAGACGTCAAAGAGGCTCTTCAGATAGCTCTAAGTAACCCTGAACGTGGTTTTGATTTTCCAGTAGAACTAGATGAAGATGCGCTGGATTTCATTGCTACCTCTACAAACGGAGACCTTCGCTCTGCCTTCAACTCACTGGATTTGGCAGTTCTATCTACCCCTGAGAATGACGAGGGCATCCGCCATATCACCCTAGACATAATGGAAAATAGTCTTCAGAGAAGCTACATTACCATGGACAAGGATGGAGACGGTCACTATGATGTTCTATCTGCCCTGCAAAAGTCTATCCGTGGCTCAGATGTTGATGCCAGTCTTCACTATGCTGCCCGCTTGATTGAGGCTGGTGATTTGCCAAGTCTCGCTCGTCGCTTGACTGTTATCGCTTATGAAGATATCGGTTTGGCCAATCCTGAGGCCCAGATTCATACCGTGACTGCTCTGGATGCTGCACAAAGGATTGGATTCCCAGAAGCCCGCATTCTCATTGCCAATATCGTGATTGATTTAGCCCTTTCTCCAAAATCCAACTCAGCCTATGTAGCTATGGACAAGGCACTTGCCGACCTCAAAACATCAGGGCATTTGCCTATTCCTCGGCACCTGCGTGATGGGCACTACAGTGGAAGCAAGGAACTGGGGAATGCCCAAGACTATCTCTATCCACACAACTATCCTGGAAATTGGGTCAAGCAAGACTATCTGCCAGAAAAAATTCGTAGTCATCACTATTTCCAAGCAGAAGATACTGGTAAATATGAACGGGCTTTGGCTCAAAGAAAGGAAGCTATCGACCGTTTGCGAAAAATCTGAAATCCTTTTCAAAAAATTGCACTTTCCTCTTGATTTTTTTTGAAAAAGTGGTATCATATAAACATAGAAACGCTGTGGTGTACGACTTCACACTTAAGTGTTGACCGACTATTTTTTGTATTATTAGGGAAACAAAAGTCTTCTAACAGCATGTAGGCCGTCTCACACGGAAACAGCTTCAGTTAGAGCGAGTTGCCCACCTGCTTAATTGCGCGGGTTCAATACAAACCGTGAAGTTTCGGCACCAATACAGCTTTTTTCTTTGCCTCCTTAGCTCAGCTGGCAGAGCAGCGGACTCTTAATCCGTGGGTCACAGGTTCGATCCCTGTAGGGGGCATCTAAATACAACAGGAAAAAGCCTTGTAAATCAAGGCTTTTTTTGCTTGTCTATAACTGATTTACCCCATCATTTGTCCCACATTTTAAATCTATCTTTTCTTTTTGAATCAAATTACATCTTTACAAATAGTGTAAAGCCAGTTACTTTTGCTTTGATGCCATACAATATTTTCATGTAGAGAAGACAAATTTTATCTTCTCTTTTTATTTTCAAAATAATAAAAACTGATTTTCTTTTCATAAATCAGACTGAAACTTCCAAATTTTCCATTTTGTTTATTGACATTTCCTCTAAAAAGGTGTATAATATTTTTATTATCAAACTATACTATACTATATAGGGGGTATTGAAATGAAATTTTCTAATCGTTTACTGCTATTCCTTGCAGGAGTTGTTTTTGTCCTTTTAGGACTTTTCCTATTTACAAACCCAGTAGCTAATCTTGTTGCTTACAGCTGGTGGATTGCATTTGGTTTACTGGTTTCTTCTATAGCAGCTATTTTAGGCTATTTCTCTGTACCAAAAGAGCTTCGCTCACCAGCTCATCTTTTCCAAGGGATTGTTAATCTTCTCTTAGCTCTTTACCTCGTTGCCTATGGCTTTGTGACGCTGCCAGTTGTCATTCCAACTATTTTAGGAATTTGGTTAATTGTAGAAGCCATTATAGCTTTCTTTAAAGGCAATCGTCTGGGATTGATTTTCCCTATTATTGGCAACCATATCATGTGGATAGCGTTGCTTGCATTTTTACTAGGTCTAGTGATTTTGTTCAATCCAGTAGCTACAAGTGTCTTTGTCGTTTATGTCGTTGCCTTTGCATTTTTAATTGTTGGTTTCACCTATATCCTTGATGCCTTTCGTAAATAATCTAGCTGCCATTTTGGGCATATTAAAATAGCTGGGAAGTTACATTCTCAGCTTTTTCTGTTGCCTCCTTAGCTCAGTTGGTAGAGCAGTAGACTCTTAAGCTATGGGGCGCAGGTTCGAGCCCTGCAGGGGGCACATCTAAATCAACAGAAATAAGCCTTGAAACCAAGGCTTTTTTTAACGTCTAATAGCTTTTTGTAGAAAAGTATTTAAAAATAAAAGAGAAGAGAATCTCTCACTCTCTTCTCAGTATATCTTATTAAATTTAGTTTTTCTTAATCTAGCTGATTTTCCTTTGCAACGACAAATTCCTTAACCAATCGATAGATAACAGCAAATACGGGGGTAAAGAATATCATTCCAAGTAGTCCGAAAAGATTCCCTCCGATACTAGCAGCCGCAAGCGTGAAAAGGGCTGGTAAGCCAATAGATTGACCCACAACTTTGGGATAGATAAGATTTCCTTCAATCAGCTGTATAACTTGATATAGAAGAAGAGAAAGTAAGGCTTGAGTAGGACTCACTGTGAAGATAAAAATCGCTCCCACAACACAAGCAATCATAGGCCCTACATAAGGAATGAACGATAGCACTCCTGCAAAGATACCTGTCATTACTCCATAGGGTATCCCAAACACGCTGTAACCAACCGCTATCATAACTCCTATGATAACTGCTTCAATCAGCTGACTCATCAAAAATTGGTCATAAGTCTCTAGTGCTACTTGTCCAATGTAAGTCAACTTTATCACCACCTTCTCTGGAAGAAAAACTTTTAGAAGTCGACTCGTCATCGCTGCCAAATGTTCCTTACTGGATAAAAATAAAAAGGTGAAGACTATAATCAAAAAGGCATTCATCAAACTTGAAAAAATATTGCCGATATTACTAGTCAGACCTGATAAAAAACCTATCAAAGCTTGGCTAATAGAACTAGATTGTCCCTGTATGCCTGATACGATAGTTGACAACATGTCTTTGGTTACAAATTCCGAGCTGCCTAGCAATTTCCCAAGTTGAGTAAGGACTGTTGAAAGGACTGTTCCCAGCTGACTAATAGTCTGGGCTAGGGTTGGCAGCACCAAAACCAAAAGAGCAATCACGATTAAGATAAGAGCTAGGAAAACAAGTACCATGGCAATCGGACGACGCAACTCTGCCTTTACCTTCAATTTAACTAAGTACTGTTCAATTTTTTTCATAGGAACATTAAGCACAAAAGCAATAACAGCACCATAAATCAAGGTTGATATTACATCAAAGAGAGAGATTGCTCCTGATATAAAGCTCGATGCATTCAGAATTACAAGAGCAACCAGCCCTATAAAAAGGATTAACGGAGTATATTTTTTAACTAAGTTCATAAATTCTCCTTAATAAACATGTTTAGATACGACTATACTATTTGGTTTTTCAAACTCTCGATTAAGGTAGGCTTGGTAAGTTCCTGGAGCGATAAATCCTTTGGGTGAGAGGATATCGGTGCCAGCCTGACCGACTATGGTATCAGCCAAGAGCACACAGTTTGTAGATAAGACAAAGTAGGATTTAAACTTAGATTTGATAAATTTATAAAGTTCCCCATCTGTCTCATGTCTGATTTTATAAGCGTAGGTGTAGTCTTCCTTACCATCACCTGTCATGATTTTATCTGCACTTGGCTCCCATGGAATCGTCAGTTGTTTCAATTCAGCCAACTTTTTCTGAACTGCTTTTTCCATTTCAGGCGTCAAATCTATCCCATAACCAAAAAGCGTTTTTTGACTCTCACGTTTACATAGGTCAATGTACTTGTCACGATCACAGAAATATAAGACACCATCTCCTACCATGCCAAATAAGGTCTCAGAAGACGGATCATAGTTGCCATAAGAAATAACACGGCCTTGATAGCAGATATCCACATGACCAATTGCCGAAAACAGAGAGGTCTCAGCTGTATGAACAAAAATTTCAAGCTCCGCTGTCTTACCAGACTTCACCATTCCAAGATGGATATCTTCTTCCTCATCAGCATTTTCCAGCATAAATTTGTTAATTTTTGCTAAAGTTCTTGCAGGGATGAGAGCGGCTAGGACAATAGGTAAGCTAATTCTAATGCGACGTTTGAGATGGTTTTTCCCAATTTCCTCCTCAAACAAGAAACCGTCACGGATATTGGACACACCATAAAGGAAAAAATAAGCCCCTAATACAAAGAGTTGAAAGACAGAATTTCCCGTAGAGGACAAAAGACTAGCTCCACCAAGAAAAACTAGTAGAATACCATCTAGTAAGAGACGAAAACGAGGTCGAATATTATTTTTACGGTAGAGAACATAGGTGACAAGATTAATCGTGGCCCTAAAAATCTGATAAACTCCAATCACAAGAGCCAGAACATAAATCGGTATATCAGTCGCAAGATTAGAACCTAGCAAATATCCCAGCACTAACAATTTAACCAGTGCAACTCCCAAGGTATCCGTTGACTGGCTTTTTTTGAAAACTCTTAATAGCAAATCTACGACCGTTGCTATCCAAGCTAAAAACAGAACCAGGCGAATAACTGTTACTGGCAACCAAGTCCCCGTGACCATCAAGATGAGACCTAGCAGAACAAACAAGAACCCCTGAGCAAGTAATTTCTTACCTGTCAGACCTAAAGATAGAATTTTCGCCATATAAAAACCTTTCAACAATAAAAATTAAACACTCCGATTAAACTGACTAGTAAATAGCCAACACTACAAACAGCCTGTGCCAGCAACATATGGTGACTAGAAATGACTGTAATAATGTCACCATCTTGTCTTATGCACTTCTAAAATTTGTTATATTGATTAGAAACCAGAGCTTATAAAAACTAGCTAAACTCGAGAGATAGACACAATTGCGACGAAAAAATGTATAACCAATTCAACTTGTTAAGGTAAGAAAGCATTATTTCCAATCTATTAATTATTCATCTATTACCTATTATGACACAATATTCCCTATAGTTCAACTTTTTACTTGTTTTTATATTACACGGACTAAAAAGTTTTCAACAGTTGATTGCATTTGTTTTAATAAGTTTTAACCTTTCTTGGTTAGATAAAAAAAGAACCATACAGTTTAGAATCTGTATGGTTTTTGCCCCACTTTTGTCCCATTTTTAAATCATGACATTGAAAATACCTAAAATCACTTATATTTCAATATTTTTAATTGCTCTCAATATGAAAGTCCTTTCCAAATCCCTGTAGGGGGCATCTAAATCAACAGGAAAAAGCCTTGGAATCAAGGCTTTTTTGTGTAGTCTTAGCACTAAAAAACGATAGAAAAAACACCCCTTCTGAACTGCACCCCAAAAGTTAGACAGAAAAAACCTAACTTTTGTGGCGCAGTTCATTCGCGTCACATGAAGTTATTTAAGCATCTCCTTTTTTTTTTATTACCATTTTATGTTATAATAAATTGTACTTCTAAAATAGAAAGGTCTTAAGATGACAACTCTTATTAAACATAAACGTGTAGAATTTTCAGAACTTTTTTATGACTTAGTTTTTGTTTTTGCAATTTCAAAAGTAACTACTTTAATCGACCATCTTCATAACGGTATTTTGACTTGGAATTCTTTCCTTGATTTTTTCATTGCTATTTTGGTTCTCATCGATTCCTGGATGATTCAAACCGATTATACCAATCGCTATGGAAAGAACTCTTTATTTAACATGGTAATCATGTTTATC
>ERZ772940.640-NODE-640-length-14926-cov-3.60662_pt1 | contig 14926 bp, 10 predicted proteins | sample MGYA00511682_ERZ772940 | MGnify/ENA primary metagenome ERZ772940 (study PRJEB29015, sample SAMEA2737922) | human oral metagenome | biome: human oral; feature: human-associated habitat; material: dental | place: China | collected 2031 ... | reverse complement strand
CACTGCGCCTGTCCATGGGGCGCCGCGGTCGCCAGCGCATCGTGGCCGAGCACAGCTGGGACGCCGTCATCGCACGCATTCTGGCCATGGCCGATGCCGCCATGCCGGACAGCCCCGTGATCTGATCGCCCCCGGATAGCCCACGTTCAAGCCCGTCGCAAGAGGAGCCCTTCTTCCCGTGCCCCAGAAAGACACACGCCCCACCGGCAGCCCCATCCGCCGCGTCCTGAAACGCTTCCGTCCCTTCATGAAGGGACAGGGGCCGCTGCTGGCCGGCTCGCTGGCGGCACTGCTGCTCAGCACCCTGATGCGGCTGGCCGAACCCTGGCCGCTGGCCTTCGTGGTGGACCACGTGCTGGGCGACCCGAAGAACGGCCACAAGGCGCTGGGCCAGTGGCTGGGCAGCCTGGAGACGATGGAAATCGTCTGGCTCTCGGCCGTGGCGGTGGTGGCCTTTGCCGCCCTGCGGGCGCTGGCCGGCTTCCTGTCCACCGTGGGCTTTGCGCGCATCGGCAACGAAGTGCTCAGCAAGGTCCGCAACGTGCTCTACAACCGGTTGCTGCGCCTGTCACTGGCCTTCCATCAACGCCAGCGCAGCGGCGACCTGGCGCTGCGCCTGGTCAACGACGTGGGCCAGCTGCGCGAAGTGACGGTCTCGGCCCTGCTGCCGATGATGGCCAACGTCTTCATCCTGGTGGGCATGTTCGGGGTGATGTTCGTGCTGAACTGGCAGCTGGCGCTGATCTCGCTCATCCCGCTGCCGGTGATGTGGCTGTCGGCAAAACGCAGCAGCCGGCTCATCCACGAGGCCAGCCGCCGTCAGCGCACCCGTGAAGGATCGCTGGCCGCCACGGCAACCGAATCGATGTCGGCCATCCGCACCGTGCAGTCGCTGGCGCTGGAAGAAGGCTTCTCGCGCATGTTCCGCGGCAATGACGGCCAGGCCGCCAACGCCGACATGAACACCAAGCGGCTCTCGGCGGGTCTGGAGCGCTCCATCGACCTGCTGGTGGCCTGCGCCACAGCCCTGGTGCTGTGGCAGGGTGCGCTGCAGGTGATCGCCGGCTCGCTCACGGCTGGCGATCTGCTGGTGTTCATCTCGTACCTGAAGAACTCCATGCGCCCGGTGCGCGAATACGCCAAGTACGCCGGACGCCTCTCCAAGGCCCTGGCCTCGGCCGAACGCATCTCCGACATCCTGGACGAATCGCCCGACATCGCCGACCGCCCCGATGCCCGCTCCGCTCCGGCCTTCCGCGGCCAGCTCGCCTTCCGCAACCTGCACTTTGCCTACGATAACGGTGCACGTCCCGTCTTCAAGGGGCTGGACCTGAAGCTGGATGCCGGCGAGCACGTTGCAGTCGTGGGCCCCTCGGGCATCGGCAAGTCCACGCTGTCGGTGCTGCTGCTGCGCCTCTACGATCCGCAGGAAGGCTGCATCGAGATCGACGGCCACGACATCCGCGAATGGAAGACGGCCAGCGTGCGCCGCCAGATCGGCCTGCTGCCGCAGGACGCGCTGATGTTTGCCGCCAGCATCCGCGACAACCTCGCCTGCGCCGCCGGTCGCAAGGTCAACGATGCCGAAATCATTGAGGCCGCCAAGCTGGCCAACGCGCACGACTTCATCACGGCGCTGCCCGAGGGCTACGACACGGTCATCGGCGAGCGCGGTGCCACACTGTCGGGTGGCCAGCGCCAGCGTCTGGCCATCGCCCGATTGGCCCTGCGCCGCTGCCCCATCGTGGTGCTGGACGAGCCCACCACCGGACTGGATCGCGCCAGCGAGGCCGTGGTGCGCCACGCCATCACCCGCCTCATCGACAGGCGCACGGCACTGATGATCACCCACGATCTGGACCTGGCATCGCAGGCTGACCGCATCGTCTACGTGGACCAGGGCGGCATTGCCGAATCCGGCACCCACGAAGAGCTGCTGAAGAACGACGGCCCCTACGCGGCCCTGTGGCAGATACACCGCCAGGCCGTGGGCGACCTGCAGGCCAAGGCCGCGCTGGCCGACACCGGGAGCGATGCATGAAGATCGAGTCCGAACAGGCGTTGCTCGGGCAGGAACCCGACATGCCCGGCCTGTCGCTGCTGCTGGACGAGCAGGCGCTGCTGGATGTGGTGCAGCTGCAGCTGCCGGCAGCCGACATCTCCCGCATCCGCATCGACTACCTGCGCTACAAGCCCGGTACAGGCTGCCTGGCCGGGCTGCGGGTCTTCGATGTGCTGGGCCGCTCGCAGCACGCCTTCGCCCGCGTGCTGCCCCGCGACAGCACCGCCTGGCCGTATCAGTCGCGACGGCTGCTCAAGCGCAGTGCCCGCGACGGCCGATTCTCGGCGCATGTGCTGCCTGCCTGGCACCTGCTGCTGGCCAGTGCCGTTCATGACCGACGCATCACGGCCCTGGCGAGCCTGCTGCACGATCCCGACATGCTCACCGGCCATCATTCGTTGCCGGACGACTTCCGCCCCTGGCCGGCGCCCCACGGCACGACAGGCCTTCTGCAGGATGCCCCCGCCACCCTGTACGACAGCCGCCTCTTCGGTCAGGTGCTGCGCTACAAGCCCGAACGTCGGCTGGTGATGCGGCTGCAGCAGGACGGTCGGCCCCGCGGCCTGCTGCGCGCCTGCATCGAGCACGACTTCGAGGCCACGCTGGCCGGCGCCCAGCTGGCCCAGACCGTCCAGTCCACGCCGCTGCTGGCCGTGGATGCGGCCCGGCATTGCCTGGTCCTGCCCTGGCTGGCTGGCCAGAGCCTGGACCGACTGTTTGCCGCCGAACTGCCCGTCATCACCCCGGATCCGCTGTCGGTTGCCGATGCCGCCCCATCCGCAACGGCACGCCGCTTTGCCATCGAGGCGGCCGATCTGTCCCTGCTGACCGACGTGGGCCAGCTGCTGTCGAACCTGCATCAGACCAGTGCCCCGCATCCCGTCCAGCGCCACACCGCACACGACATCGACGCGCTGCAGCAGGCCTGCACCACTCTGGCCTACCTGCAGCCCGACCTGGCCGACGAGGTCCGTACCCTGTGCGCCCGGACCACTCTGGCCCTGCAACAGGACATCTGGCAGCCGCGCATCACCCACGGCGACATGTCGCTGGAACAGCTGGTGCGCAACGACCTGGGCCAGATCCTCATCATCGACTGGGACAGTGCCGCCTGGGGCGACCCGATGGCCGACTTCGGCTCACTGCTGGCCCGGCTCGTCGTGCAGCACCTGCAGCGCCACCGTCCCTTCATCCCGCTAGACCCGCTGTCCGCGGACGACGGCACGGCCGAACAGGACTGGAATCACCCCGCATTCACCGCTGCGCCCTCCATCGACAGCACCTCACGCCCCGTTCAGGAAAGTCTGGAGCTGCTGGAGGCTGCACGCGAGGCCCTGCTGGAAGGCCATGGCCGGATCCTCTCCTTCGAGGACCGCAAACGCGCCGGCTGGCACACGGTGGCCCATCTGCTGCGCATGATGCCCGAGGGCTTTCGCCGTCGTCGCGCCGACTGGCCGACGCTGATGCAGCAGATCCTGCAGGTGGCCCAGCACCTGGCCGGCCGGCTGCAGCCGATCGCACCATCGGCTGGCCGCGCCGGTGTGCAGGCTGAAGCCTCGCCGGAACGTTCTGAAGCGGTCGGGGGTCATGGCGAGCCAGCCCCGCAGGGCGCCACCACCGTGAAGGACGAACGGACAAGCGCACACGCGAGCGCTTCAGAAACGTCTTCCGAATCTTCCGCATCTTCCGCGGCGCCTGCCGCGTCATCGGACGATCCCGCCACCTGGCCCCAGACCGACGTGGCCCTGATGCAGCCGCTGCTGCTGGATGCCCTGCATCTGCGCCCTGACGCCTGGACACTGCAGCCAGTGCAGGTGCTGCGCCACAAGGCCGGCCGCCGGGCCCTGCTGGAGTACCGGTTGCTCCCGTCATCGGGCTCCGATGCCCAGGAGCAGGTCCTGCTGGGCAAGCTTCGCTTCAAGGGGGTTGACCGTCACGGCTTCCGGGTGCAGCAGGCGCTGCATGCACGCGGCTTCAGCCTGCCCTGGCTGGCCGTCCCCGAGGCGCTGGCCATTCTGCCCGAGCAGAAGCTGTGGCTGCAGCGCAAGGTTCCCGGTGTCATGGCCACCCGGCTGCTGCGCCCCGGCAGCAGCACGGAACTGGCCACACGCATTGGCCGGGCCCTGGCCGCGCTGCACCATGCGGGCGCCCACCTGCTTCAGGTGTCGGAAGCCTCGTTCCCGCCTCATGGCAACCCGGCATCCGCCCCCTCTCAGGTAGCGACGGCCGGCTCGGCCCCCCATGGCGCACCGGTTCAGTCGGCCACTGTCCGCCCCCTGATCACGAAACGCTGGACACTGGATGATGAGCTGCAGATGCTGCATCAGCGCCTGCGCGAGGCCGCTGCACTGCGCCCCCAGTGGGCCGTGCGCATCGAGGCCCTCATTCCGGCCACCCAGCGACTGGGCGCACACCTGCTGCCCAACCCAACCACCGGAATCCACCGTGACTGCTATGCCGACCAGGTGCTGGTCGATGGAGAACAGCTGTACTGGCTGGACCTGGACCTGTTCTGCGAAGGCGATCCGGCGCTGGATGTGGGCAACTTCATCGCGCACCTGATGGAGGACGGACTGCGTCACCACGGCGACATCCATGCCCTGCGCCCGCACCAGGACGCGCTGCTTGAGGCCTTCCTGCAGGACTCGCCCCAGGTGAACGAGCGCACGCCCACCGGCTGGACGCTGCTGGCACTGGCACGACACATTGACCTGTCCACCCGCTTTCCCGACCGGCACCACACCACCCTGCCACTCCTGGAATATTGCGAGGCACAGCTGCGCCCCTGAGACCCTTTCCCCGAACAGGGAGCATCGACCACAGAAACAACGACGAATCCCGCACGCCGGTTCGCTGCTGGCATGAATGCAGCGTGCCGGCGGGATGCAACGGCCGATGGACCGGCCTCTTTCCTGAAGTCATTCAACAACTCATCAGACACGGAGATATCTGCATGCGGACCCCGTTTTTCGAGACCCGCAAACGCGCGCGGGCGCAACAACCACACTCGCCTCCCTTCACGCCTGCCCGTTTCCGCCATTCCCTGCTGGCACTGACCCTGGGCTGCGCCCTTGTTCCGGCAGCCCACGCCGAGAAACCCATCGAATGGCAGGAGCCCGGCCTCCAGCTGCGCCCGCGCCTGTCCTTCGAGACCGATGTGCTGCGCAACCGCCAGCTGGCCGCTAGCGACATGCGCACCAAGACAGAGATCACCCCCAAGGCCAAGCTGAATGCCCGCTGGCAGATCGACCATCGCTGGGGCCTGGAGGGCGAGCTGGAACTGAACGACTCCACTGAGCGCGAGACTGGCAAGAGCACCGAACACGACACCCAGCTGAAGGTCAAGCAGCTGTACGGTGAAGCGCAACTGCAGGAATACGGCGCCCGCCTGCGCCTGGGTCGCGTCTCCCACACCGATGATCGTGGCTGGTTCTTCGACACGGAATTCGATGGCGTGGAAGCCACCCTCGAACAGGGTCCCTGGCAGGTGGTCGCCTTCTACGCACGCGAGGGCCAGTGGAACCGTGACCTGCTGAGCAGCCACGAAACGCGCAGTGACGGCACCGACTACTTTGCTGCCCTGGGCACCTACCACCTCTCCGACACCCACCAGCTGCTGCTGAAGGCCCTGCACCAGAACAACGACCGCACCGATCAGCGCCTCACGCACCTGGCCGCCGGCTCGCAGAACATGCCCAAGAGCGGCATGCAGCACTGGGCCATGGCAAGCCTGGTCAGCGGCCATGAAGGAGGCCGCAGCGTGCTGGGCGAGGCCATCGACCTGGGCGCCACCTGGTTCCTCGACGAGCAGAGCCCCTGGGCACCACGCGCCACCGTCGGCTATGCCTGGGGCAGCGGCGACGACGGCAACGGCAAGGACAACGCCCACCGCCAAAGCGGCCTGCAGAACAACAAGGCCGAGATGGGCAACATCATGGACTTCGAGGTCTACGGCGTCGCACTGGACCCGCAGCTCTCCAACCTGCACGTGCTGACCGCCGGCGTGGGCTTTGCACCCATGGAAAAGAGCACCCTTGATCTGGTGTTCCACCACTACCGGCAGGACAAGCTGGCCACCCTGGATAATGAACGCACCAACCTGCGGCCCCGCGCCGACCAGCAGAACGAGCGCGCGCTGGGTAACGGCATCGACCTGATCTGGGGCTGGCGACCGAACAAGCAGTGGCGCGTGGAAGTTGCGGCCGGCGTCTTCCTGCCGTCTGGCCGATTCCGCCAGAGCGACAAGGCCGATGCCGACAAGGCACGCAACGTCTACGCTGGCAACGTGGAGATCAAGTACTACCCGAACTGGACGTTCTGAGCCCACACTGCCTCTGCTCCCAAGGGGGTCGACAGTGGGCATGCAGGCATCGGGGCAAGTCGGATGACCCCGATGCGGAACGCCAAAAGAAAGCGGACCAACCCACCCCATGGACCGGCCCACATGACGAGAAAGAGAAAAAGGGCGCCATGGGCGCCCTTTCTGCTTTCTGCCAACAGGGCCAGCGGCTGCTGGCCACCGAGTCGTCAGGCGGCCTTCTGCTTCCGGCGATTGAGGTAGTGCCGCACCACCTCGAAGACGGCAGGCAGGCCGGGAATGATGATCATCGCCAGCGTCACCCACGAGAAATGGGCCTTGACCCAGTCGTTGTTGCCGATGAGGTAGCCCAGGCCCGACAGGCCCACCACCCACAGCACGCCACCCACGATGTTGAACATCGCAAAGCGCGCATAGGTCATCTGCGCCACCCCTGCCACGAAAGGAGCGAAGGTGCGGATGAAGGGCATGAAGCGCGCCACGATGATGGTGATGCCGCCATGCTTCTCATAGAAGGCGTGCGTGCGGTCGAAGGCCTCGCGGTTGAAGAAGCGGCTGTCTTCCCAGCTGAACACCTTTGGACCGATGTAGCGGCCGATGGAGTAGTTCACCGCATCGCCCAGCACGGCGGCCACGGCCAGCAGGCCCATCAGCAGGGGCAGGTCCAGTCCGCCCACGGCCGCGATGGCGCCGGCCACGAACAGCAGCGAGTCCCCCGGCAGGAAAGGCATCACCACCAGCCCCGTCTCGATGAAGATGATGGCGAACATCAGCGCATAGACCCAGACGCCGTAGTTCTGCACCACCATTTCCAGGTGCTTGTCCAGGTGCAGAAAGATGTCGAGCAAGGCAGAGAAATCCATGAGTGGAGTTTTCCAGGCAGACGATAGAGGATGCACAGTTTACCCGAGGGGTTTTCCGTCAGCTGGGATGACACGACACCGCAGACGGACACCGGCATGACGCCCCTGTCACATGCGTCGACACCCGGCCCGCGGGCGGCTCTGCAATAATGACGGATGCCTCCTGCGCCCTCGTCGGATATGTCCACGCCCGCCAGCCAGTTCCCCCTGCCCGCCGCATCCGGCGCCGGGCCCACCCGCCCCATTGCCCTGCTGCCCGACGTGCTGATCAGCCAGATCGCCGCCGGCGAGGTCATCGAGCGCCCTGCCTCCGCCATCAAGGAACTGCTGGAGAACGCGCTGGATGCCGGGGCCAGCCAGATCGAGATCCGCATCGAGGAAGGCGGCCTGCGCCGGCTTCAGGTCATCGACAACGGCCGGGGCATCGAGAAAGACCAGCTGCCGCTGGCCCTGGCCCGGCACGCCACCAGCAAGATTGCCTCGCTGGCCGACCTGGAACACGTCACCTCGCTGGGCTTCCGGGGCGAGGCCCTGGCCTCGATGGCCGCCGTCTCGCGCCTGACCCTGGCCAGTCGCCCGCTGGCCGCCGAACACGGCTGGAAAGTGGACGTGCAGCCCGGCCAGGCTGCCCCACCGCCCGAGCCCGCCGCCATTGCCCCCGGCACCGTCATCGAGGTCATCGACCTGTTCTCGGCCACCCCGGCGCGGCGCAAGTTCCTGAAGTCGCCGGCCACCGAGGCCGCCTACTGCCTGGACGCCATCCGGCGCATTGCCCTGTCGCACCCGGCCGTGCAGTTCGTCGTGCATCAGGACGGCCGCGAAGTGCGCCGCTGGCCTGCCACCACGCCCACCCAGCGCATCGAGAGCCTGGTGGGCGACGGTGCGCGGCTGCTGCCCGTCTCGGCCCAGGCCGGCCCGCTGGCCGTGGAGGGTCTGCTGGGCGAGCCCGATGCTGCCCGCGCCCGCAGCGACCGGCAATACCTGTTCGTCAACGGCCGCTTCGTGCGCGACCGCATGCTGGCCCAGGCCATCCGCCAGGCCTTCCGCGACCGCCTGCACGGCGAGCGCTACCCCGTCTTTGCGCTCTTTCTGACCATCGACCCCACACTGGTGGACGCCAACGTCCACCCCGCCAAGACCGAAGTGCGCTTCCGCGATCCCGGCGCCGTGCGCCACCTGGTCTTTCATGCCATCGAGAACGCGCTGGCCGCCACCCTGCCCCAGCAGCGTCAGGGCGCCAGCCGCACCATCGAGCTGGCCGGAGGATCGGGCACGGGCGCTGGCACGGATGTCAGCGGCTACACCGTTGACCGGCACACGGTCCGCACCCTGCCAGGGCATCAGCCCGCCACTACCCCAGGCGGACGCCCTGGCGCTGGCAGCCTTCCCATGGCCCGTCATGTGCCGGCCCATGACACTGCGGGCCCTCGCACACCCCACCACGGCCCGGCACACGATGCGGCGGCCAATCGCGCCAGTCTGGCCTTCCAGGCGCCGAGTGGCAAGCCGGCGCAGGACGTGGCAGTTGGCACCAGCGGCTTTGGGCAGACTGAGTCCCGCAGCCCCGTCAATACGGATCCATGGGAGTCCTCTAGGGCAGGCAGCACCGAAGGCATCAACAGCCTGAACACCGTACCGCATCGGCAGCCTGCCCCCGACTGGCAGCAGGTGGAACTGCGTGCAGCCCCATCGGACGACGCGGCCCCCTCCCCGGTCGACCGTGCGGAAGGGTCATCGGCAGATACCACCTTGGCAGCCCCTGCCCCTCATGCCGCCGAGGCTCGCCCCGGCTGGCCTGGCGTGACGGGTAGCGCCCCGGCTGAGACCACAGGATCTGCGCCATCCACGCCCCCCGCGCCGGACGCGCCTCCACTGGCGCACACGCCCCGCATGGGCTTTGCCTTGGCCCAGCTGCACGGCATCTACATCCTGTCGCAGACGGCCGATGGATTGATCATCGTGGACATGCACGCTGCGCACGAGCGCATCGTGCTGGAGCGGCTGAAGAAAGCCCACCGTGACCACCGGATCGCCCGGCAGCCGCTGCTGATTCCCGCCGTTTTCCAGGCCACCGAACTGGACGTGGCCACCGTCACCGACGACGCCGACTCCCTGGGCGACCTGGGCATCGACCTGGAAGTGCGTGGCCCCGACACCCTCGCCGTCACCAGCGTGCCTGCCCTGCTGTCGCGCGCCAACCCCGAGAAGCTGGCCCGCGAAGTGCTGGCCGCCTGGCAGGCCCCTGCACAGCACAACGCACTGGAAAAGCGCCTGGACCGCCTGCTGGCTACCATGGCATGCCATGGCTCGGTACGCGCCAACCGCGCCCTGACCCTGCCTGAAATGAACGCCCTGCTGCGCGACATGGAAGCCACGCCCGACGCGGATTTCTGCAACCACGGCCGCCCCACGTGGTTCCGGCTGACGCTGGAAGAGCTGGACCGCTGGTTCATGCGGGGGCAATGAGCATGCGCGCCCTGATGCTGCTGGGCCCCACCGCCTCCGGCAAGACCGCGCTGGCGCTGGAACTGGCAAGACACCTGCCGATGGAGATCATCAGCGTGGACTCTGCGCTGGTGTACCGCGACATGGACATCGGCACCGCCAAGCCCACGGCCGAAGAAAGAAATTCGACGCCTCACCACCTCATCGATATCCGCGATCCGGTGCAGAGCTACAGTGCTGCGGAATTTGCGACCGATGCCTGGCGACTGATCGACGAGATCGAGGCACGCGGCCGCCTGCCACTGCTGGTGGGTGGCACGATGCTGTATGCCCGCACGCTGCTGCATCCCATGGACGACCTGCCGGGCGCCCGTCCCGACATCCGCGCCCGGCTGGATGCCGAAGCGGCCGAGCACGGCTGGCCGCACCTGCACCAGCGTCTGGCCACGCTGGATCCGATCACCGCCCAGCGCCTGCACGCCACTGACGCCCAGCGCATCCAGCGCGCGCTGGAAATCATCGAGATCACCGGTCAGCCCCTGTCCACCCTGCACGCCGCCGGCCAGAAACCCAAGGCTCATCCCGACATCCGCATCGTCAGCCTGGAACCGGGTGATCGAAGCCAGCTGCACGCCCGCATCGCCCAGCGCTTTGCGCAGATGCTGGACCACGGCTTCATCGACGAAGTGAAGCGCCTGCACGCCCGCCCCGAGCTGCACGCCGAACTGCCCGCCATGCGCACCGTCGGCTACCGTCAGGTATGGCAGATGCTGGACGGCGAACGCTCGCCCGACACCCTCTTCGAGGCCGGCGTGGCCGCCACCCGCCAGCTGGCCAAGCGCCAGCTCACCTGGCTGCGCTCGCTGCCCGTGGACCTGCGGCTTGATTGCCTGCGCGGCGGGTTGGGCGATGAGGTGATGCGGTTCATTGACGACAGCAGGAACGCTCCTGTCAGTACACGCTGAAGCGGGCTAATGACGTGCTGCGGGAGAGGCGCGGCGTTCTGTGAGGCTTGGCCTGCGTATGACAAGTACAGGTTTCTGTACGAGGAGAGCAAGCGAGATCTGGCCGACACCTTGCGTCATGACGGCTGAACACGAATCACGCCCTAACATCGACGACATAATCTTTCTGGTACTGCATGATCTGACTGTCCGCTGACAGAAAGAGCATCCGATCGACTTCTGCCTGCATCATCAACAGACGGTCAAACGGATCCCGATGCAGCAGCGGCAGCCGCTGGACAGCCACGATGTGCCGCAGGCGAATGCGCGTCTCTTCAAAGCCCTGATCCAGCAATTCATCCGCGACTCGCTGTGGATCATGCGGGAAGATGTCCTTTCGCAAGCTGGCCTTGATGGCCAGTTCCCAGATACTGGCATCACTGAAGCACAAGGTATTGCGCTCATCCATCAGAAAGGCCTGAATCCTGGGAGAGAACATCTCCTGCCTGCCCTCCAGGTACCACAGCAGGACATGCGTGTCGCAGAGCGCTTTCATTTCGCCTTCCCGGCAGCACGCAGAAGCTCGGCCTCGGACGACTCCTGGCCGGCAAACAGCGCCTGGATCTCGTCTTCCAGCCAGCGATCGAAGTCCTCGGGGATGGTCAGCTGCCCCTTCAGCGTTCCCATCTGCCGCCTTTTGCCTTCCCGTTGCGCAGGCATACCGGCCGCGGTCTTTTCCGCCACCTTGTAGGCGCCCCCGGCACCATCCTCCTTCTGCCGCCCAGCGGGGCTTGTGCCCTGTGCTTCAGGCTGCGCAGGCGCCCATGCCTGTGCGGCAGTATCGACCTGGCGCAGCCGCCAGTATTCAGCCACCGACATCACCACGGCCACGCCCCTGCGCTGGCGCTCTATGACCACTGGCCCCTGATCGACGGATTCCAGAAGCTCTGCAAAGCCTTGGCGGGCCTTGCTGGCAGTGATGGTGCGCATGGGGGATCCTCTTTAGGCTAGAATTGTACATATTGTACAAAATCAAGCTCCCAGCCGTGCGGCTTCTACCCGCAGGAATCGTATGAGTCAGCCGAAAAAACAGCGCCAAACTCCATCGCGCAGGAAGCCCATGCTTCACCATCGCGGGGGAGTCACCATGATCATCAAACCGGACTACAGTCGCTCAGACGTCAGCCCTGAAATGGCCGAGATCATGTGCCTTTTCTATAACAGGTCAATCCCGTTGTCCCGGGCCGCGCGCATGGCCAACAAGAGTTTTTATGAGATGGCGATATTCCTGCACACCCATGGCATTCCAATCTTCGGCACGGAGCAGCCAGATGACCCGGAAATCATGGAAGAGGTCCAGGAATACACGGAACAGAACGGGCTCGACATGCCGCCCTACCTTCGCTGAGTGAAGGCCAGGCGGCCGCTCAGTCAGTTCACCCCTCGAACAAACCCCGCACCGTCTCGGCCAGCCTGGCGATTCCCGCGTCCGACAGGTCGTCGGCCTGCACGGTATGGCGCTTGTCCCAGTGGCTGAAGTTGCGGCCCAGCGAACGGCTGTATTGCGGGTCGTAGTGGCGGCTCATCAGTTCGGCAAACAGTTCGGGCAGGTTGCCTTCGTGGGCCCAGGCCTGCCAGCGGGTGATGGTCTCGTTGCCCTGCAGCTGCTTGAAGCGGCCCAGCAGGTCGGCGAAGGCGCCGGGATCGTCACCCAGGTAGGCGTAGTCGCGCAGCAGGAAGTCCAGGCGGGATTCGGGGCTGGCGTCGATCTCCACCAGATCGGTGCTGGCGCGCAGGTGGGCCACCATGTCCAGCGGCAGGCTGATGCTGCCGATGCGGGCGCTCTCGCTTTCGGTGTAGACGGGGCGAGCGGGATCCAGGCGCTGCAGCGCGGTGTAGAGCTGGGTCTCGAACTGTTTCTGGGGCGGCTGGGGCTGGCCGGGCCAGGCGCCCAGCATGGAGCCCTTGTGGCGGGCCATGCCTTCGAGATCCAGCACCTGGGCGCCCTGGGCAGCCATGGCCTGCAGGATGCGGGTCTTGGCGGTGCCGGTCTGGCCGCACAGCACCACCAGGCGCAGGCCGTGGATGAGCGGGGGCAGGCTGTCGACGACGTGGCGGCGGAAGGCCTTGTAGCCGCCCTTGAGCTGCTGGGCGTCCCAGCCGGTCATGCGCATCCAGGTGACCATGGAGCCGCTGCGCAGGCCGCCGCGCCAGCAGTACACCAGGGGGCGCCAGCTTTCGGGCTTGTCGGCGAAGGCTTCTGCCCAGTGGCGTCCCAGGTTGGCGGCCACCAGACCGCCGCCGATGCGGCGTGCCTCGAAGGCGCTCTTCTGCTTGTAGATGGTGCCGACCAAGGCGCGTTCCTCGTCATTCAGGACGGGGTGATTGACGGCGCCGGGCAGGTGGTCGAGGGCGTACTCGGAGGGGGAACGGGCGTCGACGAGAGTATCGAAATCACCGATGGCCTCGACGCCCACCGGACCGCGATGGTTTGCCATGTGCTTGCTCGGTGGCGGAGGGAAATGGGAGTCGAACCCACCCGGCGACGCATGGCGCCACCCACCGGGTTTGAAGCCCGGCCGACCCACCGGGATCGTGTTCCCTCCGGTGGTGCAAAGACGGTGATTGTGGCACGAAACGACCGGGGATCCTCTGAACAAGTCCCCGCGGCCGTCGCATCCCCGTAACGGATGCATGACTTATTCCGAGGATCCCTTGAACACCTCGCTTTCCAGCCGCAGCACGTGCGTATCCTCCACGCGGCGGCACAGGCCGATGCGGTCGAAGAACTCCAGCATCTGCACGGCGCGCTTGCGACCCAGGCCGCTGGCGTCGCGAAATTCCGCGACCTTCAGAATGGGAAGGGGATTGCTCGCCCGTTGCGCGTCGGTTGCATCCGCTGCTTCCGTGCCTGCCAGCGCCAGCTGCCGCACCAGCGCGGCCAGCCGGGCGGCGGTGGCAGTATCCAGATACAGGTCCTTCACCACCTGGTAGAGATGGCCGCTTCGGGCCAGGCGAGCCATGGCGGGGCGCAGGTTGGCAGCGGGTTCGCCCAGATGTTCGGCCAGGTCACGCACCCAGGCGCCCTGGGCGCCGGCTTCCATCAGGTGGGGGGTGAGGCGCTGCAACAGAGTCTCGTCGCGGGCAGCCAGCTGGCTGCCGTGTTCGGGCAGGTGGACGAAGGCGCCGCTCTGGGCCACGCTGCCTTCCTGCACCAGGGCGTCCAGCAGCAGACGCCAGTGGGCGTCGTCCATGCGCAGGCGGGCCAGGCGGCGCAGGCGGGCAGCGTCGGGGCCGATCTCGTCAGTGGCGTTCTGGTGGTAGGCAGCCAGGGTGTCCAGCACGGTACAGCGCAGGTGCTGCCAGGCGAGCTCGCCGATGATGAAGTCACCGGCCAGGCGACGATGCGGCAGGGTCTGCAGGCTGGCCTCGAAGGCCGACACGCTGGCCAGGCCCAAGACCTGCTGCCACTGGCGCAGGTCCACGCCATGTTCGCAGGCCTCCAGCAGGCCTGCCAGGCGGTCGCGCAGCGCGGGGCGTTGCAGGGCCTGCAGCAGCTGCAGGCGCTGCGGGGTGCGGCGGTAGCGTACCGGCGCGCGGGAATCCAGCACGCGGCCACCACCGATGATGCGCTGGCCGGCCGCATCGCGCAGGATCAGCCGGTCGCCATGCCAGGCGGCCAGGGGCTGCGGCAGCACCAGCTGTGCCAGGCCCGTGCCGCCCGGCGCCAGGGTGTCGGCGTCCAGCACGGCCACGGCAGCCGGGCTGGCGGTGGTACCCAGGTGGACATGCACGCGGGTACCGCTGCGGATCGCCCGGGGTTCGGCATGCCATAGGTGCAGTTCCACATCCAGCCGGTCAGAGACCGAGGCGATGCCGGGCTGGGCCAGCCAGTGGCCCCGCTGCAGCTGGTCGCGCTCGACGCCGGCCAGATTGATGGCGCAGCGCTGGCCGGCGTGGGCAGTGTCTGTACTGCGGTTCTGGGCATGCAGCGAGCGCACGCGCAGCTCTTTCGGGCCATCGGGCAGCTGCTGCAGCACGTCGCCCACCTGCACGCGGCCGGCATGCACGGTGCCGGTGGCCACGGTGCCCACGCCGTCCAGGCTGAACACGCGGTCGATGGCCAGCCGGAAGCCTGCATGGGCCGGAAGTGCTGCGGTGGTTTCGGCGGTGGTGTCTACGGTGGTGTCTGCGGTGGTTTCGGCAGGTTCTGTGGCCGCCGCGGCCCGAACGGGGCTGTCGGAACCATGGGGATCTGCGGCCCCGTCCGCACCGTGGGCCGCATCCAGCCGCG
>ERZ772940.635-NODE-635-length-15086-cov-2.79436_pt1 | contig 15086 bp, 14 predicted proteins | sample MGYA00511682_ERZ772940 | MGnify/ENA primary metagenome ERZ772940 (study PRJEB29015, sample SAMEA2737922) | human oral metagenome | biome: human oral; feature: human-associated habitat; material: dental | place: China | collected 2031 ... | reverse complement strand
CCAGTAAGAGCAATGAACCAGATTATATAATACAAACATAACACCGGCGCCGACAGCAGTATTAATCACACCGACAATCAGAAACTTTATTAGCTTAGCATCGATCAGTTTCATCATCCGAAATAATCCCATGCAGGTATTATAGTAATCTTTTTATCTTCTTTCACAAAAAGATCGTAAGAATTCCTCGTAAGGATAACCCCTTCCCGCACCTTAAAAAAGTCCATTGCAGCCAAAAGACCATTCAGCTCCCGTTCGGTGTTATCGAGGTTCAACTCTAAGCACACCTGAATGCATTGCGGTGCAAAAAGCGGATTAACGACAAAATCGCACTCGCAGGTATCATCACTATAATAGTAGATTTGCTTATCGTCAAAAGTCCCGTACTTTCGGCGGAGTTCGTTAAATACAAAATTTTCTAAAATATGACCTGCATTTTCGCTAAACGTAAGTCCTGCCGTCCGTATCAATCCGATATCGGTAAAATAAACTTTTTTTGGGGCAAGGCTCTGTGCTTTTTGCGACCAAGCGAACTTCTGTACCAAGCTCAATAAATACGCATTCTCAAAATATGAAAAATAATCAAGAATAGTCGTATGAGACTTTACTCCGGCGACTGTTTTCAACTTACTGGGAGAAATCAGTGATGCCGCATTTGAAGCAAGATACACATAGAGCCGCTGCAGCGATTTATCATCACTGACATTGTAGCGCACTGCTATATCCCGATATAATATATCCTTTTGAAGCTGCATAACCACTTCGGAATTATTCAGCTTGAGATATTCGGGAAAACCGCCTGTTTGAAAATAGCTTTCAAACGATTGAATACCTTTTTGTGCATGTGCAAAACGCAGATACTCGGAATAAGAAAACGGAAACAGCTCTTTAACGATATGCCGTCCGGTCAGTTTTGTTCCAAGTTCACGGCTTAAAAGAGAAGCATTAGAACCTGTTAATACAACTTGAAAACCTTGATCCAGTTTTTGCCGCACATACAGCTCCCAATGCGCTGCGGCTTGTATTTCATCAAAAAAAATAAGACGGCTGTTCGATTCCTCAATAACTGCATCCAGTATTGCATAATCGGAAACGGAGAATTCCAATAGCCGCAAATCATCAAAGTTCAGATAAAAAAACGGCTTATTGAGTTTTTTTACAAACTGCTGCAGCAGAGTGCTTTTTCCGCACCTCCGAACCCCGCATACCACAAACGCATGGGTTGTTATATCGGGGATATCCGCTAATGCCTCCCGATATATGCCGTCATCGGTTTTCCACAGTTTTTCGAGTTGTGTAAGATATATTTTCTTTAATTCCGCCTGTAACATTGTGAAGAAAATATATCAATAACCGGCAGGATATGTCAATACTATCAACATATATATGCCATTGCAACCAACACATATACGCCAATAACATTGGCATACCGCAAAATATAATACACCTCTTGTAAAGGGATGCCTTAAAAGTTATTTACTTCCCTACCCCGATTCCATGCATATACTGTTCAAGTTTAACGGTAAAGGTACGCATTTCTTCAGGTTGGATATCACCGATATTTGCGATACGGAATGTGTCAATATTCCCCAGCTTTCCCGGATAAATGGTAAAGCTATGTTCAGCAGCAAAGTCATGCAGAGCATCAAAACTGTATTGAGGGGTCTTCGGCTCTAAAATTGCCGTAATAAAATGGCTTTGATGCTCCTCTTTTACCAGCATTTCAAGACCAAGCTTTTTAACCGCTGCTAGCAATATCCGCCAACACTCGGTATAGCGCTCATATCGTTTTTGAACGGTCTCTTGTTTGGTCTCTAAAACAGCCTGCCGTAATGCGTACATCGTTTGTACCGGCGGCGTAAACCGTGTTTGATGGGTCTTTGAAAAATACGCATATTGATCATACAGATTTAAATAATAGTTGCGCATCGGATAGTCTTTTGTTTTTTCAAGCTCAGCTTTATTACAAATAATAAAGCCTACGCCTGCCATACCTTGAATATTTTTATTGCTTGTCGATGCCATAAAGTCTATACCGAGTGTTTTTAAATCCATCGGCATTCCGCAATAAGCGCTTACCGCATCAACAATCGTAACCATGCCGTATTTTTTTGCCATAGGACAGATAATATGCAAGGGGTTAAGCAAGCCGGTTGTCGTTTCATGGTATACACATGCAAGATGAGTATATTTTTTCGATGCAAATACAGCTTCAAGTTTTTCCAGGTCGATAGGTTCATACGTTGAGCTTTTATATACATCCATAGGAATTTTATATACTTGCGCGATTTTTGCCATCCGCGCCCCATACGAGCCGTTATCAATTACTAACAGCTTCCCGGTATCGGGCACACAGGAAGAAACCATGACTTCATCCGCACCGGTACCGGAGCATCCGAACATAACGGTTTCATACTCATCGGGATTGGTCTGAGGCGCCAGCGCAAACAGCTTCATTTCATCGCAAAGCCATTGCATTAAATTCCCGAATTCTTTTTCACGCGGACAAATATCTGCTGCGACTTGAGCATATTTAACACTATCGGTAGTTGTGGCAGGCCCCGGATTAAGAAGCACTTCGCGACGAACATTGCGCAGACTTTCATTTTCTACAATATGAGGATAAATATCATTTACTGCCATCGCCAAATGATCTTCATCGTCGATTTCCCGCCATACATAGTATTCAATTTTCTTTACTGCAACAGTGTCAGTCTCCGCAATTTTCAAAAGCGCATGCTCGTATTCCATTTTTGGTAAATCATTATGATGATCCTTTGCGTACGCACACATGTTATTTAACACTTCTTTCGTCAATTTGGTAATACCGACCAGTTCACCTAAAACACTGTGTAAGTCCTGTTTCTTCTTAGATAGTCCGGTCAGACGCATATCTGCATCAACTTGGAGATACACCTCATCACCGGAATGCGTAGCGCCGCTCGCTAAAATAAGATTTTTCCGCTCATCATTTATCAGGGTAAATAAACCGATCGAATCATAAATCAAATCGGATTCCAGCAGTAAAAAGGAACCGGTAACCAAAGGTGCACAGCATTCAAGCGTTCCCATGCTGCCGGTTTCCGCATAGCGCTCATTTTTTACCGTAACGATAGCCGGATATTTTTTGGCGAGGCGATCATAATATTCGCTGCAATGCCCCGTACCGATAACAATTTTTTCTATTCCCTGCGCAAGCAGTTTTTGTACCGATTGCTCTACAATCGCGGCACCCCCTATTTCCAAAAAACCTTTCGGCATTGCTTTTGTTTTATCTTTTAAGCGGGAGCCAAGTCCACCTGCCAAAATAATCGCTTCCTTAATCATACTATTCCTCCAGTAATGCCATAAACGCTTTTTTATTTTCAATAGGAGATGATGTAGGTCTTCCTAAGTCAGGGCGCGCACCTTTAGATACCATCACCTCAATAAATACCGTACCGGGGCTTGCAAACGCGATCTTTAAATTTGACAGCAACGCTTCCGGCGCTGCAACGGATAGAGCTTGATCATATCCACATGCCAAAGCAGCAGCACATAAGTTTATTTTTCGCCCTACAGTAGGCTGTCCGCCGACTGAGTCATGGGCACCGTTATTCAAAACAATATGGATCATATTCTGAGGTTTTTGAGTACCGATCGTACTTAATGCGCCTAAGTGCATAATTGCAGCCCCATCGCCGTCAATACACACGACCTTACGATGCGTTTTGCATAAAGCAATACCAAGCGCTATTTGAGAAGCATGTCCCATTGAACCGACCGTTAAAAAGTCCGTATCATGCTTTTGCTGATTCTTCTCGCGTAATTCATACAATTCACGAGATGCCATTCCGGTAGTCGAAACAAAAACTGCATTTGAAGGAGCGTGAGCTATTATCTGCTCTATTGCCTGTTCTCTCGTCATTTCAGCAGGGACAGAATCGTTTGATTTAAGCGTATAGGGTGCAAAGCAATCTTTCCGCACTACAAGCGCAAACGGAGCATTTCTCTCTTTGATCATTTTATAAGCATGTATAATTTGAACGGCTGCCTTTTCCTCATCGGTTTCCAAAATTGCATACGGGATTTCCATTGCATCAAGAAGTGCACAAGTTACTTTTCCCTGCGTTATATGCTGCGGTTCATCATGTACACCGGGCTCCCCCCGCCATCCGATTACCAGCAAAAGCGGAATCGAATATACTGCCTTGTCTGCAAGTGAAAGGAGCGGGTTAACCGTATTACCCAATCCGGAATTCTGCATATACACAAGTGGAATAGTCTTGGTTGCAAAATAGTGCCCCGCTGCGAGTCCGACAGCACAGCCTTCATTTGCTGCAATAATGTGATGCGTTTTATCTGCCGTATCCGTTATATATGCACAGAAATTTTTTAATAAAGAATCAGGCACTCCGGTAAAAAAATCGGTACCGTTTTCCTGTAACAACTCATAAAAAAATTGAGGGCGTATCATTTATTTAGTCCCTGGAATTAATTCCAAAATATTTTTTATTGAAAGACACATATCATTCACTTCCAAAGAACGCTCGGCTTCCAAAATAGTCTTTGCGACTTTATACATTGCAGGATACGATGCCCGCAGCATGTGGTTAGCATAGATAATAATATTTGCGCCCCAGCCGGCTAATTCAGTTTCCGTAAATTGATTATAGGTGGTGGGGACTAACACAATAGGAACTTTTTTATACATTTTTCTAAAACGTTCACAAAATTCCTTGATATCTTCACCGTCTTTTTCTTTACTGTGAATCATAACGCCGTCGGCGCCGGCTTTTACATAAGCAAAAGCACGTTCCAAAGCCTCATCAACAGAATGCCCCGCTATCAGAGATTCAAGACGGGCAATAATCATAAAATCTTGTGTAACCTGTGCTTTCTTCCCTTCCGAAATCTTATGGCAAAAATCTTCAATCGGCGCCAACTCCTGCTTAGCTTCCGTACCAAACAAACTGTTTTTTTTCAACCCAACTTTATCTTCTATAATAATAGCCGAAATACCGTTCCGCTCCAGCGTCCGGACGGTAAATACAAAATGCTCAGGCTTTCCACCCGTATCGCCGTCATAAATGATCGGTTTTGTAGTACATTCAAGAATATCCGTTAAACTTTGCAGACGAGTTGTAAGGTCAACCGCTTCGATGTCGGGTTTTCCTTTGCTGGTTGAATCGGTAAGGCTCGAAGACCACATTCCATCATACCGATGAATGCCGTCTTCTTTTTCAACTTCAAGATTTTCGATAATAAGCCCCGACAACCCCGAATGAGCTTCCATAATCCGCACGACCGGCTTTGATTCAATAAGTCTCCGTAACGTCTTCATTCTAATTTCAGGGGTTGTACCGATGCCATGCATATTAGCGGCAAGCGCCGTTGAGTTAATTCCTTTAGTATAAGGTACTTCTATTACTTGCCCGCCCCACTCTTTCATTACTTGAATAACTTCATCTCTAATCTTGCTCAATGGGCCGACTTTCCAGTCATCACCATGAATAATAAAATCCGGTTTTATTTTTTTCAAATTCGGAACATAAGACCAATCTTCCTGCGGAACAACTTCGCTTACGCCTTTAATATTTTCTATAACCTGCTTACGCTGTTCATACGTCAAATACGGCAGCCTTTTATGCGAGACGATAGCGCTATCCGTCAACACCCCAATAATAAGACGCCCGTATTTTGCACCTTCTGCAATAATATTGATAATACCGGGATGAATAATATCTCCGGTAATTCCTAAATATACATTTTTTTCCATAATTATATTCCTCATAAAAAATACACCCCTGCATCTTCCCTGCCAATCAATTTCTCTGCCGTTGCTGCAAGTTTCATGTATAACGCTATAAATCTACTCCATGACGCATACAGAGCATTGATTGCGTTGACAATATCCTCTGCCCGCTCAGGATATTCATGCGCAACATTATTTCTCAAAGAACGGAAATATTGCCAATCATTTGCCGACGTCAAAACATCGAGTTTTTCAAGCCGATTCAGAATATCAATAAACGGGCGCACCACTGTATCATTTTCCAATAGCACATATACGCTAGGAATTAACCGCAAGCCGATACAATCTTGTAACTTTGCAAACCGATATAAGAACTGATCCAAAACAGCAGTTTGCTCATCTGATAAGGCATTCAATCGATCTTCTGTCAGCGGAAACACTGGATCTAACAGTTTAAGTGCCGTATTAATCCGTTGTATATGCTTCCCGCATTCTTCCAGCGCAGAAGCACATTTCAGTTTTATTACTTCGTCCATAAGACAACACCCTGCCGGTACGCATTTTGTACAATTAAACGGTTATCCGCAGTGCCGGTCGTAGTAAGCAGGTCAATCCGCTGTTCTCCGAGCTTGAGTTGCAAAGCGGCAACTGTCCGTAACTTTGCCTCAAAAGCTATAGCGGAAGCAGCAGGCGTTTGTACCAGTATATCGATATCCCCTCCCCTCTTACTATCGTCAACGCGGGAACCGAAAAGAATAATTTTTTCCGCTTGAGAAAAATATTGACAAACGGAAGCGATGATGGCATTTTTACTTTCTTCGGCTAGACGCATCGTACATCCATATAAAAATTTTTTATCACAGGGTGGAAATGAGTTCTTGCTTTGTAAAAAACTCGCAATCAAAAATGCACAAGGATATATATTTTTGACAAAACGGCAGTTGTCAGCTTTCATACCCTTTACTATGGCGCAATATGTGAGAAACGACAGCCATTAAACTCTCTGCATGGATCAAATAGAACATAATTCTTTATGTTTTTTTCGAAATAATTTAAAAATGCCTAAACCGGACACAGTGTCTTCCAAATATGAAGCTGCAGCGATTTATCATCGCTCACATTGTAACGTACCGCTTGTAACATCCCAAAAAGGATATATCAACAATAAACAGAATATGCTAATACCATTGGCATATATATGCTATTCATAACGACATACAATTACTCAGCATTAACCATTAACAATTCTTAAAACGGTATCCGCAAATTCGTAAAAGCAGTCTATCTCGTGTGTAATAATTGCATACAAGATATTCATATCAAGACTATCATACTCATGCACGGCGATACTCCTAAAACCGACTGCTTTTGCTAAACGTGAAGCAAGCTGACTATCAAGCAGCCCGTGTTTAGAAAGTGTTAAAAACGTTTCAGCCATCGTCGGCGTTTGTTCATGCAGCTGTTCAGCTAAAATATGGGCGGCAATATCAACGGAAATCTGCACCGCTCTCTGAATATTCAAACTGATAATATCCTGAGCGTCAAAATCGCTTTGTAACGCTTCGACAGTGGCAGGCGTATGTAATTTTATGCGATCCAAGCATCGGTTAAGCGATATAAGTTTTTCTTCGATTACTTGTTTATCAATACTCATTGTTCAGTATTTACCACCGGCGCGCAGTATTTTAAATGGTGAAAGAAGTCTCATCTCTTAAAAGCATATTCAAGAATATGCTGCTGCCCGCGCTTATAGATAGGATAATAATCTTCGTACCAATAGAGAGCGGTCATGGTATGCCTGTGCAGCAAAGCGCTTCCTTCCGGCTGCGTCGTTTTTACGCGCACCCCCTCCGTGAATACCTTATAATGGAGTAATCCCGTTATCTTCCGTATATCAACCAGATCAATTTCCTTCTTTAAAAGGAGAGACAGCTCCAATTGTAAGGACAACCGGTCATCAAGAGTTAAAATCTCGAACATCGCAACGGCGATATCAACATCGCTTGCTTCGGTTTGAGTCCCGCGTGAATACGAACCGTACAACATCGCAAGGATAATTTCGGGCTTAGCGTCAAAAAAGGCAGTAAGCTTTTCTATAATTGCAGTATTCATTCACGCCCTTTTTTTTCCTAAAAATCAAGTTTTCACGCAGAATTTTACCATCCCCAGACGTACAAATACCGCTAAAACCGCACCGGTACAGTCGGCAAACCAGTCATATATGGAAGCATCGCGCCCGGGAACAAAAATCTGATGTATTTCATCAGAGATACCGTAACAGGCAGTAATAAGGCAAACAACTGTGAAATATCTGAAAGGTTTTGTAAGCCAGTTATCAGCAGCAAACCAATAGGAAAGAGTAAACGCAAGACTCCCGAAAGCACATGCATGTAAGAACTTATCCAATCCGGGAAAAGAAACAGTCTCCGGAATAGGCAGCTTTGACTGTGCAGAAAGGAGAAAGATAACAACAGCGATACAAATCGACATACAGCGCATACCGCAAGCAATACATTTCTTCAGTATCATTATTACAACCTCTGAAAGACAATGAGAGCACACCTCACCCGTTAACACAACAGCCTTGTCTTTTCAACAGGCAGTATGCCGACCAATATAAAATAACCGCCGCTGCTTTCTGTGCCGCCGAAACAGGCTCCATTCCGCATCAGGCTGATAATCACAAACAGCAGAACTATACACCAATTTAAGGCTAAATGCAAGATTCATTTTTGACCGTGTTGCAATTTAGTCGAAAAATAAACAGAGCCCGAAGACTTCCTTGCATCCGGCAGCTTTTAATGTATGCGCACAAGCTTCGAGTGTTGCGCCGGTGGTCATTACATCGTCGAGCAGCATGAGTTTTTCGGGAACGGCCTTTGCCGAAAATGTAATTTTCCCCTGTAAATTCACTGCACGATCGGCCTTGGACAGTTTCTTTTGAGGAATGCCGTCCTGCCGCTTTAAACACCGGTATATCGTCAGTTCCGGATAAACCGCTAAATCCTTCGCAAGGTCTTCAATTTGATCCCAGCCTTTTTCCCGCAGCTTTTTCGGGCGCGGCGGCACCGGTACAAGCGGTAGACTTGCAAGCCCCGGATGTTGTGTGCAAAGACTGTGAATAAGCGGTGCAAATACGGTGGAAAAAGTACGGATATTATTGTTCTTCCAAACAGGCAGCAATTTTTGTCCAAGCCCGATATAGGGAAAAAGCGTAAAAATACGATCGCAAGCAGGCCGCGGTTTTTCTGCGCTTTCACCGTCAGTTCTCCTGCAGCAGGTACAATACTCGTGCTCGGAAATGAGTATTTTTCCGCAGTGCTTGCAGCGAGGCTCGGCTCGGCATAAATGCTCCAAATCATCGGAACCGATATACGGCTCAAATTCCGTTTGAATACAATGGCTGCACAACGGCAGCCCTGCCTCGCTTACCTTTCCGCAGAGAAGGCACAGCTGCGGGCACAAAAGTCCGCTGTAACATTTACGTAATACATTCTTCACATAATACAAAGGCACTATGCGTTTCATATAATCTCCCCTGCAAGGATGATGTTTCCCCATCCCTGCTATAGAGCTTATATAACACGCGAAGAAAAACGGCTTGTATTTATTGATTTTCAGCAGAAGATTCTTCAGAACTTGAAATTATACCGGGCGCTTGTGTGTCACCTGCCGTCGGCCTGTCTTTTTCAGCCTTTTTTGCGGCGATAGCTATTTGCAGTTGCTTTTGCCGATTTTCTTCAAGTTGATCCTTATCGTTAAAAAAGTTATATGCCTTTTTTATATCGTCGTAATGAAACGGGATACTGTCGATATAGTCGTCCACCGTCAATTTCCCATCAAGCGTCTCTACTTGAAAGCCTTCGAGCAATAGGTATTTTTTTCCGTCTTTCAGCAAAAAGTTGAACCGTACATGGTTTGCAATTTTCCCTTTGGCAATAAGTCTGCTTATCGTCTCTTTAGATGATGCATAGGCATAGAGAGTTGTTTCACCAAGGTAACGCTGTCCGTTTTGTCTATGCTGGGAATCGGCTATATTGTTTATGGCAAAGAAGCGTTCGAGTATGCCCTTCATCCCGTTGTTTACTAAAAAATCAAAGCGATAGGTATATAGCATCGTATCGACTTTGAAACTAATAAAATCGTCTTTTGCTTTGGGCATTACACAACAGTCAATAGTGTAGACAACGTCAAACTGATTATTTGTTGTATTAACCGTAACCCCTGCAACTGCCGGTTCCGTATACAATGCCTTAGACGGCAATGTCGTACAGGCTGTGAGGCAGAATACACAGAGAATAGCCGGAATCCAAACGGTTTTTAAAAAGTTATTCATAATATCCTCCTTTAGTCGATAAGTGCTGTTAATCAGAATTCATCATAATCAGTATATTCTCAATTTTTCCAATTACGTTATATAAGTAGAAAATTTCTGTGGAAGCGACACCCTACCCCATCAGTCCCATAAGCCGCGCTTGAAGCCCCTTGCTCTTTGCGACTTTCCGCATTGTTTGGCGTGTTTTTTCAAACTGCTTTAACAGCTTGTTTACTTCGGCGACGGATGTACCGGATCCCTTTGCAATGCGTTTGCGGCGGGGCGGCCCGATGATGTAGTGATTTTCCCGTTCTTTGAGCGTCATCGACTGGATAATCGCCTTTTGCCGCTTAAAGCCTGCTTTGTCGATATCCTCGGCGGAAATTTGACCGGCAAGCCCGGGCATCATATCAAGCATGGATTCAATCGAGCCCATCTTTTCGACATTTTCAAGCTGGTCGAGCATATCGGAAAGGGTGAAGGCTTCCGTCGCCATCTTTTTCTGCAAGCGGGCGGCTTCTTCCGCATCGATATTTTCCTGCGCTTTTTCGACGAGCGAAACAATATCGCCCATGCCCAATATTCTTCCGGCAATACGGTCGGGGTAAAACGGCTCGAAATCTTCGATTTTTTCACCGACACCGACATACAGGATAGGCTTGCCGGTTACGGTTTTTAACGATAACGCCGCACCGCCGCGCGCATCGGAGTCGAATTTGGTTAAAATAACGCCGGTCAGCCCCGCCTGTTCATCAAAGGCTTTTGCAACCTCGGCAGCATTTTGTCCCGTCATTGCATCGGCAACAAGAATAGTCTCTACCGGATTTACCGCCTTTTTTACCGCGGCAATTTCCTGCATCATCGCTTCGTCGATTTGTAGCCGTCCCGCCGTATCGACGATAACGGTATCAAAGTCGTTTTTCCGTGCATAGGTAACCGCGTTTTGTGCAACCCGTACCGCATCCTTGGTGTCTTCTTTATACACAGGTATGTCGATACGCTCCCCTAATGAGGAGAGCTGTTCCACAGCTGCGGGACGGACGAGGTCGCAGGCAACGAGCAGCGGCTTACGGCCTTCTTTCTTTAAACGGGCTGCCAGCTTCGCAGCGGATGTCGTTTTACCGGAACCCTGCAAGCCGAGGAAGAGGATAACCGACTGGGTGTCGGGGCCTTTCAGTTGCAGGCTTTTCTTTTCATCGCCTAAAAACGAAAGGATTTTATCATGAACAATCTTGATAAACTGCTGACCGGGATTAACCGATTTTAATACGGTTTCTCCCTTTGCTTCTTCGATTGTTGCATTGATAAAGCGGCGCACTACGCGGAGGTTGACATCTGCTTCAAGCAGTGCAATTTTTATTTCCTCTACCGCTTCTTCAATATTTTTTTCGGTAATGGTTGCCTTGCCGCTTATCTTGCGGACAATGCCGCTAAACGTATTGGTAATTTTTTCAAGCATTTTTTAATCCTTATTCATGCGGGGTTGTTGATTTGTGCGGAGCGTTACCCACAGCGATTCTTGAGCCGTAACAAAGGGGTATTAAAGTCGACCGTCGGCTCTTATTAAAACCAGATCTTATTGCCGTCTTCCCAGCTGAAAAATTCTTCCGGCTGAAAGAACAACCCAAGTTCCCGCACGGCGCTTTCGGCAGAGTCCGACGAATGGACAACATTGATATTGGTATGCAAGGCATAATCGCCCCGGATGGTTCCCGGCTCCGCATTCAAGACCTTTGTCGCTCCGCAGAGTTTCCGCACAATGGCAACAGCCTCATCGCCTTCAAAAGCCATCGCAACCACGGGGCCGGAGGTGATATATTGCACCAGTTCGCCGAAAAAGGGCTTATCGGCGTGTTCGGCATAATGCTTTTTTGCAAGTTCGGGACTGATACGCATCAGCTTTAAGGCAACCAGTTTGAGTCCTTTTTTTTCAAAACGGCCGAGCACTTCTCCGGCAATCCGCCGTTGCACTACACCGGGCTTCATCATTACAAATGTTCTTTCCATAGTTTATTTCTCCCATTTTTGGCGATGTCTTAAAAGTGTTTTCTTTTTCGACATTCCCTTTAATTGACACTCACTTTTTCCAGCTTCCAGATATCCCGCACATAGTCTTCGATGGTACGGTCTGAACTGAACTTACCCGATCGGGCGATGTTCAGAAGACACATTTTAGCCCATTTCATCGGGTCACGGTAGTATTCGACAATCCGCTCCTGCGCTGCCGCATAAGCGTCAAAGTCCGCCAGTACGTAATAGACATCAGGCCGCTGACCTTCCACGCCGTACACAAGAGAGTCATACAATTCTCTAAAGCTGTTGTCAAAGGGCGGCGTATACGTTCCGTCGATAAGCTGGGTCAATGCCCTCGCCAATGCAGGATTGCGGTTAAGGTATTCTTGCGGATTATAGCTGTGCTCATGCTCGATTTTTTGGATCTCGTCTGCGGTGATACCGAAAATAACGGCGTTTTCAGCGCCTACTTCTTCCACAATTTCGATATTGGCGCCGTCTAGTGTTCCGAGCGTGATTGCGCCGTTCAGCATAAACTTCATGTTGCCGGTTCCCGACGCTTCCTTACCCGCGGTGGAAATCTGTTCGGAAATATCCGAAGCGGGGAAAATCTTTTCGGCAGTCGAGACGCAATAGTTTGCCGCAAATACTACCTTTAATTTTCCCCGTACACGGTGATCGTTGTTGATGCGGTCGGCAACGGTATTAATCAGTTTAATGATGAGCTTTGCCCGCCGATAGCCCGACGCCGCTTTTGCACCGAAGATAAAGGTATGCGGAATAGGATCATACGTCGGGTCTTCGATAATTCTGTTATAGAGCGTCATCACATGCAAGATGTTTAAGAGCTGACGCTTGTATTCGTGGAGCCGTTTTATCTGCACGTCAAAAATTGAGTTGGGATCGATCACAACACCCTGCGTCCGTTTGAGGAACTCCGCAAGCCGCTCCTTATTGTGTTTTTTTATCGCGATTAATTCGTTTAACGCTTCCTGATTATCCGCCAGTTTTTCAAGCTGCCGCAGCTGCGTAAGGTCTTTAATCCAACCGTCGCCGATATGCTTTGTAATAAAGGCCGAAAGCGCGGGGTTTGCGGTTAAAAGCCAGCGGCGCTGTGTAACGCCGTTTGTCTTATTGTTAAACTTCTGCGGATACAGGTTATACCAATCGGACAGCTCTTTGGTTTTAAGGATTTCGGTGTGCAGCGCCGCAACACCGTTGACCGAAAACGAACCGGCAATCGCGAGCCATGCCATACGGATTTTCCCTTCACCGATAATGGACATCTTGTTGTGTTTTTTCCAATCATTCGGATATTTTTCCCGCAGTTCCAGCAGGAAGCGGCGGTTTATCTCTTCTACAATTTGATACACGCGCGGCAGCAGCCCTTGGAATATCTCGATCGGCCATTTTTCCAAAGCCTCCGCTAAAATCGTATGGTTTGTGTATGCAAAGGTTTTGGTAACAATCGCCCATGCCGCATCCCAGCCGAGGTGGTGTTCGTCCATCAAAAGGCGCATCAGTTCGGGGATTGCCACAACGGGGTGCGTATCGTTTAGCTGGATAACATTATAGCGCGGAAAGTCGGCGAAATTCGTACCGTGTTTATGAATAAACGAACGCACCAAATCCTGTAAACTTGCGGAGGTGAAAAAGTATTGTTGCTTTAAACGGAGCACCTTTCCCGACGGGCCGGTGTCGTTGGGGTATAATACGCGCGAAATATTTTCTGCGGAGTTCTGCTTTGCAACCGCAGCGGTGTATTCCATATTGTTAAAGAGCTGGAGGTCGAATCCATTTGGAGAGGAGGCTTCCCACAGGCGCAGGCGGTTGACGGTTTTGGTGCCGTATCCGATGATCGCCATATCATAGGGAGTCGCGATAACCTCCTCGGCATTTTCCAAGCGATAGAGCAGAGTGCCGTCTGCTTGCTGGGTGCATATCGGGGTACCGCCGAAGTGCACCGTTACCGCCAAATCGTCGCGGCGTACTTCCCACGGATCGCGATAACGACGCCAGTTGTCGGGATATTCCACTTGATAGCCGTTTTCTATCCGCTGTTCAAACATACCGTACTGGTAGCGGATACCGTAGCCGTGTCCGGGGTAGTCGAGCGTTGCAAGCGAGTCCAAAAAACAGGCGGCGAGTCTACCGAGACCGCCGTTTCCAAGCCCTGCATCGGGTTCCTCATCTTCAATATCTTGATATGAGGCGGAAAGTTCCGTTAAAAGTTCTTCCATTACGGCGCGCATGCCGGTGTTGTTCAGATTATTTGAAAGCGCTCGTCCCATCAAAAATTCGGCGGAAAAATAATACATTTGCCGTACATCGGGCTTTTCTTGCGCGGTTCGGGTTGCAGATATGTTTGACTGAATGTTATCCATGATACTGCTTGCCGCGGCATCATAGAGTTCACGTATTGTTGCTTCGGATATGTCCTTGCTGAAATTCCGCTTCAGCTTGCCTAAAATGCTTGCTCGTAAGTCTTCTTTTAATTGAGACATAATCTACCTCTTATTTTAGAATTAACACGACGGCTGTCGCGGCTAATACAACATATTTTTGCTGGTTTTCCAAAAGCGGCGCCTGCTCGGGATTTGCAAAATCTTCCCCAGCCGGATAGGATGTATCGATTAGTCGATGCCAATACTTCCCTTGCGGAGGTTGGCAGATCGTTGCGGTGATGTCTAAACTGCCGCTATTTAATATGATGTAGAAGCTGTTATCATCGCGTTCGGCTCTCGTTTCCGCTGCGGAACCGTCAAGAAAATACGCTAAAAACGATGAAGGCTGGTTCCAATCGGGGGTATTGCCCTGTGCATCATACCAGCTGATATCCTGCTTACGCCGCCCGTCTGATTGCGTTCCCGTTAAAAATTCCGAGCGCAGGAACGCCGGATGCTGTTTACGCAGGCGGATTAATTTTTTTACAAAGGTCAGTATGTCGGCATTGGTTTGTGTGAGCGACCTATCGAACCAGCTTATCTCGTTGTCTTGGCAGTAGGGGTTGTTGTTTCCCCGTTG
>ERZ772940.634-NODE-634-length-15098-cov-3.46806_pt1 | contig 15098 bp, 12 predicted proteins | sample MGYA00511682_ERZ772940 | MGnify/ENA primary metagenome ERZ772940 (study PRJEB29015, sample SAMEA2737922) | human oral metagenome | biome: human oral; feature: human-associated habitat; material: dental | place: China | collected 2031 ... | reverse complement strand
GACGGGGCTCGAACCCGCGATCTCCGGCGTGACAGGCCAGCGCGATAACCAGCTTCGCTACGCCCCCGTAATGGCGGTAATAATATACTGCTTGGAATAAAAAGTCAAGAGAGAAATTGTAAATTTTTTCTCCGAATCTTCCTCCAATAATCATAAAACCAATCGCGCCAACACGGAAATGCCGATAAAATTGATTGCCGTGATAATCAGCGTAAGCTCTATCACAAACCGCTTTTTAAACAAAGACAACAGCATAAAGAGGTTTTTTATATCCATCATCGGGCCGTATACTAAAAAACCGAGGATTGAACCGGAGGGGAATCTGTTTAAAAAGCTGCGGGCGATAAAGGCATCGGAGGTGGAACAAGCGGAAAATACAAAAGCGAAAAGCATCATTACAAGGAGCGAACCTGCCGCACTGCCGCTTGTTATGCTGAACAATTCCTGAGGCACGACCGCGCGTATCAGGGCGGTGATAAACGCACCGAGGATTAAAAAAGGGCCTGTGGTAAAAAATTCCGAACAGGTGTGCATCAATAGGGCGTATACTTTTACTTGCAGCCATTGCACTTTGCTTTCTGCAGTGATGCTGCCGAAATTGTCCGATTGAGGTTCGCTGCGGCTGTTCTGTGCACTTCTGCCCGTTGCAAGGCGAAACGCGGTATCCACGCCGCCAAAGGTGTGCGGCTGCACGGACGGCTCCCTATCAAAATCTTCTTTTAAGTATTTTTCTTCGGGATAAAACAGCAGTAAAAGCCCAATCGCAAATGCAATCAGCAGGCCAAAGCTTAGCCGGTAGAATGCTACTGACGGCTGTTGCGGGAAAGCGTACAGCGTCGAGACAATCGAAATAGGGTTGACGATGGGGGACGCAAGCATAAAAGTTACCGCGATAGGCATCGCGACGCCTTTTTTAATCAGACTGCGCATCAATGGAACGGCAGCACATTCGCAGACGGGGAACAACGCTCCTGCAAAGAGCGCCGTTAAAAAACCGATCCCGTATTTTTTAGGAAAAAGCTTGATCAGCAGCCGGTCGGGAACAAAAGCGTATAACGCCGAGGATAAAAGCGCCCCCAACAGCATGAACGGCACCGCTTGCAACACGATGCCGGTAAAAACGGTATGTATGGTAGAAAAAAATGCCGTCATATAAAACCTTTCTACGATCCGTACGAATACAGGCAGGTGTCGAGATTGCCGCTCTTTAACGACCGCTTTTTAAGCGTAATGCCTGCACGCAGGAATATGTCCGCAAAAGCCGGTTTATCGGTAATAAAGCCGAGGCGCCAGTTTTGAAACTCGTGCGAAATGGACGTCATTTTTTCGTAGAGCGCGATTGCTTCCTGTTCATCGCCGAGGCGGTCTCCGTAAGGCGGATTGGAAAGGAGCACCCCTTCGGGATACGGCGCGGCAAGTTCGTTAAAATCAGCGTGGATAAATTCGGGGCGCGGGATACGGTTATCTTTTCCAATCCGCTGCAGCGCTTTACCTGCAAGCATACAGGCGCGCTCCGCATTGGTTTGCGCAAGCCGCACCGCCTCAGGATCGTTGTCGGAACCGCTCACCCGTACCAAGCAATCCGTGCGGATATTGAGTGCACCGCGCCGACGCTCCTCTTCAATAAGCTGCCGGTCTTTTTTAGATGAATAACAGGCAAAGGTTTCAAAGGCAAAGCTGCGGCCGATTCCGGGCGGAATATTATAGGCATACCACACCGCTTCAATCGGGATGGTACCCGACCCGCAAAAAGCGTCGTGCAGCGGCAGCTTCCGTTTCCATTGCATACACTGCAACAGAACCGCCGCCAGCGTTTCCCTCATCGGCGCGGCGCCTCCGCTTAATCGGTATCCACGCCGGTGCAGCGGTTCTCCCGAAAGGTCAAGCAGCAGATACACGCGGTTATGTTCTATATATATGCGTATGCTGTACTCTCTTCCCGTTTCCGGTAATACATCCATCTTCCATGCGGAACAGAGCGTCGAGCAGATAGCCTTATGGACAGCCCGCTGCACTGCATGTTCGGAGGCGAGCTTGCTCTTAAAGGTTCTCACCTTGTCTACCGTTATCTTGGAATCTTTGGAAAAAAACCGCTGCCAATCTACTGCGGCAACGGTGTCATACAACGTATCGAAGTTATCAGCGGCAAATTCTTTCAGGACGAGATAGAGCCTGTCCGCAGTGCGGAGGTAAAAGTTTGCACGCATAATGCTTACAACTTCCGGCTCCTTCAGTGTAGAGGTAAAAAAAACACGTCCCGGCAATCGGTTAACCGGTTTAAAGTCTAACAGTTTTAATTCATTTGAAAGGATCGGCTCGGCGCCGACTGCGCAAAGAGCTAAAAATTCAAGCATGAAAGGACTATACTCATTTTAATTGATTTGCACAATTGGAGAAACAGATAAATTTACATATTGACATAAACCGCTAAATACTTCAAATATAGTAAGTCATCTCTAAAAGTCCGGTTATCGGTTAAACATTTTTAGAGGTGCCCTATAACAAATTGAAGGGGGCGCAATGCGTCAGTGAAAGGGTGCGAAGTTTCAATCGAAAATGTTTCAAAAACATTTGGAGATTTTCATGCGGTGGATAATGCCGTTATCCACATTAAGCGCGGGGAGTTTTTTTCGCTGTTGGGGCCTTCAGGATGCGGAAAAACAACGCTGTTGCGTATCATTGCAGGGTTTGAACAACCGGATTCGGGAGTTATCACTTTTGACGGAGTGAATATTATCGATATAGAAGCCCATAAACGGCAATCGAATACCGTGTTTCAAACCTATGCGCTCTTCCCTCACCTATCAGTGTACGAAAACGTTGCTTTTCCGCTTCGAATTCGCAAACGCCCGCAGGACGAAATTGACCGGCGAGTTAAAGAATATCTGCATTTGGTGCAGCTTGATGCGCATATCTACAAAAAGCCGTCTCAGCTTTCCGGGGGGCAAAAGCAGCGAGTTGCAATTGCTCGCGCACTGATTAACGAACCGCGGGTACTGCTCTTGGATGAACCGCTTTCGGCACTTGACGCAAAGCTGCGGGCTAATCTTCTCATTGAGCTTGATAAACTGCACGATCAAATCGGTATTACCTTTATTTTTGTTACCCATGACCAAAGCGAGGCTCTTTCCGTATCCGACCGCATTGCGGTGATGAATCAGGGAAAAGTGCTGCAAATCGGTAGTCCGTATGAAATTTACGAACAGCCTGCCACAGCTTTTGTCGCAAAATTTATCGGCGAAACAAACCTCTTTGATGCAACCGTGGTTGCGTGCGAGCCGCATACGGACGGCTTCATGGTTACGCTTGACACGCCCGTGCTTGGCACTGCGGTTAAAATCACCGACTACGATAAAACCGAGGAGGGACAGCCGGTGTGCTTTACCGTGCGGCCGGAAAAAATCCGTATCTCGTTGGAAAAGCCGTCTTCACAGACAAAGGAGCTAAATGTCTTCCGCGGCGAAGTAGAAGAGCCGATTTATTCAGGGTTTCAATCGAAGTTTTTTGTAAAGCTGGAATGCGGCACCGTGGTGCAGGTTTTTAAACAGCATCAAAACTATCTTGAGGACGGGCCTGAAATCGAATGGAAAGATACGGTGTATGTTTCGTGGGCGGCTAATGACGGCTACATCGTCGAAGATTTGACATAAAGGTATATAAGACTATGGTTCAAGATCATTCCCGACGGCGGTACGCCTTTTTGTATACCTTTCCGATGGCGGCATGGTTTACCGTGTTTTTTGTACTTCCGCTTCTTATCATCGGCGTGTATAGTTTTCTTCAAAAGGGGCTATACGGCGGAGTAGTTCGGCATCTCACGTTCAGCGCATATATACAACTTTTTACCGCAAGCTACGGGCTATTATTTGTGCGAACACTCTGTGTCAGTATTACGGTAACGCTGATTTGCATCCTGCTGGCACTTCCCGCCGGATATGCAATTGCGCGAAGTAAGCATCAGCTGTTCTTTTTGTTTTTGATTATCATTCCTTTTTGGACAAACTCATTGATTAGAATTAATGCATGGATTTCGATACTCGGTACTCAAGGCTTCCTCAATGGACTTTTAAAAAAACTGCACCTTATTACGGAAAGCATTCCATTTTTGTATAACCGGCAGGCGGTGATACTCGTGCTGGTATACATGTTCATCCCGTATGCGATTTTCCCTGTTTTTTCGGCAATCGATAAGTTTGACTTTTCATTACTGGAAGCGGCACGAGATCTCGGCGCTACTAAAACAGAGGCTATCTTTAAAGTCATGCTGCCGAATATCCGTGCCGGAATCCTCACCGCCGTCATCTTTACCTTTATTCCGGTATTCGGCTCTTATACCGTGCCGCTTTTAGTCGGCGGTAAAGATTCTTATATGATCGGTAATTTGATTGTCGATCAGGTAACGAAGATCCGCAATTGGCCGCTCGCCTCAGCCTTTTCGGTGCTTATTACCGCCGTCAGCGCCGCCGGTGTCCTCTGGATGATGTGTGCCAGCTTTAAGCAAGAAAAGCAAGCCGCAAAATAAGAATGACGAGGAGTGAGTATGTCTGATATACCGCAAGATATACAACAGCAAGCGTTGCCGGTTCCATACCGACGCGCTTCTATAAAAAGTCCGTACCGACGGTTTATTCAAAAGTTCAAGAAGCGCAAGAAAGAGGCGGAGCCCGCTCGCCATGCACGGCGTGCATATAGAAATGCAAACAAAGTATCATTTTCATCTACGATACTGCTGATAGTGCTACTATTTTTGTTTTTACCGCTTGTAATTATCGCGGTATTTTCATTTAATGAAGGCAAGGCGATTGTATGGTCGGGCTTTTCGCTCAAGTGGTATGCAAGTCTGTTCTTGGAATCCGAAAAACTATGGCATTCGTTCGGTAACAGTGTGCTGATTGCTTTTATTTCCGCACTTATTTCCGTTGCTATCGGTACGTTCGCGGGAATCGGCGTACAGTGGTACCGGTTCCGAGGCAGGGGGTATGTACAAGCGGTAAGTATTCTTCCGATGGTGCTGCCCGAAGTCGTTATCGGTATGTCTACGCTGATTTTCTTTTCGGCAATCAACATACCGCTCGGATTTCTTTCTATTATTATTGCACATATTACCTTCTGTTTGCCTTTTGTGTTTTTGCTGGTACTTGCCCGCCTCGAAGAATTCGATTTTTCGATTGTAGAAGCCGCACATGACCTCGGCGCAACGGAACGGCAAACCTTATTCAAGGTTGTAATCCCTGCGATTTTCCCTGCGATTTTATCCGGCTTTTTTATGTCGGTTACCCTGTCGCTGGAAGACTTTGTAATCACTTTTTTTGTGTCCGGGCCGGGGTCTACGACGCTGCCGCTCTATGTATTTTCGATGGTGCGGTATGGTATTTCGCCGGTGATCAATGCACTTTCCCTTATCATGATTTTAGGAACAATGCTGATTGCTTTTATCTTACGTAATTTTTTAAAAGGAATTGCGGCTTCAAATTAAAACGCCGCGGATTTGATGATGAAAAAAAATACTGATACAGTCTCTTCGATTGCAACGCATCAGATACATGTGAGAACTGTTTTTTTACTGCGCTGCTTGAGGCAAACTATCACTCGTATCGGCTTAATAATTTCGATTGCTGTCATAATTGCCAGCGCTGTTTCTTGTAGCGGGAAAAACAATTCACACAAGACGCCTCACCAAAAGAAGGAACTGACTCATTCTGTCCTGTTTGTACTGGGAAAAGATTTTTATCGGTATTCAGACCTTTTTACCTATCTTTCAAGTATCTATACGGCGGAGAGCCTAAAGGTGAACTTACATATTTTAAGCTACAGCGATATGACCGCTAAAACAAAACAGCCAAGGCTTTCGATGATCATCGACCGGCTTGCGGCACAACCGATTGAAGCACTTATTTCTATCGGTATTCCCGAAGGCGGCGCCCGTATACTGCGCACCGTTAAAGAAAAATACCCGAGTCTGCATATTTTCACTTTGCTGCCGGTGGAAGAAATACTACCGCTGGAAGCCTACAGCGATGTCGTGATAGATTTTGAGCTGCCCGACTCGTTTGCAAAAGCAGATAGAGCGGTGAACATTCCGGCGCATGATGTGCAGACGCTGGTGCTCTGTGCCGTAACCGCTGTAGAACAAATCGACGAGCTGCCGGAACAAGAGCCGCCTTCACGGTTTGCACGGGCTGTTGCAACAACAGTCGCCGTACTAAAAGAGCATGGCATAGCGGCATGGGGCGGTACGCCGTACGCGTTGCAACCGTATAAAGATCCTGAACTGAATATCCGCTCGTACAATTATCTTATTTTGACACAACCTTTGACCGACAAGCAGACAGAAGACAAAGAAATGGAAACGGGTGCCGCAAGGATCGGAGAGCGGGAAAGCACCGCAGGGGAAAAATGATGAACCGTTTTACCCGTTGTGAGAACGGCGTTATTGCAGATGCTGTTCTCTACAACCGGCTCCAATATGCGAATACCGCTTCTATTCTGCTGCTTTCCGATACGCACGGGGCAGTGGATGCAGTACGGTGGATTTTATCGACGTTTAGCGAGAAATGCCAAGTGTGCCTTTTTGCAGGGGACGGCGCTCAGGATATGATAACCGTTGTGCGCGAAGCCGCTGCCGGACGGATAAGCGTTTCACCGGTTATCATTATGGCGCAAGGAAACTGCGACAGTCAGCTCTATCCGCCTATTTTCCCTGATAATGAAGTCTCGAAGCAGTTTGGACTGCCGGTATATCAGCAAAAGATGATTGCAGGACAGCATATATTATTGACGCACGGGCATTTGCATCATGTTGAACTTGACGGACGGAAACTGAGTATGACAGCCGAAAGCCTCGGCTGTACAATTGCCGTACATGGACACACACATATTCAAAGTACTGAAAGCTTCGGCTCCATCACGGCCATCAACCCCGGCAGCCCATTGCGCCCCCGCGGTAAATCCTACGGCGGTTTTGCCGTTCTCTCTATCGATAACACGACTGGGCGGCTGCAATTCTATCGACTTATGCGGGGAAATAACGGTTCTTTTTCTATCTCCATGCATTCGGAATATCCCATTCTATCGATTTGAACCTTCTTCAAAGATAAACTGAATGTAGAGATCTTCGAGGGTCCGTTTTGGGCCCGGGACTTGGAGCCTCCGCCGAGACTCGGCATTGTTTTTTCGCTCAATAAAAGAAGTATAGAAACCACGCGGATCATCCCTCGGAAAATCTCTTTTGAAGCCGAGCAGGTTATATGCCTCATCTCTGCTTAGGGCAGAAACTTTTCTTTCCTTCAAGACATTGCGGATAAAGTTGATCTTTTCATAAGAGATACCGAACAAAAATTCTTCCAATGCTTGTCCGATTTCCGGATCAGCCAACTTTGCAATCATAAATCGTTCCCACGATTCATCAAGCTCCATCGAAAGAAGAAAAAGTTCGCTTACGCCGAGCATGCTGCCGAAGTTCGGCGCAAGTTTGTTCCGCGCTGTCCAGACCTTGTGTAGCACAGGAGCGAAAGATGATGAATGTTCGTCCAATCGGTGCTCCCACAGTTCGGTTAATAATTCTGCGATTTCTTTCCGTGTTTCATGTTGCAGGTCTGCATTATCGAGCAACATTGTGTATACATCTTCTACCATAAGCGCAAACATTGCACGAAGCGTAATCCGTCGCAGTGCTTGGATATCTTTTTCCTCAAAAAAAGCGTTCATCGCTATTTTAGTGAGTGCGGAAAATGTTTGAAATTTGGCAATAAGGAAGCTTTTACCCAGGACAACTTTTGTCGGCAATGTAAGTAAACGCGAAGAAGGCGCGCTGCTGCACAACGTATCGATCAAGGTTTCTGCCGACCGATGCTCACCTGCCAAGACAGTGCTGCGTTGTATTGAAGGATAACGGGAAACAGCTAGAGCCACTTGTTCTAATGTCGTAATATAGTTTGCAATGTTGCTCAGTACCCCGGGAGCATAAGCTTGTAAGCTTTTTAAAATCTGTTCGATTACCGCGTATTCGTCTTTATCGAACACTACGATATCGGCTGAATTGCTTCCATCTTCATTTGTGTATGGCGTTGAGAGCGTTGCAGACAAAGATGCATAAGTCATACAGGATCAGTATAACACAAAACCCTGATTCTGCCAAACATTTTCTTGCGGATATCAGGGCAAACGCCTCAGATATTTTGCAGTATATCCCCGCAGAATAATACAGGCTGTTCAACCAGAGTTGAACCTCTTCGCGGTTCAAATGGTCTCACAGCCTGTATTATTCTGCAAAATTTAATTTACTCATCCGATGAGTTTACCCTTCTCCTAAAATGAACTGCACGAAATTTTGAAAAATTTCGTGCAAAAGGAAAGCAACCACTTGAAATATTGGCAGTGTGGTTGCTCTATTGGATTATTGATTCGCATTCGTTATGCGTTTTTTTAGTTCGGCAATGGTAACCTCGAGCGAAGGTTCAAGCGCTGTTTGCGTTTCTATTTTTTGATGTCCGTGCATAACCGTCGTATGGTCTCGTCCGCCTAACTCTACGCCGATCTCCGTAGTGGAAAACTCGGTCATTTCACGAGCCAGATACATTGCAACCTGCCGCGGGAAGGAGATATTCTTAGTTCGCTTTTTTCCTTTTAAGTCAACGTATGAGATACCGAAATAATCTGCGACGATTTTTAAAATCGTGTCGATTGAAATATTATGTTGACGCGGCGAGCCGAACATGTCCTGTAAAAGCTGCTGCGCATTTTCGAGCGTAATGGGACCGGTCAGCTCAGAATACGCTTGTAATTTAGTAAGCGCGCTTTCCAGATCACGAATATTGGAAGAAACATTCTTTGCAATCAGATGTACCACTTCGTCAGGAACGGAAAAATGTTCATCTTGAAGCTTTTTAAATAAAATAGCGCACCGTGTTTCGTACGAAGGTATTTTTAAGTCAATGCTCAAACCGCGGGTAAAGCGGGAACGGAGGCGGTCTGTTAAATTTTTCAGTTCTTCTACAGGGCGGTCACAGGTAAATACGATTTGTTTGTTGCTTTCGTAGAGGGCATTAAAAGTATGGAATAATTCTTCCTGCGTCCCTTCTTTTTTTTCCAAAAAGTGGATATCGTCAAGCAGCAGCACATCCGCATTGCGGTACTTATTTTTAAATTCATGCATTTTATTTTTATTCACATGAGCAATATATTCATTCGTAAAAGTTTCGGCAGGCGCATATAAAATTTTCAGATTGGTATTTTGATAGAGTGCATTGCCGATTGCCTGCATTAAGTGCGTTTTACCCAGTCCTACGCCGCCGTAAATTAACAGCGGGTTATATGCCGTCCCGGGATTCTTGGAAACGGCAATCGCCGCGTTTGCAGGGAGGGGATTATCGGCATCGATAACGAATTTATCGAACGTATAACGTTCATTCAAAAGCGGATGCTTCTTTTTTTCTTCAGGTATTGCCGTTTTTTGGGGTACATGAGGGGCAGTTGCTGAAAATACAGCCGGGGTATGGGGACTTTTTGATGATGCCGGTTGAGTATCCGTTACCTGAGGGGCTTTTATTTCAAATTCAATGCTGATTCGGGAGCCGAGCAGTTCCAATAATTTTTTTTCGATGAGGAGTTCGTATCGCTGGCGTACATTATCGCGGTAAAATCCGGAAGGTACCGATAAAACGATTACGGTATCCGAAGCCCTCTCGTAGACAATACGAGAGAACCACATGGATATTTCCTGTTCGCCTATCTCTTCTTTTAACTGTTTTACGGTTTCTTCCCAAAAAATACGATAATCACAATTGTTCATAACTGTTATTATACAACTACTTTCCTTTTCTTGACAATATGAAATTTCAAGGTAACCACATCAAGCGGCTTCTTCAAATATTGATTCGTAATCCGTGTTAGCGAATCCGATACATAATTTCCTTATAGAACATGCCGATAGGCTTTGATTTTTAAGGTTTTTAAGGTTCCCTATACAATTAAAAGAATAAAATATATAATCGATCAATTATATTTTCTATATAAAGGGGAAAAAGGTATGATGAAAAAAATTATATCGATAAGTCTGGCTGTCTTAGTTGCGGCATTGTTTATGTCGTGCTCAAAAAAGCCTGCCGATTCTGCGGCTTCCGGTTCTGAGAACGGTGGTTCGGTTATGCTGTACTCTTCTTTAAAAGAAGCCCAGCTTGAAGCGCTTAAAGCCGGTTTCACCGCAAAATATCCGCATATCAAAATGGATTATTATGCAGCCGGTACAAGCAAAGTTACAACCAAAATGGCTGCGGAAAAACAGTCCGGACAAATTGCCTGTGATGTAGTATGGATAGGAGACCCGTCAAACTATATTACCTTTAAACGGCAGGGCATTTTGGAACAGTATGTTTCGCCTGAGGCCGCAAACATTGACGCAAGCTTTAAAGATGCCGACAACTACTACTGCGGCGGCCGTATGATCGTTATGGGGCTTGTTTATAACACAAACAACGTAACGACCGAATCTGCACCCAAAACATGGGATGACTTGTTAAATGCAGAGTTTAAAAATCAGATTGTAATGACTGACCCGGGCGAAGCGGGAACAACTTTTTATGCGGTTGCCGGTTTGATGGCAGACAGCCACTACGGTATTGACTTTTTCAAGAAACTGAAAGCAATGGGAACGGAGCTTGAAAGCGGAACAACATCAACCCACTCTAAAGTAGCGGCAAATGCGTATAAGGTTTGTATCGGAGTCGATTATGTTGCGGAAACATTGGAAAACAACGGTTCAACCATTAAGTTTGTATACCCCGAAAAAGATTTGATTGCAATTTCAAGCCCTATTGCACTTATAAAGAATTCTGCAAATCAAGAAAACGGAAAACTGCTATACGATTTTATTCTTTCAGTGGAAGGTCAGCAGATTCTTGTTGATCACAATGTTTCACCTATTCGGTTTGATGTTTCAAAGCCGGGCGCAATGTCCACAAGCGATATTGTTGCGCGTTCTATGAAAATTGACAACGAAAAAATTGCCGATCAGAGCGCAGATATTCTTGCAGCATTTGACGCAATATTCAAATAACCAAAATAGTAAAAAATCAAGGGGCTGTAAGACTGTTCTGAACGGAAGCACCTGCTAGAACGATCTTGCAGCTCTCATTCGTCTGTATCACTGAGCCGCTTGTAAAAGTCAAACAACTTTGATACCGCGGTATTATGTTACCAAAATGGAGCAGCTATGGCGCAAATCAAATTTAATAATATTACGTTCCGCTATGGGAAAACACCCGTTTTTGAAAATTTTTCGCTCAAAATAGAAGAAAGCCAGATTATGGGTATCGTCGGTCCGTCGGGATGCGGAAAAACAACGCTCATCCGCTGTTTATGCGGTTTTATAAAACCGGAACAGGGCGAAATTTTTATCGGTGATACCTGTGTGTACAGTGCCGAAAAGCATATCAACATTGCTCCCGAACGGAGAAACATCGGCGTTGTGTTTCAGGACTATGCGGTGTGGCCTCATTTGACCGTTTGGGAAAACGTTGTGTATCCCATGAAAAAGCGGAAAATGCCGAAAGATGTAATAGCACAAAAAGCGGAGTTTGCTTTAAAACAGGTGCGGATGGATAAATATCGTAAGCATTTACCGTCGCAATTATCGGGCGGACAGCAGCAGCGTGTCGCAATCGCGCGGGCGCTCGTATCTTCCAAAGACATTATTGTACTTGACGAACCGATAACCAACCTTGATGCAAAACTACGCGAAGAAATGCTGATTGAAATTCGGCAAATACAAAGAGAAATCGGTACAACTATTATATATATAACACATGACCAAGAAGCGGCACTCCAACTGTGCGACAAAATAGCGGTTATGGAACCCGATGGAACCTTATGCCAAATCGGAACTGATGAAGAAATTATTTTATCACCGGCAAATCGTTTTGTGTTTACTTTTATCGGAGTTTCAAATTTCCTACCGGTTGTAAAAAAAGATGACGGTATGTATTTTGAATTAAACGGCAAGATGCACAAATATCTCAATGCGGACAGTTCGCAAATGCCGGATATCGAAATCGGTAAGCCTTATGAAATGGGCATCCGTCCCAAAGATATTTTATTCGACGAGAAATCGTCTTTTAAAGGAACAGTCCTGTCATCATCGTTTCTGGGAAGCCAGTGTACGTATTTCGTGGATTTTGAAGGCCAACAAATCCGTATTGAGCAAAACACACTCGATATGCTTCAGTCAAAGGAATATGCCGAGGGCGATACAGTGGGGCTTGTATTTGTAAATCCCAAATATTATGAACGATGTCAAAATAACGACAGCGTTTCTTCGTAATCTTTACATTCGGAGGACTTATGTTCAAAAAATATCAAAATCCCGATTTGGCACGGCTTGACGGCAAACGGTTTGCTTTTAGCCTCGACGGTATGATGACGAGTTTAAGTTTTATCATTTTGTTTATTGTTGTTATTATTCCGATTTTTATGATAATTTATAACGCATTTTTCTTTGAAGGAAAATTCGACTTACAATTATTTAAGCGCGTTATCGGGAATAAAGACAACATTGGCGCCATGTGGAACACAATAAAGATTGCATTTTGGGTTACCGTGTTCGGCACGATTATCGGCCTATTTTATGCATGGCTTTTAGGCAGAAGCGATATTCCGCTGAAAGGTTTAATGCGAGGTCTTTTTACTATCCCGTATATGTTTCCGCCCTTTTTCGGGGCAATGGCCTGGGACTTGATGCTTTCAGGACGCGGCGGATATTTAAATAATTGGCTTATGTCAACCTTTCATTTATCTTCTGCACCGATTAACATCAATTCAATCGGCGGAATTATCTTTGTTGAAGTTTCGTATTATTTTCCCTTTGTTTTCATGCAAGTTGTCAGTGCGCTTGAACGAATGGATCCGACACTGGAGGAATCCGCCCGCATCGCCGGTGCAAAGCAGGGGTATGTTATCAGGAAAATTACGCTGCCGCTGGTTCTTCCTGCCATTTCTGCCGGTGCGCTATTGATTTTAATTTCTTCACTTGCACACTTCGGCGTGCCGTCAATCCTCGGCTTCTCGCAAAATATTTATACCTTGCCGACAAAGATTTACCAGCTGATAAATCGTGCGGCAGGCGATTTCAACGGCATTCGCGAAGGTGCGGCACTTTCCGTACTGCTTGTTGTTGTCGTATCGATTGCGCTTGTAATTCAAAAACTCGTTTTGCGTTCGGGCAGCTATGATATTATCAAAGGCAAAAGTATGCGTCCCACGTTGATAAAACTGCGAAGTGCAAAGTATCCGCTGCTGACGGTTGCCTTTATTTCGCTTATTATTATCGTTATTGTACCGCTTGTGATGATTTTCTTAGTCGGCTTACTGAAAGCATACGGACTGCCGTTAAAGTTTGCAAACTTTACATTTAAAAACTATATCGATGTTCTTGTCGGCAATAAAATGGTCACCGATTCTATCCGAAACTCACTGTTTTTGTCGGTTACAGCCGGGGTTTTGAGTATGTTCCTCGGCGTTATGGTTGCCTATGTCGTCAATCGAATCCGTCCGAAGGGAAAAGAAATGTTGGAAGTCGTTTCGGTTTTACCGTATTCGATACCGGGAACGGTTTTGGCAATCGGTGTTATCTTAGCATGGTCGGGAGCAATTTTCCGCATCAATTTGTATAATACGATTTGGATTATTTTGATAGCGTATATTGCACGCTATCTCTCATTTTCTATGAAATCGGCATCGGCATCCTTACGGCAGGTACACCCGTCTTTGGAAGATGCCGCCCGTTCCTGCGGAGCATCTCACAGCGAAGCGCTTAAAGACGTTACATTGCCGTTAATCCGTCCGGCGATGGTTTCCGGCTTTTTCTTAATTTTCTTGCCTGCAATGCGGGAACTTACAACATCGGTACTGCTTTACGGACCTTATACCCGCACATTGGGAGTCGCCATTTATTCGCTGCGCAGCGACGGCTATATTCCTCGAGCCTCGGCATTGGCATCTGTTGCGATTGTGCTGATTATTATTTGTAACACGATTGTAACGCAAATCACAAAAGACAGGAGGGGGGTATAATTATGGTGCAGGTAGAATTAAAGCACGTCAAAAAAGTATTTTCCGAAAAACTACTGGGGAGTGTTGTCGCCGTTGATGATTTTAATCTTCAAATCGAAGAAGGTGAATGCTTTTCGTTCCTTGGCCCTTCCGGCTGCGGAAAAACCACAACACTGCGCATGATTGCCGGCTTTGAAGATTTGAGCGAAGGCGAAATTTATTTGTGCGGACGTCCGGTTTCAATCAAAAGCAAAAATTTGTACGTGCCGCCGGAAGACCGCGGTTTAGGAATGGTGTTTCAAGCCTTTGCCGTCTGGCCGCACATGAATGTTTTTGATAACGTTGCTTTTCCGTTAAAAGTTCAGAAAGTACCGCGCCTAGAAATAAAGCAGCGGGTTGAACAGGCCTTAAAGCATACGAATCTAACCGGTTTTGAAGCTCTTTATCCGGGTAACCTTTCCGGCGGGCAGCAGCAGCGTATTGCGCTTGCACGCGCAATTGTTACCAACCCCAAGGTTTTGCTTTTGGACGAACCGCTGTCAAACCTTGATCCGAAGCTGCGGGAATCGATGCGATTTGAAATTAAAGAATTACAAAAGAAATTCAACTTTACGATTATCTTTGTAACTCATGACCAAGCCGAAGCAATGGCTCTTTCCGACCGCATGATGGTAATGGACATGGGAAAAATTGTACAAATCGATACGCCCAGAAACCTTTACAACAAACCGATTAACCGTTTTGTACATAATTTTTTAGGAAAATCAACCTTTGTTAAAGTAAATTTACGCGGCAACAAAGTATATCCCGACGGTGATACGACACAGGCAATTTCATGTACAATCCCCGAAAATGCCGTCGGCAAAGAGAAAATGATTATTGCGGCGCGCCCCAACGCAATCAATCTAAATAAAACCACCGGCTTTAAAACTAAAATAGAAAAGCGCGTATTCCTGACCGACTGTACGGAATACTATGTAAAAATCGGTTCCCAGTTATTGGTGATACAAACCCCGCACCGTATTGTCTTTAGCGAAGGAGAAGAATGTTGTGTT
>ERZ772940.632-NODE-632-length-15135-cov-146.868_pt1 | contig 15135 bp, 5 predicted proteins | sample MGYA00511682_ERZ772940 | MGnify/ENA primary metagenome ERZ772940 (study PRJEB29015, sample SAMEA2737922) | human oral metagenome | biome: human oral; feature: human-associated habitat; material: dental | place: China | collected 2031 ... | reverse complement strand
TCGACGAGGCCCACCACGTGGCCCCGGCGGCGCCCTCGGCGGCCGGGGGAGGGCGGGGCTACGCCGTGGACTCTCAGCGTACCCGGGCCCTGCGGCGCCTGGCGGACAAGTGTGAGCACCGTCTGTTCCTGTCCGCCACGCCCCATAACGGCTACACCGAGTCCTTCTCCGCCCTGCTGGAGATGCTCGACCCGCGTCGCTTCGCCCGCGGCGCGAGCATCGACTTCACCGCGTTGGAGGAGGTGACCGTGCGGCGCCTGAAGTCGCAGATTACCGATAAGGACTTCCGTCGCCGCCGGGTCGAGGTGCTCCCGTACGAGCCCTCCGGGGAGGAGGAGCGCGCCTACGCCGAGTTGGACTCGCTGCTGCGCAGTTCTGGGCGCGCCCGGGGGCGACGCAACCTCGACATCGCGGCCCTGCTGCTCAAGAAGCGTTTCCTGTCCAGCCCCTGGGCCTTCGCCCAGACCCTGGAGGGCTATCTCGCTCCCGCCCTGCCCGCGGGCGGCGCGGACTGGTTCGACAACGACGACTACTACACCGAGGTCATGGGCTCGGGGCAGTCCGACGAGGAGGAGGGCCTCATCGCCCAGCCGGAGCTGGACGCGCTGCTGGCTACCCGCGGCTCGGACCCGCTGAGCGCCGCCACGCGCGAGCAGCTCGAGGACCTGGCCCAGTGGGCGCGCGGCTACCAGTCCCGCCCCGACTCCCGCCTCGAGGCCCTCGTGTCCATGCTCGACGCCGTCTGCCGGCCCGACGGACGCACGTGGACCAATGAGCGGGTCGTCGTCTTCACCGAGTACGCGGACACCCTCGACTGGATCGTCTCGGTCCTGCGCCAGCAGGGCTACGGCGAGCGGCTGGCGGTCATCCGCGGCTCCACCTCCGCCGAGGAGCGAGAGGACATCCGGGCACGCTTCAACGCCGATCCAGCCGAGGAGGACGTGCGCGTCCTCGTGGCCACCGACGCCGCTGGCGAGGGCATCGACCTGCAGACCTACTGCCACCGCCTGGTCAACTTCGACGTCCCCTTCAACCCCTCCCGCCTGGAGCAGCGGGTGGGACGCATCGACCGCTACGGCCAGCGAGAGACCCCCGCAATCTTCTACCTCGCCCCCGTGGCCACCGGTAAGGGCCTCTACGCGGGGCACCAGGACTTCCTGGGACGGCTGGCGGAGAAGATTGCCACCGAGACCCGGGACCTGGGCGCGGTCAACCCGCTCATCGACGAGCAGATCACTACGCGCTTCCTGGGCCGCAGCCTGCGCAAGGCCCCGGCCCGCGGCCACGACGAGAAGGCCATCGACTCCGCCCTTGCCGGCAGCGGGCGTCTCAACCAGCAGCTGACCGCCCTGGCCCGCGGCTATAAGCGGACCAAGGCGGACATGCACCTGACCCCGCAGGCCGGTCGGCGTGTGGTGGATGAGGCCCTCACCATGACCCATCAGCCTCCCCTGGAGGAGGTCGGCTCCGAGCTGACCGACGCGAGCGTCTTCGCGGTCCCGGACCTGGCGCGCTCCTGGCAGGACGCGGTGGCCGGCCTGGACACGCGGCTCCAGCCGGGCCGGCTGCGTCCGGTGACCTTCAATGAGGAGGCCGGGCGCGTCCCCGGCATCGTCCACGTCCACCTGGGCCATCCGCTCATGCGCAAGTCCACCCGCATCCTGCGTGCCAATCTCTTCAGCCCCCACTCGGAGGTCAACCGGGTGACGGCCGTGGTCCTACCGGGGCTGGAGCACTCCTGCGCCGCCTCCATGTCCCGCCTGGTACTGGTGGGGCGCGGTGGCCTGCGCCTGCACGAGCAGGTCTTCGTCACCGGTGTGCGGCTGCGCGGGCACCGCATCGCCGAGGAGACGCTGCACGAGGTCCTGGACCGCTCCCTCGACCCCGGCAGCTACCGCCTGGCCGGCCCCGAGGTGCGTAGCCACCTGGCGGCCCTGTGGAACGACGGCGGGCACCTGCGCACCCGCCTCGTAGAGGAGACGGCCCGCCGGGCCCAGAGCTTGCAGGCGGGCGTCCATCAGAGCCTCGACGAGCGCTGCCAGGCGGATCTCGACCGCGTGCACGGCATCTTCGCCGCTTTCCGCGCCAACCTGACGGACTCTCTGGCCCACCTGCACGCCCAAGAGCGCGAGCAGCAGGCGATGCTGGACCTGTGGTCCGGTGAGCAGCGCCAGCAGCGTGCCCGGGACATCCGTGCCATGGAGGACCGCCTGGAGAACCTGGCCGGGGAAGAGACCCGCGAGGAGGCGGCGGTGCGCTCGCGCTACGAGGACGTCCGGCCCTACGTCTCCTCGGTGGCCCTCGTCCTGGCCGTCACCGAGGAGGACGCCGAGACCTGGGGGAGGCAGTCATGAGCCCGAAGACACCCGCATCGAAGGGCCGCACCAGAGGCCGTAACGCTGGCAGGGGAGTCGGCAGCGCCAGCCACAGCGCCTCGGGCGGGCGCAGCACCGCCCAGCAGCACCGCCAATGGCTGGGCCTGGTGGACACCGAAGGCCCCTTCCTCTCCGTGCCCGTCCTCACCGACCTCTATCCGCAGGGCATACCGGGGATGAGCCGTGAGCGCCGCGAGGTGCTGCGTGCCGCTAAGCCCGCCCTGGACCGGGCCTGGGACACCTGGGACGCGGACCGGGACTCCGAGGCGACCCTGACTTCCTACCGCCATGCCCGGGATGCCTGGGTGGACACCGTGCTCACCGAGGTTCTGGGCTGGGACGGTCTCTGGACGACGGCGCAGGACCGCCCGGTGCTCGCGGAGACCTACCGCGCCGCCTCCGACGGCATCCAGGCAGTGACGGTCACCCCGACCGGGGCGCTCATGCGCGGGGAGGAGGTCGGCGCCCTGGTCCTGGTGACCGACCCCGCCGACTCCCTGCGGGAGGTAGGACAGGACGGCTGGGCCACGAGCCCCATCGACCGGGTGGCTGCGATGCTGCGAGCCCCGGGCTCCACCTGCTCGATCGGCGTGGTCACCGACGGGCGCTGGTGGGCCATGGTGAGCGCCCCGCGGGAGGGAAGTGCGGCCTCCGGTGTCGTCGACTGTCAGACCTGGGTGGAGGAGCCGGCCACCCGCGACGCCTTCTGCGAGCTTCTGAGCGTGCGCCGCCTGGTGGGCGGAACTGCGGCGCACCGCCTGCCCCGGCTCTTCGAGGACTCGGTCCTGGCCGCGGAGGAGGTCACCGAGGCCCTGGGCACCCAGGTGCGCAGCGCGGTTGAGCTCATCGTCTCAGCCCTGTCCGACGCCCTCCTCGACGCCGCCGAGCGCGAGACTCTGGCAAACCGAGAGAGTGCTGAGAGCACCGAGCCGGGCAACGACATGGGTGGAGAGACGGACAGCGGCCCGCTGGAGGTCGGGCCTCAGGAGGTCTACGAGGCGGTTGTCACCGTCATGATGCGCTGCGTCTTCCTTCTCTTCGCCGATGAGCGTGGGCTGCTGCCCTCCGGCTCCCTCTACACCGGCGGTTACGGCCTGGCGACGGTCCTGGACGCCCTGGAGGCGCGCGCCCGCGACGAGGGCGAGGAGTCCATGGACGGCACGAGCCTGACCTGGCACCGGCTGCTGGCCACCTCCCGCGCCCTGCACGGCGGCGTCAACGTCGAGGACATGCGCATCCCCGCCTACGGCGGCTCCCTGTTCGACCCCGAACGCTTCCCCTTCCTGACGGCCAGGGATGCCAGTGGAACCCTGCTGCTCACCGTCTCTGATCGGGTCATGCTCCACGTGCTGCGCTCCCTTCAGACCGCCCGTCTCAAGGGCCAGGAGGCCCGGTGCCTGTCCTTCCGGGACATCGACGTGGAGCAGATCGGCTACATCTACGAGGGCCTGCTCGGCTACACCTGTACCCGCGCTGAGGAGACAGTCCTCGGCCTGGTCGGCAAGGAGGGTGAGGAGCCCGAGCTCCCGTTGTCGGTGTTGAACGAGCTTGCGGAGCGGCACGCTGAGGATGCCGACCTCGCCGGGGCGATCATCGCCTGGCTCAAGGAGCACCAGCCTGGAGCCAAGCCGTCCAGCCTCAAAGCCCTGGCTAAGGCTCTCGTCGCCGGGGATACGTTGCCCGACGCCGATCGCGCCCTGCTCGCCGTCACCCGTGATAAGGCCCTGCGCGCGGACCTGCGCCCTTGGATCGGCGTTATCCGCAGGGACTTGCGGGGCCGGCCGGTCGTCATCCAGCGAGGGGGCCTCGTGGTGACCGAGACCCCGTCACGGCGCAACGCCGGCGCCCACTACACCCCCCGCTCCCTGGCCGAGGATGTGGTGAGGTATGCCCTCGAACCGCTCGTCTACTCACCCGGCCCCCATGAGACCGACGACCGCGGCCAGTGGCGGCCGATCTCCTCCACCGACATCCTCGACCTGCACGTGGCGGATATCGCCTGCGGCTCGGGGGCCTTCCTCGTGGCGGCGGCCCGCTTCCTGGCCCGCGAGCTCGTCGAGGCCTGGACCCGGGAGGGGACGCTGGGGCGGTACGCCGACGAGCCGGGCGGGGCGCAGCGCCACGCCCTGCGCCAGGTGGTGGCCCGCTGCCTCTACGGGGCGGACATCAATGAGATGGCCGTGGAGATGTGCAAGCTCTCCCTGTGGCTCGTCTCCCTGGATAAGGACAAGCCCTTCAGCTTCGTCGACGACAAGGTCTTCGTCGGCAATTCACTGCTGGGGCTGACCGACCTGCGCCAGCTGAGGGTCCAGCACATCGACCCCGCGGCCGCGGCCGAACGGCGGCTCTTCGAGCTCGACCGCACCGGCGCCTACGCCAGGGCCCTGGACGTCGACGCCGTCGTGAACCGGGTGGTTCGCCGTCGCCGCGAGCTCGCCAGTGAGGTGGACGATACGGATCCGGCCCGCTCGACGACGACCAAGCAGCGCCTCCAGCGTGAGAACGAGGAGGACCTGGAGGTCCTGACCCGGGTGGCCGACGCCGTTGTGGCCGCGGGCCTCGACCCCGCGGTGGGGGCGAAGCCCGGTAAGCGGCTCAACGGGGCCTATGACGACCTGGCGGTGGCCCTGGGCCGGGCCTTCCCCGCCGACGGCGCGGGCGATGACTCCATGCTCGGGGCCGTCCTGGAGCGCGGCCTCACCCCGACGGTGGACACCGACTATGAGCATTGGCACTGCCTCCACTGGCCCCTGGCCGTGCCCGAGGTCATGGAGCGCGGCGGCTTCGACGCGATTGTCGGCAACCCGCCCTTCCTGGGCGGGCAGAAGCTCACCGGCGCCATGGGCGACAACGTGCGCGACTGGTTCGTCAATATCCTCGCCGAGGGGCGGCGGGGCAGCGCTGATCTCGTCGCCTATTTCTTCCTGCGCGCCTTCTCCCTGTTGAACGGCCGTGGGACGGTGGGGCTCATTGCGACCAACACCGTCGCCCAGGGGGACACCCGAGAGGTGGGGCTTGACCGCATGGTGGACTCCGGGTTCACCATCACCCGCGCCATTCAGTCGCGATCCTGGCCCTCTCAGAGTGCCACCCTTGAGTTCGCCGCCGTGTGGGGGACCCGTGACGCCGTCTCCCCGCGGACGGCAATGGTCTGCGATGATGCGCCGGTGGCCCGGATCAGCAGCCTTCTGGAACCCGCCGGTCGTGCGGAGGGCAGGCCCGAGCGCCTCGCCGAGAATTCTGGGATCGCCTTCCAGGGGTGCATTGTGCTGGGGAAGGGATTCGTTCTGGAGCCGGAGGAGGCCCGGGAGTGGATCGCAGAGGATCCTCGCAATGCCGAGGTGCTCTACCCCTACCTCAACGGGGAGGATCTCAACTCTCGCCCGGACTGCTCCGCGTCCAGGTGGGTGATTGATTTTGGTTTGCGCGAATTCCGGGGGATCGAGACTTATCGACTGCCATTCTCTCGTGTGGTCGAAAGGGTCAAGCCTCAACGCGAATCAGTTAAGGTTGATTATCGCCGCAAATATTGGTGGCGCTTCGCCGCCTGGGCCCCGTCGATGCGGAAAGCTATTGCTAATATGGAAGAAATCTTGGCGCTAACGCTTCATACTAAGACTTTGATGCCTTGTCGCGTTCATGCTGGCCAGGTGGCGTCTCATGCTTTAGCGATTTTTGCGACTGAGTCCTATGCTCAGCAAGCGATTCTGTCCTCCTCGGTTCATCAGGATTGGGCGATCACCTATGGCTCAACCTTGGAAACTCGTGTTCGTTACACGCCGTCGGACGTTTTTGAGACTTTCCCCCGTCCGGAGCCCACACCGGAGCTGGAGGCGGTCGGCCGCACGTTAGACACCGAGCGACGCGAGATCATGCTGCGCCGCGACCTGGGCCTCACCAAGCTCTACAACCTCGTCAATGACCCCGGCCTGGAGGCCGGCACCGACCCGGACGTGGACCGCATGCGTGCCATCCACGTGGAGCTCGATGCCGCGGTCGCCGCCGCCTACGGCTGGGAGGACCTCGACCTCACCCACGGCTTCCACACCTACCGGAAGATGACCCGCTGGACCGTGCCCCCAGCCACCCGCGTGGAGATCCTCGACCGGCTCCTGGAGGAGAACCACCGCCGCGCCGCCGCCGAGGCCGCTGCGGCGGCAGCCTCCGGTCAGTCCACCGGCGGTTCCCGCTCCCGGCGCGGCCGCAAGCCCGCCAGCTCCGCCCAGGCCCAGGAGGCGACCCTTGACATCTAAGACCACTCCCTCTGCGGCCACGCCATCCACCGGCCCGTCGGCCGGGACTCATGCGCATGACGGCACCGCCTATGTCTTCGACAAGGAGCTCGGCCACAGCTCGGCCTCCGCCCGGGCCGGACTCGTCGAGGTCCTGAAGCGCGAGCTCATCGGACCCGCCGAGGGAGACACTGAAATCCTCACCACCCCACCCGATGATCGCTACCTCCTGGGCCGCATCGCCCCCACCCGCCTGACCGGCGCCGCCGACGACCTCGAGGCCACAGCCTCCACCGGCGCCCCCGTCACGGGCGTCGAGGAGGAGATGACCAACGCCTCCGCCGAGGAGGACCCCGGCGAGGACACCGATGATGAGCCCGTGCGCCGCGGCCTCATGATCCCAGCCTCCATGGGATTGCGCTTCCAGGTTCCCGCCGACCCTGCCGAGCTGGAGTCCATCACCGTCCACGTCAGCTGGGGCACCTACGAGTCCACCGGCCGTGATGACGCAGATGCTTCTCCTTCCTCCTCCGACCCGGCCAGTAGCCGGGACTCCCGCATCACGCGCTACCGGCGCATCCCGCACCACCACAGCCTTCCCCTGCGCCTGGCCGAGCTCACCCCGGGCCGCACCCAGGACTATGTGCTCGACGATGACGTCACTTTGCGCGTCGACTCCTACCGGGACACCTCACCGACCGGCGGGCCGGGTGGCCGCTACCTCATCGAGCTCGCCCTGTGCAACGACCAGATCACTCCCCGCCGCATTCCTGTCCATGCCTGGATGTTCCAGACCCAGATCCATGTGGATGCGGACAACCGGGACGTCTTCCTCCCCGTCCACGACCCCCTCCTCCCTCCGGCTCCCGGCGTGCAACCGGCCTCCGACCCGGAGGAGGCCCGCCTCGAGCTCCAGTACCGCGACCGCCTCGAGTTCGCCGTCGGACGCACCTGCTCGGTCGACTGGAGTGTGCGGAAGCCTTCGCCCGGCAAGAGCGCACCCCGCCGCGCCTTCCAGGTCCGCACCACCTGGATGCCCACCGTGGAGACACCCCAGACCACGGCCACCCCCGTGCAGGGGGCCGAGCTCAATATGCGCACCCTCGCCACCGCGGCCGACTCCCAGAACACCGCCCAGCTCCGCGCCGCCCTGGAACCCATCGTGGAGGCCTACGCGGCCTGGCTGGGGGAGCAGGAGGCCGCCGTCGCCGCCCTGCCCGAGCACCTGCGGGACACCGGCGCCGAGGCCCTCGCCGAGGCCCGCCAGGTCCTGGGCCAGCTCGCCGAAGGCATCGACCACCTCCTGGCCGACCCCGAGGCCCGCCGCTGCTTCGCCTTCATGAACCGGGTCATGGCCGACCAACGCATCCACTCCCAGATCGCCGCCGCCCACGCCGTCGACTCCGGCCTCAGCGTCGAGGAGGCCGAGGCCCGCATCCTGGCCGGCGACTACCCCCACCACTGGCGCGTCTTCCAGCTCGCCTTCATCCTCATGCAGCTACCGGCCCTCACCGACCCCGCCCTGCCGCGCCGCTCCGGGGACATGGCCACCGCCCAGCTCCTCTTCTTCCCCACCGGTGGAGGCAAGACCGAGGCCTACCTGGGACTGGCCGCCTACGCCTTCGCCATCCGCCGCCGCCAGGGACTCCTCGAGACCCCCGACGGCCCCATTGACGGACGCTCCGGCGTCACCGTCCTCATGCGCTACACCCTGCGCCTACTGACTTCCCAGCAGTTCCAGCGCGCCACCACCCTCGTGTGCGCCGCCGAGCTCGCCCGCCGCGATGACCCCACCACCTGGGGCGAGGAGCCCTTCCGCATCGGCCTGTGGGTCGGCACCGCCGTGTCCCCCAAGCGGGTGAACGAGGCCGAGAAGCAGCTTGAACGACTGAACGACCGGGGAGGCAGCGGGGCCGGTTACCGCTTCTCCGCCCTCCAGCTCGGCCACTGCCCCTGGTGCGGCCGTCCCCTCACCCCGGGGGACGTCAAGATCGGCTCCGTCGCCGGGAGCGCCGACCGCGTCATCCTGCGCTGCTCCGACGAGCTCGGCCAGTGCCCCTTCTCCGAGGGCGACGGCAACGTGCCCGACGGCCTGCCGGTGCTGACCACCGATGAGGAGATCTACCGGCTCGCCCCGGCCTTCGTCATCGCCACCGTGGACAAGCTCGCCCGTCTCGCTCGCGAGGGGCACGCCGCGACACTCTTCGGGCACGTCGCCCGCCGCTGCGAGCGCCACGGCTACGTCCCCTACCCCGGCCACGACTCTTCCCACGACTTCACCGGCTGCACGCTCGGCGAGAACGGGCGCCACCAGGCTAAGGGGGAGCTACCGGCGGCCACGATCCGCCCCGCCACCCGGCTACGGCCCCCGGACCTCATCATCCAGGACGAGCTCCACCTCATCACCGGGGCCCTGGGGACGACGGTCGGCCTGTTCGAGACCGCCGTCGAGACCATGTGCGCCTGGAGGGCCCCTGATGGTCGGCCCGCCCGGCCCCTCCTGGTGGCCTCCTCGGCCACCGTCCGCAACGTCGCCGATCAGGTTCGCGGCCTCTACGGCCGGGACGTCACCATCTTCCCGCCCCAGGTCCTCGACGCCTCCGACACCTTCTTTTCCCGCACCGTCGAGGTCGATGACGCCCACCCCGGGCGCCTCTACGTGGGCCTGTCCACCACCGGGGTGCGTCTGACCGCGGCCGAGATCCAGACCACCCAGACCGTCATGGCCGGCGCCCAGCTCCTCTTCGACCGGCTCGGGGCCGCCGCCGATCCCTACATGACGCTCGTCGGATACTTCTCCGCTACCCGGGAGCTGGCCGGCATGGCCCGCTACGTCCAGGACGACATCCAGACCGGCCTGGCCAAGCCCGGCCGCGACTCCCGCCTGCCGCGCCGCCGGGGCACGGCTTTCGGCGCTCTGCACCTGGGGGAGCTCACCTCGCGCATCGCCTCCACCGACATTACCGCCACCCTGGACCGCATGGCGCTCACCTTCGACCCGGGCGTCGACTCCACCACCGCCAAGGCCGCCGCGGCTGCAGCCGCGCAGGCCGGCAAGAAGGTGGAGCGGCGAGAGGCCGCGGCGAACCCTTACGACGTCGTCCTGGCCACCTCCATGCTCCAGGTGGGTGTCGACGTCTCCCGCCTCGGCCTCATGCTCGTTGTCGGTCAGCCCAAGAACACCGCTGAGTACATTCAGGCCACCTCCCGCGTGGGCCGGGATGCGAACCGTCCCGGACTCGTCATCACTCTGGGCAACTGGGCCCGGCCCCGCGACCTGGCCCACTACGAGCAGTTCCGCCACTTCCACGAGACCTTCTACGCGCGCGTCGAGCCGTTGACCGTCACCCCCTTCTCCGTCACCGCTATCGACCGCGGGATCGACGGCGCACTCGTGGCTGCGGCCAGAGTCACCCAGGCCGGATGCAGCGGCGGCCTCAACCCCGAGCACAACGCCGGATGCGTCACCGAGCAGGCCGAGGCCCTCGACTGGCTCGCAAACAAGCTCTCCATCCGCATCAGTGCGGCTGCCGGCGAGGAGGAGAGCAAGTATGCCCGGGACCGCCTGGCCGGCCGCGTGGGGGAGTGGAAGAAACGCCAACGGCAGGTCGCCAAGAAGCACGGCGAGCTCGTCTACGAGCGCGGTGTGGACAACGTCAGCTACTTCCCACTCCTGCGCCCGGCCGAGGCGACCGGCAGCCGCGGCTCCAGGCCCAACGACGCCCCTTTCGTCGTTGCCGGCTCTATGCGGGAGGTCCAGCCCGAGATCAACCTCCTCGTCTCCCCGGACCCCGCCCGACTCGTCGACGACTCGACCGACGATGCCCCCGCCTGGGAGCGACAGGAGCCCCGCGAGGACAGTGACGCCGGGGACGCCACCGGAGCCCGGTCGGATAAGGAGGAACGGTGAGCCAGAATCAGGACATCGACCAGGACGGCTCGGGCGGCGCCGAGCTCGACGACGGGGTCGGCGTCGACCCCCTCGGCGACGCCGACGATCTCAGCCAGAACCAGGCCAAGAAGAACTTCGCCAAGGTCGGCTCCGCCCGCCCCACGACGCTGCTCTATACTTACGGCCCCGGCGCCATCATCGACCTGCCCCACTTCACGGTCATGCCCACGGGCCTGGACGACTGGGAGAGGATCTGGCGGCGCCGTGCCGCCGACCCCGTCACCGTCCACGCGCCCCGCCTCCTGGAGACGGTCCAGCTCATGCTCGGCCACCAGGTGGGTGAGCTGCGGCGCTTCCCCTGGCAGCCCCCACAGCCGGGCGCGCGTCGCGACGGCGACGACCTGGGCGTGCCCGCGCGGGTCTTCCCCCAGTGGATGCGCTGCACCGGCTGCGACCTGCTGGCGCCGCTCAGCCGATTCGTCAACGGCTACCACAACACCCACCCCTTCCGCCCCGACCAGGCCGTCTTCGAGCACATCGACTGCCCTGGGCGCCTCGGCCGAGCGGGCGCGGCCCAGGGGCGCAAGGGCGCAGCCAAGCGCCGGGGCAGACGGCGCTCACCGTGCGTGCCCGCCCGCTACCTCATCGTCTGCCCGAGCGGTCACCTCGATGAGTTCCCCTACGACTGGTGGGTCCACGAGGGCGCCCACTGCCCCAAGGCCGCCCGCCCCGAGCTCGCCATGAGCGACACCTCCCAGCGGGGCGCAACCGCCTTCATCTCCTGCCGCGCCTGTGGAGCCCGCCGAGGAATGTCCCAAGCCCTGGGGGAGGAGGGGCGCCAGTGGCTCCCGCGCTGCCGTGGCCGCCATCCCCACCTGGGGATCTTCACCGAGGGAGGCTGCCAGACCGAACCTCGCGTCATGCTCGTGGGCGCCTCCAACCTCTGGTTCGCTGCCACTCAGTCCATTATCGACATGCCGCGCCTGGACCCCGCGGAGCAACAACGCGATCGCCTGATGGCCCTGGGACGAGCCTTGAGCGACGATTTCGAATCAGTGGGGGAGAATCTTTCCTTCGTCCGCATGCTCCTTAAACGAGGCGATGCTGACGCCGTCCGGCTGCGAGACCTTGACGATGACGAGCTCACCGAGCTCCTGAGGACGCTGGCCCTCCCCGTGGAGAGCGACGACGACCGCCTCAAGCGACGCGAGAGCTGGGATCCGGTGGACCTCCTCGTGCCTGAGTGGAACTATCTCCTCACCGAGCCACCCGGCGATCACTACGAGGACAGTGACAGCGGGCTCGTTATCTCCCCACGCGGCCTTGGGGACGTGCCGGCCGGGGTGAGTCGGGTGCTCGCCGTCGACCGCCTGCGCAAGGTCAACGCCATCCTCGGATTCACCCGCGTGGACGACTACGACCGGGTCGATGACTCCGAGGCCCGGCTCGTCTCCCTGGCCCGCTCCGGCCGCCCCGCCTGGGTGCCGGCCACCGAGGATCGCGGCGAGGGGATCTTCATCCAGCTCGATGAGACCGCCGTCGCCGACTGGGAGACCAGGGTGCTCGACAGCGAGGTATGGGCCGCCCACCGCGCCGCCCACCGCCGCAACTTCGAGCGGCGCTTCTCCGAGACGGCCAAGCAGATCAAACCCGACGAGCGCCTCGCCCCGCCGCGCTACTGGCTCATCCACACCCTCGCCCACGCCCTCATCCGCCAGATGGCGATATCCTCGGGCTACGGGGCCGCCTCCATCAGCGAACGCCTCTACGCCTGGCGCGCCACCGAGCAGCGCGAGACCGCGGCCGGGATGCTCCTGACTACCACCGCCTCCGACTCCGACGGCACCCTGGGCGGACTGGTCTCCCTGTCCGAGCCCGGCCGCCTGGCCGACATCCTCGACCAGGCTCTGCGATCCATGACCCGCTGCTCCTCGGACCCGGTCTGCGCCCAGCGCGTCCCCAAGGATCCCGAGGACTTCCTCCACGGCGCCGCCTGCCACTGCTGCACCATGGTCTCGGAGACCTCCTGCGAGCGCGCCAACCGCTTCCTCGACCGGCGTTTCGTCGTCCCCCTGCCGGATACGAACGGTGGCGCGGGGGGCGGCCGCGACCTCGCTTTCTTCCACGACTACCGGGGCATGTAGGCGAGTCTCGTGGTACCTGCCGACGATCCCGAGCCGCTGAGCCCACTGCGCGCCTTGGGTGCCTTTCTCACTGGAAACGAGGCCGATGGCGTCGCTGCCCGCCTGGCCGGTGGGGCGACCCTGAGCCAGGCGCTCGTTGTGGTGCCCGCGCCTAGGAGGCCGCGGGTCCGGGAGCTGATGGGCGCCGCAGGACTCGGGCCGCAGGCGCGCGAGCACTCCGTGGCCGTCCTGCGCGCCATCGCCGGCGCCGCCTCCAGGCTCAGGGATGTGTCCCCCGTATGGACCGCTCCGGCCGGGACCGTCGGCGGAGGGGCCCTTACGGCGGACGTGTTCGCGCTGGTTGGTGGCGCCAACACCTCGGTGGTCTGCGCCACCTACAACCTCCAGCCCACCTCCGCCCTGTGGGCTGCCTTGGTGAACCTGCGCGCGCAGCGTCCCGGCGTGTCCGTGCGCCTCTACCTGGACACTCAGGCCGCCGACGGGCCCTTCTACCAGTCCGAGGGCCAGCGAGGACGACAGCGGGAGCAGCCGCCTCATCGGGGTGGCCGCTCCCATATAAACACCGGTGAGATTACCCAGCGGCTTCGCGGCGCCGTCGTCATGCGTACCCGCGCCCCCGAGGATGGCGAGCTCGCCGTGACGAGCCACGCCAAATTCCTCAGCATCGATCACCGGTTCCTGCTGGTGGGCAGCGCCAACTTCTCCTACAGCGCCGAAGAGCGCAACGTCGAGCTCGGCCTGCGCCTCGACGACTCCGCCCTGGCCCACAGTGTGGAGAAGCAGCTGCGGGATCTCGAGGACGTCGTCTACGAACAGGTGCGCGATTGATACACAGCAATGGCGATACTGGTTGAAAGAATCAGGAGGGCTGATGGAGAATAATCGGCTTAGAGTGGGAGAGCCGAGACTATGTCGTCTTATTGATGGGGATCCTGAAACGTCGGGGGCCGTTGTTATGCTCCGGGACACGGGGAATGCTATCGAGGCGACGTTCCCGATAGCAGGGATGGTTGATTCTGGTGGATCCTACGACCGGTGGTGGTCGCGCGGCGTCACGTACGGCGATGATCCTGACTACAGTTACTCCCCACCATCGGTCATGCTGCTGTATGACGATAATGGATCCGTAGTGCTCATCGGTTGTCGTGCGACGGAATGGAAACGAACACTGAATGCGGGCAGGGGCGTTATCGTTGCTGATTTCGCCGTGATTGGAGGGGAGTCTCTCGATTATGGCAAAATCAACGGGATGCGGACCGCGAGCCCGGCCTACAGTCAATGGATGGGGGGATCCTCAATTAGTGTCAACCGAGATGTCGATCAGTCGGACCGTCTTCAGTCGCTGACTCTCAGCCTCAAACGAGTCGAGGACTTCCAGGTATCTCAGAGATTCAGCTTGTCGGCACGTTGGGACTGGAGGGTGATGCCGGTCCTCGGCGGATACGACGTGCGGGAGTCACTGGTCTTCCAAACGGTGGTCGAGGATCCGCGGGAATGGTCCGCTCATCTTAATCTGCATCTCGCCGTCCTGGACCTCATCTCCATTGCTGCGTGGAAGAACTGCGCATTCAGTGAGATTTACGTTAATCGGAGGGACGATCCGGAGAAGGCTCTTGCTGGAAATATCTTAGGTGTACGGTGGGCGGAAGTCATGTCTCGCGTGCTTCCGGGTGATGATGTATCGGATTGTGGGAAAAATTTCCTCTTCGCATATAATGATGCGAGCAGTGGTGTCATCGACATATGGTTTCAATTGAAGATGGACTATGGCCGCGCCCTCGACTACCTCTTGAGGATTCTACGCTCGGGACATACCTGGTCGCCCCAGAGTGCTGTCATAAGCAGTATCGCCCTGGAACAGCTCGGCTACCTCATTGAGGATCATGACAATAGTAGGTCTCATCTCGACAATCGAGGTCAGCTTCATTTCAAGGATGCTCTTGGAGTCATCCTCGATGACATGGAGGCGATCCCCATCGGGTGTGATGATGTCGAGGGCTGGAAGGAGCGTTGTCGCAATGTATACATGGGTGCCAAGCATGCCGACCGGGAGGAGGCTGACCACTTGACCATGCTCAATACGCTCCGAGAAAACCTCTTGGTGCTGCGCTACTGGATCGCTCAGCGGCTCGGTGTGAGTGGTGACGTTCTTGAGCGGAACCTGGCACGAGATCCACTCAAGAGTGGGTTCGTTGCCGGGCCGGATGCTGTATGAATTAATTGGCGATAAGATTGGTCGAAGAAATTTTCCAATTGTAAAATCTTTCTATCGTTTGTCGGTTCTCATTCACGCTGGCCTGAGCGCCCATGCCACCCCGGCAGGAACGTCGGGCTCGGGTTGTCCGCAGTCCGTGGGCCGGGGAGCGGCCGTGGCGGCCCATGTGTCCCGAACGCTCCCGGCCGCCGCGCGGGCGGCGGATATGAACACGGACTTCCCACGCGCAGGACGGGCACCCGAGTGCGTGGCAGGCGCCCTCCGACCCGGCTCCCGA